>Ga0247824_10001637_pt1 | contig 12306 bp, 6 predicted proteins | sample 13C_PalmiticAcid_FD_194412 | JGI IMG/M metagenome (GOLD analysis project Ga0247824, IMG submission 194412) | Soil microbial communities from agricultural site in Penn Yan, New York, United States - 13C_PalmiticAcid_Day48 | ecosystem: Environmental > Terrestrial > Soil > Agricultural land...
GATCCATAGCCTCAAACGAGCAGCCCACTAGTCAAAACCGGCAAGCTAGCGGCCAACGGAAGGGCCCTCATGTTCTTTTGACCGCCTCGAATACAACAAAGACAAAGTCTCTCGAGTTGACAAAGTGGGCAGCAACAAGGAGGGGCATTCTTGTCCTGGGAGTCACCCATGTACCCAAGGAGATGAATGCAGTTGGGTGGCCGCGGACGGACATTCACATTTTTTTTTTTTTGGGGGGGGGGAGGACAACACAGGACATGCACCAAGGAGGGATGACAGAAGGAGCACCCCATCAGATACGGGACGACTCTCGACTCATGATGGATATGACCGACAATGCGTCCTTTGGGAAACCACAGCATCCATAGTCAATGCACCATCTCGTTTACAACCATCAAGGATGACAAAGTACCTTGCACCCCAGTTCACGAGGCAATTCTATAGCCTTGAGACGAGCTTGGAGAATGTGAGGGCAATCGATTGCTACAGCCATCGTTAACCAGAACCCCAGGACCACGATCACGGGCATTACCACATACCCCCATTGGACCAGCATACTATCCAAGAAGAAAAGCCAGAGCAAAAAAACCTGGTCGTGAGGGAACCTAGGGATGCCGTATCTTGACACGGATAGCTCTCTGCAGTCACAGGAGCCGGAGAAGCAAAGCCAACCACCATGGATGCAAAAGAGGCACGTAACGCGCCCTTTCTCGCCCCACACCTCAATCCACCACACGTCGTTCCCATGAGCAACACAGGAATCACAGAAGCCATAGGAGCCGTTGCCAACAATCATGGTGGAGCCACCACGGATCAGAAGAAGACAAGGTAAGTCATCAACAGAACATAGACAAAGCGGTTCAATAAATCAACAATGTGGATCAGAAGGATACAAAGGAACGCAGTGTTGGATGTTGAGATGATACCGAGAAGGATGGGAGAGGAGGAATGAGTGTATCCAGAGTGTTTTGCGTATTCCTGTCCCCTCTCCTTGGTCAACGCACTAGAAAACCTTGTACTCTCGGTAGACACAGCAGGTGTTGCACATCAGATTCAAAAAAAAAAAACGATAGATGAAGGCGAACCACGAGGAGCGTCAAAACAAGGGACATGAGAACACCTTTTATTTGCCAAAGTCGAATTAGGTTGTCAAGACCCTTTAGCTGCTATGTTTTTTGGGCCGCCTTCCTTTGTTCGGTTCCTTGTCGCCTCTCCTGTGGTCCAGGCATAACAGGTGATGTGGGCCGACTGAGACTGGGGGATAAACCTGACAACTTGCCCCGGTAAGCGACCGAGCACCTGCCAGACACTTCAGACCTCTGCACAGGTGGGCCTTGCCTCCAGACGGTCCAGCATAGCGGCAAATTCTTGCTGGTGGTGGGTGTTTCAGACAGAGGTCAAATTCTGTGTCTTTGTCCAACCCCACAAGGGGCAATTGATGCTCGGAATGTCACACAATAAGTGAGCCCGACAGATGTTGCCAGCTGTGGTGCGAGCCATTCGTGTCTTTTGGGCACGGGTATCGTGGCTGCTGACAAGCCCAAGACCCCTCGATGCCCACGGGGGAACAGGCAAAGTCTTGACCCGTTCACTGCTCTCATTAAATCCTGGCAGAGTGTATCCCATTGCGTGTTTCACAGACAACCTCCCAAGGGGGTTGGTTTTCTGCCGAGGACCGAGAGATGAGTCGAGTGGTTGCTGATGGCGCCGGCATAGCCCAAGTCTGGCAGCTGAAGAGTGGTGTCTGGTGTAGAGTAAAAGTGTCCTGTGAAGTATGGGGCGTCTGATGAGGTGAAGCGATGATGAGGGAAAAGGAAGAAAGACGATTCCAAACTCGCTTCGCCTTTTTTTTTTTTTTTTTTGGTGCACGGGCGCAACATTCCCTCTTCTCTCTTTCCCCCCACACTGCCACACTGCCACTCCACCCACAGGTAAAGATCCGCACAATGGCAGCTCCCCCTCAGTGTGCCATGGCGTCCCTCGACCCTCAAAACCTGATTCCATTCGCTCACAACGGCACACTGTTCCTTGATTTCAGGTACCCATTGCATGTGCAAGACTCAGGAACAAGCTAGCCCCATCACTTAATCAAATCAACAAAACACCCCCAAGAGTAAGGCACCTGTTTCTGTCTCAACCACAATAACACATCCCAACGAACGGTAACCGCTAAGCTCTATCAAACCCTTCCCCTCACATTGCAATAGGTGTCGTTGCTCGAAGGACAAGTGACAAACGGAACCACCGGAAGGTCATTCTATTCACTCACAACCAAAGGAAAGAACAAAAATAAAACAGGGTATGCACACTTCCCCTGTATCCAGCACACAATGAGGCCTGCTCGTTTGATACAACTGTACTAACTCTCGTCCTCCACAAAATCGCAATGTTGAAAATAGAACAGGAGAAAAAAACAATGTTGTTTGGTAGCATCCTCTCATCGCCGCTAGACGGTCTCTTGCCTCAGCAAGCGCTGCAGTTGGCCAACATCTACTTGGACAATGCACACCAAGCAACCGATCCCCATCTCGCCTTGGTATTGTGCCATGATACTGAAGTGTCCTTGTCGCAAGCGAAAAAATCCTTCAAGCGCATGAAGGTTCCAGATGTGCGCCCAGGAATCGCGATCGCTTATGACAAACTTGGCGAGCTGTTGGACGGCTATCGTCTCCATGAAGAGGCGGAAGCTTTCCGTAAGAAGGCTCTGACGATTTGGTATGTGAGAAAAAAGAAAAAAAAAAGAAACACTGTGTGCTTGTCAGTACCCTATCATCTGAACTGTCTATTCATACGGGAAAGGAGATGGGGGCTTCTTTCTAACAATTTGCTATATGATCCACCTTGGATACACCACAACAGTGAGCGTGCTCAGGAACATCAACGAGAGCACTCCAAGGCGCCGCCGAACCGAGATACCATTCAGGAGGGTCGTCAGGGACATGCCTGGAAACGTAAGCCTCAAGATGATTCTCTGGACGATCTCCAGGAACATGTCCAGGACCTTCTCCAGGAGGCTCAGCATGGACCCGATCATTTTTCTGAAGGCCTGACAAAGCAGACACTTGATTTGAACGCTGACATCCAGCCAGCTCAAGTCGCCTTGGATCCCATGTCAATCCCCAACGACGTGAAGACGTCCCAAATTTCTGCTGCGGGGAAAAAGCAAGGTCGTGAGATAATCAAGATTTCTCAGGCCATCTTCGCGAGGAACGTTCGACCACCTGCCTTGGAAATCAAATTGCCAAAGGCGGATGAGCGCCTCAATACAACCCCTCAGCTGGCCGCTTGTCTTAGTCTCTTGAAGAACTCGAAGCTGTTGGAAGAGATGCTGGATCCGGCTTCTCGAAAGTGGCTGCAAGCACTCAAGAAGGATACCGATGAACAGGAACGACTCAAGGCCTTGGTCACGGATGTCATAAGGGCCTTCCAACGTGAGGAGATCAAAAATGACAAGGCTGTTGCTGAAGTCCTCTGTCTCGCGCCTGTACTTGAGAAAAGCGACTTTCAGCACCTGCTCAGAGAGCTCTGCAAGGGCTTTGACCAGTCGATCCTACTGGATGAACACCAACTTGACGGAATTGCTCGATTGATACACTACGCCGAGCCAGGATATCTCGATGCGGATGATCTGGTCAAGATACTTGGGCTTCTCAGCACCCGCCTCCGAAGCACCCACAATCAATCGTCCCACCACATGTATCAATTGACAGTATCCGTATCACGGGTGTTGGATGCCATGGCCGACACCAATGTCGAAGGCCTGAACCGAGAGAAACTGCATGAACCTCTCTGTGTGTATTTGAGCGAGATCAAAGGAGACATCTCTGACCCGTACTTGGCTTACCAAGTATACTATGCCTATCAAGCATTGCTCTATGTCCCAGATGACGAGACACCATTGCAAGCGACCATGAGACGCACATGCAAAGTGATCCAAGGTGTAGCTGGACTCGTGAGTGCGGTAAAAGGAGTCGATTTCAATGGATTCATGGATGGCTTGAAGGATATCCAGCAAGGAATATCGGGAGCAGCTGGAGCTTTCGATCTGGCGAAATCAACCATCGGCGCTATGACATCGCTAGTCGATGGTGGGGATGATTTTGTCGGATGCATGAAAGAAGAATTGGGCGTGAAGCGCAAGCAGAAATGGTATTCAGCATTGAGAGGAGCCGAGGCATTGCTTCGAAGCGGTCAACTTGCCAATTTCAGGAGACTTGTGTGCGAGGCACCTTGCCGACTCGACCCGGCATTCCAATGGGGAGTGTGTCAACTGCTTGGTGACGTTGCAACCGATACAATGTGGGATGCAAAGGCTCGCCGAGGTGCAGTGATGTTCCTTGGAGAGATGTATAACAACAAGACAGTATGGAAGATCCAAGCAGATGTCCAGGAAAGGGTCATTGTCATCCTCATAAAGTTGGTTTCACTAACTAGGAACGATGTTCAAGGTTGGTTGGAGTGAAGGACCTTTGAGATTCACCTATTCGATCTCGATACAAGTTTGGCACCACGAACTAACCCTATACACTCCACTATGCCTGATTTGATTCGAGTAGTAGTCGCTGAAAACATACTACGGGATCTGGAGTCGAAAGCCGGTTCCCAGGAACGTGCGCGTATTCAGGCCTGTCGACAGAAAGACCACAGCTTGTACCACTTGAGAATCGCATCTGTGATGGCATCGCCCTCACTCATGGACCGTGCTCAGGACAGGCCTGATGTGGAAGGACACATACGTCAAATAAGAAAGCAACATCTCATGAAGCAAGGGAATGCCGTCTACATCCCACCTCAAGTCAAGGCCGGATTACAAGCTTCTGACGAATCTCGATTCCAACTGTTAGAAAAGGTCAAGGAATTCTTGGACAGTGAGGAAAAGGTGTTCCTGCTGATAGGAGAACCAGGGGCTGGCAAGTCTACATTCAGCCGAGCACTCGATCGCGATCTATGGGATGCTTACAAGAAGGATGGCGAAATACCACTTCATATCAACTTGCCAGCCATTGATAAACCAGAGCACGATATGATTGCAAAGCATCTGAGAAGGTCAGAGTTCACAGAACCGCAGATCCGAGAACTCAAGATGCATCGCAAGATCATCTTAATCTGCGATGGCTACGATGAGAGTCAACAAACACACAACCTGTACACAACCAATATGCTAAATGAGCCAGGCGAGTGGACCGCCAAGATGATCATCAGTTGCCGTACCGAGTACCTTGGAACCGACTATCGAGATCGCTTCCAGCCTGGAGACCGTAACCAACAGTCGAGATCGGCACAGTTTCAAGAAGCCGCCATGACTCCGTTCTCGGAGAGTCAGATTGATGACTACATCAGCGAATATGTGTCGATACACAAACCCCTGTGGGAAGCAAAGGACTACAAACAGGCGCTCAGCCTTATCCCAAGTTTGAAAGAGTTGGTCAAGAACCCTTTCTTGATGACTCTATCTTTGGAAGTCATGCCACGAATGATGGACCCTGGGGAGCACCTCTCTGCCACGCATGTCACCAAGGTTGGACTATACGATCACTTCATCGAGCACTGGCTAGAGCGAGGAAAGAAGCGACTCGGAGAAAAGAAATTGAATCCTCAATCGAGAGCAGCATTCGAGAGTCTGATTGACGAAGGATTCACACGGAATGGGATCGATTTCTTGAAGAAGCTGGCAGTGGCTATCTACAAAGAACAAGATGGCCAACCGATTGTCGAATACTCGCGGTACAAGGATGAGCATTCGTGGAAATCTGAATTCTTCAGCCGTGACGATGAGAAGCAGATCTTGCGGGAAGCCTGTCCTTTGACACGGAATGGAAACCAATTTCGATTCATCCATCGATCGTTACTGGAATACGGATTGGCACTTGCTGTATTTGATCCGCACGACTGGCGGCAAAATACAACTCTTGTGTCTTCCTTAGGCCGTCGAGGAAGCGTGAGCTCCGTTTCGAGCTTTGAAGTCCAAGGTACTGATGAGAGAGATATTCGTCCAATTGAACAAGGACCCGATCTCAGTTCACCTCTGGCATGGAGGAGTTACGTGAACGAACATTCACTTGTCCGGTTTCTGGAGGAACGCGTTCAACAAGAACCTGTATTCAAGCAACAACTACTCGAGTATATTGAATACTCCAAGGTGGACAAGAAGTGGCGCAAAGCAGCCGCCAATGCCATCTCTATCCTGGTCCGAGCAGGCGTAGAGTTTGTATCGGCCGATCTGCAAGGTGTTCAGATACCAGGAGCGGATCTCGGCTACGGTGTGTTTGATTCAGCCAATCTGCAAGGAGCAGATCTTCGAAAGGTCAATCTCAGCAACGTACGGCTTCGTGGATCGGATTTGAACGGAGCACAGATGAAAGATGTACAGTTTGGCGAGCTGCCATATCTCAAGTATGAACAAGGAGTACAGTTATGCATGTATTCGCCAAATGGGGTATCGTTCGCTGTGGTACTCTCCGATGACACTATCAACGTGTATGCGACATCAAACTGGGAGAGGACATGGGTATTGAGTGGACACAGCAGTACAATTACGAGTATTGCATATTCGTCGAACGGAGATCGGATTGCCTCAGGAAGCAAGGACCTCACAGTGCGAGTTTGGGATACCACGACAGGTGAATGTCTTTATATCTTCATCGGTCATACCGAAGAGATCTACAGCGTGGCGTATTCACCACAAGGCAATGTAGTTGCTTCAGTGAGTCATGACGGCACAATGCGACTTTGGGATGTGGGAACAGGAGATTGCCGCTCTACTCTATCCGGTTATATTTATGATATGACGTTTTCACCAAGTGGGGACAACATCGCCTTCAGTAGCGGAGACCTCAGAGTTCGGATTTGGAATGTTACTTCTGGAGAATGTCAAAGCATTCTAATTGGACAAACTAAGCCATTCAAGAGTATTACGTATTCGGCTCAAGGAGACCTTATATGCCAGAAGGAGGGTGGAGCTGTAGGCGTATGGGAGGTGGAAGCGGGAGCGTACCGACACGTCACAGAAACACCTGGAACCCCTGTAGTCTCTCCAAAAGGAAATCAATTTGCGATGCCAAGCGGGAATGGAATAGATCTGTGGGATATTGCGACAGGAAAGTCCATCCGCAGAATGTCAATCGACGACAAGAAATTTAGCAGTGCCGCCTATTCGCCTCAAGGAGATCAGATTGTCTCCAGCAGCGATGACAAGATAGTACGATTATGGGATGTAGTGACTGGAGAATGTGGCCAAACAATGACGGGACATACCTCGTCTGTGCGGAAGGTATTGTATTCTCCGAAAGGAGATCACATCGCCTCTGCCAGTTACGATAACACGGTGCGGTTATGGAATGTAGGATCAGGAGCTTCGCGTAAGATTTCTAACCGCCACAGTGGAGGTGTAACAGACCTCAAGTATTCACCAAAACGAAAGCAGATCGCCTCCTGTAGTACGGACTCAACGATACGGTTGTGGGATGTGGAAACAGGAGTCTGCAGCCGCACGCTGACTGGTCATAGCGAATGGGTGTGGAAAATCGCATATTCGTCCCAGGGAGATCAGCTCGTCTCTTGCGGAGGAGACTCGATGGTTCGTCTATGGGATGTCGAAAGCGGAGCCTGTCGATACATCTTAGTTGGTCACACCAGAATTGTCTACGACGTTGTGTATTCACCACAAGGGGGTCAAATCGCCTCCGCAAGCAAGGACAAGACAGTTCGTCTCTGGAATGTCCAGACAGGCGAATGTCAACATACACTAACTGGGAATGGTGGTTTTTGGGTCATCAAGTATTCACCTCAAGGCAATCAGATTGCTTCTGCCTGCGAGAATGGGACCATGAAATTGTGGGATGTCGAGACAGGAGCCTGCCAACATACTTTAGACGGTCATTCAGATGGCATCGGAGGGATGGAGTATTCACCTGATGGCAACCAGATTGCTTCTGCTAGCGAAGACAAGACAGTACGGTTGTGGGATGTCAAGACAGGGATGTGCAGTCATATCTTCATTGGTCATCGAAAGGAAGCAACACGTGCAGTGTATTCACCACGAGGAGACCAAGTTGCATCTGCCAGTTACGAGGACAAAACAGTTCGGCTCTGGGACTTGGAATCAGGAGAATGTCGCCATGCCTTGGTCGGCCACAAGAAGGAAATATGTGCCATTGCATACTCAGCGAGAGGGAACCTCGTTGCTTCATGGAGCGATAGAGGAGAAGCGAGGCTGTGGGATGTGGAGACCGGAGAATGTCGATGGACTCTCAGCCATGACGATCCTGAAGACTTTGTTGGTTCACTTTTATCACACAACTTTGTGTGTATGTCTCCTGAGGTTGACTCTTTTATCACTGGTGGTGTTGATGGATCTGTGAGGGCTTGGAAAGTGTTAGAAGAAGGGGAGGTGTCTCGTGTACGCATGCGCTGGAGATCGACCAATGGCCAGCTTGGCCTCGAGGATGCATGTGTACAGGGCGTGCAAGGGTTGAGTGACCTCAATAGGCGACTTTTGAAGCAGCGTGGAGCTACGGGTGAACCGAATCTTCGGCTGCGTGAGGCAAGCAAGAAGGTGATGAGCATGGCTTCCGTGGTGTCCAATCTCAAGTCGTCTTCTTCCAACGCAGAGGTGCGAAACTAGTTCTCCTCACTGGCTTTCCGAACAACAAACTGAACAAGCAAAGGATGCAGGGGCCTTTGTGGTGGATCAAATCGATACGTTTTGTAGCGAGCAATGACTTGAGGCGTTCATAAAGCATTTATTGTTTGCAATTGTCATGTAACCCCACTGAAGTACTCGCGTTATAGAGTCGATTGTCGAAAGTAACAGGGCGGCTCTAATGGGGAGAGAGAGGGAGAGGGCTACGATTCCACAATGTGAATGGCATCGACAGGGGAAAGGGGCGAGTTCGTTCGGAGCAGCGTCCTTCGCCCCACTGTGCGTCGGATTGAAAGGACTGTCCGCGGAACAAACGGGACCAACCTGCAAGGTTGGAAAAATGTTTGTTACACCACCCCGTGAAATTGACTTTCACGGCCTCGTGTACATTCCTGAAGGAAATCCATTTAAAATTTGGTACAGTGGAACAAGAATGATGGATACAACCACTGACACCATTGATAATGCTCCAGGGCTGGTACCCCCAGATACGCTGAACCACACCTGTTGTGTTTAGGGCCTAGGGGGCATTGGAGAACATCTCTTTGAGAATCTGGGGTCTGGAGAAAATCCCCATAGGGATGAGGGACTTGGTTTGAGGATGGGGACAGGATTTTTGTGTTTTTTGAGATTACATGGATTTCCTTCACGACCCATCGTGTACATGTACATTCTTCCGTCCCTGCAAGGTTTGCTCACTGCATTTCTCACGACCCTCCGTCTGGGCTTTTTGCTCTCTTTCTTCGCTCCCCACTTGACACCCACCATCCCTTCTCCTCATCCCGATCGTCGCCACCACCACTCCCACTCTTACCCATCGTTCACTCTTGCCCTCGCCCACTCTTGCTACCTTTCCCTGTCCTCCCTCTACTTCTCGTTAAGAAGTGCTGAACAACGAGCTGCTCCATCGCAACCAGCCTCCGATCTCTTTCATCAGGACCCTCCTCCTGTAAAGCAGCTCCTCTCAACTCGTCCTGATTCTTTTTGTTGCTCCTCAGACATTCTGCTGTTTCTTTTTGCAAAACCACTCCTGCCGCTGATTTGCTGACTAATTCCCACCCTCACCTTGAACCTGTAGGAGCCAAATAAGCACAAAGGATTAACCAGCTGCCGGGACCGTCAAGGTGGGCGACCGAGGATGGGCCCATGGGTCCTTTTTGGCTACTCCAAAAGGTAACACTGTTGGCCTTGAACAGTTGCAAGACAGAGAGCAACATGTTACAATCGAACAGAGTGGGCGAAGCTCTAACAAAGTATTGTAGCAGCACCACCCTTTGCCCAGAAGCACAGGAAGGATACGCTACAGGATGACATGTAACAGGGACAGACCACGGGAACATTCCTCTCGTCTTGTGTGTTCACTCTACACCCCACGAAGAACCAACCCTCGGCCTCGGAATCCGGAACTACACGCGTCCATCCACCTCACCATTGCGAACATAAAGTGGTTGAACTAGGCAACGGCTTTTTGGCTTATATCGTCCTTGGTTGCGCCCTTGCACTCTCGGTCGTGGACAGCCACAAAGGGCTATCATTTTTATCAGCCCCTTGTTGACTCTCCTGTGGACCAGGCGTCCCGAGGTGGTGGGTCAACTGAGGGTGGGGATAGACGATCGAGTACCTGCCACAGACGACTCGGACTTCTCTCTGTGTAGGTGAGATTTGCCTCGAGAAGGTCCATTCTTGCGACAAGTTCTTGCTCTGCTGGAATGGTTCGTAATGGTGAGCGTACCGGCTACAGGTAAGTTGAGATATATCGTTTGTCGTTCATCAAACTTTGCGTGCATGCCACAGGGTCAACCTGGATCATGGGGCGCAAATAAAGGAACTTGATCAACAATGTCAACCTGAAGATTGGCCCAATTGGTGCATTGGTGCTCACATGGTGCTGAACACAGGCACCTGTTTTTTTGCACTTGTTAAATTCAGGGCTGAGCATGAACTGGGGGTTTCCTGCCGAGGACTAAAAGGTGACCCGGGTGGTTGCTGATGACGCTGGAGCTACTCTGGAGCTACTCTTGCATAGCCCCATGTCTATCAGCTGGAGAGTGGGTTTCTGATGTGGAGTTGGACGTCTGATGAGGAAAGCGATGAGGGAAGGAAAGAAAGAAAGAATCCATTGTGGGCACACGGTTGGTTGGTTCGCCTTTTTTTCTTGCACGGCATAGACAACGTTTTTCTCTTCTCTCTTTCTCTTCACTGCCACACCCTCACCTCGGCAGAGATCCAGCCGCGGTTACTCTCCGGTGCTACGGCGTCCCTCTACTCTCAAAGCTTGGTTTCATTTTGCTCACAATGGTCCTCGATTCCTGTTGCTTGATTTCAGGCACCCATTACAAGTGCAAGACTCAGGAACAAGCTGGCCCCATATCACATATTCAAATCAACAGACACGACACGAAGAGTAATGCACTTGTTTCTAGCTCAACAGCAGCAATATATACCGACGTTCGAACAGCAGTTGCTAAACCCGATCGAACCCTCCCCTCATGTTGCAATAGGGGTCGTTACCCGAAGGACAAGTGACAAACGGAACCACCCCCAAGTATCATTCCATTCACTCACATCCAAAGGAAAGAAAAATAAAAAATAAAAAAGGGTAAGCATACTCTCGAAGATGCACGCAACATGGCTGCTTCTGCTTGCTTGTTGCAAGTGTGGACAAACTCATCGTCTCCTTCAACCACAAACTAGGGATAGCACAGAGAGCAGCAATGTTGTTTGGCGGTATTATCTCATCGCCGCGAGACAGTCTCTTGCCAGAACAAGCGCTGAAACTGGCCAACGTCTACTTGGACAATGCTCGCGAAACAGACGATCCCTACATCGCCTTGGGCATTGTGCCGCAATACCGAGGTTTCATTGTCGCAGGCGAAAAAAATCCTCCAAGCGGCTGGAGGTTCAAGTTGTGCGCCAAGGAGTACCAACCGCCTACGACAAACTTGGTAAGCTGCTAGATAAACACGGTCGCCACAATGAGGCACAAGCGTTCTTGAAGAAGGCTGAGAGGATAAAGTATGTGAGAAAACAAATGCTTCTCGTAACACCTATCATAAACGTTTGGGATTCATCGAGAGGGAATGGTTATTTTCTAACAATTGATATTGTGATCTCCTTCCCTTGGATGACATTGTAGTGAGCGTTTTCAGGAACAGCAACGAGAACATTTGAAGGCGCGACGCAGGGATGGCATTCAGGAGGACTGCCAGTGTCAATGCCATGAGTCCAGAAGCCGAGATGGCTTTCAGGAAGATCACCAAGGACATGTCCAGGAGGCCAAACTTGATACTGGTCATTCTTCGCAATGCCAGCCAACCCAGACACTCGATTCCATCACCGACATCCAACCAACTCAAGTCCCTTTCGGATTCCATGTCGACTCCTAATGATGTAAAGTCACCTCCAGTTATTGTTTGCGGGACAAGAGAAACAAGATCGTGGTATTGCCAAGATTCATCAAGCCATGCATGGAGGATTGCGGCTGGATGGTTGATGTGAGACGACACTCGAAAAAATCAAACCACTCCGATAAGGCGATCTGTCGACGGGCAACCCTCGAGTACATTCTGTAGCGAGCATTGCGAGGAGTTCATCGCAGCATTTGTTGTTTTCTCGTCACACTGTAGCACAAGAGCGCGTTGTTTGTTGTTTGTCGAATGGGGGGG
>Ga0247824_10001639_pt1 | contig 12299 bp, 10 predicted proteins | sample 13C_PalmiticAcid_FD_194412 | JGI IMG/M metagenome (GOLD analysis project Ga0247824, IMG submission 194412) | Soil microbial communities from agricultural site in Penn Yan, New York, United States - 13C_PalmiticAcid_Day48 | ecosystem: Environmental > Terrestrial > Soil > Agricultural land...
GGGTTAATGGGGGGAGGTGAGCGCTGAGGGGGAGTAGAGAGAATGGGAAAGGTAATGAGAGGAGGGAAGGGAAATGAGATGGGGAATATGAATGAGAGGGGGAAAGGGAATCAGACCCAGCGAGGGAACATGGACATAGTTGGGAGGTTGGGGGTGGGACAGCATTGGGTTGCATATTGCATAGGCATCAAACAGGCGTTGAGCTTTAGGTATATATTGGCTGTTTTTCAGTTCATTTTGTGAGACAATGAGCAAGTGAGAAATGAACAATGTGATAGGAGTTTGGTTGACAGGCAATGGGCATTCAAGGAGCGTTCAGGGGTTGACAGTGACAGCTGGCGCCAGCTGTGGGCCGGGACTCAGCCAACCAAGAAAACATATCACATCGAGTCGCATGGAGCACCTTGACGGCTTGCACGTTCATCCATCAGTGAAATCCATATCTCAACTCCCACCCGGGGAATTACGAGAGTAGAGCACATATTGAAGGTCTGACGTTGAAATGGCCAGGTAGATGTCCGCCACACATTGGATTGATCCGCTCTTTGAATTTGTGATGAGACGAAGTCAGTTTACTCGACCTCAATCTCGTCCGCACACACACACCCGGCAACCATGAGACCGCCAACGTCCTGCGGGCTGCTGCTGCTCGCATGTCCGCGCAGAGCAGGTCCTCGCCACATGCTGCTATCTAGACACGGCAGACACCGAGCTAGCAGCATCCCGCAACTCAACATCCCAGACCTCGTCAGACCCCCAGTCCAACCCTCCGTTCAGCCCAAAGACAAGCCCGATGCCACGCCCCTTCCCCCGCGGCTGCTGGTCCTCGCCATCGAGACCTCGTGCGATGACACCTGCGTCGCCATCGTCGAGAAGTACGGCAGTTGCGCCCGCGTCATCTTCAACCACAAGATCACGTCCGACAATCGCGAGTTCGGCGGCGTTGAGCCCATCACCGCTGTGGAGTCGCACACATCCCAGATCGCCCGTCTCGTCGAGTCCAGCCTGAGGCACCTGCCCTGGACCTCTCGGAATCTGGGCCCCCATACCTTGGCCTTCGACGAATCACCCCGCACGAAGCACCGCAAGCCCAACCTCATCTGCGTCACCCGCGGGCCGGGCATGACGGCCAGCCTGGCTGTCGGCTTGACTATGGCCAAGGGCCTGGCCGTGGCGTGGCAGGTGCCGCTGGTGGGCGTGCACCATATGCAAGCCCACGCCCTGACACCGCGCCTGGTATCGGCCCTGGGCAAGCCATGGCACTTTGACTGGACGAAGGGGCTGGAGCCGGGGCCCAGACCTCGGCCGCCGACCGACTGGGCAAAGCCCCTCGAGCCGGCCTTCCCCTTCCTGAGCCTCCTCGTCTCGGGAGGCCACACTCAGCTCCTCCTCTCCCGCTCCATCACCTCCCACACCACCCTGGCCGAGTCCCAGAACGCCGCCATCGGCGACATGCTCGACAAGTGCGCCCGCGCCATCCTGCCCGCCGACGTCCTCGCCGAGGCAGAGGACGTCATGTACGGCGCCCAGCTCGAGGCCTTTGCCTTCCCAGACGCGCAACAGGACGACTTGCCCCGGTACGACTACACGCCGCCGGCCAAGCGGGCCGACGAGATCAAGGCCTACACCTCCCCAGCCCACGGCTGGTTCCTCACCCCGCCCCTGGCCGAGCGCCGCGACATGGCCTTTGACTTTTCCGGCCTGGGCGGCCAGGTCCAGGCCATCATGCGCAAGGACCCGGACATGGGCGTCGACCAGCGCCGCGAGCTCGCGCGCGAGGCCATGCGCCTCGCCTTCGAGCACGTCGCGAGCAGGATCATCTTTGCCCTGGACAAGATGGCAAAGGAGAGGCAGGGGAAGCAGGACGCGGGGGCAGAAGCCGACCCTACCCTCGTCGTCTCGGGCGGCGTCGCCCGCAACCGCTACCTCCTCCACGTCCTCCGCGCCGTGCTCCGCGCGCGGGGCCACGACAAGGTCAAAGTCGCCTGCCCGCCCCCGGAGCTGTGCACCGACAACGCCGCCATGATCGCCTGGGCCGGCGCCGAGATGTACGAGGCCGGGTGGCAGAGCGAGCTGGGCGTGCGGCCCATCCGCAAGTGGTCCATGGACGACAGCGGTTCTGAGCCCTCTGGCTCTGATGCCAATGCCGATGCTGCTGCACCCGATGTAAATGCCAATGCGAACAGCAGCAATGAGAAGAAAAAGGAGGACCGAGTCGACGGCATCCTGGCGGCGGACGGGTGGCTGACCAACGAGGAGGCGGCCGAGAAGAGGTTTTCGCTCCCGAAAAAGAGGTGAACAACGAAGAGAAACGGGGGCGGGTCGCAGCGATGAAGGGGGGTGTTCCCGACGCCCCATGGGCACACGACGGTAGACCTAGGATTGTATAACAATCCTTTGGCTGGGCTGAGGAAGGAGGTTCGGGGTAAGGAAGGAAGTGGCGCTTAACACTCAGCAAATCGCGAAGAAGCGGGAGGAGAATGACCATACCGCCAGGAGGCTCATGACCTCGAGTAAGTCACAGGGGCTTGCGAAGAATACCCGGCAATAGAAGAAGGAACGGGCGAAACAGCGGAGGCTTGAGCAGCGGCTTTGGAGGAGGAAAATGACAGGGTCACAACCCCCCTGATAGCATCTCACGACTTGAGTAGTCCTCCCTGGGTTGGCCTCACCAGCTTCTGGCTGATGTGTACAATATTGTGTAAATACTCCGATGAACAGCATACCTACCTCGTAAACTTAGCTGGTCTAACATCCACATCACATTTCACGGTAGAGGCGGAACGTGTCTTGCAGGAGGGCTCAATGCTCTGTTGTACATCTACAAGCCGCGCTCTCTCATTTCGTCCCGATCCCAAATACTGACTGACGCCGTGCCCCCTTGATAAATTCCCAAGCCCAACACCACCCGGCCCTCCCGCTTTACTCGGCAAAGTTGCTCGTGACGTTGCTGAACTCGCCCTTCTCGAGCTTGGTCTTCCAGAAGACCGGATTGGTGTCGGTGAAGCCGTGCTTCTCCCAGCCCGACTCCTTGACGTGGTACAGGTTGATGAAGCCGCCCGAGTAGGCGTCGCGGTGCGTGGCCGCCAGGATGCTGCGGCTGCCCAGCTCGAGCGCCTCCTCCGTCGTCAAGTCCCACTTGTACTCGGCGTCGAGCACGCCGTAGGCAAACGTCTGGCCAGAGCCGACGCAGAACAGGTCGCCAGCCAGCCGGGTGCCGTCCGAGTCGATGTAGTACAGTGCGGGCCCCTCCTCCTTGGTGACGCCGGCGCACATGGTGCCCATGGACAGGCCCATGCCCTTGTACTGGTAGACGAGGTTGGCGAGGATCTTGCTGGCGGCGGCGACGCTGATGCGGCGCTTGTGGCGCAGCTCGTGCAGGCGGCACTGCATGCCGAGCCAGGCGAGCCAGTACTGGCAGTCGGCGGCGCCGCCGGCCATGGTGCCGAGCAGGTCCGAGTTGATCTCGATCACCTTCTTGACCGTCTGCGAGGCGATCCAGTTGCCCGCCGTCGCGCGCGAGTCGGTCGCCACGATGATGCCGCCCTGGAAGCGGAACGCGAGCGTCGTTGTGCCGTGCGCAATCTTGATCGGGCAGGATGGGTTCGAGCGGTCGTCTGATGCTGCGCGGAGCCAGGCAGAGGGCTGCAGATTTACGGCAGTTCCGCCGTCAGAATGGAACCACAACCCGAGGGATTGGGGAACCCAAAACTTACGTGTGCTACCGGCGGCATGGCAAACTTGAGGGACAGAGGGGGGACGACATCGGTGAAGTCCTGCTGCTCCTGCTCCGTGAAGAGCTCATTCTGCTGGTACGTCGGGCGGCTGTACCGCGCCACGAGGGTATCCATGCTGTGTTGTGTTTCTGATTCGGTCGTCCGGGTGTATGGGAGCGCAAAGGGTGCTGTCAATGCGGTTGCTAGATGCGGGCGTCGATGTGGAGGGCGTCGATGGCAGTGGATGGTGATGGATCGGTTTGGTTTGGAAGTTGGCTGTGAGGTTGGAAGCACTGCAGCGGCAGCTCAAGGCAGCTCCCGATGCAACGCGTTCCCCAGCAGCCTTGGGGGCCTGAGCTTCCTGGCCCGGACCCACACCGGTCTTGGCACCTGGAGAGCCCCTCAGCCCCAACAGCACATCTTGATTCGAGATGCCTAAGGTACCTTACCTTCGGTAGGTACATAATAGGCTATGCCCATGATTTGGATCTGTTGATTACGATGAACCCATCGTTACTGTTCAAAACCCAAAGGCACTGCCAACCCAACCCTCATCCCCTCGCTCGGGAATCTGAAGGACAACTTCGGCCCCAGAGACAATAGGTATATACCAGGTCACAGCAACACACAGTCAAGAGCGCTTGTAATGTATTCTGTCTTGTTTCCTTTTTATCTTCCCATAACTCCAACGGCTGAGCCGCAGCCGTTCCACCGCTCGGGCTATCAATACAAACCCCAGAAATCCCCCGCCCGTATCCCATTGCCAGAGACCGCGCCCCAAGAGGAAGCAAAGCAAACCACCAAAAGCAAGGTACCGGTGGGTATTGCTTGAGCCATAGACCCAAATAAAGAACTCGACCGTCCGAGCAGACCCCCGGCGGCTCAAGAATGACAACCAAAACTGGGAATAACAAAAACCGGTACCTGTAGAAAGCAGACCTGCGCAAACACCCCGCCCAATGCATGTTTCCTGTCGTGAACAAACCGCGCACCCAAGCCTCGAACGATACCCGCGATAGCGATACAAAACGGCTCCGTCGTGCCCAGGGCGACGGGGTCCGCCCCGTGTCGCGACCCCGGGGGCCCCAGAACGCCATCGACCTAATGCTTTTTCGTCTTTAATCGTACAGCCCCTGAAAACTCTTCGATTTGTGTCGAAGTCGGTTGGATCCGAGCGCATCCTCCTTCTGGAAAAAACAACGTTGGTTAACAACACGCGGTCTCGCCACAAAGAGATCAACTCCTCCACCCCACGTTCATGATGACGTGGGCAATGTCCCGGGCCGTATTTACCGTATCAATGATGCGACCGATCAGGCCTTCGTCCAGAGGACCCGGCGCCCTTTCCTCGACCGGCATAAACATGCCCGACGCGGTCCTGCGCATGCCGGCTGGTTCGCCCGAGAGGCTGGTCGAAGATACCGCCCGGCGCAGCCCAGAGCCGCCGTCGCCGTGCTGTGAAGACGAAAACACATCGGTTCGGAACTCGACCCTGCCCGTGTCTTCGTCCTCGTCCTCGTCCTCGTCCTCGTCGTCATCTTCGTCTCCTGCGAAAAAGATCTTCCCCGACTTCTTGGACGGCCGCAGAGTTTCCTGGGACGACGAAGGCGACAGAATTGGGCTCCTAAATCCGCCGCTCGTGCTGTGTTTCATGGCTGTCTCTTTGGGGTCAGGAGAGTCTTCCCGGCTCTTCAGCGTGGTGGAAGGAAGCATGGCGATCGTCTTGCTCTCTCCTCCCCCAGTGCCGTGGCTCTTTGCCTTCTTCAGTATCGGCCGCCTCTTCTTGGCTTGCGTCCGCTTCATCATGATGGCTCCGTCGTCCGAATCGCTGTCGGCCTGGTAGCGAACCACGTCGGCATCGTCATCTTCGTCATCCGCGCCCTTCACATCGACCGCGATGCATTGGGATACCTGCTCGTTGAAGTGGATATGCTTCCGCCCGCCATTCGGGGAAACGACACCGGACGACCGCGTGGAAGGGTACAAGCTGGTTCCATCGTGGCTGAATCCGCGCGACGAGAATGGGAAGGTGATGTAGTCGGTATTCGCCCGCTCAAGGCCCGGCCGCCTGCCTATCCGCTTCAAGCCCCCCTTCTTCTGTTGCGCCTGCACCGCCGCGGCTGCTTGCTTCACGAGCGACGAAGTGGAAAGCGACCTCTGGAGCATGATTTCCGACATGCTCCTCTTCTTCAGGATGGGCTTCTTTTGGACGAACGAGTTCGACTTGGACAGCCGAGCGCTGTTGGAACTGTTCGATGTGTGGTTCATACTGGACGTGCCCGTCTGCAACGGCCCATAAAGCCATGTTACATCGTAATCCTTGAGCCTGTGCCGGGTTAGATCCAACATGCCCATAGAAGGCAAACACACGGGACTGCCTACCAATTCAACGTCTCGGCCGAGACTGTATCCAGGTTATTTTTCGACTTCATCCACGTCCTCCACGACGCATTCTCCAGGCGGGCAGAGTTGTTGTAGTCGCCTCTCCGCGACACGATCAGCTTCCACGATGACCAGATATCTTCCTCGCGCCAGTTATGCGACAAGTAGTCAACGTGTCTCGAGGGCTGGGTCCGTACTGCGATATCGTCCTCGGCCCTCTCTTGGAAGTCTGGACTGCCGGGTCTTGATGTGGCAGCCGAATCATCTTGTTCACCTGGGGACGAGGAGTCCGAGTCGTCTGCCTCTAAACTCGGCGGGGGTTCTTGATTCCCTAGCCGCCCAAAGTAGCCCTGGTCAGCGGAAAGCCGAAGGGTGGCTTCTTCTGGTGTCGCCGATGCATCGTCACAGTCCGACGCTAAAGAGAAGTTTGTGGCTGGGGTAGACGAGTCGGACAGATCAGCGGATTCGGCGTGTGTGGCCTGCGGAGATGACGGTGCTGAGGATCCTGGTGACCCGGAAAAAGTGCCCGTTGGTTTGGAGTAGATCAAATCGCTGAGCCGGGATGTTGACGCCGAACTGTGAAGATCCGAGCGCTTCGTGCCAAACTTTGGCTGCGAGTGAGAGCGGCGCAATGTTGACGAAAAGTAACTATCGTCCTCGGACGTAAGGACGACGGCCATCTTGAAAAAAAAAACGGGAACCCCGGTATTCAATGGACCAGTTGCCCAGATCACCCTCAATCCTTCTCCAACAGGGAACCAAAAGAGTCCGTCATAAGTGGTGGAGGGGCACAGGTCGAAATTCGGCGAGAGTTGACGTCCTTGGAAGGTGAGAACAAGGACGAGCTGATCCTTTCTGCCCTTACCACCTTGAAGCGGACGGCTGTGCGATTGCTGACGGGGTGTCCGGGAGGGAGACAAAGGGCGGTCACCGGGACGGGATGGCGTGGGGTTCCTGATTGTTGATGAACGGCACGTCAGGGTGGCCTAGACAGAGCTGGACAGAGAATTACAATTAGACTCGAGGTACGCAGTGCAAGTGAAACAAAAATGGGGGAAGAAAAGGAGGGGCGGGAAAGCGGCGAAACGGTGGAAGAAGGTGGTGCAGGGAAGGGGTGAGTAGGATATATCCCAGCTCGGGAGTGGTGGTGTTGGAGACGGGGATTGCGCGAGAGGCCGGTGTGCGGGTAAGTGCCCCGGCTCTTCAGAGTCCAGGCACCTCGTGCAGCTTGAGCGGAAGCGGGTTTGCCAATACCCACGGGCAGCTCCCACGTCCTCGGCTCTCGTTGGCTGCTGACGCCAAAACGTGGGATGCGTGACCGAGGGGGGCGTCGATGCTCAAACGGGGGCGTGGATTTGGGGGCCCAGACGGGGGGTTTTGCGCAGCTGCCGATACCTTATCGGCCCAGGTGAAAGAAGGGTGTGACTTTTTGACGCGGTATGGCAAAGACGATTGGCATGATCTGCCACGCCTAGAATTCGCCAACTTTGTGGAGTGCAGCGAAGCGATAGGCGGCGCGGATACCTTCGTTCACCCAGCCCAGCCCGGCAGTCACTCGTCCCCGCAAGCGCATTCGATTGGGCGATGTCGGTGGGAAAGGGAACGCGAGGCTGACAGGATGATAGGGCAACGACAACGTGACCTAGAAAGGAAAAAGGCAAAGAATGGGGGTTTGTAGGTGGCCGCGGAGGCAGAAGTCGAGGGCCATTGACAGTAAACCGACTTACCAGCAGCGTGTTGTTGGTGTTCCCTGAGGCACAGTTGACTGTGACACGCCCGATTGCTCCAATGGTTCTCGGCTTGTCTCGCCCCGCTGGTGGTTCTCGAAGGCCGTGGGTGTGTGTTGGTTTCAAGGTTACACCTCAGGCAAGAGCAAGAAGAAGAATCGAGGATTGGGTGTCCGGGGTTTGTCGTTGGCCAGGATGGGGATCCCGCCTGGAAGTTGAGAGGGACGGGGGCAGCGCCTGTCAAGACGCTTCGGCCATCTTCCGCTCCGGCAAAGTTCAAGTCTGAGATGCCCAGGTGTCTGTGTGCAGAGGATGCAGTGACTCTGGCGATCCGATGTTGTCAACGACTGCAGCTCGGCTCCAGGTTGGGGGGGAGGACACGGAGCGAGCAGAAACCGGGAAAACAGATGCTGGCAGAAACTGCAGGTTTGGGGTTCTGTGCGACGCCGGTGCCGAGAATTTGGAGGCGGTCTGGGGGCATACAGGGCAGGTCACCAGGTGCTCAGGGAGGCCGGGGTATGGGCGTGGGGAGGCAAGATCAGACGCGGGCAGGCGGAATGGTTGGAATGCACGCTTGGCCAGGTCCCAGGGCAGGCACGCTCCACACTGAGCGTGTGACCTGTTCTGGCCATTTTGCTTGGTTGGCGCGGGGCATTTCCTGAGTCGTTTTAGTCAAACACCCCCCAGCATCCATGGATCTGGCAGGAGCGAACAAGCACCAGCCTTTTCAGCGCCAGCACCGCGGGCCTGTCACAGTGCCCAGTGGATTCCGCCATCGCCCCACGGAAATTGCTTCGTCTTTGGCAGCTCAAAACTCGACACGGTCTTCCCTGCTGCGCCGCCGTGGACTGCGGGCAAATCGCCGAAACATATGCCGGAGTGCCATCTTTGACCTCCCAGTGACGCAACACGCAAAACGCAACACGGTTCTCACTGCGAGTCCCAGATTCCTCACGTTTTGCCTTCGGAGCCCACCAAGCATCTCGGCCTTCAATCGACCCGGAACTCGCGGCCGAACTCGACTCCGCGGAAAGACGGTCGTGGTGCTCCCTCAGGCCCAGGATTCGGCAGGTTTCGCGTTTGCGCAAAGTGATTTGCCAGGGCTCTTGGTCCCAGCGAGCAAACATCCCTGCTGCCATGGCGCTTTTCTCCACTTCGACGGACTGCAGCAGGGTACTCGAACCGCCCAGGCCTCATCAACAATTCCCTCCTCGCCAGCAACCGCGCTCTCGCATCTGCAGGACTGCAAAGGCCGATGAAGCACTGCACAGTGGGGAGAACAGGGCGGCAGATGAGAGTGTACACAGGACTCCGCATGCAATGCTGATCCGATGTCCCTCCTGATTCTCGCGTCCTTGCCGGCCTCTGCCTCCGACTCTTCCCGGAGGCATGAGGACGGCAGCCAGCGCACTCTGAGCCGGTTTATTTACACTTCAACAGACGCAAAACCCACGGCTCTCCTGTGTGAGATGAGGGTCTCTGGGGTAATGAGACGACCGTCGGCCCTGGATCTCCCGAAGGCCTGGTGTAGTATGGTCTGGTCTCGGTGGTTCCGGAGCGGCCGTGCGCTCGATGTTCGGCCCGGGGTTCAAATTACGTGGAATGTGCGAAGTCTCTGGCTCGCGGTCAGCGGAAACGAACAACACAATCGAGGGCCCCTGGGAGGAGCAGGAGGACGAGCCTGGGCGAGCCTGGGCGAGGAACAGACGTTGTCCCGACGGCTCTCCGCACGTGGCGCCCGCTGCTGGCATCACAGCCATTTGGCTGCACGTCACGAGTTGACAGAATCATACACTCAAGTCCACGTCAATCGTTGAATGCAGGGAGAACCACGGGCTTCGTTGCTGGTCGTCCTCAAGTGGTAAAGATCAAGCACTGTGGGAGCTGTTCGATGTACTGATCATTTACAGACCAACCGTCCCAACCAAGGTAAAACCTTTTTCTGTTTCATATTTGCCACTTCATCGGCATTTTGGCGTCCATTCGTGGACACAATGCTGGCTTCCTGTTGCCTCGCCGTCGTCAACCGTCACGCTCAGCAACGCTGGACCTCGGTCGCCACGGGTCATTGGAGGTTGATGTCGGGTCCAACAGCTGATCTCCAACATCGCCCGGCCCCGGAATCTCGGCAGCAAAAGCGGGGCAGCGGGATCTGGGCGATGGGCCCAGAGATGTTCCAGAACCTGAGCTTCGTGTCGCTGCAGTCATTCCGTACACGGGCGAGGAGTCGATCTCCCGCCCAGCTTCGGACCTCGGCCTTGTCACACTTCTCGCCATCGGCAACACTCTCCTGCCTGAGGGCGTCACCGAGCCTGCGGGAAGCGTGACGCCCCGCGTTTGATGACAAGTTGAGTCCGTCTGACTTGCCATTTGAGAGTCGCAGAATGACATACTGCAGACTCCTCATAACGTCTGGAACATGGGTCCACTGGCACCAGTGCCTGGTTTTCCCCACCACCCTATCAGAGCCGTGGACAAACCATCAGCAAATCATCGCCAACGACGACCACACGCTGATGCAAGTTCGGCATGGCAAAGTGCGGCACCACGTCGTGCCCAGTTTCGCCTGCATCCACCATTGTCCTGCAGCCGCAGGCCAATGCGTCCGCCTCTTATCTCGTGGTGCCGGATCTCCTCGTCCGGGGCTTTCGTATCAACCGGCCTTGGAAGTGGTCTAGCCCTGAGGCTCGCGCCTTGATAAAGTCGGATACGGCCCGTGCTGACCCTTTTTCCGAGACCGGTATTCCTCCGTCTGCCATTGAGCTCATCGCATCGCCGCCACATGGGGGCCTGCTAGCAGGTATCACCTTGATGCTGTCTAGTCCCATGGTAGCCCGGCCGCAGAAACCCGTGCGCTGATCATTGGCGAGTATCACCGGTGTGGCCAAACGGTGCTGCTGCAGCATGACCCCGCGTTCACATGTCTCCGTCGAACATCGAAGCAGGACAGCGAAGGTGACGTTGCGCAACGGCGATCAACAAAGAAGCTCCAGGGAGCGTTGACCGACTGCCCTGACCGAGTGTGCATTCACCCTCCCTCGGACCGAAGTGCAGTTTACCGGCGCGTGGCGTGATAGGCCCGGCGGAAGACAGAGTACAGCATCGCACGATGCCCACAGCACACCACCTCCCCTTTGCCCTGCACCGCGCTTCTCGTGTTACCCAAGCCAAAGCCACTTTGGAGGCTGCCGTGTTGTCTCGGCTCTCCATGTGGTTCTATCCGGCGGCTTCTCACCCTCCCACGTCCCTACCGCTTTCCTCTGTTCGATAACCAAAACGGGGCGCTATCTCCCCCTCCTCAAGCTGATTATCGCCGGTATCTCTGGAGGTCCGGCACCGGGACGCCTAACCGTGGACAAGGATCGGATCGAGGATTACCAGCCGCGACCGCATCCGACGAGACTTGCAGGGAGAGCATGCTAAATCTGTCCATACATACATACCATCCTGCACATGTACGGATACATACAACCGGACCCAGAAAAACCAAATATGGGACAATGTACATATGTATGCGCCAAGCTGGCGTCACATCGGCTCTTGTGTGAGATGGAGCTTCCATGATTCCATCGGCGGGAATGTATTGGGTATGTTCTACCTTGTCTGCGCATACAAGTCTCGAGAAGTGGGCTCCTGCAATGCATGCTATGCCCAACCCCTGGTGTGGCCGCCGCGGTGGGTGGGAGATAAACCGTTGACACATACATATGCTCTGCTGCATGGCTTGCATTGTGTAGCCATGGCGTCGTTTTGTGCGTGGGCTGGCAACCCTTTGGCGAAGCAGAGTTGTGACTGGCCGGAAGTGATTTCATCTTTTGTGTCCTGGGCCATCATTGTTTGGTGATATGACTCCAGCCAATACGAAGCGGAGTCGGAGGGCTGAGCAGACATCGCTGAAGCTGGCTAATCCACAACGTCGATAACCATGCCTTCGAGCATGCTTCATGCCTCCTGGCGAACTCCATCTTGATGGAGCACACCTCCCTCAAAGCTCCAGGATTGTCGGTATTATCCTCTGAAAGCCCCTCGTCATAGCCCATCTCCAGCACCTATTTTTATCCACAGTACCTCCCTACCCCCTCTCCGCAAAAGCAACCGCCGCGGGCAACCGGAAGCTGGCGCAATACATGCTCTTCGCCGGCGCGACATCCCTCACCCCGTGGATCCTGACCATCCCCTCCTCTTCCACCTCCTCCTCCAATCCCTCCATCCCATTATCCCCCCTCGGCGCGGCCCTAAACTCAAACCCCACCTCCCGCGAGATGCGCTCGCAAATGTCCACGGCGGGCGTCTCGTCGTCGGCCTTGTAGCTGAAGCAGTGCACGTGCACCATGGGCAGCTTCGTGGCCGTGTGCGGGTGGAAGAGGTGCTGCTTGCCCGCGTACACGCCGCGGTAGCTCGACAGGAACTCGATGGCGGAGGCCGGGAGGTTCATGACGAAGTGGGCGATGGTAGGGGGGAGGGGGATGTGTTC
>Ga0247824_10001640_pt1 | contig 12296 bp, 21 predicted proteins | sample 13C_PalmiticAcid_FD_194412 | JGI IMG/M metagenome (GOLD analysis project Ga0247824, IMG submission 194412) | Soil microbial communities from agricultural site in Penn Yan, New York, United States - 13C_PalmiticAcid_Day48 | ecosystem: Environmental > Terrestrial > Soil > Agricultural land...
TCCTTCACCTCCCAACCAAAAAAGAGCGCATAAACGGAAGGAGACTCGCGACTGTGCCCCGAAGCGTAGCACATCAAAGATCAGAGGCCACCACCCTCTACCAAGTCATCACCCTTCCGCCCCACACCCTAACACCTTACCACGGCTCCCGCCCGAGACAGACACCCTCACTTTTGAGAAAAAAAAACTTTCAAGGAATCATTGTCTGTCTGTCTGTCCTGTGCTGTGCTTTGTCAGGAAAAAAGACAAAAAAGAGGAGGAGAGGAGGAGGTAAAACAACGGAGCCGATAATGCTGTGTGTATAACATAATAAAACAAAACCACACAACCCCCCCACCCCAATCACCAAACTCAACCCTATAACAACCCCAAAAGCAAAAACCTAATGAAGAGAGATGGGGCAAAAAAGCCAGAAGGACCCACCCACCGCAACCTGCCCTGTTGCCCTGTGTTGTCCTGCGCTGTCCCGTGTTGTCCTCCCCATCCCATTCCACCCACCACATCCCCATGGGAGGTGAAACCAAAGACGCAAAAACGCCAAAAACAATGATGTGATGTAGTAAATGCAGTTCGCACCAAAACCCGCATTTCTCTCTCTGCCTCCCTCCCTCCGTCGCTCCCTCTCTTCCCTTCCCTTCCCCTCCCGACTCCGTCCGTAAGCCAGCACGGATAGATAGGTAGTAAGTAGCATTCCCTGCCTGTAGTAGTAGTAGTAGTAGTCGAAGGAGAAACCACCGCCCGAATTCCTAGCAACCAACCACCCATAGCCCCTAGAAAACTAACACCGACAGTCGTGGCAGGTAGTAGGTCGCAAATAAGGCACCCATCCCATCCAACCAACTCGTCAACTCCATACTCCCTTGGTCAGGCAAGGTAAAGGTAAAGAAAGGGTAAAGGCAAAAAAGGATAGCCCTAACGCAGCCTCATGGGCGGAATCCCCGCCACGACGCTGTCGACCGTGACAAACGCCCCGTCCCCGCCGTCCTGCCTGAGGTCTTCGAGCAGCACACACGTCTGGGAGTAGACGCTCTCCAGCGCGGCGCGCGACGATTTGCCGAGTGACGCTAACGAAGAAGCAAAAAGGTTAGTAAACCTTATCATGGTAAAGGAGAGAAAAAAAAAAGAGGGCTTACTCAAAATGGCGGAATTCAGCTCCTCCGCGACCGCGACCCGGCCGCTCCCGTCCACCAGATGCCGCACCTCCTTGACCTTCATAGGATTCGGGTACGCAATCAGCGAAAAGATCTCGTTGAGCTGCTTGGCCGTCTCGCGGCGCGGGTCGGTGCTGAACTCGGCGCGCAGCTCCATGCCGTACTGGAGCGACTCCTGCGACAGCTTGGTCAAGCCCGCGGCGGCGTCCGCAACGGCACCGTTGCCGTTGCCGTTGAGATCCTCGGCCATGGTCGTATCCATGTCCTCCCCAAACCCGTTTCCGTTCGCGTTCCCGTTTTCCGCAGCAGCAGCAGCCTCCAGCATCTCCTCGTCCCCACTCTCGCCCTCTCCCTTCTGCTGCTTCTTGGCCGCACCTCTCCGCTCCTCGTCCAGCAGCGTGTTAAGCTCCGCTTCGCGGCGTATCATCTCTATGAACTTGCGGCAGCGCAGGCGGAAGTACACTTGCTCGTTGTCGCGGAGCACCGTCGGGTAGCACGCGTTCGTGTGCTTCATGGCGCGGTCCATGTCGCCCTCGAGCACGGCGCGGCGGATGCGCTGGCGGTTGCGGGCGTCCTCGTCGTCGCGCACGCTGACGTCGCGCACGTGCTCGCGCGGGTCCAGGCGCAGCGCCAGCTTCTCCGTGTGCAGCTCCTCGGCAAAGGCGCGTGCCGTCTCGACGTAGCCGTCGTGCTGTAGGAACTGGAGGACCTGTGGGTGTTTGTTAGAGGTTTGTTGGGCTGATTTTGGAAGAGTGGTGACTTACCAGCTGCTGGATGAGGTCCGTCTCTGACAAACCAGGCTCAAGCCGGGAGGTGTCGGCGCGCCTAATCTCGTCCTCGATCATGGACTGTTGTCTCTGTTGTTCGATGAGTCGGGTCAGCAACGAGTGGAAACTCATCAACCCCCCTCGCTCGAAGGGTTCCCCCGTGGACGCCATAGGTGTGTCACTCATGGTGATGGTGTGGGGTGGGGGAGAAATAAAGGGTTGAATGTTCGTGATGGAAATCACGGCCGTGTATGGGCGAGCTTGGTGGAGTTGAACGGGGGTCTTGATGGTCGCTTGGGCGACTCGACGGGGGTTGTTCCTGCACTCGCAGGTTCCCCACGCAGTTCACTTGCAGTTGCGAGGGGCGATCGTAGCAACACTCTGCCCGGTACAACTTCCCAGGCAAGCGGAGAAAAGGCCACCCAGCTGGTAGCCTGGGTCATAGGGAGAACGTACCTTCATGTACCCGTCAATATCAAACATGAACGGCCGCTGGCCAAAGTTGGTCATTATGTGGTCCTCCTTCTTCTTGAGACCAATGACGGGATACAGCTTCCCCTTGACATCCTTGAAGGGAATGTCTTTGAACGCGATTCCTGTGGGTTGTTAGCGGTGTATCCAAACAAGTCGATCTCTCGTGCCATAAAGGAAGTTGTTACTGTGCCAATACTGCCTAGGGCTACCAGACAGCTGAGCAGGCAACAGGCAACTTAACGTACCTAAATCCCGGCCGTTCTTTGTGAACAGCGCTTGGTTCAGCCGAAAGTTGACTAGGCAGCCGACGGTATCCCCCACGCCGAACATCTCGGCGTACGGCTTCCCAACGTTCTGAGACGCAAACGAGTTGCCGTCATCGCCGTGGTAGCCCCACGAGTCTGTTTCCCAGCCCGGAGCCCGGGATATCGAGGCCGCTTTACTCGCAAAGCCAATGGCAATGGGTGGCGTCCTGGAGTAGAGTTAGCCAAAGCACCACCTCGCATCAGAGTCCCCTTCACGTACTTGAGTTTGTCGATCCTTGTGTTCAGCACCGTAATTTCAAAATAATACACGCCGCACGCCGGCGACATGTAGTGGTCCGCGCGGACGGCGCTCGCCTCGTGGTCGCCCGCCGCCCGGCCGGTATGCCTGACCTCGTAGCCGTCGGCCAGCACCTCGAGCGCGTCTTCCTTGTCGTCCCTGCTCCACCTTGACGGCAGCGGGCTAGTGCCGTCGTCCTCCTCGGCGGGCGACAAGGGCTTCTCGACCACGTCGTACGCCACCCCCCTGTGCGTTGCGCCAGAGGCCTTGCTGCCGACGACGGGCAGATGTGAGGAACTCCCGCTGCTCGATGGCCGGACGGAGATGGCGACTGGTGGGGCGCCCTTGGCGTAGTTGCCGTCCCGCTCGGCGACGAGTCTTGCCCTGTGTTTTTCCTCCAACTTTTTGAGATAGCTGGACCCGCGCAGATATGATGGCGACAGAAAGCCCGTATCGGTAATGTTTGGTACGGGGGTGGTGGAGGGCATCCGAACGTCTTCCAGGCCCGCATGATCGGCTGGGAGGAGTGTCTCCTTGCGCATGTAGAGGTCGAAGGCGCGGGAGAAGTACGGGAAACTCGATCCGAGCCGGGGCGGCCACATGGAGCCGACGTTCATGGCCTGATTCAGCGTCGAGAGGTCTTCGCCGGCGGCGCTCAGATGTGTGTATGGCATGGTGGGCTCGGGTCGGTGATTCTGTGCCGTCGAGGCGGGAGGGTTGCTGAGGGGAGCTTGCGGCTCCGAGTCGGGCGAAGGGTTGAGAATGTGTGAAATGCCGGAGCGGTCGGGCCGGGCAATGGGCGACGAGTTGCCGGAAAGGACGGATGCGTATGAGGGCCGGCGCAGGGAGTGGTGGGGTGGCAGCCCGCCCGAGGCCAGAGCGTCCCCGGCGGCGAAGCTTGACGAGCTGTGCTGGTGTTGTTGGTACGGATTTGTCATGTTGGATGAGTTGCCGAGAGTCGAAAGCTGGGGTCCTGCTCAATGGCCTCTTCAAAAAGGACCAAGGATAGGGACTGGGAGCTTTTTAGGCTGCCCGCAAGAGGGCACCAACAGAGGGGGACGCGGAGGATGAGGGGGGATGCAGGACGTCACGTCACGGCCAAGTCAAGTCGAGGGGTTGTTTCGTCTGTCTTCAGTAGGAAGGCCAGGCCCGGACTGTTCTAGTTCCCAGGTAACCAACCCGCTCTGGCCTGAAGAGCGCTGCCGGATGCACTGTCTCGCAGGCTATCGGAGAGGGTTCCGTTGCGTGTGTTTTGGGCGAGATAAGCGTCGGGATGACCCAGACTTGGATGGTGCCGGACGGTTCCAGCGTGGTGCAGCGTGCTCTGTGATTGCGTCGCTATGTCATCGATGCGCGAATCGGCACTAGCTCGCCCAGCTCGCCGCAGCGAAACAGAGAATTACGGAAGAAAGGAATCAACACCGAGGCGTGGAGACGTAGCAGGCTCTGTCCGGCGCCCAATCGACCAGGACAACTGTGGCTGGTTCTAAACAGTGGGAAATACGGACGAGATGGCGTTGATGCTGGATGTCGTCCTGCTCTCCAGTCAATCATGACGGGAGGTCGGAGGTCGGTCCAGTCAAACGAGATGTCGGCGGGCACCTCTGCGGGTCTCCTCTGGTAGCCGGTGGGGTCATTTGGCGGCATGTTCAGGCCAAGCGGATCATGGGGTCCCTAACGCTAACGTTAAAGCTGGCCGGCTGCAGTGGCTGGCTCGGCCTGCCAGAGGCTGGGAAAGGGCCCGCAGTGGTCTGCGTGGCAATCAAGGCGGCCCCAGAACCTCCACTGTTGTGCTGTCGCGGCCCACTCCGTCTGGTGCTGCATTTTGCCAATGGGAGAGCAGAGAGATGGCAAAAGTGGGCCTCCCGTCCAGGGCGTCCGATCTTGGAGCAACGCAATTCCTCCGTGCAATGGCTCAAACAGGACAGCCCGAGATGGCTCATGAGAAAGATGTTGGGTCAGAGCACCGGGACTTGAGACAGTTTGCTCCCCACAACTGCAAACTACCGTCTCACATCTACGTAATTCATGGCTTTCCCGAGTCCTCCAGGACCTAGGAGCTTATTGATGGATCAGTCAACCATTGTCGTGTATCAGGGTTGGGAGTGGGCGTGGTTGGTGAACCCTGAGTTGGTGTCAGTCGGTCATCAACATCAAAGAATCCAGGGCAAAGAAAGGGCTGTGGCGTTTCTTTGGTGCGATGAATGCATGCGTTTTTTCTGACCAGCGTGGCAATCATTGATGGATCCTCGGGTTCATTGTGCCGTCGAAAAGCCAGGCTCGGGCCACGCGAGCCAGGTCATGTTGGACATTGTCAGCAATGATGCACAGGTTCGGACTGAATGGCGGCCAACTCGCGATGTTGCAGTGCCATACGAAATGCTATCATCTATTTGACCTTGTTGCCAACCTCACTCGCACCGCAAATGCCCACTAAACCACGTCAGCGTATCGTATTATACATTGCCGGATTGATCCATGCTTTCCAGCGCATCTCCCTGACTCCAAAACGCCTTGCCTTGCCGAGTGCTCCGTGATAACTCACGCAGTCCACGATGTCATGGTCCTCCTTTTCCGCGACCCATCGTACAGCGCCCAAACGCCCTTGTTTCAATGCCAATGAACTCCAAATCCTAGCAAACCTGCTCTGTGTATAAAAGGGAAAAAAAGAGACCGATGCAAGCTGTGAAGCCCAAGTGTAAACAATCATGCAGCGGAAATGGCGACTGGCGCGGGCGAATTGTCGGCAGCAAAGCTCGGGGTGCCCTGCATCTCAATGTCCCCGCCGCCATTGTTGCTCGCCTCGCTCTTGATCTGGCTGTTGTCCTCCTTGTTCTCCTTGTTGCTGCTGTCCGAGGCAGGGGTGGACCCGTCGGCCGACGACTCGGGCCGCGGCCTCGGCGGTGCGGTCCACCGTGGGATCTCCCAGACGACGCCCGTGAAGCTCTTGAGTTTGAAGCCGCCTCTATCCCACTTCCGGCAGGGCTTGCCGGACCGGTCCAGCGCTCGTAGGCCGGCGTTGATGGCACCCTGGTTGGCCTTGGGGCCGAGCTTGTGCGCCGCGAGGGAGCCGCGCCCGCCTTCGCCTGTTCCGTCGTCACTGTGCCACGGTTAGCGTTGCTGCACGAGCCAAGGCGATGCTCGGAGGTGGGAGAACGGGAGAAGGTAGAGCAAGGCGCCGGACAATCGAGTGCTGGGATATGTTCGGCGTCGGGCAGTAAGGGGGCATGGGCAACTAGCACTTACAGCTTCTGCTTCTTCTTGGGGCCGGGTTTTCCTCTGACTTTGGGCTCTCCGTTGCCATTCGCAGCGGCTGCTGCATTCCTCTTGACACCCTTTTTCTTGGGGCCGTCGGCGGGCGGGCCCATGGTAGCTGACTGGGCTGCGGGAGTGCCTGCCGGAGGAGAGTTGGGAGTCGAGTCGGATGCGTTCTCAGTGCTAGAATTGGGCACTGCAGCGGGCGACTGCTTGACCGGGGTGTCTTCCTTGACGAAATCCGGGTCGACTATGGCTCGGAGTTTCTGGGACGGCACCTTGAGGGTGACGACGAGGCTTGCCTTGGGGGACGGTGCACTCGTGACGGCGGCGGCAGCCGTGTTGCTCGACTTGCGCCGGTCCTTGGCCGCCGCGGCGTTCTTGCTGGAGGGCGCCATCACCGCTGACAAAATAGCGTGCGATGCGGTGGGTGGTTGGAGCGTTGTTGACCTTGATGGTTGGATGCGGAACGACGACGACGGGCACGCAGGTGATGGAGTGGTAAAGAAGGGAAAATTGGCTTTGTCACGAGTGATGATGCTTTGGCCCAGGCTGGATGGCTCGGGAGACGGGCGATCCACTGGCTGGGCGTGCAAGGGGCGCACACAATCAGCTTGGGGTGAGAATGTGCCGTATCGACTTTTGGCGTCGCACTTTTATTTCGCGTCGGCGACAACGGCACTCGGGCTGGTCCGCTGCGGGCGGCGATGAAAGTGGTGATGCGAGCGTGGTGGGCATTCGGTTGGGTTGGGGGAGGATGGGAAGGAGAATCATGGGACGGGTCTGGAAAAGTTTGGAGCCCTCGCAGCCATGGTGAGGCGGCGGGCGTCCACCTGTTTCGCCTTCATGCTGCCAAAGAATCAGGTCGGGCAGTTGACTTGTTCGCAGGAACCGAGGGGGACACTGCGCGGAGTCTCCAACAAGGGAGTCTCGTCTTTGCATTTGGGGTGCATCCCCATTGTGAACCCTAACCCGAAGTACCCCAGTACCTTTCAGCCGACCAGGCCCGCCAATGGCAGCCCGTTCCGCCGCCGGGGCCTGCACGCCTGCCAAATTGCGCGCGCAAGTGATTTTCAACATGACGGCCCCTCCGTTTGCCAGGCCTTTCCTCGTTGGTGGAGGGCTCACCAAAGTGGTGTCTCCTGTTCGCGCCCCAGCACGAGGCTTGAATGCCGAGTTCAGGAGAAGTTCGGAGCGCCCAGACCTGGGTCGTCCAGGTGCGCCCTGCATCTCTTCTGCCCACCCTCCTCAAACCCCGTTTCCCTTCCGATCATCGCGTGCTGCAAAACCGCGGAGTTCCAGGCCACGATTCCCCGGTGGCTCCAAATCCATGACGCAAGAGCTGGTAGAAGAAACATGAACAGGCAGCAATGAGATGCCTGCTGCGATGTATTCGGTCTGCACGATTACTGCAGAGAGGAGAAGTGGCGCCTTCCCAACTCCCCCAGCATCCGTCATCCCACTGCGCCTGCGCCTTCCTCATGTTGGGTTGCGACACATCTGCACCGGCACAGACTTCCAGGACCAAACCGTTTTGGGCAAATCTTGGGTCCTGAATGAAATCGGGGAGAAAGAGCGGGTGTTGGGGGACAGCGGCTGGCTTCCATTTTTACGACGGTCGCATCCAGCGCACCCACCTTGGCCCTGCTGAGAGGTCTCACGCCGTCCACACACATGAGACGGGGAACGTGGAACGTGATCAGCCCGGCTAACCACAGCCAGAAATCTCCTCGCATTCTCAATCATTCCCCTGCCCTGCCCTGTTCGATCCGGTCCAGCCGGGAACCCAGCCAAGGGAGACGATGAGATTCTGGGGTTTCCACTCTCCCCGACCGGAATGGGATCAATTTCGTTGGCCACGCACCCTCAGATTGCGCCTCTCAGGTTGAAGGGCAATGCAACCCGCCGACCGGCTTGGACACGGAGGGCAATGCTGGGACCGTCTCACCCCAACGCCGAGAACTTCTCGCGCCCGCTTTTCCTCGAAGAGACCAAGAGACCAATCAATTTGCAACCAAGGCAGCTTCCAGGCGCCGAATGCGCATGCACAAGAACAATCATCCTTTGCAGGAACACCCGGGAATCGCCAGCTCCCATACATTCACGGAGCCACGCTCGGGAGCTGCTACCGCTCCACACAACACATTTGACCAGCATCGGCCCGCGTCCCATAGTTCAACGATCACGATGCCTGTTTCAGATGCACCCACGATTTCATGAAACCTCCCACAGAGCAGCGCTGTACGCCGGCCCAATCCGGTGTCATGCCCATGGTCTAGGCCACTGTCCAATACTTCGCCCCAGGGTCCCGATGCAAGCGCATCGTGCAATCTTGATGATCAAGAGCAACCCAGTTGATGCCTCTCCACCGGCCTGGGTTATGGACCGTTCCGTGTCTCGAGAGACAGCCCGTCTAGAAGCCTAGGCCTAGAAGAACCGAGATGCTGTCTCGGTTTTCTCTTGTCCCAGGGCAATCATTCCTAAGATTGATCGTGTTAGGCGACAACAGCCCACCCGCCTCTGCCATTTCGCATTCCAGGTGCTAGAAGTTCCATCATTGCTCCGAGAGACCTTGGACATGGCAAGCCTGCTTCTCTGTCGACGGGCCAACGACCACAATGAGATCATCTCAACCGCCGAACTGGGCATTCCGAGTCTAAATTGTATTGACGAGTCAACAAAACAGAGACATCGTAGTGTGACTAGAATGGCTGGCGATACTAGTATATATGTATGGGGCTCGAGGAGGTTGAGGTGAGCTTTCTGGTTCAGCAGCGCGCCAGATGGCCAGAAGCAACATGAAGCACTTCGTAGGTTTTGTTCCCCTCGTTCTTTCCGGCATCTCGGCCACCTCGGCACTCGCACCGGCCGAGATTCCAACCACGCCAGCAGCCCGGAGTGATGGCCCCCTTTTCGCCCCAGCCGGACACCCGCACCTCGACGGAGCACACTCCTATCGCCGTTCGGAAGACTTGCACCAGGGGAAAAGACGCCAAACGACCACTCCCGAGCTCACACCAGCCCATCTCGCCCAATTGCTAACCCAGCTTCAAGCCGTCTATGGCCAGATCTCTGCGTACTCGGAAACCAGAGACACCGGCCTCCTCAACAACTTGCTCCGGATACTAGGAGGCGTGGTGCCTCCCCTCTCGGACGTCCTCGAGACTGTCCGCGCGATCCTGATCGGCGACAGCGTGACGATTCTCGACCAGCTCGCTATTGCCCAGGCTCTTGGTGAGAAAGTTTGCCATTCTGATATGGGGTCCTCGCTAACACAGCCTCAGGCGTCCAGGTTCTCACTGTCACATCGACAGTCACAGTCCATGGCAATGGAGCGGCTGCTGCCACGCAGGTGGGCGTGGGCGGCCAAGTCTCTGAGTGCGTCCCACGCGTGACCGGGGGCCTCGCAAGTGGAAGCGCTTCTGCCGTCCCCACGCCAGGGCACCCATCAGTCTCTCTGCCGGATCTCTCGATCGGCATCTCTCTGGGGCTGCCGTCCTTGTCAGCGCCGGCGACCCGTCCCTCGGCCACACAACCTGTTGTCGGTCCTACTCCTGTCAGGGGCTCGGTGTCTGCGCCGGGCGCTTCGACGGGACCTTCGCTCTCCGTCGGACTGCCTTCAGCCTCGTTGCCGGGAGCTGCGCTGCCCTCGGTAACAGGACCTGCGGTTTCCGGCGGCGGACTGCCAGTTCCCAGTTTAGGGGTGCCTTCGGTCAGCGTGCCTGGAGTGTCTATCGGTGGCTCCCCGTCGCTGGGGTTGCCCTCGGTCTCCCTGCCGGCAGCCTCTGTACCTTCAATCTCGAACCCGGCGGGCTCAGCTGGCCTTCCTACCCCATCGGTTGGGGGGCCAGTGACGGTCCCGAGCGTCTCTCTCAGCGGTGTCCCGGTTCCCAGCGCTGGGCTGCCGTCGATCGGTCTGCCTGACCCGTCCATCCGGCCTTCTGTGTCTGTGGGGCTGCCTTCGCTATCAGTCCCCTCAGTCTCGGTGCCCTCAGTTGCGCCTTCTGCGGGTTCGGTCAGCGGTGCGCCAGTTCCCAGCCTGGGATTGCCATCGGTCTCTCTGCCGCCGGTTTCTCCGCCTTCTCTGGGGGTGCCTGGGGTTTCGGTGTCCGCGCCATCTGTTCCCTCGGGTGCGTTGCCGTCGTTGAGTGTGCCATCGGTGCAACTGCCGTCGGTTTCTGCACCTGGCATTCCGTTGTCTTCTGTGCAGCTCCCATCGCTGTCAGTCCCGCCAGTCTCGCTTCCGCCAGTCTCGGTGCCTGGTGTACGCCCGCCGGTTCCGTCCGCCTCGAGCCCTGGTGTGGCACCGGCTCCGTCCAGCTCGGGCCCTGGTGTGGCACCGGCTCCGTCCGCCTCGGGCCCTGGTGTGGCGCCGCCTGTTCCGTCAACTTCGAGCCCTGGTGTCTCTCTGCCATCGGTTGCGGTGCCCTCCGTTTCGTTGCCCCAGGTCTCAGCGCCGTCGGTCTCAGTGCCGCCGGTCTCGTTGCCTGGTGCGGGCCCATCGGGTCCTGCTGTCTCAGTTCCATCAGGGGCTCTTCCATCAATTCCGCTTTCCCAAATCTCGGTGCCTCCGGTCTCGTTGCCTGGTGCAGGCTCGCCAGCTCCGTCGGCCTCGGGCCCTGCCATCTCTTTGACCTCGGGAGTCCTCCCTTCCGTCCCCTTGCCGCAGGTCTCACTGCCTTCGGCCTCCAACCCTGGGGGCGTACGGCCTGGCATCTCTGTGCCACCCATCTCCCTCCCGTCGGCCTCGGGTCCCGCTCTCTCACTCCCCTCTCTTACTCTGCCTTCGGGGTCGATCCCATCCGTTTCTGCCCCCGGAGGCTCGCTGCCTGGAATTTCTATCCCGCCAGTTTCGCTGCCGATCCCCAGCCTCGCAGTGCCATCCGTCGCTCTGCCTACGGTCTCGATTCCTGGGGTCTCTGTGCCCGCTATCTCAGCGCCCGCAGTCCCGGTCCCCTCAGGCTCGATCCCTGTTCGAGGACCCTCCGTGCCTGGCGTGTCGCTTCCGCCAGTGTCCCTCCCATCGCAGCCCGACCCCGGGGTTGCTGTACCGTCGGTAAACATCCCTTCGATTTCCATCCCATCGGTAAATATACCTGTGCCATCGGCATCCGGTCCGGGAGGCTCCCTGCCTTCGGTGCCCCCGCAGCTTCCGTCCCTGTCGGTTCCGCCAGTGCAGCTGCCTCCCATCTCCACCCCTGGTGTATCGGTTCCTCGGCCGTCTATCCCATCGGTACCTCAGCCCTCCGCACCAGCCCCTGGAGTTTCTCTGCCATCAGTTTCAATTCCCAAAGTGCCGTTGCCCAGCGTGCCGGTTCCAGTGGGAGCGCTTCCTCCCGTGGTGCCCTCTCCCAGCGGCCGGCCGGTACCTGCGGTTCCCTCGGGATCTCTTCCGGGCATCAACCTTCCGTCAGTGAGCCTGCCAGGAGTGGTCGCTCCCAAGCCAAGTCTGCCCGTTCCTCCCGTCGCAGTGCCCAGCCCGGCCATCTCTGCGCCTCCTGCCGGCGTCCCGACCGACGCCATCTCGGACCTGCTGAGTTCACTCTCTGGCGCTGTGGCTACGCAGACGGGGCTGATTCCAGGCTTGCTCGGCCAAATCTCCGACCTGCTCACCGGCCAGCCCGGCGTCCCGACACCTGCTATTACGTCCCGGCCGGGCGCCGGGGTTCCATCGCCAGGCATCCCTGACCTCTTGGCTCAGCTCTCGAGTCTGTTTGCTTCTGCTGGGGTGCCGATGCCGACTGGCTCTGGTGTTGCGGTTCCCAGCGTTCCCGCGCAAGGCATCCCATCGAGGTCTGGTGTGAGCGGAGCCCCTGGGTTTCTGACCAGCGTGATTCCTGCTGTCTCTGGTTTCCCGGCGGGGAGTGGGCAGCCTGCCATTAGCGTGCCCACCGAGGCTGCCGAACCTGCGGCATCTGTTTTCAACCCACGCTCGCCGGACAATGTAGCGGTCAACTATGGCCAGCCAGAGACGGTCGAGAAGAGGACTCTGTCCGAGACGTGCGCGGATCCCAACGTGGACATTGTGATCCTGGGCTTCGTGACCAATGTAGTCTTTGGCGGTGGCATCTACCCCCGGCTGCAGCTGGTATGTCTTCCCCTGCCC
>Ga0247824_10001641_pt1 | contig 12290 bp, 11 predicted proteins | sample 13C_PalmiticAcid_FD_194412 | JGI IMG/M metagenome (GOLD analysis project Ga0247824, IMG submission 194412) | Soil microbial communities from agricultural site in Penn Yan, New York, United States - 13C_PalmiticAcid_Day48 | ecosystem: Environmental > Terrestrial > Soil > Agricultural land...
GGCTTGGCCCGCCTCACGGACCGGGTTCGGGGTTGGGTTTGTGGGCGGTGCAGGGCGGCGGCAGCGGCCATGGTTTGAGTCTGGGGAGATCTGTGTTGGGGGAATTAGCCCCGTGAATTTCTACCGCCGCGGGGGGAGAGAGGAGGACATTGTGCGACAAACACACTTTGGGGTGGTGGGTGGGGAGAAAGGTTGTTTCTTGAAGGAGGACTTGGGGGGGGCTTAGTGGAGCGACGGTATGGGTCAAGGGTGTGCGCCGTAGATCATAGGTCGTTGTTGTGTGCTGTGTACGGTGCAGTGTGTAAGTCGAGATGTGTGTGTTTCCTCGAGTGGGTCTCCTAAGACGAGATCGCACAGGATGTGATCGAACGGCAGAGAACAGGTTTGGGCTGAGCATCTCGCCTCGGATCAGTCTGGCCATCGACACCTCTTTAAACAAACGGCCACTCTGACCCGCACTCAGCCCCTCTTCCTCTCTTTCCCCCTCTCCCCACTTGCAAACCAGTGTGGTGTCCCATCTGAGAAGGCCTGAGCAAACGGTGTTGCATCCCGGGAGTTGGCAGGGGGTTAAAGTGACATGTTCCCCCAAAGTGAGACAGCTCGCTGGCCCTGTGGGAGCGGCCTGCCGAGGACTGCACGTGGCATGCCACTTTCTCGGACGGTTTGATCGCCAAAGGTGGGGTGTGCGCTTGGTACTGCAGTGGTTGGTTGCTCTCCCGGGCCTGGGCAGGATTTCCCTTCTGACTGTGGAGGGCCAACTGCAACTCCCTCCTCATCCTCCCGTTTGAGTGTGTGGGTTATCAGGAACCAGGGCCGCACGGATAAAGCCCACAGTCTGGTGATTCCGGAGCGTCATCGTCCTTGGACAGGACTGGTTGCCTTGTCCATCCGCGACAGGGATGGCGAACCATGTTTCTGCTGCTCAGGTGACAGCCTGCGGGAACGTGGGTACGACAAGGAGTAGGGGGGTGCTCCCAGATATTAAGGGAGCGTCTTAAGGCTGGTGCCTTTAAGCCTCAGCAGGCCATTGCGGGAACGTTCATGTATGTCATCGAGCTGCGGGTGGGCTGCACGTCCCACGGCTGCAGAATGTTCCATGTACGCCGAGCCTTCGACACGATATACCCGGGTCTGTGCTGGCAGTTAGCGGCCGCTGCGGCAGTAGGCTGTAACCTCCCATGGCCTCATCTTTGGGCCGCGCGGGAAGACTAACGTTAGTCAGGGCAGGGCCAGGGCAGGGCCAGAGCGCAGCATGTACCTGTCTCGAGGGAGGGAGAAGGGGGAGATGGAGCCAGGCAACGTTGCCTGGGAGTCTGGCCATCTGAAGGGCCGCCCTCGGCCGTCAGATCCGAGGCATCCCGATGAGGACCTTCTTGGTAATCCGCTTGTCCGCCATCCGCGCTGATCCTGGGGGTGAGTGGTCCACAGTCGACACAAGTGCGGATGAGCCAAAGAGCAAGGGAGATCGCGCGGCGTGCTATCACGATCCAGCGCTAGCAGGCCGCTCGGCTCGGGATGGCACCCTCTTCTCTGGCTAGTAGCTTGGGGGTCTGTTCGCCCTCATTCCCGTATCATCCACTGTCTGGCCTGCCACGGTTGCAGGCTGCAGCATGGCATCTGGCGGGCTGCGCTGGGGAGACAAGGGGAGAAGGAAAGGAGTTGAGGACCTTCTCGGCCCAACGCTGGCCAAGAGGCAAGAGTCTCTGATGGAGCACGCGCCGACACACCCACCTCGTGTTTTCCATGTGTTCCGAGGCCTTCGGTACCATCAGGAATGGAGCCCGCCCCTGACCCCCACAGCAACGACCCCAGGTGCGAATGTTTCAAGTTTTTGTCCGTGGGGAGCCACGTGTGACCACCTCATCCTTTCTCTGGGGGACAACCGACACTCGGATGTGATAAATGAGAGGATGGACGGGGTCCTACCGTGGTTTCCCACCGCAGCTTCCGTTTGTCTGCGGTTGGTGAGTCAGATACCTGCTCGTGCCTGCTCGCGGCTGCTCGTTCCTGCCCCGAACTGTCTTCCGACGACGGGATGACCCCCATCTTCTTATCAGCGCGACTGCCGTCAAAAGAGCGACTCGTCGGATTTCGGTTTCCTGTCGCGACTGTGCTCGGTTGCCAGCTCCCAAATCGGTTTGCCGCTCAGGCTCCTTTGGGTACTTTCAGATTGCTCTGCTTCAAGTTGCCCATCCCAAGAAGGACCGATCACTCATCACAAGAGGTGGTTCGTTCGCGACCCCTGCCCCGATCAAGCGAAAACGGGGCAGTGCATGGATCTGCCCTGTCGTCCCACACAGGCCTTCACGCCAGAACGTCCGAGCGCTGTTTCTAGAAGGTTTCCCCGCCAAGATCCTGCATCGGGTGTTCGTCTCAACTCTCAACACTGACGGGGACCCTGTGATCCACAATTCGGTGCACAATTCGTTCGGAGAACTGGGGTTGAACTTCGTCCAGTCCAACTGCGGGTCAAGAAACCACGACTCTCTTGCTGTGTGCTCTTTCTCCTTCAAGAGAATAAATCTCGATAGATAGTGCAGGTTGAGTTCTTCAAGATCCCCTTGAATCTCCCAAGCGACGTCAACAACGCCTTTCAACGGCACAGAGGCACAAACAATGTCATGAGAAGCCACAGCACAAAAAAAAAAACCAGATGTAGACTCCAGGTTGCCTGCTACTCAAGCACCACCACACCACTACTACTCAATCTCTCCAGGACCGTTGGCACCGCTCCATGCATCCCATTCCACCGACTCACCTTCGATGTTACGATGTTGAACTCACCAAATGAGATCCAGCCACTCCGCGATCTCGTGTCAACCCTTCCCCCCTTCCGCCCAACCACAACCCTAAGCGGTCTTGAGCGCCTGCTGCGTCTCGCCCCCCTCCGAGCGGCGCACCTTGGCCGACATCCCGTCGTCACCTTTACCCCCCTGCCCGTCACCATGGCCGCCGTCACCGGGCAGGATGACCGCCCGGTCCACCGCGTACGGCAGGCCGCGGTGGCGTCCGCGGATCATCATGGCGCAGATGACGGCCTTGCTAAAGGTGGCAAACTGCCCGCAGAGGGAGGTCATGACGGTGGGGTGGCCGAGGGAGAGGCCCACGTTGGCGCTGTTTGGTTGGGTTGCGAGTTAGCTGAGGTATGTATGTACGTTGCTGTGTGCGCGGGGATGGGGTAAGGAGGGGTGCGTACTAGGCTGAGACGACCTCGAACATGACGGAGAAGACGGAGAAGGACTGCGTTGTCTGCGTCAGGTTTCACCGTTTTCAACAACGCCGCCGCGGGAGGAGTGCTTTTGGCTCACCGGCTCCTCCACATCCGCGATCCGCCGCGACTCGGCAATGCAGATGCAAAACGTCCCCAGGAAGATGTACCACAGATCAAAGCTGAGCTGGTTGCGGATGTGCATCAGCACGTACGACTTGCCGTCCGACTCGTCCGGCTCCCGCTCCTCCTCGTACACGCCCAGCGACCGCTCCTCGTACGTGTTGGACGCGCGGATGCTGATGGCGATGGGGAAGATGGCAATGTACATCATGATCAGCAGGCTGAACTGCACGGCCGGGTTGACCAGCGACAGGTTCAGCGTCGCCGTGCCCGTGTGCCGCGATGAGGCCGCCTGGAACAGCGCCGACAGGATGCGCGGGCCCATGGCGAGGTCGTTGACGGCCGGGTTGTCAAAGTCAAGGACAATGATGAGGAGCACGTCGACAAAGTTCATGACGACCAGGATGCCGCTGAGGATCCAGGTCGGGCGGCCCGGGAAGAGCAGCATGGAGCACCGCCGCGGGTGTTCGAGGAGGAAGCGGAGCGTGTCGTTCATGGAGGAGTGTTTCGGGACAAGCTTGGACATGGTCCAGATGGTGAGGCGGAGGAAAACGGGGTAGAACGTCTCGCCCGCGTAGGCGAGGAACGTCATGACCAGCATGGGCCAGGTGGCGTCGCGGAAGGTGATCATCGAGTCGGTGGTTAGCGTGAAGCCGAGGTTATTTACCATGGTTTGAGCCGAATAGAAAGCCCTTTAACAAGACTAGTAAGCACAGCTCTGAGATATTCGGGGGTCGACGGTGGTGCACTCACCACCAGGTCTTGTCCTGTCCGCACTCGGCGAGCCAGTCGGTGTACTTGGCCGGGGCGTTGTGGATCCACGGCAGCAAGCAAATCGCTCCAAACAAATGGAGCCCAAAGAAGTAGCCTGGACAGTGCATCAGCTTCCTTGGAATAGAACGGGGGGTTATGTCGACGTGGTACCAGAAACGATCTTGAGCAGCAGCTTCAAGGCACGATACTCGATGCCGCCGAGGCGCTCCCGGTCCTCGACAGTGAGCCTGTGGAAGTTGGAGTTGCGTCCGACGGTTGCCTGTCGGGACAGATAGGGCAGGTCGGCCCAGCGCGAGCTCGAGAGAGAGCGCTGCGGGGACGGAGAAGTGCTGGTCTTGCCGAGGACGAAGAGGGACGCAGCGGCATGCTCGAAGGATTTGGTGTGCGAGATGCTCGGGCCAGCGTCGTGTTGGTATGCACGCCTCCTGGTGAGGCCGCTGCTGGTGCCGGCTACCGGCTTGATGGCATCGTCATCTGGCAAAGCGTTAGAAAGCGCTCCTGAGGTAGGGGTTCGGGTTGGGCGAGCTACCATCCTCTTCGTCAGCGCTGGTAACGGCCTTCTCGACAAACGCATGTCCTAGATGTCTCGTGTCAACATTGGGTCCCAGAACGAACTCGTGGTAGCAGAGCCGGTTCCCTACCCTCATCACGCTCCCTCGGCGGTGGAATGTACAGGGTCGAATTGCTCGGTGGCTCCCTCACATCTTGACCAAACGTGATGCGGGGCGCCGAAGTCAGGGGCACCGGGTTTTCGGCCTTTTCAGAGGATGTCTTGTGCTCGGTCCTGTAGAGTGGAGGGCAAGGTCAATGGATGTCCCAACGTGTCGGCCGGATGTTGGGGTGGTCTTGTTACAATTCCACTTCGCCTTCATGGTTCCTGGATGCCTGCTGAGACTCAACGTCTCGTGTGGAATTCAGCCTCGGGAATGATGCTGCTACAATGAAAATCAGTCTTGATACCTAACAAGGCATCAGAACAGAGAAATGCCGCATACCCGCTTCCTTGAAACGCTTCTCAAAGTGGAACAGGCGCACGGCAATGACGATGATGTTGATAAAGCCGAGGTTGGTGATGATCGGAATGACATAAATGTACAGCTGCTGGTAGGTTTTGAGTTCCTTGACGTCGATGCTGGACATGGGTTTCTGATCAGTCACGGCGGCGCGAGGAAGGCGGCCGGGGGTGGAGGGTTAGCTGGAATCAGTTAGGACCACGTACGTGTTCAGGCCCGACTCGGTCGACGCGCTGGCGCCAAAGAACCAGGCGTCTATTGCGGAAAGGTTGCCATAGGGGTAGATGACCACTAGAGCGAGGAGGCCGGCAAAGACGATCCAGGCATCTGACCAGATGGCGGCGTATGTTAGCCAGTCCAATTTACAGCCATGATCATGGCGTGTCTGAGCTGGGGGATTTACAGTGCAGGGTAATGAAGTTGACTGGTGGTTTCCACATTGCGGCACTTGCGCGCAGAGCCGATGTTGACTCTCCAGCTCAGGGCGTCAGGCGATGAGGGAGGTGGAATCTGTGCGAGTCGCAAGGCGGGCTGATGCGATTTCTTTGCAGTGCCGCGACAACTAGTTGTTTGTTGGCTCGAGAGCCCGGGGTAATGAAGCTATGAATGTTCAGTTCTGGAGCAAGTTGAAAATAGGTGCCCAATTTGATCTGTCCTGGTGCGGAGGATCGAAATCATGACCGCAGCGCATCTGTCTGTCGATCATCCTTTATACTCGACCACACAGGCGCTCAGATACAGTCCTTGGCAGGTCACCGCAGATTGTCACAGAAATTTCTATTGGCGGTTGAAACTTGTCAGCAGGCATTGCAGGTGGTGAGCGAAATGTTTCTTTTGGATTGGTGTGATGCCATCCCGCCGTGCCCCTCCCTCACTTGCGCCTTGGCGACTCGATGAGTTCCTGGCTTCCAGCAGACAGCGTGGGGGCGCAGCTGCAAGCTGCGTGCCGAGGCCATCCCAAAGACCAGGTGCCGGGATGGGGTACGGACAGGGCAGAAGCGCTGCAACTCCAACGAGGTCCTGAAAATGCCGATTGCTGTCGAATGGGGAACAACGCAACCGGGGTTCCTCTTGGGGCTTTGTTGAATGTGCTTTCGAGAAATGCAAATTCTATGATTATCAAGGGCCAATCGATGTGCCAGTCATATCATACCGATCGAAGGCTACCTTAGGTAGGTAGGTATCCGTCGCTGATCAGTTAGTTCCGTGACCCTTGCAAAGATCACTTCCTTTTTCCCCAAGCTGCAACGGCCTAGTAGGGTTTCTTTCTCTCAGTTTCAAGTTGATTCCCGCCTCCGCAACTTCCTAGGCACTACAACAAGATAGATACCTACAGAGGAATTACCCAATTGCCCCGGCCTCCACCCCCACCCGGAACGAACCAAAGGAAGAAAGAAAACAAGACGAAAAAGCAGAACGCAAGACGAGAAAGACGAAAACGAACCGAAAGAACCAAAAACAAAGCGAAACGGAGCAAAATAAAAGAAACACAAGATGAGAGAAAACAGACACCCGGTGGAAGGCCATCCGTCGTGAACCAGCAACAGGGCAACCAAAGGATGCCGGCAGACCGTGCCCAATGGCAACTCAGGTGAACCAGTCTGGTTGGCCGTGGGTCTTTGAGTCCATGGGAGGGAAGGAGCTGTCTTGCTCAAGTGCTCCGTCATTGTCAGTAAAGGAAGCTAAGGCGACAGATGGTCTGAAGGGGGGATCTCACCTCGCTCAGCACTCAGCACCCTTGCATGCGTCGCAAGGGCCATCGATCAACAAGTCGACGACGACGAACTTTGGTCCTGGGGCTGTGCAAAAGACCTGGACCGTCGACCACCTCTGCCCACAGCAGTGTTTGAAGCGCTGGGAATGCCCACAGCCTTTGAATGAAAAGTAATACCAGCCACATTCGCAGCCTGTCGGAAACTTGACTTCCCACAGCTTGGTGGTTTGGTGTATGTCGGAACGAAAAATCACCCGTGGCATTGTGGTGACGGATTATTGGGTGTTTAGTCCGCGTGCTGGATGACTGAGCAGTGGCTTGAAGCGGAGGTTGAAGCAGGATCGGCTGGCAAGGCCTGGGGCTTCCCGTAGGTGGGATATCGGACCCTGATGTCTGATGGGACCGGACTGGAATGGTGTGGAGCGAGAGGCTTGTCTGAACGCATTTGCTGGCGGCAACACTGCTGGATTTATAGAACAACCCATGTCTCTGCCATCCATCGGAGGCGGGCAGCGCCGCCGCCAGTATCTGAGCCGTCCACATCAGGAGCACCTGTTTTGGGTGACTCTGTGATCCATGCTGGTGTGCTGCGACGTGGTGTTGTCTCAGCTGCCTTGTGAGGTTCTTTTGTTCTCTCACTCCGCACAATGCCATTTTCAAACCCCGCGGGTATCGCTTCCAAGGAAGGGTCTTCCTCTGTTTTCGGCCTGGAACCGGTCTGGAAGCGGTATCCACACCGGTATGCCAGCCGTTTCTCCCATTGAGATTTGAAACATTGATGTTGAGACAGAGGAGACGGGCTGGACTCGACATCAGAATGCGAGACATCGGCTGAGGTGGCAATGGCCAAGAGAGAATGAAAGGCGGACGAGCCGGAGGGATAGGGGTGCGGAAATTGAGAAGCCGCAAACGCTAGACAGATTTGGTTCTTTGTGGGAGCCGCAAAGGGACAAACCGCAATGTCTTTGCCAGAGACAGGAAAGTCTTGGCTTGCTCCCTGGATAGTAAGCCCTGGCAAACACCAAACGCTTACCCGCCGCGCGCCACACACACACATTCGCTCTTTGTTCATGCCCACTGCCGAGGCTGCGATGACTGCCAGCAAAGAGAAGCACGCTGCATTTCCGCCGGGGTCGGACTGGCTCAGGCTGGCTCAGGCTGGCAACGCCAGCCCTTTGTCACCTCCGCGCTTTGTTTGGTGCCTCCTCCTTTTTCAGGTCTGAAGGTGCCCTCTCCTTCTCGACTCCCGCCAGCGTCTCTTCACAACCATCACCATTTTTGCGTGACTCTTGACCCGAGTCTCTACAGTTTTGACTCGTTTGCGGCGTCTGTCCCGAAAGCAGTTTTGAAGCGCAGCTTGAACACGTAGCCGACGCTCAACACAAAGTACCGGCGAGTCCTCCGCCATGAATCCCTGGGGTTTGCCCGAGCCCGCCTTTTGCCTTGTGCTCCATGCGATAAATTGGTACACCCACGAAGTGACGCTTTTCGATCCCGATTCAAGACGCCCCATTTCGGTGACTATCCCCAACCCCGATGGCCCTGAACCGCCTGACCATGACCCCGAGTTTCTCGTGGCCATGAGAAAGGCGATGCATGTTCTGGGAACCCACTTGAACGATCTCCCGCCCGAATGCGTCGCCATCCACGCCAACGAGGCCGGCAACCTCTTGGACGTTTGCACGGACCCGGACCGAGACAGGACGCTGACCTGCGACTACTACCTGCTCGACGAGTATCATCTGCCCCCCGCCGTGTCGGCCAGGACCGTGCTGCGCTCCGACCTCACAGAGGTCCGCCGCCTGAGCCTCGGGGTTGACCTGGTCGAGTACCCTGACGGGAGCCGCGCCGTTTTCAAGTATACGACCTCGCATCCCTTCTCACTCTGGGCGGAGCTCCAGATGCTTGCGAGGCTCCCCCAACATCCCCACCTGGCTCTGCTTGACCGGCTTGTCTTGGATGAGCTGACGGCGTCCCGCGTTGTCGGTTTTACCATCAGATACGTCGCCGGGGCGACCCTCGACAAGGATGGATCGGTGGGGTTGTTCAAGCTGAAGTGGCTAAAGCAGCTGCTGCAAACGGTCGACGACCTGAACCTCAGGCACGGCATTACGCACCAGGACATAGCCAGGCGGAACCTCATGGTCGACCCCGCTGCCGACAGCCTCGTCCTGATCGACTTCAACGTGGCTTGTCGAGCCGGTACGGTCAAGCAAGGGTCGAGCAATCCCGAGGGCAAGTGGGGTGAGCGGGACGACGTCAAGGGGGTCTTGGTGTGTCTCTACGACTACATTACCCGCGACCCGACTCTCAAGGACACCGGCGAGCCCCCGTTTTACGCCTACATGCTCCAGCAGCTTGACGAGAAGGATTTCCTGGACCCGGCCAAGTGGATCAAGCATCCCGACGTCAAGCTCGACCATGACGTTGCCGAATTCTACTTTGTGCTGATGGACTGGGTCCGCAAGCGCCGTGCCGGCAAGCCGCTCGCGCGCTACACTGACGCTCCCGAACACCTCGAGTGGCCCCAACTCCCCGCCCGGGACACGGTGGCGCTTCGCGCCTCCAAGGAGCGCGCGGCTGGTCGTCCGGTCCTCGAGTGGAGGCGCCCGCTGTGGTCCAAACTGGATCCGACGCGCCGCTTGCTCGCCACCGGCCGGTATGCCGACGAAGAACCGCCTGCGGCTGCCTCCCCCGCAAGCGCTGACCAGACAGCCGAGGCTGACGGGTTCGGTCGCACGCTGCGCTCGCGGCAGACGACGCCCCGAAAGCGAAAGACGACCGAGGGTCGCGACTTGGATCATGCGGCTGCGACCACTACCGCAGCCATCGGCCCGGCAAGAAAGAGGCGTCTCAAGCAGTTGAACTGAAGAGCGAGTTGCGTTTGCAGGCGCGTGGTTTTGTGGGCCAGGGGCGCAGGTAGATGGAGTGGGCGTTTTTTTGGTTCAACCTTTCTTTTGGATGTTATTGTACCTTATGCTTTTCTTCTTTCGTGGTATTTTTCCTTTTGCGTCGCGGTGCGGTAGAATCTGTTTTCGATAGACGGAAATCCGGGTGTTATCTGTCTTGATTTGCCCTACTTGAAGATAACTGCGGTGTTTCTCTGTCAATTCGAAACGGAAACCAAGGCCCCTGCTCCCGCACTGTCGAAGCTGAGAGTGAGGTGTGCAGGCTGAACTGTGAAGCACTGCAGTCCCGGCCCAGTGGAATGGATGTGTAACCACCCGAGTTGTCCATGTGCCGAGCCTTCTCCAGTGGGTGGCTTGTCGGGTTGCAGTGCCATACCTGCTCTCTGGGGCGTTTGGCTTTTCGGTTGCTGCGGGCCCGCTTTGTGATCCGCTGATGTCACCCCCATGCACCTGTGGTGGAGAACCAATTCAATTGCAAACGAAACGGCCAACAACTGGACCCTCGTCGACCCCGCGGTGCCCCACCACAGGTCAGGACCTAGGCACATGCCGAACACCATCTCGATCCCAAAGTGGGTTTGGCCCGCGGAACCGTTTGGCTGATGCGGCCTTTTGGTACACCATCGGACCAAGTCGAACACGGATGGAACGGCAGTGGAAGCTGGACATGGCAAAATCGCGCGTTTTGCGGGCTGCGCGAGATTGCCAGGAGCCCTTTTGGCGTGTCGAGTGGCCCGTTGTCAGATGCCATGGGTTCCCGCTCGGTTTCTCGTAGCCGAGGAGGGCCGAACAAAGGTGCTCTGTACAGGCAACTGTGTCGTATGCCCGAGGACAAAACCTGGATAAGAAGCGGAGCAGAGCGCGGAATTCTGACATCAACTCCCTCCTTCTCTCGGTACATTACTAGCAACTGGCCAGCGGCAGCCACCACACCACCACACCCACCCCATCATCGAATCCCACCCAATTGAGGCGAACCACACGCTTTCTCGCCAGGAGCTCTGCCTTCCCGTCCGTCGTTGTTCTTTGAGAGACAAGAAGCAATCGACGTCGCAATGGCTCCCATCAAGCCGCACTGGGTGCAGCCCTCGCACCCAGAGGTCCAGGAGGTCATCATCAACGAGGCCGCCTTCACCACCAAGAGCATCTCCAAGGTTGCTCTCCCTCCGTTTGGCCTGTTCGCCAAGCTGGAGTTCCCTCCTTGCACCGTGGCCCCCGAGCCGACGTATGCGACTGTCCAGATGGGCCGTGACAGGCACCTGGACCTGAACAGCGATCTGCTGTACATCAACCACTCGTGCGAGCCGTCGCTTGTCAGTCTAGCAACCACCAGGTGGTGGGAAGGCCTGTTTGGGCGTAGATGAGATTGACTGGCTAACGCGGCACCCCTTGCTTCCCCAGATCTTTGACACGGCCAACATGAATGTCGTCGCTGGCCCGAAAGGGCTGCAGCCCGGCGACGAGCTGACGGTGCGGCCCCCCTTTTCCCCTCGTCTCCCCGCCTCTCGCCGCCAACTCCAGATCCTAAACAATCGCAGTTCTTCTACCCCTCGACCGAGTGGTACATGGCCCAGCCGTTCGACTGCCTCTGCGGCACCCCGTCTTGCCGCGGCCGCATCGCCGGCGCCCGCGACATGACGCCCGCCCAGCTCGACGGCCTGTGGCTGAACGGCCACATCCGCGAGCTGCTCGAGGAGCGCGAGAACCCCAACAAGAAGAAGCAGACCAACGGCACTTCTGCTGCTGCCGCTGCTGCCACCACCACCAACGGCCACGGGAGCAACGGCTACCCCTCGATCCCCTCCACAGCCGACCAGACGGTGCTCGCCCTCCGCGACGCCCTGACCCACGCCGAAAAGGTCGTCGACGCCGCCCGCCTGGCCCTCGTCTCGTACGTCGAGGCCCTGCAACTCACCGGCGGCTGCGGAAACGGCAGCAAGCAGGCCAACGGCTCCTCCTCCCACGGCAACAGCAACGGCCGAGTCTTTGACGCGGCCAGTCCTGCTTCCACCCAGGCTTCTGCCGGGGTGCAGCGCCGCGGCCCGACGTCAAGGGAGCTGAGCGGCGAGATGGGCGGGGATACGTCGGTGCATGTGTAAGGGGGGGCTGCGGGCATGTTGGGCGCGGCTGTGGACTTTTCAACAAATGAAGCAGCTGGTCTGGCGTACGCAGAGAGGGATTAGTTCTATCGTTTTGCTTGCTGCTTGGTTTTGAGTGATGCTTGATTTGGTGCTGTTTTAGTATACAATAAAAGTTACAGCGCGAGATATGTGATCGAGGAGGGTGTGTGATGCTGATGCCAACCCAAAAATGACCCGCTCGTATGTGAAATCCCCCCAACTCCCGTCCGCCACCGGATCCCAAGTGCGTCGTGTAACCGTAACTCCGTGTCCATTCCCCATCGCCGTGTCGTTCCAAAAGTGCCGGAGTGGATCGAAAAGTCGAAGACATGATGTTGTACATGCAAGGATATGCCATCCCACCCCTTGCCGATTATGACCTCCCCCTCCTCCACCTCGCCCGCGCAAACGCAGGACACGGCGCATCCC
>Ga0247824_10001642_pt1 | contig 12289 bp, 7 predicted proteins | sample 13C_PalmiticAcid_FD_194412 | JGI IMG/M metagenome (GOLD analysis project Ga0247824, IMG submission 194412) | Soil microbial communities from agricultural site in Penn Yan, New York, United States - 13C_PalmiticAcid_Day48 | ecosystem: Environmental > Terrestrial > Soil > Agricultural land...
TCCCCCTCCCCCGCATTCGCAAACCCCGCCCGCGCGGCTGTCTCGACCCAGAACCCCTTCTCCGGCTTCCGCGAGTCCTGCAGCTCCCGCTTCGTCAGGGGGCGGTCCACCTCCTCGACCGTGACCAGCTCCTTCACCTTCATGATCATGCCGCCGAACTGGGCCTCGACGGGGTGGAAGACGACCTTGCCGCGGCGGTGCAGGCCGAGGGCGGCGAGCACGGCGCGGGTGCGCTTGGGCAGGCCGATGGCGGAGCGCTGGAGGGTGATGCGGAAGTAGGACATTTTTATTGTCGTTTGTTTTTGGTGGTGGTTGTGGTTGGCAAACACCGAAGGCGTTGTATGAGGCCCGGCAGCTCGACTAACAGACTCTAATGGCAGGTAGATAGGTAGGTAGGTATCTCGGAATAAAATCGACCACCTTGTCTCCGCGCCGTAATCGTCGTCGGGGTCGTCGTCGTCGTCGTCGGGGGGAAGCAGCAGCAGCAGCAGCTATCGTCCGTCCCTGCTCGCAACAATCAGCACCATTCCCCCACGACACGCCCAGAAAAAACCTAGAATTCCTCACCTGAAGCCCAATCCCAAGTCCAGTCCAATCCCAACCGTTGCAGTTATCTCAGGTCGGCAAGTATACACCTTCGCGGCTCCGCTGGCAACCTCAGACACGACGTCCAGTCGGCGCGAGAAATTGTGCCAATCCGATTCGGCCCGGCAAGTCCGGCAGCAGGTGCGCCCAACCACACGCGACACACCGCCCAAAGCTCCCGTCCAAGAATATTTCTGCCATGTCAGACCGCTTGGCGTGGGACAGACGGGCCTGGTCAAAAAATAAAGTGGATCCAATGGATGCATGCTGGAGAGCTGCTGCTGCCCCGCGTTGCATCCGGCGCTCAACCACGGAACCCGGGCCAGGGTCGGGATAAACGCAGAAGAAAGGTAATTTCCTGGTACCTGCAACTAAATTTTTGTGTTGGATACGAATTGGCAGATTGTTGAGCCGGAGATGCGCCAACGTGCATTTCATTGGGATTTTGGTATCCAAAAACTACGCTAATGGTGTGCAAGTGAACCCTTGGTCCAAAGACACCTCGACGCTGAACCTCGGTCAACCACGGAGACCAAACCTCATCCTTGGCCTCCGCTGACTACACAACCACACCCCGAGCTGACCCTGCAGCATGTCGACATGGCACACCGGGATTACACCGCATCGGAGCTCAGAGTTCGGTCACTGATTAAAATTTCTAAACTAATCCCGCGAGCCGAGCCATCAAAAGCCACTGCTAGCGCTCCGTCCTGGGGAACATCGTGACAAGATCCGCGTCTGCGTGCCCGGATCCCAAACCTCGTAGAAAACCCGCATCTAACGTCATCATCTAAGAATAAACATCCCTTAAATCTGCACCTCCACACGGCCCTCGGTGCCCGGCGGGCCCGCCTGCTGGAGGCTGGGCAGGAGGTAGGTAATGTCATCCCACGGGTGGCGGTAGAGGCCGGTGCGCAGGCGCTTCTGGTCGAGGTAGTGGGCAATCAGACCAATGCTGCGGCCCAGCACGAACAGGCCGTTGAGCACGCCCATGCTGAGGTAGTCCTCGGCCTCCTCCGGGCTGAACGCGCCGCAGTTCCTCATCAGGTCGACGAAGCACACGGCAATGCAGCCGTCCACGTTCAGGATCAGGTTGTCCTTCTTCGACGTCGTCACCGTCTCGACCGCCAGCGCATAGTCGAGCATCTTGCAGCTGGGGAACTTGGCCTTAACGTACTCCTTGACCAGCTCCACACGGAGATCCGGGTTGTTCCGCGACTTGACGCGGTGGCCGATACCGGGGATGAGCTTGTTCTGCTTGCGCATCGTGTCGACGAACTCACGCGGGCTGAGGCCCTTATCGAACGCCTTGGTGAACTCCTCGGCCGCACCGTCTAGCGCACCGCCGAACCGCGAACCGATAGTAAGCAGACCGCTCACCAGCGCAGAAATGAGGTCCTTGCCGGCACGGGTTGTGATGATCGTGTTCATGGCGCCAGACACGGCCGGGCCGTGGTCGGCGGTGAGCATGAGCACCATCTCCAGGAACTTGGACGCGTAGTCGGGCAGACGACGGCGGAACCACAACAGCGACATGACACCGCCAATGCCAATCTCCTCCCTGAACACGTCCGAGATGGGCATGCCAGCGTAGAGCAGCTCCTGGCCACGGTCATCCGAGATGGTCGAGATGAAAGCGGCCGGCTTGCGGATAAGGCCGAGCTCCTGCGCCCACGAGTAGTCGATGGGGATCTTGGGCACGACCGGCTCGGGCTGGGGCTTGATGGTGCCCTGCTTGACGAGCTTGTCGTAGACAGCCTTGAGAAGCGCCGGCATGTCCTCGAAGGTCTCGGGGACGTGGAAGCCAGCCTCCCGCATGCTCGCGTTCTTCATGGCAGCCGTCTCGAGCTGCGAGTTGGCGAAAGCGCCAGCGTGGCCGAACTGGACCTCGGTCTTGAACATGCTCGCGCAAGTACCAATGGCCCACGCCACAATGGGCTTGGTGATGATGCCCTGCTTGACGGCGTCGATCACCTTGTATTCCTCAACACCGCCGACCTCACCGAGAAGGACAAGGATCTTGCACTCGGGGTCCGCCTGGTACCGCAGCAGATGGTCGATGAAGGTGGTGCCGGGGTACCGGTCACCACCAATCGCCACACCCTCGTAGACGCCGTCGGTCGTCTGCGAGATGATGTTGTTCAGCTCGTTGGACATGCCGCCAGACTTGGAGACGTAGCCGACCGAGCCCTTGCGGTAGAGCTTGGAAGCAACAATGTTGTCCATCATGCCACCAGTGTTACCGATCTTGAAGCAGCCGGGCTTGATGCCACCGACGGTGGCGGGGCCAATGATTGTGACGCCCTTCTTCTGCGCAACGTGCGCAATCTCACGAGCCCGCTGAAAGTGCCACTGGTTAGTGCCCGATTCGAAAAAAACAACTCTCCGAGTCCCGCCGACTTACGCGCTCCGGAACACCCTCAGCAATGATGGCAATCGTCTTGACTTGCGGGCACTCCATCAGCTCCATCGTCGAGCTGTAGACGCTGCGAGACGAGGCAAAGTTGACCACGACGTCGACGTCGGGGTGCTTAGCCATCGCCTTCGACACCTGCTGGTACACGGGGAGCAGGGTCTCGCTGGTGCCCCAGTACATCTTGCTGACGAATTGACCGCCAAATGTGTAAATGATGCCGGCAACCGACGGCGTCGCCCGCTTGCAGATGAAGTCGAAATCGAGCATGCCTTGTACGGCACGCGGCTGCAGGCCGTAGACGAAGCATCTTGTCTTGTCGTTGAAGAGAGCGTGGGCGGGGAGCGGGCTCAGCGGCCGGCTGGGGGCAGCAAAGCGGCGGATGTTGTCGTTAGCAGACAGGCCGCCGGTCTTGACGCCGTTCGCACCATCGCTGGTGGCTACTGTGGGAGCCATTGTGAAGTCTCGGTGTGTGTTCTCGACTCGAAACTCGCGGAGAATTGTCTGAATCGGGGCAAAAAAGACAAAGACAGCGGCGGAGGTTGCGAGGGCGTGAGTCGGAACGGAGGGAGGAGAATGATGGGTTCGCAGAAATGCGAGGACAGGCGGGCAGCAATTTTGGGGGAGAGGTTTTTGTCGGTCCCTGCCGTTTCGTCGGGGAAGCACCACACTCGGGGCAGGCGTAAGAGCTCCGCAGCTGTCGATTTTAGTGATGGTGCCCTGGCGAGGAGCGGAAACTCGAGCCCTCCTGTGCTGGAATCCCCAAGGAATGCTTCTGGCCGCTCATTGGATGGCGCCCGGGTCAACGGTCCAACAAACAGTGGCGGTTCCCCAACTCTTTTGGACCCTTGTCCGATCGCCTGACGGACTAGCACCGAAGCAGGCATGGCCTGAACTTTCTGCCGCGACACGCTGACAGGAAGTGGGGTCCCGACGCACTTGGCGTCCGAGGTACCGGTACATTGCCCACCTCCTCGTCCGATTCCCCTCCGACATTCCAAAATTTTGTGCACTGCGGGAATGGCATTCCCAGGGCAACGCCTTCCTCCACAGCAACGCGCCATCCTGCCCCGTGGGAGCAGGAAGGAGGGCACCCTGAACAAGAACACAAGGAAATGTGTCTCAAGATAACGAAGTGATTGAGATAGAAATAGACAGAGAATAGAGGTGAACTATCAACCCCTTGGCTGACGTGGGGCACTGATTCCACTCCGGAATTGGAGATCGGAAATCTCGGGCGCCGCGGGGCCCCAGGGAGGGCAGGAGGCACGCCCGGCTTGGGCACACGACAACAATTGTCTGTCCGCCCGGGGTGTGCCCCGCCGGCGAGCTTTTGGGAAAACTTGTCAAAAGAAAAGGGCAGCTTCTAACCCGATCCTTCGACCGGGTGCACCACACTAATATTGGTGTTTCCCGGCCGGACGATCCCCAACTCCGTCCGCCTCGTCAACCGCCTGACCGTCACACTAAGGACAAGATCGAGGAAGGTCTTGCGAGAGGACCCGAGTTGGGAGCTATTCCGGTTCCAGGAAATAGTGCCAAATAGAAACGTAAAGAAACTCGAGATGCGGTCGGGCATCGGAAAAGGGAAGGCTGCCCCTGACTTCGGGTATCTTTGCGGTCAAGATGCAGGAGCGGGGCAGGACCGAGGGGTCAGGAAGGTGCCAAGTGGTCAGGGGGCGGGTCCCTTGGATCCCCGACCAGGTACCGGTACCTCAGCATCCTGACCGCCCAAAGCTCACTGCCCCGCTTGAGGAACCCCAATGGTTTTGGCAGCGGGCACCACAGCGGTACCTGAACTTTTTCTGGCCCCTCCCCCAACCCCAAGCCACGCTACGGTCCCCCTGCGCAGCTGCTGCCCTCAGTGTTTTGCCAGAACCCAGGTCTGGAGTCGGTCCTCGTCTTTTTCCAAGGGAGCTGCCATCTTGACACCATTCCTCGCCGCCTTCACTTCCTTTCCTCTTCCTCACTTCACTTGTTGCGATATTCCCCCTCCGCGAAACGCGCGTCCAATCTCCAACAATCCAGTCGTGTGAGACTTCTCATCTGGGTAATTGCCCCCCCGCTTGAGGTTGCAAGAGCAGCGCCGTCTCAAGTTGATTCCCTCACCTCCGCACTCGGACCCCGCGAACTCGCGAGCACCGGTGCAGAGCTCTTTCGGGGCCGTTTCTGACAGTGGAAAAGGTAGAAAGAGCAAAAGCCAAACAAGGATTGAAGTAAAGGAACAAGTCTTCGACTCACCACCAAGATGTCCGCGAAGAGCATCCTCGAGGCCGATGGCAAGGCCATCATCAACTACCACCTCACTCGGGCGCCGGTGATCAAGCCCAGCACGCTCCCGGACCCGACCAAGCACAACCCCCCTCCCAGGCTCGCCTCCCTGTACTTCCCCGAGGACGCGGACGTCAACGCCGTCCTCGACCAGGCCGAGATCACATACCCGTGGCTGCTGCACCAGGACGCCAAGTTCGTCGCCAAGCCAGATCAGCTCATCAAGCGCCGTGGCAAGAGCGGCCTGCTTGCTCTCAACAAGTCCTGGCCCGAGGCGAAGGCGTGGGTGGCTGAGCGCGCTGGCAAGGCGCAGAAGGTCGAGCACACAGAGGGCGTTCTCCGGCAATTCCTCGTCGAGCCCTTCGTGCCGCATCCCGCAGACACTGAGTACTACATCAACGTGAGTTACCCTGGGCTCGTCGGATCGCTGCGAGCATCGTGCGCTAACGCCTCATAGATCAATTCGGTTCGCGATGTAAGTTTCGATTTTCAGTTGAGCCCGTTCTTGGCGTCCGGCGGGATTTGATTCGCGAAACGAGCTCCACTTGCGAGTGCAAGCACACGAAACGGGGATGGTGTGAAGATGCATACCAAAAGAGGTGGAAGAAGATGAGGAAGGAGGAAGATGCAACCTTCCCATCACCCGGCGGAGGTTTCTGAGTCTTTATACTTGGAAAAACTCTGTGTGCAACAGGAGTTCATTCGGGACAGGGTCTCCAACGTCCCGCCCGTCGCGGACGAACGGAACCTAAACCACATTCCGATGTGGACCAACCCGGGCCCACAAACCCGCGGACAGGCAAAACACCCCGAGCAGGCGAACATTGGCTGACAATCTTATCAGGGCGACTGGATTCTGTTCACCCACGAAGGCGGTGTTGATGTCGGCGATGTCGACGCCAAGGCGGAGAAGATTCTTATCCCCGTCGACCTCACACAATACCCCTCAAACGAGGAGATTGCTGCCACCCTCCTGAAGAAGGTCCCCAAGGGCGTCCACAATGTCCTTGTTGACTTCAGTGAGTCTAGCTCCCCACCGAGTCGCAAGGGCAGTTGCTTACCAGTGCTTCCATAGTCACCCGCCTCTATGCCGTCTACGTTGACTGCCAGTTCACATACCTCGAGATCAACCCCCTGGTTGTGATCCCCAACGAGGATTGCACGTCGGCGTCGGTGCACTTCCTTGATCTGGCTGCTAAGCTGGATCAAACAGCAGACTTTGAGTGCGGTGTGAAGTGGGCTATTGCGAGGTCGCCGGCCGCTCTGGGCATTGTTGCCCCGAAGTCCAGCAACGGCACCGTCAACATCGATGCCGGCCCGCCCATCGAGTTCCCCGCCCCGTTCGGCCGTGAGCTCACTAAGGAGGAGGCTTACATTGCCGAGCTCGATGCGAAGACTGGTGCTTCGCTCAAGCTGACGGTCCTGAACCCCAACGGCAGGATCTGGACCCTGGTTGCCGGTGGTGGTGCCTCGGTCGTCTATGCCGATGCCATCGCCTCGGCCGGCTTCGCCGACGAGCTGGCCAACTACGGCGAGTACTCTGGCGCGCCCACTGAGTCCCAGACATACCACTATGCCCGGACTGTGCTCGACCTGATGCTCCGGGCCCCCATGGACCCCAAGGGCAAGGTTCTCTTCATTGGCGGTGGTATCGCCAACTTCACCAACGTTGCCAGCACCTTCAAGGGCGTCATCAAGGCGCTCCGCGAGTACGCCAAGGCGCTCAACGAGCACAACGTCCAGATCTGGGTCCGCCGTGCCGGCCCCAACTACCAGGAGGGTCTCAAGAACATGAAGGCGGCGACCCAGGAGCTCGGCCTCAACGCCAAGATCTTTGGCCCCGAGATGCACGTCAGCGGCATCGTGCCTCTGGCCCTCGTCCCCGGCAGGTGGGAGGAGAGCAAGGCGGAGGAGTTCCGGGGTTAAGGGGCTGTGCTTTGGAGGTTGTAGAACTGAAATTCGCCTTGCCGTTTGATGATTAATACGGCGCTTTTATATCACGGGAAGAAAGGCCCCAATAGAAAGTATAATAAACGAGTTGTGTGATGTCGTCAATTGTGTTGGACTTGTGCTGCCATGGTGATCAACCCTCGCTGGAACTATTAGTTCAAGATCGCCAGTCCAGCGCTGCGTTGCGCTGTCTGTACACTTGTTTGTCGTCGGACACATCTCGAAAGCAGACAGTCTGAATGAGGGTTGAGACTCTAACTTGGCATCACCGTTTCACTTAGACGAGTCATTCCTTCGTTGTGTCTTGAGCTTGGAACTTCAATAGTGGCATAATCTCTTCTTCTTCTCTTCCTCCTCTCAGGACTGTTTGCCTCACTCCTTTCTGCGTTTCGTGATCATCATCTTATATGTACCAGACCTTTCTTTCCTAAAACAAGAGAAACAACCTATCAGCTTCCGTTAGCAGTATCGTTCTGGTGGCAACTTGTTTAATCGAGCCAGAATACCAGACAGTGACCATGCTTGTTTAAGTACAGCATTTAGTATCAGACACGATGTCAGTAGCGGCCGCCAGAAGAATTCACGTATCCCTGCCCGGTAGCTCGGGATGTGTCTTTCATCCGTTCAGCATTGCGGATCTAGGTGTCTATCCCCTATCACTCCCAGTGTGTAAGCATCGGCTCAACGCTAAGCTGCTACCTTGGTATGAGGGTTAAAGGGCGGTGTTCGAGAGATATGGGCAAATGGAGTTTCGTGGCAGCCACTCAGCTCGGAAGGGGATGTCCAATCGACCTACTGGTCGACATGCCGGCCACGCTCTTCTGGTCTGGGTGCAAATGACGAAATGTAACTGACTACCACAGATATAACAATGCTGGAGGTGTGGTGAGCAGGGTGTAACTGTTCATGCTAAGCAGGGCGTAACTGTTCGCGGCCGGACCGCCCTTGGAACGCTTGGAGAAAAAGAATCGGGGCGGAGGCTCGTTGGTGTTGTATATGCGGTTCTCCTTGTGTGGGTATACTGCCTCTGGGTTTCCGGGCAGTGAACGACTTGACTAACGGGAAACTACTGCTTGTCTTGCTCTCAAGTTCATGATCACCATGGCGGCATTGTTGGCATCCCAGCATAAGTGAACGTAGCCATGTATCCGGCGGCCATAGAAGTGAGGATACGTAACAAACGCAGACGGAAGCTCAGTCTAAACATTGTTTAATTCCCGTCTGAGTACCATGCATGACGACCAAATGGTCGTTCCTAGAAGCCACGACTGCTAATGTAGGGAATCTGGTCAGGAGTCAACGATTCCATTGCTAACTCCAGGCATATCCAACGGACTACACTATCCCTTTTATTATGCCACAGCCTGAATCCTTCCACAATTCAACCCCCCCACACGCAAGGTAAACAACGGCAGAGTGAAGGACAGAAGACAAAACAAAAGACAAGATGTGGTATCGTATTTCATACATGAACCATGAGCGAAGCAGCAAGCGCGCATAACAAAATCCCGCCGAAGAACGACACCTGGAATATTCCTCCCTCCATGCAATTATTTACAACACCATCATTAAGATGCCACTCCGCCCCATTAGATCGCCCCATCATGGACATTACCACCTCACCCCTCCACGCCCACCGACATCCCTCCGATCATCAGCCGGCCATCACACTCCTTAAAGAGCAGCGAGGACAGCCAGAGCGCCCATGGCCACAGCGGGAAGGACAAGCGCGCCCGGGCGGGCGGCGGCGTCCTTGCTGGTGCTGGGGCTGGGCGAGGACGAGGTGCTGGTGCCGGTGCCAGTCTGGGTGCCCGAGTCGGTGTTGGAGCCGGGTGCTGCAGCGCCGTTAGTCCAACCGTCGGTGAATGTAAAAGAAGAAAACAAAAGAGAGGAGAAGAGAGAGGGAAGGGGGGGGAGAACGTACCGTTAACGTCGTCACCAGCAAGCGGCTTGACGGCCAGGTTGGAGATGGTGGTGCCGTCGGGGTTCTTGACGGTGAACTTGACCTTCCAGTCCGTGATCGTGACGAGCTTGCCGACGGGCTTGGGCGAGACACCCTTGTCGATGATCTCGGCGGCGCCGGGGGGCAGGACGGGGAGGGTGAAGTTGGAGTTGAAGCCCTTGGTGGTGATGAGCTTGGAGTCGCAGACGGGCGGGGCCGGGCTCGTGGACGAGAACTTCTTGCCCTGGATGTCGGTGAAGTTGAGCTTGGAGTACTGGTCCTTGAGGGAGAGGAAGTCGCTCATGAGGGTGGCGGAGCCGTCGTCCTTCATGTCGACCAGGCCGTAGTTGTTCTTCTCCTGGGTGTACTCGTAGACGACGCCGCCCGAGAAGACGGTGTCCATCTCCGGGCCGTAGATGGTGCCGACCTCGGTGAAGACGCGCGGGGAGGGAGTGTTGCAGCCGAACTCGGAGAAGAAGATGGGGACCGAGGTGCCGGTGAAGCCGGTGACGAGCTGGTCGTAGCTGGCCTTCTTGAAGTCGCTCTCGCCGCACCAGCTGTAGCTGTTGAGGGCAAAGATGTCGCCCTTGCTCATGTCGCCGTCGTCGCCCTTCAGTGAGCACTGGAAGTAGTTGTACGTGTCGAACAGGATGGAGCGGACATCGGCGGCCGAGTAGCCGACGGGGATGGGCCGGGTGGAGTGCTTCTTGATGTAGTTCTTGAGATCGCGCGTGACGGCGCGCATGTACGGGGGAACCGTGGCGCCGGTCGCTTCATCATTGAGAACCTCGTTGCCGGAGAAGAAGGCCAGGGTGTTGGGGTAGCTCTTGAAAGCCTCCACGACGGCGAAGGTGCGGTTCAGGTAAGCGGCATAGTACGACTCCCAGGGGTTCCAGCTGGTCAAGGAGTCGCCGACGAGGGGCGAGTTGACGTCGAGGACCATGTACATGCCGGCGGCGTTGAAGATGCTGGCGCACTTGTCGTGGTTCACATCGGGGTTGACGTTGTACACACGGATGGTGTTGACGCCCATAATCTGGAGAAGGGCGGCATCGCGGAGGCAGATGTCGGGGTCGCTCAGGGGATCACGGCCAGCCGCCTTGTCGTAGCCGGCGGAGCCACCCGGCTGATAGGCGACACCGACAATCTGGAAGCGGTTGCCGGTCTTGGGGTTGACAAAGTACTCGCCCTTCACCTCCAGAGGCTGGACAGCCGCGGCGAGGGTCGCGCCGAGCGCCAGGAGCGCCGAGTGAAGCTACATGCCCATGTCAATTTTTGTGATCGATTTAAGGATTCCCTTCTTGCAGAATTCCAGCATCCGACTACCACAGCCGTCCCGAGAAAGTGACGTACAAGCATGACTGAAACAGACGGGAAGCGGCAGTATCGAAAAGGACTCGAAGAGGGCGATGAGCGGAATGTGGAGGCGGTTCGTCAAAAATGCGAAACCGACTCGGGCAGCAGATGCCAAAAATCGAGGAAAATTGTATGTCAAACGAGCGACAAGAATACCGGGTTCAGAAGGAAACGCGTGGAGCGAGCCCTCCTTCAAATGCAATGAGTGACTGTCGAGGAGGACGAGACGACGAGGCGAGGTCCAACTCAAAAAGAGAATCCGAGTGGGCAGGAGCTCAGTAAGAAACACGAGAAGGGGCACCACAAGAGCCTTCCCAAGCAGGCCTAGCGGCGCTGTGCCTGGACTACCCCAGGGCCCACACTGCCAAAAATTCCTGGGTGCCGCCCTCTGACTGGCCCGTTGCGCCAGGGGAAATTGACGACAGGGGGCGCTATCCCGTCTCGGTCAGGACCCTAGACCCTTTCGCAGCAAGCTTGCCCAAACTGAGGGCCCAAAACTGCCAGGGCTGTGCTGAGGGTGGATGCAATCCATTCTTAACAGCAGCAATATACGAGATGGAAGCACATCATTTGACACGGCTGCCTCGCCAATACGATGTTCTGTTGGAGACAGCAAGGAGCAGTTGGTGATATTTTGATGCGACCGCGGCACGGATACAACGGATACAACGGCAAAAGGACTCTGCATCCTTCCTTCCAACCTCCAACGGTTGCTGCTGACGGGAGGGCTGCTCGGCCCCCACCCTCGCTCGATCTTCAGGGTCTCTTCCCGAATCCAATCAATGCTGCAATCAGGTGATGCGAGTGTTGAACAAGGAACAAGGAGTGTTGCCTCCCCTCGGCCGGGACCAACCGATTGGAGCTATGCCCCATTCTGCAAAACACCCAAAACACAGTGTGGGATGGCTCCGTGTTTCAGTTGTTGAATCCCGTCACAGAGACGACCAGGAGTCCGACTCTGACGAAAGTGGCTTGTGCAGCGAGCCGATGCATCGGGTCTGGTCTTCTTGTGGCGGGGTTGCATCTGCGCTTCTGCGGCTCAACGGTTTTCGGGACGCCTTCCAGAACACTGAGGTTGTGGTGAGGAAGTGCACAGCGGATTTTGGTGGTTTTGGCGTGGAAGTGTCGGCTCCATGACGACAGCCAAACAAAGCGGCGCCTGACAAATGCGCATCGAAGATTCTCGAGCGACTGAGGCAACGCATCACGAGTCTCTCTCACGTAAACTCAACTTCAACCCTCAACAAACTACTACTCTCAATCAAGCTCTCAATTTCTTTTGACTTGTGTAATTTTCATACGCAAGTATTGCATGTGTCTAGTTATCGCTGTTTAAACTTCTCAACGAGTTTCTGAGCCACCAGTTGAGAGTGACTTGAGACTCAGGAGCCGCGATACCTCATCGCAACTCATCAAACGTCTTAATTCAGCGGCCTCAGTCGCGCACTCATCACCCGGCCAAAATGGGCTCACCAAGCCCAGCCAGAGACGTCCAGCTGGACGTCCAGCAAGACCCCCTAGATTCCCTGAGTCCCTCCTCTGATGAATCCCCCGTCGAGATCACCCTCAAATTCCCTCCTGAGAAGCACGTCCAAAAATGGGTCTTCTCTCCCACCGACACCTTTGAGCACCTCATCCTGACCCTCTCCCTCGAGTTCCCCTCCTACGACTGGTCCAAAGCCAAGGCCCTCCCCGAGAAGCGCCAACCCGGCCACAAATCCATCTACACGCCCTCCTCCGACTCCTCCCTCCCCCTCTCCTCCCTCGACACC
>Ga0247824_10001644_pt1 | contig 12281 bp, 5 predicted proteins | sample 13C_PalmiticAcid_FD_194412 | JGI IMG/M metagenome (GOLD analysis project Ga0247824, IMG submission 194412) | Soil microbial communities from agricultural site in Penn Yan, New York, United States - 13C_PalmiticAcid_Day48 | ecosystem: Environmental > Terrestrial > Soil > Agricultural land...
ACGCTGCCTATGACGCGCGGCGAGCTAAACGGGGAGAGGTCCGCGACCATGGCGGACGCGAGGCCGATGGCGACGGGGGAGGTCGGGGTTTGCGGAGGATGGGAGGATGGTTGGTGGGGTTGTTTGGAGACTGTGATGGTTGTGGTGTGAACGATGTTCGAGGTGGTGTTGGTGGGTGGGGAGGTGGTGCGGGCGACGGTGCTGGCGAGGCGGCGCAGGCGGGTGCCGAGGGAGGGGGTGGGGACGGAGACGTTCATGCTTGGTTTTCTCTTGTGGCCTTGGGGATGGGCCCGGGGGTTGGCGCTGCTCTTGTCTGCGTCCTTGTCTTTGCCCTTCTGCGCGTCTTTGGCGGTCTGCGGTTTGATCTTGGATGCCACGAGCTCGAACTGTTTCAGCATGGTCGGGTGCTCGACCACTTCCTCCATGGTGACCTGGAAATTGGCATCGGCCCCGGGGAGGTTCAGTTTGGGCAGCTCCAGGTTGAGCTGTTGCATCAGCTGCGCGGCGGGAAGCAGGCTGCCCCATAGATCAAAGAACGCGGCGTTGTGGATCTGAGCCTCGGGCACGCCCAACGCACGAGGATTGAGAATCGACGTCCACGTGTCCGAGATGACTGTCTGAACGGCCTTGATTTGGTCCTGGCTCAGCGTGTTCATGATGCTGCTGTCCGCCGCATCCGAATCCAGCTCCGGGGCGGTCTTCACCGGCAGTGGGATCCGCTTCCTCATGTTCCGATACTGATACCCACAAGGAATGACAGGCTGCATGATGGTGACGCTGGTAAGAAGGCCGATGGTCGAGCAGAGCATGCGCAGCGCGTGTTCGGCAAACGACTCGGTCACGCGGTCGGCGCAGAACGTGATCGAGACCTCGACACGATTTGTGGGACGCGTCAGTGACCTCACGAACAAGTCAGGCACGTCCTGCGTCTTGGACTCGTTGATCGTGAACTTGCAGGAGGCGGCGCCGAGGTGGAAGGACTTGGGCTCGGATGGGTTGATCGCCGTGTCTTCGTACTGGTGCTGCACCAGCGTGCTGAAGCGAGTCCAGTACGGCCAGGGAGTGCACTTCTCCACGATGGCGAGCGATCCTAGGTTCTCAAACGGGATGCCCGACATGCGCTGCGCGTGGATGTACTGCAACAGGTTGAGCGGGGTGAGCGCGGTATCCGGGAACTGGACCCGGACCGGCGTCGTGTTGACAGTCGGCCCCATGACGCCCGCAACGGAATGGCCCCCCGGGAGCTTCACATGCCGACCATCAATGAGCTCGCCAAAGACGACATCCGAGGAAGCCGAAAGATTCGCAAGGACCATCGCCCACGCGCCCTTCAGCACCGTCTCAAACGAGATCCCAAGACTCGACAGCGACCCCAGCGAAAGAACAGGGTTCCGGATCGTCTTGACGTTCGTCGACACCTTGTACGGCTGCGTGTGGCCGACGACCTGCGTCATGGTGGCGCCCTCAAGCAAGGCGCGCCAGTACTCTTCCGCCCCGTGTGAGTTGGCGAGCTGCGTGGTGCGCACAAAGTCGCAGTACGTCGGCCGGCGGGGCGGCTTCTGCGAGCCGTCGTACAGTCTCTTCAGGTCCTTGACCAGCAGCGCGACGGAGAGGTCGTCGTACTGCGCCTTGGAGAGCCTTAGGATAAGAACCGACTGCTTGCCGCCATCGAGAAACATGAACTTGGTCATCGGCGCCTCAAACCTTGTCGGCGTCGTCTGGTCCTTCTTGATCACCTTGTCCAGCATGTTGGACAGCCGCCACGTCGGGCAGTAATGGCGCCGGAACTCGACGGTGCTGGACTTGATGACGGCTTGGTACAGCCGCCGGTTGTACGGCACAAAGGCGGTGCGCAAAATCGGGTGGATCATGGCCAGCGCCTTGCACGCTTCCTCCAGCTTCTTCGAGTCGACGGCGCCGGTGAAGTTGAAGATCAGGTAGTTGATGTTGGTGCGGCCCTGGAGCATGCCGGTCTCGATGTACCGGATCTGTGCCGACGATGCCTCGGCGGCATCCGCGATCATGCCGCCCTCGACTCCGATCTTGGGAGCAATCACCTTCTCGATAAACACCTCCTTGACAGTATTCGGGTCGAGAGGCACCGGCGAGGGCGTCGGCTCTGGAATCGCAGGTGATGCTTCTTGGGTAAGTTGTGGCGATTCAACCGCGACAATCGCCCTGCTGAGTTCAGTCAAGGTGACGTTCTGAAGGACGTCGGCAATGGACACGGAAATCTCCTGTTGCCTGCAAGCCGCGACGAGCTGCGCAGCCACGATGTCATCACCACCCACACCAAAAAAGGTGTCAACCGCCGAGATCTTGGCCTCCTCGACACCAAGCACCCTCGCCCAGATCGCCCTCATCCGCTCCTCGCTCTGCGTCAGAGGCAGGGGCTTGAGATGCTGGAACTTTGCCTCCGCTCGATTCGGCACCGTGGCAAGCGCCAGGAGATCGTCCTTGGTCAAGCCGGCGATCATCTTCTGCAGCCGGCGCCGGTTGACCTTGAGGGACGGGGTGATGGGCAGGTGCTTGACGGGGACATAGACGGCAGGGATCATGGACGGCGGGAATTTGTTCTTCAGCCCGGCTTCAACCAGCTGCTTCGCCATGGCCAGCTGTTCCTTGATCGCCGTGCTCAGCGAAGTGAGCGTCTCATCCCCGTCGAGTTGGCTGCCAAGCTCGATGAACGCCGTGAGAAGCGTATCGTTCTTCGCGTGACCCCGGAACATGACCGTCTCGACAACGACATCAACGCCCTGCCCCAGGCAGCGGCGCAGGTGCTGCTCCACCTCAGTGACATTGACCACCCTGCCGTCGCTGTCGACGTCGTCTCGCTTGCTCGAGATAAACTCCATCAGCCCTCCCTGAGTGTACCTCGCGCGGTGACCGGTCTTGAAGTAGCGAGCCTTTGCTCCGGCAACTGGCCCGAGCGGGGACATGGGCGTCATGGTCGATTCACGGTTCGGGTACGAAAACCCCAGCGTCGGCCCTTCGACAACCAGCTCCCCGACCGCCCCGATCGGCAAGCGCTTCTTGTGGTCCTCCGGGTTCACAATCAACAGATTCCCCGCAAACGGCCGGCCGATGCTCTTCAGGTGGTGCGGACCAAGAGCCTCGAGGAAGGCAATTCCCAGCGGGCACACGTCCTGCGGCCCGTATGCCAGCACAACATTGACCTTTCCGTGCCAAATGCTGTACGTGTCCTCGTCGAGCCCTCGCGTCCGGAAGCACACAACTTTGAGGGATGGCAGAAGCGTCGGATCCACCTTTCTGGATAGTAACGGCGTCATGTACGACCAGTTGACCTGCATCCTGTTGACGGCAGCCCCAAAGTCCTGGAGCCGCTCAGCCGCCGACGGCACGCAGACACAGCCACCATAGACTAACGTCGTGAATACTTCCGTGATGCAAATGTCGACATTGAAAGACGACAGCTGCATCACGCGGCTGAGGGGTGTGATCCTCGCCGCGGGCCCTTGGCCCTGGAGAGCGGTCGAGAGCGCTGCGTGGCTGAACGTGACCCCGCGAGCCTCGTTTGACGAGGTCGGCACGAAGAGGATGCAGGCCGGATCGGACGGGGCCGCCATCGAGGTCAGCGGGCCCTGGCCTTGCGGGAGGACGTTCATCAGCTCGTCGTTCACGATGACGACTCGGTCGAAGAGGTTGCTCAACACCGGGGCGGCGAGCTCAGAGGAGATGGCGACTCGTGAGTTGAGGCGCTCGAAGATGGGTTGGAGCATGCCGAGTTCCAGGGAATCGATGGGGACAAATGCGGCGCCGGATCTGGACACGTCAGTCAGATGGGACCCCGTCAAGGGCGAAAGGAACGTACTTCAAGACAGCAACCATAGCAACGGGAGCAAGCTTGCACTTGTCCATCACAACCGGGACGACAGAATGGGGCCCGACACCGGCGTCGACAAGATGATGCGCGAGCTTCGTCGACTCCTCCTCGAGCTGGAGGTACGTAAACGACCCGTCCCAGGAGCAGATAGCCTGCGACGACGGCTGGATCGAAACCTGCCTTGCAATGAGCTCATGCACCACCGACTGCGTCTGGCCCTCCACCTGGGGCGGCGACTCGGCTTCCCAGGCGAGGATCTGGGCGAAGTCTCGGTCGCTGAAGAGGTCAACCAGGCCGACGGACGTATTGGGCGATGCGAGAATCGCGCGGATGGCCTTGCCAAAGGTGTTGGCCACATGGATGGACTGCTCCGGCGACATGACGCGCTGCCCGATATCCACCACCAGCTTGCCGGCCGTGAAGCGCATGTTGACGACGAGATCCACGTCAAACGTCTGCTGCAGCGAGATGGGTTTCAGCTCGAAGCTCGTCCGCGTGGTGAATTTGCTGTTCAGGCCTGCCGGTTCCTCGGTGAAGGTGAGACACGAGTTGAACAGGCGTTCGCCGCCCTTCATACCCATACCGTGCTGGAGCTCGGCCATGGTAAAGTGTTGATGAGGGAGGCTGGCGAGGAGCTGTTCTTCCACCATTTGCAGTGCCGTGATCAAGGGGCTGTACGTCGCAAACTCGTAGCTGCAGGCGACGGTATTCGAGAAGGAGCCCACGGCATGTCTCATCCCGATGAGCGAATCATCCCGACCGATGGTCTGGAATCCGAAGCACACCTGGTTCGACCCGGTGAAGCAGCGCAGTATGAGGCCCCATGCCAACCGAAGAATGGCATCAACCGTTGTCTTGTGGGTCCGGGTGAAGGCTGAGAGTTGGTACGAGGTGATGTCCAGGTCGACGCATGTGTTGACGAACCGGAGTTCGTCGGGCAATACAGTAAGCCGAGGGAAAAGGCATGGAGGGACCCCGGTGAGCTTCTCGCGCCAGAACACGAGGCTGCTTTCTTGTCGGACGGTCTTGAGGAAGAAGAGGTAATGAGGGTAGGAGAACTGGTCCGCTTCGATGATGGCCCGTTCTGTGGCGTATGCGCGCCGCAAGTCATGGAGAAGAACGTGGATGCTCAGAGACTATGAGCTGTCAGTTTGCCATCGCTGTTGACACACACAACACAAACTCACATCACAGAGCGCCGTGCTGATGTCCAGCTTCACCAACGTCCTTGTGGGCGCCTTGCAGACGGTAAGCCTGTGGAGCGGCTTGCTCTCCGTTGGGCGCAGGTTCGGCAGGTTGCTGAGCTCGTAGACGGGGTCTTCCGCCGGCGCTGTGTCGATGAAGAGCATCTCCGGCGAGGACCGCCGCAGAATCACCTTATCCCAAAGCCCCGTCTCGGTCACGCTCTCGGTAAAGACGGTTCTCAACGCCGCGTGCCTCATGCTCACCTGTTGCCAGGCCGTGCATATCCTGGAGATATCGATCGGGTCGCCGTTGGGGGACGCAAACTCGTAAATGGCGTGCAAGTAGCACGTGTCGGGGCGCTGCGCCTGGCTGACCAAGATGCTCTGCTGAACCGCGGTGACAGGGTAGATGGTCTCGACGTCACGGACACTGGCGAGCTTGAGGGTGGCCACGCGGTCCTTATTAAACTTCTCGAGCCCCTCGTACGACACGTCAAGATGCGGAACGTCCGCGGCGGTCAGCTCTTGGGGGTGGTACCGCAGTCTGCCGATTGCCTCGAACAGGAGATGCTCGTAGTTCTGAACCCATTGCGTGATCCGTGCCTGGTCTTTGGAGAAGCGGTTGTACAAAAACTTGATCTTGGCAATCCCTTGGTCAACCATGGCGCTGATCTCAAAGAGGGCAATGCGGCCGACGTTGCTCCCGATATCCGAGGTCGTCGATGCCAGTGTCCGGCCGGGAATTGCAAGCTGCTCCAACACTCCGTTGTCACGCTCCAGGTGTTGGAGAGAGCCGGCGTAACTGAAGATAATCTCAAAGGGCCAGTCTTTTGCTGTCAGATCATCCTTGTCGTAATGGTAGAAGCGTGAGGCGAAGTACTGGGCGCCGCGTGCGGGGATGTTTCGTCGTTTGTCCTTGAGATGGCGAAGCACCGTGATGAAGTCGGCGGAGGTGTCAATCTCGAGGCTAACTGGACAGAGCGAGGTGAACCAGCCCACAGTTTCAGAGATGTCGATGTCTGGATTCGATGGATCTCTCCCATGCTCCTGGCTCCAGACAACGGGGACTGGCCTGTCGTGGAAGGTTTGGCTAAACGAGAGCATCAAGGCGGCCAGGTAGATGTCGACCGAGTCAGTCATAAAAACCTGGTTGCAAGAGCTCTGGAGGATCGTAGTGAGCTCCTGGCTCAACGAGAAGCTAACCTCGAGGGCATCCCCATAAGTGTTGGGGGTGTCCTGCAGGCCCCAGTAGGCATAATCGCCTGGCTGGAGAGAAAAAGGGAGGAGGCTCTGGGGATCAGGCGAGAGGGCGTCCGCTTTTTGGAGATCCACCCATTTGTGAAAAGGCATGGACCTCTGTGACAAAAGGCTCCCGCTCTCCAACAGCTCGTCGAGGTCGTGGATGATGGTGCGCCAGGAGGGGAGGTCAACGGCAAGATGATGTGCTGCGAGATAGACGAGCTGCTGCCCGTCGTTGGTAGTGAGGTAGTCGATGGCGAAGATGGGCCCGGTCTCGACATTGATGGATATCTGCGTACGCTCGATGATGTCCTCCAGCTCCCGCTCGGAGCGGATAGCGCTGTGACAGAGTGTGTACGAGCCGGCAACCTCTGGGAGGACTCTTTGCACCCACCCGTTCAAGCCGCGGCCGAAACGAGATCTCAACATGGGGTGGTGAGCCACCACAGCCTCGATGGCGGCCGAGATGTCCTCGAGGGAAAAAGGCTTTTTTAGCCGCAGCAGCAGACTCTGGTTGAAGCGGTAGCTCCCATCCAGGGCGGGCCTCCTCCTGAGGTCGCCTCCCATGGCTGACTGGAAATACAGGTGCTGCATCGGAGACAAGTCGAAGCAGTCGGAGGTCTCCTCGTCCCACTTGTGTGCCAGGCCGCCCCGAGACGCAGCAATGGCAGCCAGTTCCGATAATGTCACTGACCCCAAGGCATCCGAGGGGTTGATGTAGATGGATTCGTGCTTGCACCGGGCGGCCAGTTCCATGGCCGTCATCTCGTCGCCGCCGAGCTGGGAGAAGGAGAAGTTCACGCCAATCTGGCCTTGGGGGAGGCCCAAGACCTTGCTGACTAGCTTTTGTAGCGACTTTTCCATCCCGGACGTCGGGCCCTGCAGTGTCTCTTGGTGCTCGAGGCTCAGCGCCTGATGGTAGACGCTCTCGTTCATATTCTGGGCCCAGGTCCGCAGCCGCCGCACATCAACATCGCCGGCCTCGGTCAGGGGCATCCCGTCCAGTACAATCCACAGATCCGGCACGGCGTCGGCCGGCAAGGCGTCCTGGGCGGCGTTTTTGAGGTGTGCGATTTGTGTCCCCGCGTAAAGGGCGTGTGATTGCGGGATGAGGTCGATCGAGCCGGGGCTTTTCTGGGGCGTCTGCGCGCTCGACAGAGTGAGGAGGGCGACGAGCTTCCCCTCGAGCAAACCTGCTTTTGGCCGGACAGTTGCTATCCTCCCGACGTCCTGTTTGGCCCCCAACGCCTGCTCAATATCTGTCCATTTCCCCCCTTGTGTTGGCAGGCTCGCCTGGCTCGAATTTCGAAGGTGTCCGTCTTTCGGTTCGGGCATTATCGACATGCGGCTCGCGCGGTGTATCTCTAATGGGGCGATCATGACGGGCTCGACGACGTCGGTGTCGGAATGTCTGTTCTGCGGGGCGCAAGGCGTTATGCATGTTTGCAGCTCGGCGAGCGTCGAGCATCGTAGGATATCCTTGACCTTCAAATCCATACCGGCATCCATGCAAGCCTTGCGGAGCGCTCCCGCGCTCTGCTCGTTGCCTCCCAGATCCCTGAACGACTCATGCACCTGGATTGTGTCGGTACCAATGCCGAGAACCTGGGAGACCAGAACCAACAGGCGCGTTTCGGTGGTCTCGTCCTCCAACAGCAGCCAGGATGTCGAGGCGTCGATCGGCGGGACGGCAGGTCTCGAGGTGGCAGCCATGGCGACAGGCGGCCCCGGAAAAGGGAAACACGCGCGAGAAAAAGGAACCAACAGTCAAATGCAAACGCCGAACGGGGTATCTCAAACAAAGGAGAGCAAAGCTGAAGACGTGTCAGGCACTGGGCCACATGGCGCGGGCGCAGCTCGCAAGTGTTGGCGCGAGGGTCGTGGGTGGGCTGCAGGCAGACGACCCCTGGTCCGGATGCCGGGACGGAGAGCTGGAAAGCAGCGGGTTGGCGCGGTGTTGGGACTGGGGAGGCGACAAGAGGCAGGGACCGCAGGCCGGGTGAGGTGTGCGAGGACGAGCGAAGGGAGCGGTCGACATGTGTATACGCACCGTTGGCCCGGCGCAGTGTCGAGCGTCGAGCGTCGAGCGTCGGCAGGCAGGCGGATGCAGGCGGATGCAGGCGCGCTGCGTCTGGCTTCAGCGATCCGTGCCGCATTGAAGACTTGGCGACGACACCGAAAGCTTCAGCACAGCTCGCAGGAGCCTTGCGTGGCTCTCCATCGTCAGCACCCGCGGGCCAATCAAGGCCTGGTCAGACGAAGCTCAGCCCCCGGCCCGCAGCGCACCCTTGGCTGATCGCCCGATCTGGGCTGGGGGCAGCCGCGGCAGCACGCGCACGCGCAGGGAAGGTGGTAAACGCTAACATCACTGCGAGGCCAAGCAGGGGACGGCAGGAGGAGCTGGAGGGGGTTGATGCTGCGGTGGCTCAACGGCAAAAAAACATGGGACGAAGCTGCCCGGCCCCGTCCTGCCCTGGTCCCTTTGACGGGCCGAGACCGGGACGAAGATGGGATTCGTCAACTGCGGTATTGGCGTGGTTCAATTACCTGTGCCGCCCGCGGAGCCCTGTTTCGACCGCCGTCCACGATCCGTCCATTTCGCAGCCCTGGCAATTTGGAATTGCCCTGAGCACGCTGAGCGCGGTCGGTGCACAACCAAGTGCTCAAGGTGGAAGGCCGCAACTTGCATGCCGCGATCGAAGGCAACGCAAAGGCGTGCCAATCCGGCATGGGCAACATTCGAGATGCTGATGGTGGCTGAGTTCGGAGCTGGGCAGTGTTTTGGGCTTTAAAAAGAAAGCTGAGCGATCCGGGTTTAGCGCCCGCGGCTGGCGGCAGTTTCGAGCCTGGAGGTGGATCCCGCTCCCCAGGAACCACCCACTCGTCAGGAACGGTGAGGCGAGGGGTCTGGCTGCCCCGCAATGAAGATTGCCCCGCGCTTGCCAAAACCTGAGGCGGAGGGTTGGGGAGCAACCTGGCAATGCAAGTTCCAGGAGACGTCGTGCATGGCATCACCAACAACAACAGCCGCGTATCAGGTGGTAAAGTACACTTACCTCCCTCGACCATAGGGTACACACACATCAGAAATAAGCACTGAGAACTTAGTGATTTCCGTCCTTTCTATCACGCTCGCCCAGTCAGGTACACGCCAATTCGTTGAAGCGTCCACGGAACCCTCAGCTACATCCGAATGTCCCCGTCCTCGCTTCTCGTGCTTCCCTGGCCGCCAGTTTCGCTGTCTGCACCTGTCGATTCTGTCTCGTATCTCTGCCGTCTGCTAGCCGAGGTTGACGAGGACGGGCTCGCTGGTCTCTTGAGCCCCGTGATTTGTGACGGGAGCGTTGTTGGGTAGAGCGGCATGGCCGTTGTTGAGGAGCTCGTTGGTTGCACTCTAGGCAGAGCGGGGCGTTCTGTTATTGATTCACGCTCAATGAAACGAGTGACAAAGTTACGCGTCGTGGTGGTGGTGGGACCAAACTGCCGCGGGAAGTGCCAGATGTCGGTTACCTTGGGTATCCGTCCAGGCGCTTTCTGTACCATGTGAGTCGTGTATTCAGCCTCTCCGAGGATGAGATATACAAGACGGGCATCAGTGGGATCCTGGAACTTGTAGGGTTGCTCGTAGTCGAGATGCTCCAACCGTTGTTCGAGCCAGACCATGTCCACCCATGCGGCCAATGTTTCGGACTGGTGCTCCTTCGCCGTCGATTCCCATTCCCTGACCGATTCAGAGAGACTTCTCATCCCTAAACTTCGGTCGACAGTCGAGCAGCAACGAGACACCAATCGGCTGTCCGGCCGGAGCTGGACCTTGACATATGGCGACCGTATCCTGCGGCAAATCGAGAGGCCCGTGTGAATGAGGCAGACACACGGAGAGCAATAAATGGAAAGTATGACGAGGGGGAGCTTGGCCTCAATGAACGCCTTTTGCTCGTCAGTTGCATCGCCTTCGATGTCTGTCGTCCCTAATCTCAACAACTCGCAGAGGATGCTGGATTCGACTCGGTCCCGAATCGTTTTCCTCACGCCCATCGCACGATCGAGAAGACCTGCTAGCGTGTTGTTGGAGGTCATCTTTCCAAGGCTCGAAATGTCCCAACGGGGTATTTGGTAGCCGAGGTCTGACGAGACCATATCCCGGACTTGAGACCCAAGCAAGCGGACATCACATGGCTGATCAGTCGCCATCCTGCCACACGGACTCGTCAAGACGAAATACTTCTCGTGGAACTGTATTTCCGACAGGATGGAATCTGTCTCACAGTCAGCTACCTTATTCGGCCCAAGACGGAAGGTTCCAGCGAGGCTCGGAGAAGTTAAGGTAGTCATACCCGATTCTGATTTGTGAGGATCCCCTGCCCTTGTCGTTGGATCTACTGCCCCAATGCTCTCCACATCCCGTATGTGCTCCTCAGTTGTCCTGCGATCCAGCGTTCCGGCCTCAGTCGAAGCCTTGGCAGACCTGGCAGCCTCGCAGTAGACCGGATAGCTCTCTGTGGCATCTTCGACGATGCCCAAGCGGGAGACGTCCATGATGGATTCGATGTCCTCAACTATTGTCCGGTCAGGGGCCTCTCGGCCCATCTCGGTCAATCCAAAGAGGCGATCCACAAAGTGACCCAGGTCGAGGACAAGCCCCTGGAACTTCTCCCGCTCGTGTATCGCCCACCTGGCCCTTGCAGCCCGACTCCCCCGAGCATATTCCTCCAGCCTTGTCGCATTGCGGGTCAAGAACCGACTCGCTGAGGGCTGGAAAATGGCCAGGCTCTTTGCGCTGATGTAGTCGACCGCTCGAGACAGGGGTGAGTTAGCTGAACGGACCCCGTATGAAGTTCGCAGTGTCTCCGAGTCCGTTAAGAGCTCTTGGATCTGGATGAGGATCTGCTTTATGAGCTCTGCCATCCGCTCGTCCAGGAGCCGCGAGTTGCGGTGGTTGGCAGAGAGAATGCCCACGTTCTCGCCCCAAATCAGGAGTCGCGCCTTTTCAATGTCGAGCTTCAGCAGCACGACTTCGATGTCCCTGGTTGCATCCTGGTAGAGTCTGAAGTAACTGAAGGCGTCGATGCAAGAAGTAAAGACGCCTGCCACGCCAATAACGAAGGCCGGAATCTCCAGCACACCGCCCGACATTGCGGCCACAAGAATCGGGGCGGGTACTTGGAGCAAATGTGCGGGTACGTCGAGAGAGGAGTTGAGTGAGGCAAGAACAAGAATCGGATCAAGGTATGATAGGAAGGCTGCGGGGCCAAATATCGCCAGAGTTGGCCGCATAATTTAGCCATGCATGGTGGCTTGCAGGACAGCCTCAAGGCTGCTGTGTCTGCCTTGGCGTTCACAAGACACCGCCATCGCAGATTGCTGGCCAACAGCAGGCCACCGGAATGCCTTGAGGAGTGCCTTGTCATCAAAAAGGTGCTTCTCTTGGCCCCCCGATGCCGTCTCGAGGAGTAGGAGGCGCTGGCCCAGACGCCGAATATGCTGCACAAGGCCGTGCACCTTATCTAGGTACATTCGGAAAGAGGATCTCGACGCTCTTTGCTTAATTAGAGCTGGTTTGCATGAGATCGAGACCGAGTTCAACAGTTGAAGGTTGCTGGAAATCACCATCAGCAACATTCGTTGCGTGTTTTTCATCCTGCTTTCTTCATGATCTATTTGGTTCCCTGTCGTCTTTCCATCTCTCACCATTGGCAGATTGGATACCCCTCTGTATCCCTTCGAACAATGTGTCAGTTGCCTCGTTCACCATGTTCCTGCTCAATGATGTCGAAACAAGTCACAGATTGGCTCAGGGTTGCCGAAGAGTGTCTAGCATTGACGACTCGGACTATCTGCCGTTGTGGATGAGGTTTACGAAGGCCACAGGCGTGTCTGAGACAAGGGGCAAAGACATCATCAAGGAATACACGCCCAAGTCATTGCAAGAGTATTCTATTTTGTACTCTCAGTCTAAATCCTAAAAAAAAAAAAAAACAATACGGACCTCTCCCCCATCACTCCCCCTCAAC
>Ga0247824_10001645_pt1 | contig 12276 bp, 9 predicted proteins | sample 13C_PalmiticAcid_FD_194412 | JGI IMG/M metagenome (GOLD analysis project Ga0247824, IMG submission 194412) | Soil microbial communities from agricultural site in Penn Yan, New York, United States - 13C_PalmiticAcid_Day48 | ecosystem: Environmental > Terrestrial > Soil > Agricultural land...
TTCGGCCAAGTGGCCACGACCTCCGGGGGTGCGGATCTCATGTTGCGTGGGTGAAGTGTTTGGCGGACTGCACATATCCGGCGGCGCGGGCGGTGGAGGAGACTTGTGGAGACCTCGAGACGGACATGGGACCAAACACAGAGGCGCACTGGAGGTGGAACACCTGGGGGAAACAGGGGGAAAGATATATACCCGTCGTAGCGGACTCCACGTCACGCTCCATCCCAGCCCTTTCCCTCCCTCTGGAGGGGAGCGAGCCTGTCAAGGGGAAGAAAACCGCCCTGGCGTCTTGGCCTGTCCTGTCCGCCGGGAATCTAGGATGGAACTAGGAACTTTTGGATGGCGAGATGACAGCAAATACGGCAGCTGATGCGGCTCCGCCAATGGTTTGACAGGTGCAGACATGCCTGCCATCCAATCTGCTCAGGATCTTGGGTTGTCCGTCCCATGTCGTTTGCGTGGACGGCGCTAACGTTATTCTCAGGCCCCTTTCAGGGCTTCTGGCCCGTCCTTGCCCCTGCTGGAATTCGTTTGCCGTGACTGCCCATCGCCACAGTTCGCGAATCGGAGGTGAACGACAACGCCACCTCAGTGTCTCAACGGTATCTGGGAAGGATGGGGAAGATGAGTAGAGGGCCTGTGCGTGAGCGCCCCCGGCCTATTCCCTGCACAATGGGTGGCTTGCTCTCCACTTCTCCGCGTGAACAGTCCAGCTGGGCGAGCTGGGCTCCTGGGTTGAGCAAGCCATTCCACTAAATTCCGATCTGGGGTGGAGCAACGAGCGGATCTCATCGGCTCGCTCAGGGGTAATCAAGGGAAGTTTGACATCTCATTTCCCCACACTGCGACGCCATTTCTGAGTTCCCAAGAAGCGAGAGCCGAGCCTGACAGAACCTCGGCTCATTTCAAAATACCTGACTGCGATGGCCCTCGGTAAGCAAGGAGCGAAGCTTTCCTCATTGTTGACACCATCCTGGGGTTGCATCCTCAAAGACTCCTCTCCAGAACTGGGCAGAATGCAAAAGAGCTAGTCTTCTGAACGACCTCTCACGCCTTCTCCAGGAGCTCTCGTAGCTCTCAACGAGGCCCGGATTCTGAATATCCCTCTCGCGGGGTATTTCCATTGAATCTTTCATCGACGCCTACACCGTCTCAAGTGGACGCTATCTCGACGCGCGTCGTGCAGTAAGGGTCCTGGATGTTGCTAACCTGATGCCAACTTCACGGTTCAGAAGAACTGCTGCACGCGAAGTGTGCTTGTCATATTGAGTCATTTGCATCTAGCACTCTATGTTTATCCATATCCAGACGCAGGAAACAATAGCACTCCGCAGACTAGTAAAGGCAACGGCTACCTTATGCAATGATACGTCATTCCCAACCAACGCCGTACGCCCAAGAAAAGCAAATGGGAGCAAAACGGGCATCGCATCCCGGGCTCAGCCCAGGCGGTCTCGGCTTCCTAAGCAAGGTACCCGAGGTCAGAGCGCGGGAGCCTCCAGCTCGCGACCGCCGCCGACCTTGACACCATTGGTGAAGGCGGCCGCTCCGTCGCGCTTCGTCCGATGTGCCTTGGCGTCGCAACTCAGGACCTCCTCCCGCGTCACCGCTAGCCGCGCCTCCTCAAGTCCCATGGTCCGCAAAAAGTGTACGGTCTGGGTCCACTCCTGCTCTCTCCGAGACTCGCTCCAGTTCAGCTCCTCGGCCATGACATCGATGATGCGGGGCAGGGCCTTGAGCGCCGCGTCAACGTCGAGAAAAGCAAGACGGGTGCGGCGCGAGATGACATCGGCAGCGGTGCAAGCGGCCTCGCTGCGGACGCCATGTCGGATCTCGGCCTCGATGAAGGGGAACGATGGAGCCAGACGGGCAATGGAACCAGGGGCATTGCTGAGAACCGACCAGGCCCGATCTCCATAGTTAGTCGCAAGGTGGTGGGCGATGTCAGCATCGATGCCGTAGACCTGGGTGAGCTGCGAAGGCAGCTGCGTCGAATAACCGTGAGAGCCGAGAACAGGAGTGAAGCGTGTGACGCACGTGCCGTTGGTGGTGAAGCCGGGCAGGCCGGCGCCACTGATATCGGGGAGAGCAATGTGCTTGGGGTCCAGGTTGAACGTCTTGATGGCCTCGTCGACGGCATCCTCGGCCATCTGGCGGTAGGTGGTCCACTTGCCGCCGGCGCAAGTGAGGAGACCAGATTCAGAAACAGTAACAAGATGGCTGCGAACGAGAGACTCGGTATTGCCGGCCTTGGGGTCCTTGACAAGAGGTCGGATGCCTGCCTACGTCAGTTTGTGCTCGTCGAAAGCACTCGAACGACTTTGCTCACCGGACCAGGTAGCCAGGATGTCGTCGCGGGTGAGGGCAGACTTGGGCTCGAGCAGCTTGTTGACTTCCTTCAGAATAAAGGCAACATCGTCCTCGCGGGCCACAGGCTCTCTGTCCACCGCACAGGCGTTGTCCGTCGTTCCAGCAACAGTCATGCCCTGCCACGGCAGAACAAAAACGACACGGCCGTCCGAGGTAGCGGCATCAAGCATGCCCATGCCCTTGGGGCACAGCTTTCCGGGCAGCATGATGTGAGCACCAGACGCCGGGGCAACGATGGGCTGTCGGTTTGGGTCGTCCATGCGCTCGATGGCGTCGGTGAAGGGTCCAGTGGCGTTGATGACGCCCTTGGCACGAACGCTAAAGGCCTCCTTGGCGGCATCGTCGCCAGCCATCAGATCGCGGACCTGGGCGCCGCAGATTTTGCCGTTGGCGTCCTTTTCCAGAGAGGTAACCTCGACGTGGTTCAGCACCGTTGCCCCGTAGACTGAGGCCGTGAGAGCGAGGGAGACGTTCATGCGAGAGTCGTTGTGCTGGCCGTCATAGTACACAAGAGCGCCGACGAGGTTGTCCTTGTGCAGCATGGGGAACGAGTTGAGAGCATTGGCGCGGCTCACAAAGTAGGAGCTCTCGAGGCCCTGCGAGCCAGCGAGCAAGTCATACGCCTTGCAGCCGATCCACATGTAGGGAGCCTCCCACAAGCGGCGGAGAGGAAGCAGGATAGGCAGGGAGCTGGACAGGTGGGGGGCGATGTCAAGGAAGCCCTTGCGCTCGCGCAGGGCCTCGACGACGAGCTGCAGTTGGGAGTAGTCAAGGTTCCAGATGGCCTTCTCCAAATAGCGGACACCGCCGTGGACGAGCTTGGTGCTCTTGGAGCTGGTGCCGGCGGAGAAGTCGTCACGTTCGACGAGGGCGACCTTCAGGCCACGGGTAACCGCATCGAGGGCGATGCCAGTGCCAGTGGCGCCGCCGCCAATGATCAGTAGATCGTACTCGCTGTCGTGGCTGGCGCCGTGACGTCTCAGGTCGGCAAGCTGCTCGGCGCGGGACTTGACATCTGAGAACTTTGGAGGTATGATACGGCCAGAGCCGTCGCGTCGGAGCTCGACGAGGGGCTTATCGTGAGAGCGGTGCGCGTTGGCACGGCTGGAGACGATGCCTCCTCCCGCGGCGACGACGGTGGCCGCGGCGAGGGGGCGCCAGACACGAGAGAAGCGCGGCGGCATGATTCCGGGGGCTGCGGGCGGTCACTCAGCTGCCTGTGTGCCGTCGAGTAAGCCGTTGGATGGCCGGCCTGGGATGCACGGTGCCGTCGCGGCCTTTTTGATGTTCGGCGGATGGGAAGACAGCAAGAACGGGAAAGGAGACTCAGAGCTCCGGGCACGGAAGAGACGGGCCGTCGCAAGACTTTATTCGTGGAAAATCGACCTCAGGTTGCGTAGGAGTCGGGAGCACCACAGAGCAGCCACTGGGGAAGAACCTCGTTCGTACGGATGCGCCGTCTCCTGGCCCACCTCAGCTGTTGCTGGCATAGCCAGGTGCATTCTTCTACTGGTGCTTTGTCGAGTGTTTGCTGGCCGTCCCGGGGCCGTAATGATCATCACTCGCATGTGGGGAGAGCTGCTGCCCGATGTATCATGTACATGCTCGGGGCACGATGCAAAGATGCCCTCCACGCGTTTGTCGCCTCTGCGCGCCACACCGAGCGAGCCCGAGCAACGCTTCCTCTGCTCCGTAGCGTTTCTCCCACGCAAACCCCCGCTCCAACAGCGAACAGAAAGCCGCCCGTGCTCCCATCAACAACTACCCCCGTGCGCTCGGGTGCTGCGGGGCGGGCGTCGACGAGGTTAGTCCATCCATGCTTCGCGCATGCCGTCGATCTTCCGGCGGCATGGGACCAGCCGGGCCCTTGTTGAAGGAGTTGCTCCTGTCACTGGGACGCCACATCATGCACCTCGATGTTCGTACCCGAGCCCGCCAAGACGCTCCTGTCGATCGCAGAACCCTGCCCAGCCCCCACCGCCCCCATATCCGCCTCGGGAATCTCGCTATCGAGGCCCCGACCATCTCGGTATTTGAACCCGATCTGCTGCACGGAGTACCTGCAGGCTCTGCAGCTTCGGCACCTGCTCGGTGTCCCGCGCCGACGCATGCATTTCTTTCACACGCCCCCGGCCCAACAACAAATGCTGAAGAAGGCTAACGAACGGTCGCCGCGGCACCCCCTCCGGCCCTACACCTCGCCTTGGCAGTGCTGCTCAATCCACTAGCGCCACTGACTAGGGTTGTGGTGCACCTCCATGTTGTTTCAGCCCCCGCTTCCCTGCGCAGGCATCCCTCTGGAAGAACCGGCAGCGACACCACAGCGAGTGATGCCCAGGGGGTCGGTTCAACGTCGTTCCACCACCCACAAACTCGAGACACCACGTGCAGTCGTCACGAATACATCCACCTCATCGGCAAACTCCGTTCAGTACTCGGCGCCGTTGCGGGCATCGTCGCATCCTACCATGCTGCTTCACTGGAGCTGCATTACTCCTGCTACGCAGGCTGCCCGGACACTCTGGCTTGCTCGTTGAGCGCAAAGTCCGTCCGTGGCGAGGGACTCACATGCTTCTGTCTCCCCCGTCCCTGGTAAGCTAGGAATTCACGCATGTGATGTCAGGGGCAATGTTTCCTTTGCGCCATCGGAGTTTGCCGACCCTAACCGGAGAAGAGCGCCCCCACCTACTGCAAGGCTCCTCACTCCACGTGAGGGAAAGTAATCGTGCCTCCTTTCGTCTGCGTGGCCCAGCTCTTTCTCCGGCCCCTCCGGTGCCCCATGCAGGTCACCTCTCCCAGTTGCTGCTCTGCGTTCAGCATCTGGGTTCCGGATCACCCATTGCCAGCAGATGGCCACGGGCTCAGGTTTGGGAATCCGAGTGGTCTTTCATGCGACCCGAGCCCGTCATTCCCGCAGTCCGACCGCGCCAGACTCTGCCACCCGCCAATGCCTGTCCACCAGTGAGTAGAGGGCAAATATCAACGTCACAGGAGGATTGGCGCACGCAAGATTGCTTGATAAGATGAGATGAAACTTTGTAGCAACGTTCTCGAGCTAGGAATTACCTGAACCACATCTGAACATGGCGTCTCCATGCCTCCAACATTTGATTCTGCACAAAACCCCCCGCACGGGATATACATCGCATCACTCGCTGAGCTTCCCGTACACCAATCCAAACTCCAACCATAAACGCCCTAGGTATTTGTCTCTGTGCTGTGGCGCCCATGGGTCTCTTGTTGTTTTTCCTTGTGTTTTCCAGTTGGCATCCACTGTTGTTGCGCCTTCCGCCAGGGACGAGGTTGATCGGGAGATCTGGTTACCCCAGACCAGGCTCAAGAGACTTTGGCCATCATCTCGTCCACTAAACGTTAGAGTCAACAGCCTTGTTGTACGTGTTGGACCAAACGTTCTTCTTGGGGTGCAAGAAACGATTGAGGCCGAGGTAAGGCTTGTTCATCGGGCTCTCGCCGCTGTAGATGAAGAAATCATACAGCGCGCCGCCGCTAAGGCATCCGAGGAAGGGTATAACCATGGGGATCTGGTGCTGGTCAGCAATTCCGTTCGTCAGGGGAGACGTTGGAGCGGCCATACCCAGAAGTAGTAGCCGCCCGCCGACCACACCTCGTGGCCGTATCCGATCATGTAGCTAACCAGGCGAGGGCCAAAGTCACGGGCCAGGTTGATAGCATAGCCCGTCTCCCAACCGAAGCAAGCGCCGATGCCGAAAATGAGGAACAAGAGGCATAGAGGCATCAGAGGCCCGGCACCAATGTTGTTCGCATCGGCGAGCGCAAAGATGACGAACTGCAGAATGGTGCTGGCAATGAACTCGGAGAAGACCATGCCGGTCCGGGTCATGAACGCGGCGGGGTAAGTGCAGAAGATACCGGCCGTGGAGCTGGGACCCGAGACGGTGCGGATGCCAGCGCCACCCTCGAAGACGTCGATGGCCGACCGGTAGTTTCCGTAAACGATGGCAGCGCCCATCATGGCACCAGCGAGCTGGGCCAGGAAGTAGACTGGGAACTTGCGCCAGGGGTGGCCACGAAACACGCAGTTGGCCAGCGTGACGGCGGGGTTGATGTGAGCGCCAGACTTGCCGCTGACGTAGACACCAAGCATGACGGCGATGCTGTAAATGGAGTCAGCAATATGAAGCTACGTGCGTGTGGCGAAGCTTACCCCCAGCCCCACGAGATACTCTGGTATTCGCCCTTGGTACCGTTGCTAAGGACGACCTGGGCGACGACACCATCACCGAAAAGGATGAGGACCATGGTTCCGAAGAACTCGGAGAACGCATCCTGCCAGATGGTGCGGATCTTGGGCCAGCGAGGCTGCTTCTCGGGCGCCATCAAGTCGCCGTTGGTAGCCTCGTCATGGGTGAATGAACCGCCGGTCTGGATTTTGTGAACAGGGACAGATTTATCATCGAGGGATTCGGACACTGAATCCTGCGAAGGTGGGAGGATGGACATGATTATTGGAGCAGTGCGGGTGAGACCGAAGATGAGTCTAGAGGTGAACAATGGAAGCGGTTTCGTAAAAGGGAAAGTTGGGGGCAAAGAATAATGCTATAATGTCAGGGAAGTGTGGGAACTGGCGCACACTCTTGGCCGGTGACGGGTGGTTCAAGATCCGTTTGCCATGGGGAAGACGGCCAGCTATATGTGTTTTCTCCCCACGGGGTTTTCTCCCCACGGGGTTTTCTCCCCACGGGGGTGAGGATGGAAGAAGGAGATGCGCAGCCCGAATAGCTACCGAAGGAGGAAGTCGCGAAGTGGTCCCGGGGAAGGACAGGGGACGGGGGTTAATTGGAACAGTTCAACGATGAGCTCCAAGGGGTGACGGTTCACAAGGACGAAGGCGTAGGGTATGGCACGATGCGGGAGAGTGCGTGAAGGCCTGGGGCTGGATCTGGAAGTTTGCCCCGGTGCCTTGAGGGGAAGCGGAGAGAACGGGGTAGAGGCTTGCAATCCAACGATGAAGGAGATACTGATGGAGCGCCGCCTTGCACTCCTCGGGACGCTAGAAGGCAGCGAACAAACGCCTCCGGAAAAGTGACACCGAGCAAGTACCACCACACTGCCTCTGACCGTTGAACGCGCTCGAGCTTCTTTGACCATCAGCAGTCATGGCCCGAGATGCTCAGTCCTGCTGCCCTGTGGAGCTGGTTCGTCGAAGGAGCGGGATTGACAGCCAACGCCAGACAAGGATGCCTCTCGACCCCGACACCGTACCCTGATCCGTGCGGTACACCCGCTCACCGACCGGCATGCAAGCTACCGTGTTTATCGGTTGATGCCAGCACGCAGCCTCGGTGGTACACACCGAAACGGCCCGCGATGATGCCCAGGATTCGGCCCCTTGTTGTCCGCCGCCTACGGACCTGCTCGCGGGTCCGAAATCCGCTCTTTTCCGCCGTCGATAATTCGTCGAATCCACAATCATTGACAAAGCCAAGCTCACGAGACGATGAATCTATGTGGAACCCGAGGGCATTGGAAGCCGTCGCGACGTCCGATATTGCAAAGTTCTGGACCCCCCCGCGCCAGGGGTCGCCCCGCTCGTTGTCCCTGGTGGACCTGCCACGAGGCACATCACAAACAAACCCCAGACGGATCCTTCCGCGAAAGTGGATGCTTCCACCAAAGTGATTTCTCCACCCGCTCATCCCATCCCCACACCTCCCCAAGACTCGATGTACGTGGGGCCCGTGCGAGGACTCTAGTGGCGCCTGGGGACTGGTCAGGGACCAGGTACCAGGTACAGTACCTAAGGTAGGGAGTCGGAAGCCACACCGGCGAGTGAGGGGCGGGGAAGGTCTCCCATACACAGAACCAGCAGTGCCGACGAGGGAGCTCACGAGCCTCGCAATGACTTGTGGGAAAGAAAAGCCACGCCCATGTGAAAGTCGCGACTATTAGTATCCCTCTCCGTGCTTCCACGAACGTTGTCGACCTCTTTGTTTCTTCATCCACATCGCGCTCCATCCCCCACAGCCCCGAACTTCATACCCCAGATTTGGGTCGCATCTTGCCCGCGTTCCTCTCCCAAGCTCGCCTCTCCGCAGCCTTCGTGCCGTGGGCCAAGTCTCTGGTCTTGCCGCTTCATCTTCTTATGAATCCTCGAGTCCTTGCCGCCTAGGAAATTAAACGCTGCCATGTCTTCCTCCTCCCCAACTCAGTTCGTCGGTGCCATCGACCAGGGCACCACCAGCACACGGTTCCTCATCTTCAACCGCGCTGGCGAGGTCGTTGCTCTGCACCAGCTTGAGTTCAAGCAGATCTACCCGAACCCGGGGTGAGTTTCCCATCTTACAAGCCATTGGCACAGTGCAGTCAATTGCTGACGCTTGGCGACGCAGCTGGCACGAGCATGACCCCGACGAAATCATCTCGTCGGTGGAGCAGTGCATTGACGGCGCCGTCCAGACGTTTGAGACGCAAGGCCACTCGCGCGAACAAATCGTGTCTGTGGGCATCACCAACCAGCGCGAAACGACCGTCGTCTGGGACCGGACGACGGGCAAGCCTCTGTACAATGCGATTGTCTGGACGGACACGCGCACGCAGGACCTGATCCGCCGCCTCAAGACGCGCATCGGGGCCGGCGAACTCACCGGCCGCTGTGGTCTTCCGCTCTCTACCTATCCCTCTGTCGGCAAGCTGCTGTGGCTCATCGAGAACGTTCCGGCGGTGAAGGACGCGTACGAGCAGGGCAACCTAGCTTTCGGTACCATCGACGCCTGGCTGGCCTACAAGCTCAACGGTGGCCCGGCGCGCAACGTCTACGTCTCGGACCCCAGCAACGCCTCGCGCACCATGTTCATGAATCTTCACACGCTCGACTACGATGCTGAGCTGCTTGACTGGTTCCGCATCGACCGAAAGAAGGTCAAGCTGCCCGAGATTGTGCGCTCGGCCGATCCCGAGGCCTACGGCTCTTTGGCCAGCACGCTGCTTCACGGCACCAAGATCATGGGCTGCCTGGGCGACCAGTCCGCGGCGCTTGTCGGTCAAAAGGGCTTCACCCCCGGCCTTGCTAAGAACACATACGGCACGGGTTGCTTCCTCCTCTACAACGTCGGCGACAAGCCCGTCATTTCGTCGCACGGCCTCCTCTCGACTGTCGCCTTCGACTTTGGCAAGGGCAAAACCATGTACGCCCTTGAGGGCAGCATCGCGGTTGCCGGCTCCAGTGTCAAGTTCCTCGTCGACAACTTCGGCTTCATCGAGGCCTCGTCGAAGCTGAGCGCCCTCGCCGAGACGGTCGAGGACAATGGCGGCTGCACGTTTGTCACGGCCTTTAGCGGCCTCTTCGCGCCGTACTGGATTGACGACGCCCGCGGCACCATCTTCGGCATCACTGCATACACGCAGCGCGGCCACATTGCGCGAGCGACGCTCGAGGCGACGTGCTTCCAGACCAAGGCCATCCTCAAGTCAATGGAGAAGGACAGCGGCAAGGCGCTGACCGAGCTCGCCGTCGACGGCGGCATGTGCAACTCGGATCTTATCATGCAGGTACGCCAAATCGGGATGCCCCTTGACAGTAGCAAACGGTCTTACTGACAGCGTTGTGATGCAGACCCAGTCCGACATCATCGGCATCCCAGTCAGTCGCCCGGGCATGCGCGAGACGACGGCTCTCGGTGCCGCCATCGCTGCCGGCCTCGCCGCTGGCGTGTGGGAGTCGTTCGAGGACCTCAAGAACGTCAACGTCGAGGGCCGCAACATCTTCAAGCCGCAGACTTCCGAGGAAAAGGCGTCGAAGCAGTTTGAGCGCTGGGAAAAGGCGGTCCAGATGAGCAAGGGATGGGCGAATTAAGCACTGTCGTGTCGTTTACACGTTCACCACCTATGCCAATGGCCGGCCACGGGTGTTTGTCGACCGGGTTAAGTCTCGGTGGCAATGCGTTTGCTTCTCAAAGCCTGAGAGCTTGCTTGTGTGTACAATGTTTCGTATGTCCTCGAAATGAATTTGGACGAGATCACAAACTTCCTTTGCCATGCCAAGCTGCTGTACATGAGTTTTCGGCCGTGGTCGACGACGCCGTGCGCCCTAGGCAGAGACGTTGCCACGCTCCAGCGAGAGGCTCGCATTGCCGTGATATCTTCAGACCAGCGATCGCTCCGGAACTGTTGATGGAAGCTTCCTGAGCCACACCTCAGGTGTAAGCCACGTGGGCCCACAGACACATCAACAACATCAGCGGAGACGCTAGCTCACCGAGCTCCCTTTTGGGAGCCAGCTATCCTGGACGCCTCGTGGCGGCTGAGAGCATCTTCGTTGATTGATTGACTCTGATTGCGTACCCCACCGGGCCCTGGGATCTCTCAGACCTTTCTTTAGCTAGTCTAGTCACTCACTAACGCCGCTAAAGCCCAGCAATCGCGATCTTCAGTTGGCGAGATGACCTCCTGAAGCCTCAGGGACCCTGTCTAGTCCCTTGCCTGAAAGCGGTGAGCGCTTTCTTTTGGTTGGAGCTAACTGCAGCACAATCGAGATTCTGTGCACATGTTGACAGGGGCCCTAGTGTTGGATGAGTGGGTGGACCTCACGTAAGGCACAGCAAAATGGGCTCAGATGATCGGGCCGAGCAGGGTGTGGCTCGCAGCGTTGCTGATGGCCTCATTGGCCTGTGTCTTGATTGCTTGACCTGAACCGAACTGGTCGACTGCGCGTGGCTGGGGATCCCTTGATCCCCAGGTTCCCCACACCCAATTTTGGGTGGTGGGCGGCCCGCGGCAAGCCGCCGGATTACCCATCACTTCCAACACATGGTCCATCTTATCCCCCTCGATCTCACACAGCCGCGACGCCACCCCACGTGTCGACCCGGCAGAACGAATTGGTGTGGATGGACACGTGCGTTGACGAGGTCGGCTCGTCGCGCGCCACGCGGAGGTAAAGCTGCGTCCAAGTCTGGCGTGGTGGAGGTGGGCAGGGTTGCGAGGCTTCTAGCGTCTTTTAGCGCTATTCCAGAATGTCGAGCTGCGTGTGGAAGTCTCGGACAGTCCGGCATACGCCCAAAGTGTTGACGATCTTGGTGGGGAACCCTGCCAAAGGAGCTTTTGCCTGCCAGGGCCCCCTGTCAGGCACAACGGAATACCCCGTGTGCGCTTGGAGGTTGGCGAGACCTTCCAGAAGCCATCGGGGGTATCTACCAGTTGGGGGAGCCTTAGGGGCCGAACCTCCCTGTCGCAGATTTCGACTCTTGGGCCAAGCTCATCCAACCCATGCACCCTAAGCAAGGCTTTCCCCCTCTCTTCCATCGTCACATTTCATCAATGCAGCTTCCCCGCACGTGCATGGTTTGATCCTCCGACCAGGGTCTGGCCGGTCCTTTTCCAATGAGTGAAAGGAGAACGACCGGCGAAGCAGCCTGGTGGGCGAGCCCCATAAGTGGAACAGGCCAGAGGCAAAAAGAGAAGCGCCGGCTAGCAGAGACGCAACGACGTTTTTAGCCTCGGCACCGGAGACGATAAAGCTTGTTCATACAACAACAGACCGGCGCTCCCGCTGTGGGCATGCAAGAGATCAGGGTCAGGCAACGTGCCCGCAACCTCCTCGGTAGCACCACCGAACTGGCGACATCCGCTTCACGGTTGCAGTGTAACGTCGGCCGAGCGACCCCGAGCGTTGTTTCTTCCCGGCGTCTCGGGTACAGGGATCGCAGCCTGCCTTGGCGCCTGCCTAGGTACTGACCTCCTGATTGCGTCCAACAAGCGCATTGTGCTACCCCCCCCCCCTCTCCCTTTCCCCCCGCGGCAAGGGCGAGTACGTACAGGCCCATCCCTGATCCCCCGGCGGTGCTAGGAGTGTACTGCTGCCCGATAGCGCCACGACTGTCACCACCACCAACCGCCGCCCACCCTCCTCTCCACAGCTCCAGCCGC
>Ga0247824_10001646_pt1 | contig 12276 bp, 12 predicted proteins | sample 13C_PalmiticAcid_FD_194412 | JGI IMG/M metagenome (GOLD analysis project Ga0247824, IMG submission 194412) | Soil microbial communities from agricultural site in Penn Yan, New York, United States - 13C_PalmiticAcid_Day48 | ecosystem: Environmental > Terrestrial > Soil > Agricultural land...
GGGTAGGGGAGAGAGGAAAGAATGAAGTTTGCCACCCCCGACTGATCAACCCCTGAAAAAGGAGGCATGGCTGTGATCACCTGCCGTGGCCGATTGTCCAACACAAGACAGACTGAGGGCGGTGTTGGAAGGGTTGGAAGGAAGGGGGGACAAACACAGTGCCTCTTGTCAACAGGAATGGCTCTCGCAAACACACGACTCGCCACCCCCCACCGTAGTCAATGTGCTTATCTGGCACAAAGGGCTCACAACCAATCGATTTTTCTGAAGGGGCATTGCCTCGCCCTCCTCCCATCAACGCCCTTGTTTCAACGGTGTTTGCGATTTCATTTGAAAATGTCGTCTTGACATGGATTGAGGAAAACAATACAGTGCACTAGGCTGTTTCGGCGGGATGGTTATTGCTCTCCCCGCCTTGATCATTCTCTCTGGGTCGTTCAGGTTCGATGGTGTTTAGTCCATCTCGCGCATCTACATAGTCGTAGGACAACGGCACGGTCGTAATATGCCAGTGCGGTGTTGAAGCATCAATGGTGTGGGCTCCTGTGCTGTCCTGACCTGGCCCAAGTGTACAGGATATCAGTTGGTATGAGCCATTGAGAAGCGATGCATCGGATGACGACTGTGCAGCACATGGTCATTTGGATGGTACGTGGTCGGTGCTACAGGGGTTGGTGGTGTGGAGCCCGCATGCCTTTGTTGATCGTAGTCAAAGAGTTGCTGGTACAACAGTTGCTGCTGGTGAATCTGGTTGCGGCTGTGACTCTGACTCTGGCTCGTGCTTTGCACACGACGTGGGGCAATTTCGAACGAAGAGCCCCGTGGGATCTCTTGAGATATTCCAACCAGCCCACTGGGGCTATATTCCACCTCCCTGTCTCCATCGCGTGAGCTCTCGGCACGGTGATGTGTCGACAAGAGTCGATCATTACTTCCAAACAAACAATTGTCACGATTCTCAGGCCTTGTAGAGTACGCGTTATCGTCAAATCCGTCGCCGCTGTTATCTACACGATGACTCTCATATCCCTCGTTATCGCCATATCCATCCCAGCCAGGACTAGAGTGGATTCCTACAGATGATCCACTTTTGGAACGTGTACTGGAAGGAGGGCCTATTCCGGACGCGTCCGGATGGACAAGTGCACCATGACCAACGTATCGAACAGCAGCGCTTGTGTGACTAGAACCGAGTCCTGAACGATAATGTTCCTCATGTAAGGCCCCTGAAGAATCACCGGGATACCATTCAGGCGTCTCATCCGATCGGAGCCGTTGCTGGTCACGCTGCCCTAGTTCTGCATGAATAGGAATGGCATCCTGAAGCTGTTGTTGAAGGAATACTGGCTGGGATCTAGTCAAAGGGGTTGTCTGATGATCTTGCTGTCCTGTTTGCCATTGGCTTGGGAGGTTATCCTCAATGCTGCGAGAGTATGGTAAGGGGTCCAACGTTGACGAAGAACCAAATGGATCATACACTGAATGAGCTCCCAAGGCTGAATCGGGTCTTTGAAGGCTATGGCGACGGCTTGAACAAAATGGACAGTGTTTAACGAAGCGGGCGATAAGTTCCTTCGGAACCCAGGAATAATGCTGTCGTACCTATCAATGGCGGCAGACACGTAGGAAGCTCCTCTTGAGTAAATGCAATGGCTTTCTATCTGTCAATTGCGTGATAGCGCACACACAGTACCTCCGCTGATGTTTTGTCGCGCCCACCGTGGGAACTCTTTCGATGGCAGTAGACGAGAACATCATACAGGCACTCTTTGGTTGCAACAGGTTTTCCGCCATGACAAACAACGTGATGCGTCTCCGTGGTTGATAGTGTGAACATCTTTTTGGCCCAGAACCGGAACTGAGCGGTCGAGACCTGCGTGTTCTTTGGTTGAAAAAGAACCTTCAGGATCTTTTGATACATGCTGTTGGTGAGCAGAGCCTTTTCCCGTTTTTTGGGCGAGAGGGACATCAGGTAGTCTTCCGCTAACATTAGAAAATCTTCCTCCGAGATAAAGTTGCTGGGCTGGATCGCATGTGCGCTCTGAGGACGAGATAGCCGTTGCGGTCTAGAGCGCATCAGTTGCCCCATTTGGCCATAATGCGAGGATCCTTTTCCTGTATCCCCTTCAAGGTCTCTGTCGTTGTCCTCTGACTCAGGCCCATATTCAGACATGCTATGGCCGTGTCGTTGTGGATAAGATCGTTCTTCAGACTGCTGCTGATCTTGACCTGACTGTCGTTCGAGCAAGTGCTGCAAGGAGGGGCAAGGAGGACCAGAGTGTGATGCAGTTTGATAAGGCGTTTCTAGTGATTGTGGAGCTACATTGTGCGATTCATCAAAGTCATGAACATCAGGGCCATCGTATGGGATGGTAAGAGATGAGGAGCCGGTTTGGTCATTGGGATATTCTTCATGAGATCCTGCGAGTCCAGAAAGGTTGTGATATGAACTGCTTGATCGCAAGCTCGATTCTGCTGGCGAATGTGTATAGGTGGATTGACTGCTTGTTTCTTGGTTGGTCACAGGGCGGTTGGAGCGTGCATTGGATTGAATAATTGTGTTCATTATTGCTTGAGGGCGAGGTGGTGGTGTCGTTCGTCAAGTCAACTTGCTACCGCAAGGGATCTAGCGCACACGTACAAGAGAAGTGAGGAAACCCGCAGAGGGATATAATGTTAGGAAATGCAAAGGGAATGAAATGAGAGAGCTGACTTCAAGGACGAGGTAGTGAGGTGGAGTCTTGGATAGGATCAGGACGTTGGAGGTGGACTAAAAAAGAACGTAGGGAAGAATAGCTTTTGGGCTGCGGTTCAAAGAGTTGAAAGCGTGTTAGAAAGGCGAGCATGAGCTAAAATGGTGGCTTCAACATACCCAAGAGAACAAGCAGTGGTCGGTTCGGTGGAAGTGTGTGTGAGAGCACTCGCGAGCGAGGCAAGAGACTCAAGGTCTGTTCCTTATGTGAGCGGGCAGGAGTTGTGAGGACAGACAATATCTCCAACGGACTTATGCAGTCATGTTATGGCGCTGACGGATAACAGACGGTTGGTCTTTCTTCATGTCCTCGGTCCAGGCACGGGTGGATTGAGGATACGTGTTTGCCAAGGGTGCAGAGGGCTATGAGACGCGGGTTTGGGTCACTGGCAATCGGAATAAGATCGGCAACAAGCAGATCTGCTGTGCTCGGCGTGAAGAACAGCAAGACGACAAAAGGGTAGATACCCGCAGGGCAACTACTGCTCAGCTCAGATGCAGATGATGGCACAGACATTTGGACCATCCATGGGGATAGAGTGACCTCAGAAGGAGGAGACAACTGCTGTCGGAATGATTCTTATCTGTGGATGTCTAAAGGAACCGATGCGGACGCCATCCCCTCCCCCCTCTTGTGTTAATGACATGGCACAATGGAGCGAGCCGGTTGTGTGCCTCTGTGCGACCAAAGACTCGTCGCTCTCGAAGCTTTGGCCAGAGGCCCTGGCTTTGGCTGGCATGTGCGTCAGAGTCCTGAGCGCGAGGGTCGGGCCAATTGCATGGGATCAAAGTGCAAGAGAGCAGTTGTCGTTCAGGATGGCGGGGAAAGGCATGAATTCCCTCTCCATCCAGTCAAGGCACGCAGTTCACAATAGGACCCCTCTTTCCAACCCCTTTTCTTCATTGTGGACAGATCATGGCTGATCGAGCAGCGTTGGCAGAAGCAGGGACCGACAACAGGTGCTTCCATATCGTCTGTCACTGAAGAAGAGAGTGGCCCACACCTGTCCTCCCACAAGCACGTGAGTACAGCCCGCCAACTGGCTTCCGGGGGTTCAGAGGACCCCATCGCACCCGGCCCCTCCACGGGACAGGGTGCTGGTATGACTGCTGGGTGCCGCGAGTGCCGTTGCTCATTCGGATCTTCAAGAGAGTGTGGGATCGGACGGGAAGAGGCGATGGTGTAAGTGAAAAGTGAGCACACGGTCCAAGTCCTCACCTGAGTGATCGCTTCCTTTTTTCCCTCCCCTTGCAACCGATCCACCCTCTCTCACTTTCACACCACCTTCATCGCATCGTCCACCGTCGCTACTCGATCCTGCCCAATACCACACACCCAGCTCCTTCTTTCTTTCTCACTTCCAGACAAAAGCGAGAGATCCACCTCGTTCCTTCTCCCACCACACTCTTGTCTTTCAAAAGGTTGATCAGATAAAAGCACACCCACACACCGTTTTGCACTTCTTCCCAACCTTCCCTTCACACCACACCAACAGGATCCACCCCATTCTATCCTTGCTGGAAGCACGCTCCACTCTCTGGAGTGCTGGCGGGTTCACTCAAGGATATGACAACCACAGCACAAACGCGGGCTGCGTGGACAAGCTCAGTACCCGCTAGCTCGAATCCGGCGGCTCCTTCCCACACTGCCGGATATGCGAGCTCCGTCGACACTCCTCCCTTCAACTCCTATACCCCTTCACAGCTGCCTCCGTCACACCACCCGCCTCTAACCAACCCTGACGAGGACACAGCCAACAATGATCTTGATCAAAAGATGGCAGAGTTCAGGCAGTACTTGGCTTCTAGAAGTGCTGGCGCAGGGCCGGATTTTATTATGAATGTCTTAGAATATGGAACGTTTTTGCCTCGCCCATACGGATGCAAGGAACGATCGCACGAGAAAAGCCCGTCGTCGTCCGCCCCAGGCAACGTCGGTAACAGCAATGACTGGGCGTTACCCAATTCCCCTCCAAGGACTATCTCTGGGTATGCGGCGGGATGTGGACCCCCGTTGCAAAGGTAAGACTTCATTTTAACATGTGTGTGAAATGAGAGCATTCATAGATGGTGTCTGTGTCCGTTTGTGTCCTAATTCCGGTGTTGTAGGACCTGTAGGGTCTTGCAGCTTCGCAATGGGGCTACACGACCACCAGGGACATCACCCGAAGCCATTATCCTGGCAATCTCACCGATTCTCTTATACTCTCCACTTTGTTTTTTTATGCTATTCCTTCGAACCAGCCGTCCAGGCAGGAGAGATCGTCACCAGGCAAGGACGCTACACAATTGTGGATCCAGGCTCAGGGCATTCTTGCACTCAATTGCGGGCTAATGTGTACCTTCCACTCATGTTTGAATTGTTCTCCACATCCAAAAAAAAAAACCCCCCGCACACAGAATGTCCCAACCACTTTGGAACTGCTTCGTGAGAGCACCGAGGTAACAATGATATCGTTGTATGCGAAGGAACTTATTTTTAAGTTGATGCCTCCTGGGACATGGACTAAATTAAACACCTGATGATCCACATAGATGATCGCCAAGCTGCCTCCAATAACAAGTCCAACCATCCCTACATGGAGAACAACTGCAGTCGCCCCTGACACTCCCTTGCGGCCAGTGATGGGCGGGAAACAACCAGGAAATGTACCAACAGCGCCACCTGATCTCATCCCCAGTAGCAACAGCAGCAGTGATGATAGCTCGTCGTCGGACTCTGACGATCATCAAGAATCAGACCATCATCGTGCGTTATCAGGGGCAGAATCTGAGAGCGCCATGGCAAGTGACGTAGATATCAGTTCCCGGCAGAAGTATCCCGAGTAAGTGAATCAGTTATACTTGTTGTTGTTGTTCGCGTTACTGCGCACAAACGCGACGTGCTTGCTTACGCAGCCTATTTCTCTTGATTACCGCGGTCTGCAGACAGAAACCCGCACAACGCATTCGTACCAAAACAGGGGCGCATGGAGGCAAGCGACCAACAGGATCAATTGCACAGAAAACTGCCATCAGTTCAGCCGACCCAGTATCAGAACTTTGTTGCTTGCTATCACCGGAGCAGGTACAGGGGTTGCCACACCGAATTGGCGATGCAGTGCTATCAAAGCAACCAGTGGTTATCAGAATCAACATTCCAACATTTCTGCTGCCTGACCTGAATGCTCGTCTGAAGACACAGCGAGAGTCCAAGAAGGCCAAGAGCACCCATTCCAATCCACTATCGCCGACAGAGGCACCGCGCCCTGTCGTGAGAAGAAAATTAATCCCGAAGAAGAAGCTTACTTCGGGAGATGAGAAAGAGGAAGAACCTCGCAACAAAAAACAAGCGAAACATCGTCGCACACAGTCGGACATATCAAGTTCAGACTCGGAGTCGGATGCGTCGGAAAGTCACCTGAAACGCAGGCGATCGTCAACATCGTCAGATATGGGCCGGGAGAAGTACAAACATGGACGGCACAACTCTACCTCCAGGCATGACAATGATATCAAGATGAAGGACGCATCTAAAGAGGCTCTCAATAGTGGTGCACAGAAAAACGCAGCGCATGACACAGACACTAAAGCATCGCAGCAGACTCGTTCGAGAAGCCTTTCACCACCCGAGAGTCCACCCGCCAAAGCTCGTAGAAAAGATCTTAAAGGGATTGATCGCGATGGTTCCATCAGGAGCCACAAGTCATCCAGGGACAACGACAGTCGAAGGCCCACAAACGATTCCAATCGACATGAAAGAGAAAGGTCCACGAAACATCGTCACCGTGTACAATCCAGGAGTCTATCACGGTCACGGTCCAGATCATCAAGGAGAAACCATGAAAGGACTGATGGTCGCGAGGTTAAGCAGGGTAAGGATCGACGGGATCACGATGATAGCGGACTATCAAGAAACAAACTGAACGAGGACTCGGGTCGTAGCCACCGCGAAAAGTCGACGAAAGGACGTCGGGATAGAAGCAGGAGCCGAAGCAGGAGTTCGGATCGCATCCATGGTCGTGAACGGAGCCGGGACAGACGCCGACGCCGTTCACGATCTCGGTCCAGAGATGGCACGGACAGGAAGCGAGAGAGGCACAAGCGAAGCCATGACACGTCTACAGGCACTGGCGTGAGCAACACCAAGGATACTGCGGAGATCAGCAAAGAGAGTAGGCCTCAGTCATCGCAGGGTACCAGGCAAGTATCAGAACGCCGAGAGGCTTCATCCAGTATTCCCTCTACAAAGAAGGCATCCGAGTCCCAACAACAAAAGCGCCCAGAGTCCATTGTGGACACGCCCAAGACAGTAACGGACTCGCCCGCATTTGCTTCAACAAGTTCTGCCTACATCCCAAAGACAGGTGATTTGCCCCAAGAAGGAGCACGACTCATGTCCGTCGTATCAACAGAGTCTGTTCCAGAAGGCCAGACAAAGTACTTCAGGGATTATCGCAGGTAATGTGCCGAGATCTGGAGACCAGGACGTTCGTACTTGATCCACACTAACCTGGGTCAATTGACATGCACACGGCCATCAATGCTCACTCATTCCTTCTCCTTGTGAACAGATACCACACCTTGGCAGTGAGCCTTAAGCGCAAAGCGGACGAGATCACTCGCATTCAGAACAACCCGCGTCTTGGAGCCATTGTGTATTTCCTCAGTGGCAACGCCTTTCTCCGAGCATTTTACTTCAATGACAAACACCTGGAGCTTTTGCACCCGAATCGTCCGGACCTCGTGCACAAAGAATCTATGGCCTGCTGGGGAAGCATGAAGCAGTTCTCGACAGCACTTTCGAGTCAGTTCCATGGCAAATTTCAAGGTCTGGAAGGACTTTGCTACCTGCTCGAGGCTCTTGTCTACCACAAATGTCACACCTATTCAAGCTATCGCCTTCGACAAGAGATGCAGGCTTTGGATCAACTCAGGAAACGGGCGTCCAAGGACAACAACAGCTCTCGGGATGCAACAGAGCCCACTATTTCGATTCCTACAGACTTGGCTGCAAGACTTTTGCAAAACGCAGAGGAATGGGCCAACCTCTCAACCAAACTGGCGGATTGTGAAGTTGCCTTCACGCCGGATATTGCAAAGGAGCAGTTTCCAGAAGCCTTCCGGAAATGGTGCATTCATCCACTGGATTTTGGCAAGGCAGGCGGGGATGGATTCTTGACCTATGTGGAGCAAATGCAAACCGTCGTTGTCAGCACAGATGATGGAGCACTGGTTCAGGAGATGGCTCGAAAGATTCCCAAGGTTCAGTGGCCATTAGGAACTTACATGCATTTGAGCGACATTATGGACTTTGCTGAGGAGGCGCTGCAGGAATACCAGGTCAGGAACGACCTCGAGTACGAGCCTCCGTCGATACCATGAGCGAGTGACACCTTCATCCAGTCTTTCATGCATCACTACGTCTATGTATGTAATGGCCCTGTCAGCATGAGATGTCGCCTCGCAATAAAACTGAGAGATGAAGAAAAGTGTATCAACATAGGCAAGGAGGTATGAGAATTGTATTGGGCAAAAGCTAAAAGACTACAGATGAAAAGAGAAATACTGGTTTGCAGTTCTGATGTTGTGGTGATCCGTGGAAGCAGTAGGGAACGAAGCTATGGCAAGAGGCAATGGAACCAAAGCGGGATCCATTGAAGGGATTTCGGACGGGATAGGTGCTGGAGCAGATGCCTCAAAGTATCTTTTCAGACGCGACGTGGGGACAGTTACGCGGAAACTTGAGGTGTGATCTAGGCTAGCAAAGACACTCACTCGAAACCTTACGACCCGCAGAGGACGTGGAAGGTGGTGGCGGCTTTGTCGGGGGGGCACTGGCGCTGGACGCAGGGGACGAGGTTGTCGTTGTACTCGGCGGAGCGGCAGATGCACACGAAGTCGGAGCCGCAGCCGGTGGAGGGGAGGGAGTTGAGGACGCAGGAGAGGGCGCAATCGGGGACGGCGGAGATGTCTGGAGTTCCCTCCGGGAGCGGTGCTGCACTAGCTATCGGTCCGGTTATGGCGAGTGCCAATGCGAGAATAAGAAAGAGATGATACACCATAGTTGTAGTTGGGGCGTACAGGGCAAGGGTGAGAGTATGAGAGCTAAAGGACGAAAAGAGACGATACTTATACTTACAACTGGGAACGGCACGTAATACCGATTGCAGTTCTGATGCTGTGGTGATGCATGGAAGCTATAGCAAGACAGAGCTACCAGACGGCGAAACTAGGCTCCAGGTAGCCCAGGCTAGGCCGACAGGTTGAGATATCACCTGATATGACTAATGCGGCGCAGCAATCTCATTTTCTGCTCTCCCACGGCCGGAGTCCTTTTTCTTCCTCTCTTTCAATCATGTCAAGCAGCACCACGGCAAGCTATTCAAATGAGATCGAGGTACACTGAACGCAGAGATGAAGTTGCTATGGTCTTGTGGTCTTCAACAACAGCAATGCAGGTCGAGCTCCCGATTCTTACAACTGCTATGACAGACCAATTGGGACGAGGTTATCGACAGATTCGAGGATATGGATCTGAGTCCAGAACTAGTTCGTGGCATTATAGGCTATGGGTAAAGTGCTCTTCTTTCTGAAGCTCACCTTCAGGCTGGTCACGACCAACCCTAACAGCCAATGTGTTCTATCGGTAGACTCCACTCTCCAGAACCTATCCATAAGTATGCCATTCCGGCCATCCTCAAGAAACGAGATGTGTTGGTCCAGCAATCCTCCAGATCCATTGATAAATTCACAGCGAGCGTTCCTGCACTTCAGTCCATCGACACATCCAACGCCCAATGCCAAGTGCTTATCATCACGCCAACTCATGAGTTGGCAAAGCATACTGCCTCGTTTTTAAGCGATATCGGTCGGTATACAGCAGTGGATTGCTATGCTGTTATTGGAGGCACCAATATCCCACAGGACATTTCGGATCTCTCCAAGGGACGTCAAATCATCGTGGGAACGCCTGGCTGTATTACAGATATGATCCATCGAGGAGCGATACGGACAGAGCATATCCAAATGGTTGTTCTGGATGAAGTCGATAAGATTCTGTCACGAGGCTTTCGAGACCAAACCTTCGACCTCTTCAAGCTTCTACCTTCCAACAGACAGGTCGTTACCACAACGGATAATATTGATGGAGCGGATAATATGCTTGTGAACCGGCTGATGCAGGACCCGGTTCGAATTCTACGCAACATGGACCGACTGATGCTCCAGCGAGCTTCGCAGTTTTATATCGATTGCACGAAAAGGGAATGGAAGCTGGATACCTTGTTCGATCTCTTTGAGATCTTGACTATCACCCAGGCGGCAATCTTCTGCAACACGGATCGAACGGTCAATTGGCTGGGATCACAGCTACGCAGGGCTGGCCACAATGTGTTGACAATCAACAGCAACATGGAACATGCACATCGCGAGGTCATTCTGATAAAGTACCGGCGAGGGGTAGGACGGCTCCTGGTCGCCACTGACCTTCCTCATGGTCGCCGAATCAACATACATCATGTAGCGCAAGTTGGAGTCATGATCAACTTTGACATGTCTTTCGATAAGCTGAATTACGCCCGGCGTCTTAGCGGGCACCGCCTCAGGACAACCGTGATTAGTTTTGTCACCACGGAGGATCAACACATAATCAAAGAGATCGAGACGTTCTTTGCGACGAAGATTTTGGAGGCTCCTATGAACTTGGTTGATTACGTTTGACCGCGACCAGGATCCCCTACAATACCCTACTCTTGTTTTAGACGAATACCCACGCCCCAAATACCAGAAAGTTTTTGCAATAGACTGTGGATACGGCGCCGATGATCATACAGTGTCCTTGCTAGCACAACATTGTAGCCTCCCCTGTCTGTCATAGTATGCCTTCCCCTCCCTGGATTAGGAGCCGTGGTCTTAGTGCCAAGTGAAAGATTGAGTGAGTATATCAGTCGGTCGAGCGGAATGCGGCGCAGCAAACACCTTTTTTTTTTTTTTTTACAACGGCCAGAGCTCTTTTTCTTCCCTACTCTTTCATTCATGTCAAGCAGCACCACGACAAGCTATCCAAATGGGATCGAGGTACACTGAACGCAAGGACAAACTGCTAGTTTTTAAACAAATCGACGACCCAGGTCTCCTGATTCTTGCACTGTTATGACAGACCGATTGGGATGAGGTTATCGATAGATTTGAGGACATGAATCTGAGTCCAGAACTAGTTCGTGGCATTATAAGCTATGGGTAAGGTGCTATTCTTTCTGAGGCCCACTCTTCAAGTTGGGTAAGGACCAAGTCTAACAACCAATATGCTCCACCACTGCCGGCCAGATTCCCCAATCCAGCAACGATCCAAATGTACGCCATTCCAGCCATCCTCACGAAACGAGATGTGTTGGTCCAAGTATCCTCCGGACTCATCCAGAAATGCACATCAGCTATTCCTGCACTTCAGTCCATCGACAAATCTAACCCTCAATGCCAAGCGCTTATCCTCGCACCGACTCGTGAGTTGGCAATGTGCACTGTTTCGTGTGTAAGGCAACTCAGTCAGTTTGCAACAGTGGATTGCTATGCTCTTGCTGGAGGAACCAAGGTCCAGCAGCTCATTTCGGATCTCTCCAAGGGATATCAAATCATCGCGGGAACACCTGGTCGTACATTTGACATGGTCCAGCGAGGAGCGTTACGGACAGAGCATATCCGAATGGTTGTTCTAGATGAGGCCGATGAGATTCTAGCAAGAGGCTTTCAAGATCAAATCACCGACCTCTTCAAGCTACTCCCTCCAAACAAGCAAATCGTTTTCACATCGAGCACCGTCCCTGGGGATGTCAATGGGCTTGCAGACCAGCTGATGCAGAACCCAGTCCGAATTTTGCTCAACAGGGACCGAGTGATGCTCCAGCGAATTTCTCAGTTTTATGTTGATTGCACAAAAGGGGAATGGAAGCTGGATACATTACGTGACGCCTTCGAATTCTTGCCTATCACTCAGGCAGTGATCTTCTGCAACACGGATCGAACGGTCGATTGGCTAGGATCACAGCTACGCAGGGCTGGGCATAATGTATTGACAATCAACAGCAACATGGAACATGCACACCGCGAGGTCATTATGAGAAAGTACCGGCAAGGAATAGTGCGGCATCTGGTCGCCACTGACCTTCCCCATGGTCGTCGAATCAAGACAGTGCGAAGTGGAGTCTTGATCAACTTTGACATGCCTTTCGATAAGCTGGATTACGTCCGGCGCATTGACGGGGCCTTTTACAGGACAAGCGTTATCAACTTTGTCACAAAGGAGGATCGAGACATGATCGAAAAGATTGAGGAGTTCTTTGGGACGGAGATTGTGGAGGCTCCAATGAACTTGGCTGATATCATTTGACCATGGCCAGGCTTATCCAGTACCCAACCTCTGTAGTGACGAAGACCCACACCCAAATACTATATTAGACCGTGGAATGCGTTATGTGAATGACACAAACAATGGAGGACCTTCAAAGGCTACCTGCACCCAACCCCTCGAGGGGGCTGTCTCGGGA
>Ga0247824_10001647_pt1 | contig 12275 bp, 9 predicted proteins | sample 13C_PalmiticAcid_FD_194412 | JGI IMG/M metagenome (GOLD analysis project Ga0247824, IMG submission 194412) | Soil microbial communities from agricultural site in Penn Yan, New York, United States - 13C_PalmiticAcid_Day48 | ecosystem: Environmental > Terrestrial > Soil > Agricultural land...
ATGTAAGCGTGCTTAGGTCTCTGATGGAAATGACCACATCCTTAACCTTGACTTCAAATATGCCTTTGACTACCACTGTAAACCGACCGAAATCCAGAAATAGTGATTCGTGATTATCGGGGTCGCTGAGGATGTTGGTCGTTGGACTCGACATTGAGTGATGTCTATCTTGTCCCAAGTTGACCTCTAACAAAGACCGCCAGCTCTTCACACTTAGTGTCCTGAATAGTTTATCCAAATCGTAGTGGGACGCCCTGGTAATAGCCTCAGAGGTGACATTGACCCTAGCCTCGTTTCCTTTCCACACTCCACTGTTGGCAATAATGTTGTACTTCAATTGCCTCAAAACCAACTCAAAACATTCGCTGCAGATCCAACAGTGTCCTTTTTGTATCACCTTCTGACTCAGAGCTCCTGCGAAGCATTCTCTATCCGTGGCCTTTAGGTGCGATTGCAGTTCGGTGAGCTCAGTTGCATCCAGGTTCTGATGTGTTGTAGAGTTGCCGTCAATATATCCGATTGCTTCCTTCAGGCGTATTATCGTGTCGTCGACAAGTTGGCTGATGTTCTCGCGTTTTCCAATCCTATGGGTCAGACCCAACAGCGGCGGCACCACCAAATCTCTTGTCTTGGCGCCGTACTTGACCATGTACATCATCGTCAAGAGATATGATCCATACTTGTTGATGAGTTCGTCTTGATTGATAAGGTCATAGCCAGGATGATTTGCCAGATGGACTTCGTGTGGTTTGTCGCAATCCTTGTCCATCGTGTAAGAACCACACTCGCACAAAAAGTACAAACGGAATTGAAGTTGGCGCGACTCTCCCTGTCCGTCAACAACAGGTCTTGGTGCTGGAAGTATGATGAAAAGGCGAGGGATCGGAAGTTTTGGTGAGGGCTTAGCGAACACAGCCTGGACACGGTATCGGGCGTGCATAAACTGGTTGAAGGCATCCTGTGTCTCTTGGCGCCTCTGATCGGGTGACAAACGATCTTGATCTTGCTTGCTGTTTTCCATCTCACGTATCTGCTGTAGCAATTGTTCGTGCTGTTGTTGAGAGCGCTGTGCCTGTTTGTCTATCCGATCTAGTGTTTGTTTCTGGATGTCCTGCAGCTCTTGAAACGATTCTTGTACCTCTTGGTTCAATTGCTGTAACTTCTGCTGAAACACCTCGAATTGCTGTTGCTGTTGCTGCGAGGCGTGCATAACCTCTTCCAACTGTTGCTTGTGTAGGTCCATCTCCTGCGTCACTCGTTGGGTCTCCTCATTGTGTTGTCGATCCATCTGCTGTAACGTCTGCAGCATATTTTCAATCTGGTCGTGAGTATGTTGTTGGGTGTGCTGTGTTTGTTGGTCGATTTGTTGCATCTTGTCACGCATTTGCTCAATCTGTTGCTGAAGACCGTCCAGTTGTTCTTGCATGGTCACATTGTTGGCTCTTCCCTGCTGAGAATGATTTGTGCTTGTGTTTGGTAGTTGCTGCACCATTATCGTTGAAGGTTGTCCTTGAGAACGTACAACAAGTGCATGGTTGTTGTCAGCAGCACGAATCCCCAAAGAGGCGACATTTCTTGTAACGGGTACAACCTCACGACTTGCACAAGTAGCCGGCAAATATTCGACAACCGCATGACCGTCATTGTGGGAACCCATAAAACTCGAATCGCCTCGGTCTTCCATGCCTTGACTTTCACCCGGGACAACCACCTCAAGAACTACATCTTGGTGATGTGAAATTCTCAGGGGGATAAGACTACGGAGAGTGAATATCAAGGCCGTGAAAAGTTGAGAGTCGGAGTGGTGCGAGAGCTCTTTGCTTTCATACATCGCCATCCATTTCGTTCACCACGACATGAGTGAACTTACTCTTCAAGATCATCGTCAGTCAAGAACAGCACCACATCACCCTTGGACATGATGTACTGTGCATCCTTGAAGCACAGTTGGATGTCCTTCCATCGAATAACACGCAGTTTGCGTTTGTTGTCATATCGAGTTGGGATGGAGACGACCCTGGAAGATGACTGGGCTCGAAATGCTTGCGAGGATGTTGTGCTCATATCTCTTCAGGAAGTAGAGAGAGAAGGAGAGGGAGAGGGAGAGGGAGAGGGAGAGGGAGAGAGAGGGGGTTTGTGGGTGTGTGGTGTGCGTTGAAGAGTGAAAGAAGAAAAGGGGAAATTGTGCCAAGACCAACAAGACCAACGAATGCACGGACTAAATCTCGCTTCCAACTGGCCATTGTATGTCGCAGGAGGCAGGAGAATTGGGGAGAATTGGCCACCCATTGCGTTTCACAGACATCACATCGAAATCCTCTCCTGTAGCACTCTTTCCTGTATCCTCAAGCACTCAAAGACACATGGTGACTCTGATGCAGACCCTTTAATCCTACCCAAGCTAAACAGTGTAATGCTTTGGATGACTACTATTCATTCATTGAAAAGCGTTGGAGCGACTACCACTAGGTGATAACAGGGCACGTTTTCCTATTCAGTCAGAGACTCAATGCCTGTAATCTTGGCCTCTGGGATTTTTTCACAAAGTCTCTTGATCAACGCACGCGTTTCGAAACTTGTGCCTATTTTCCAACCGTTGATGTATAGTGTGCGTAGAGGCAATGCTGACGGATATTCCGCAATACGATCAACTAACACTTCCAGACGTTGACAGGAAATGTCAGAGCAGCCCAAGTGCAGTTGTTCTAGCGCAGAGAGATCAAGGGCTGCGATCAATGCTTTCCATGGAGCCCAATCCAAGGAGAGGTTCGTCCCGAAAGCTTTCAGTGAAATCCGCTGCGGTTGAGCTGGAACTATCGATGCGAACCATTGACTGTCATTCAAATACTCAGCGTCGCCGTTCACAAAATATTCTGTCAGCAAAGGAAATCCACCTTTGGGGAAGGCCCAGGCAATTGTCGATAGATATGAAGCGATAGGCGCACCCGCCAAGTGGAGAGCTGTCAATCGATCCTTGTGTCGTCCTAGAAGAGCCAGCGCTTTCTTCAGTTGTTCTTCCTTCTCAAGATTTTCCAAAGACAGACGTAGGTAGGTCAAGTCCGGCGATAGGTCGATGACTTGATTCATGGCATTCAGTCCTGGAGTTGTCAGGGAGGTAGGAGTCATGTCGAGGTGTGTAATCCTTGAGCCTCTCTCCTGCACGGACTCACACAGCAGCTTGGCGAGGAGATCACTGAACGAACCCGGCACAACAAGAGTGGTGATTGACCAACCATACTGACGGATGAAGGTATTCTCGGTAGGGCCAACAGAACGGGTTTTCATCTTGATGTAAGTATCAACATCAAAGGCTGGGGATCGTCCCTCAAACAATACTTTGACTTTGATTTCAGGATGAACCAGTTCGAGGATGCGCAGTGCTGGCTTGTCTTCGCTTTCAAGCATGGCCTCTCTTGTTGACTTCACCAGGTCGATAACAGCCAAACAGCGTTTCATATCACAGTCGATCTGGACGTTAGTGATACTCAGATTGCGCTGGAGGATATTGACAAGATGGATCTCATCTTTCAATTGCAGCGAGTCCAATACTGTAAGAGCGGTTGGACGGCATTGTTGAATGAACTCCATGTCATCCGATGTTGGAGCGTCTAGGTGTTTGATGGAAATGATCATCTCCTGAACGTCGCCCCCAGAGATGTCTTTAACTGTCATCGTAAACCGATCGAAATCCAGTGATAGCGATTCAAGACCATCGAGACCGCCGAGGATGTCCATCGTTGGATTAGAAACTGATGGGTGGTTATCGAGTGTCGAGTCGATCTCCGTTAAAGACCGCTGCTTTCCCACGATATGACTCTTGAATATCTTGCCCACTGAATTGTATAGTAGCCTGGTCATCGCTTCCGACGCGACATTGACCTTGACCTCTTTCCCTTTCCATACTCCACCGCTGGCATTGACGTTGCTTTTCAATTGCTGCAATGCTGACTCAAAACACTCGCGCCAGTGGTCGCTGCAGATCCATGCATAGTGTCCTTTTTGTACCTTCATCTGACTGAGGCCGCCAGAGAAGCATTCTCCATCCTTGATCTTCAAATACGACTTCAGGTTGGCGAGCTCTGTAGCATCCAAGCTTTGATGTGCTGTAGTTTCGCGGTCGATAGATCCTGTTGCTTCCTGGAGGTATGTTATGGTGTCGTCAACAAGTTGACCGATGTTCTCGTTTTCCCCATTTGCATGTTTGAGGCCCAATAACGGCGACACGACTAGACCTCTTGTCCTGGCACCATGCTTGACCATATACATCATCACCAAAAGGTATGACCCATACTTGTTGATGAACTCGTCTTGGTTATCAAGGTCGTAGCCATGATGATTCGACAGATGGACCTCATATGGTTTGCTGCATCCCTGGGTCATGGTATGAGAACCACATTCGCACAAAAAGTACAACCGGAACCGAAATGAGCACGATTCGCCTTGTCCTTCAATGGTTGTTGGTGCTGGGAGAATGATAAAAAGCCGAGGGATTGGGACCTTTGAGGAGGGCTCGGCAAGAACATCCTGGACAAGGCATCGGGCATGTACGAACTGGTCAAAAGCTTGCTGTGTCTCTCGGCGTGTTAATCCCGATGACAAGTGGACTCCCATCCCATGCATCTGCTTCAGTAACTGTTCGTGCTGTTGCCGAGATTGATGTGCTTTCTGATCCAGTTTCTGGACATCGATAAAGACTTTGTCTATTTGCTGTTGCATTTGTTGCTGGATGTCATGCATTTGTTGGCACGAGTCTTGTGTCTCTTGGTCCAACTGCTGCATCTTCCGCTGAACCACCTCGGTCTGATGTTGTAGTTGTTGCAGCGAAGCGTGTTGAATCTCGTCCTGTTGTCTGTGAAGATCCATCTGCTGCAAGGTCTGTAGAATCTTGTCAATCTGCTCCTGCACATCGTGTTGAGTATGCTGTCTCTGTTCATCGGCTTGTTGGGTGCTTCGAAGAACCTCCTCCATCTGTTGGTCGGTCTGTTGTATCCTTCCAAGAACCTCTTCCATCTTTTGATTCACTTGGTCCACCTGTCGCTGAAAAAGATGTAGCGTCTCTTGCTGGGTCTTGCTGTCCCCAGCTTCCAAGAGGAAATGGTTGGTGGCAGAGGTAGGTAGTTGCTGTACCGTCATCTCTAAGGACCGATCTTGTGGGCGTACAACAAGGGTCTGGTTTCTGTCTGTTCTGCTGATCGTCATGGAAGACACATCCCGTGTAACCGATACGGCCTCAATGCTCGAGCCTGTGACTCCAGAAAGTTCGCCGAACTCACGGCTGTTATTGCTAGAGGTTCCCATAGACCCTGAATCGACTTGATTGTCATCCGACCCAACCACCTCGAGGACCACGCCAGGATGGTGAGCAATTCTCAGTGGAATAAGACTACAAAGAACAAAAAGTGTTGAACTGGTGTGAGAATTCTATCGCATCTCATCCTTTGTCCCACCGGGCTCAGTGCACTTACTCTTCAAGATCCTCGTCGGTTAGGAACATGACCGCTTGACCCTCATGCAAGACGTATTGAGCATCCTTGAAGCACTGCTGTATGTCTTTCCACCGAACAACATATTGACCGCTCTTAGGATCATGACGAGTAGGAATGGCGATAACGTTGGAAGACGACCGGGGTTGGAACGCCTGTAAAGGTTTGGAGATCATGCGGCCTTTCTTTATGGTACGTATTGTCCAGTGCAGTGTGAGGAAAGTGTTGGAGGAGTGGAGAAGATGGCAAATGCAGCTCGGCACACCAGGTCAGTTGATCACAAAGTCCACACACCCCTTAAATTTTCCAAGGAACCACTTGCGGCATAGCTCAGCGTTAGCAAAAGCTTCGCAAGCAATGATGGTGCTGTGTTACCGGTGGTACTACAAGGCCAATTTGGTCTCAGCTGCCAGGACAACCAGTGTGGTCGCACAAACACAAAGGAAGGCATTTGTACTCTCACACTCTTACACCTTGTAAATCCTTAGCATACTCGAAACACCATTCCTCTAGTGTGAGGCGAAAAGTAAGTATCCGAGAACACTTTATTGTCAAGATACACCGTAGGGTTAGGAGGGTGGTTCCTCTGAGTCAACAGTTGTAGGCCCAATGATGTAGTAGCCCTTTGTCGCCCACCTTGCCTACTGATGCACTGCAAAACGCCCTGGAAGGTTGCGGTACACCCTTGATCCATGCAACGAATCCCGGATTATTTGCCTTCCAGGGCACACCATACTCTCCACAAAGCGATTCCAAGACTGGGAAATCCTCTTTGGCAGGGAAAGCTTCAGCGACACGTATCAACCATCCTGTAGCATCCCCTGTCAAACGGAGACTTTTTAACCGGTCCTTGTATCGCTTCAGCACAACGAGTGCCTTTTCCATCTGATCATTCTCCTCGAGCTTGCTCAGAGTCAGCCGCATAGAGACAAAATTCTGCGATCGTTTAACGACCCGATCTATAGCGTTCAGTCCGGTCTCCGTTAGCCAAATAGGAGTGATATCGAGGTGTTCAATCATTGAACCGTGTTCTTGAGTTGACTCATCCAATTGTTTGGCGTGGTGGTCACCGAACAAGTACGGTACACCTAGAGTTTTGATGGCCCACCCATATCGACGGAAAAAGTCGCACACAGCAGTGTCATCAGAATCCAGCTGGTCGGAACTCAAGTTGACATGCATATCCAAGAGACACGAATCCTCGGAAAAGGATGCTATGATGCTTTCAGTATATTGATCGCAACTGCAGGGTTCCGGGACAATCGTAGGAGGAGCAAGCCCTTCTTGCGCCACCTCCAGATAGCGTAGTGCTGATAGGCCTCTGCTTTGAAGAGTCTTCTCTCTTGTTGATAGAATCGAGTTGATGAGTTTGAAAGAACGTTCGCTACTACAGCCAATACAAAGTTGACTGAGATTTTTACTGTGCTGTAGAATGTCGACCAGCCTCGCCTCATCCGTCTCCTCTGATGCGCACAGTATATCCAGATATATAGGTTGGCATTGGCGAATGAACTCAAGGTCGTTTGGTGTGAGGCCACTGAGTTGCGGTACTTCAAAGAAAACAGTGCCGATTACACCTTCAGCGAAACCATCCGCTTGCATTGAAAATCGGTCAAAATCCAGTGTGAGAATCCCGAGGTCAAAGATAGATTTGTTTCCATTGATACCATTTGCAGCGGGTCGGTGTACGTCCTGCATTGGCTTTTGGAGGCTTTTGAGAGCGCTGTCAATGTCCGGTACGGGCTTCATGGTTGAGGAATGGGTGCTCACTTCCAAGTCGAGATATGTCAATGGCTCCCAGTATCCTATACTCTTTACAAAACGAGCATCGGAAATCGCATCGTACAGTTGCTTGGTCGTCGTTGCAGATGTGAACTTGAGCTGGCAGTAGCTGTCTAAAACAGCGCCGCTGGTACTGAGAGTGTATTTCATTCGCTGAAAAGCCGGTCCATAGTACTCGAGGATGTGGTCAAAGCAGACCCATGCGCAATATTCTTCCTGCGTTGTAACGGGCCGTAGATATCCGATGGATCTTTCGCCGTCTCTGACCTTCAGATACGACGTTAGTTGTTCAAGTTCCAAGAGGTCTAAGCCCTGATGTGCTGACGTTTTGGGTCTTTTGTCGGTCATGTTGATTACGCCTTCAAGGTGTGTTATCGTGTCTTCGACAAAACCGCCAAAGTTCTTCTTGATAGACTGGATATGTACCTCGTCCTCCTCGTCCTCGGTCGCGTCTTTGAGGCCCAACAACGGTAACACTGCCAATCCTCCTGCTTTAGTGCCGTACTTGACTGTGTACAGTATCGTCAAGAGATACGATCCGTACTTGTCTATGAACTCGTCCAGATTGACCAGCTCGTAACCAGGGTGGTCCACCAAGTGAACCTTGTGCAGTCCGTTGGCGTTTTTAGTCATCTTATGAGCATCACACTCGCACAAAAAACGCAGCCGGAACTGCAACAAACAGGATCTTCCTTGTCCGTCAATGGCATCCGTTGGTTCTAGAAGAACGATGAAAAGCCGAGGGATCGAGAGTCCCTTGTAAGACGTGGCAAGAAGAGCCTGAGCACGACTCTGAACAAATGCAAAGTAGTGGAAGGCTTGCAGTGTCTTCTGGCGCCTCTGTGTGGATAATGAACGCTCCATGTCTTGAATCTGCTCGTCCATTTGCTGAATCCATTCCAAGGCTTCGTTCAATTGTTGCTGTAATTGGTCTTGCTTGTCATGCGTGTGCTGTTGCGAGACTTGTGTCTTTTGATCCAACTGTTGTAATGTCCGTAGTGCCGTTTCGATCTTATCGTTCATCTGTTGCTGTTGTTGTTGTGTGTTCTGAAGCTGTTGCATTTGTAGCTGAGTGCACTGGGCTTCTTCCAGTTGTCTATCGATTTCTTGCATCTTTCCAAGGATCTCCTTCATTTGTTGGTCGGTTTGTTGCTCTCTCCCAAGAACCTCTTGCATACTCTGGTCAGTTTGTTGTACTTTTCCAAGAACCTCCTTCATCTGTTGGTCGGTCTGCTGTTCTCTTCCAAGAAGCTCGTTCATCTGCTGTTGAGTTTGCTGTGTCTGTTGTTCGGACTGTTGTATCCTTCCAAAAAGTGCATTCACCTTCAAATGCAACTGGCGTAGACGAATTTCCTGAGGCATACTGTTCTCTGCTTCCAATTGGAATTGGTTGTCGGATGAGGTTGATAGTGGTTGCAGTGCCAACTCCAAGGTGTGGTATGAGCTCACGACAGGGGCCAGGCTGTCGTCTGAATCTCTGATTCTCAAGGAAGCCACATCTCTTGTAACGGACGCGGTCTCGGTGCTGGAGTTTGTCACTGTTGAAAGTTCCCTGAGGAGATGGATATTGTTGATAGCGATTCCCAGAGAGCTAGAGTCGCCTTGGTTACCATCTGTGACAATGACGTCAAGGACCACACCAGGCTGGTGTGCGATTCTCAGTGGGATAAGACTACAAAGGAAGGAGGGGACATAGTGTGAGAAGAGTAGAGTTGCTCGTATCTTCGCCCACGCCCTTGTGTGCTACATTCATACACTTACTAGTTAAAGTTCTCATCGGTCAAGAGCAGGACAGTGCTACCATTGGACATGATACGCTGGATGCTCCCAAAGGACAGCTGAATGTCCGTCAAGAGAATGACATGCTGGTTGCTCCTGGGATCCGAGCGGGTGGGAATAGAGATGATGTCGGGGAACGAGTAGGCGCGGAACGCCTGTGAAGACATTGCACTCATATGACACACAAGCTGAAGGCAGGGAGGGCGAGGTGGGGAAAGAAAGAAGGAATCGAATTTCATGCAAGCCCAGCACGGGCTAATTTCTCGGCACAGCGGTCAGGTGGAAACATTGCCCCCCGCCCCGTTCTCCTTCTCTTCACAAACACACTGTGACACTGTTACACTGTTCTACTGTTCTCCACTGCCTCCAACTCATTCCGACACGAGTCTCCCCCCCCCCACCCACGCCACGTTGTCTCGGGGCGTGGTCGCACAAAAGAGAACTCGGATAAACAACGCCCCTCTCTCCACTCTTTTCTCTTTTGCTCTTTTGCTCTTTCCGCACAGCACTTCGAGGGCTCATCACGGACAGGAACCTGATCTCAACCTCCAGAAGCCCTCATGGAAGGCCTCGAATGGCAGTAACGCAGAAATATTCATCAACGTCGAACCGTTTGTCATAACCCTCCTACCTTCCTCACTCCAAGGAGGCCCTCAAACTGCCGTCTTTGAAGGTATGTTATCGTCAAACGCAAGGCAGAAATCGCATGCCAAACCCTCAGCCCTCCCTCACACTTCTCTGATTATCTTTGTGGACCATCCTTCGCAATACGCTAGACAGCAAGCGGACGTCCGGGCGACTCCCAGCTCTTTCACCAGATTGGCTGGTTCTACTACAGATCTCAGCCCTATGCTAACGGATCGAACTGTAGATGCAGATGCGAATGAGACCCAGATGCCACCTGCAACAAACGACAGTGCTTAGCAGGAGTCGTGGTACGCGAAGGACGGATGTCTAGGGGCGAGCAACATGAGCAGGAGCTTGGACCGGTGACCAGTCATTCGACTCACTTTTCAGAAAGTAAGAAAGTAGCCATATTCTCCACAACTTTTTCGAGGCACTCGTCTTGGATCACCCACAGCAACCTCCCGTGGATCTCTATTCCTTTGTCTGCAAGGCTCTATCTCCTCCGCCACCGCGCCGCTGGGTACGACAACTTGTGCATGCATCACACAGTCATCTCCTCCATTGCTGCTGCTCCATGCTGTCGCCACCTGATCGCTCTGCACTTTTCTCTGGGACGGAGATCCACCACGGGCAACTGAGAATCTGGATTCTTGACAAGAATTGCGGCAACAGTCCGCAGAAAACCATCCAGATATCAATTCAAATTGCAAGGCTCTATTGCATCGGATGGAGCAGTTATCGAGAAAGATCCCGCGCACAAGGCAGGAACAGGAGACAAACCGACACGCAACCACCAGAGACCAATACAGCCAACACGAGGATCTCCGAGCTTTATGCTGCGTCGTAGAATCGACAAGTCGGACTTCATCCATTTCGTCGGATGCGAACAGTATTTTCAGCACGACCGGTTGGTATCAGCTCAACACCGCCGGCACTGATGGCGTACTTCAATCGTCGCGTGATAATCGAGCAAGTGGTCGCAGCATACCCCCTCCGCAGTGTCCTTTCTGTGTGTGTTAAAGGGCCACAGGCTATCAACAGGGCTTTTGCGTCGTTGACCTTCAGACACGACTTCAACTGCGCGAGTTCCAAAGAGCCTGGGCTCTAATATGTTATTGTTGAGTGCTCGATCGATGGTATGTATACCCGTTGCTTTCTCGAGGTGAGCTATTGCATCATCAACAAGATGATGGATGTTTTTTTTTTTTTTTTTTGATGAACCGGACGTACCCCTATCCCATATCGGTGGCATGGTCAGGTCCCAAAGCGGTGGAACCACTAACCCTCCTGTCTTTCTGTCTTTGGTAACATATTTAACCACAGAGCACCTTGTAGATGTATTTTTCTGGACAAACTTTGAGGAAAGAATTCATTGTTTTCTCAGGACTATCGGATATCTACAGTTCTGTGCTAAATATCCGAAAGATGACCTTGGCGAAAGGACATGTTTAGTAGCACCAGCCTTGCTCGCTGCATGTCCCGCTGCAGCACATCCAACCTTGGCTACAATGCATTCCGGGATCTGAGCAATACTGCTTGAATTGTCGAGAGTGTCGCGAGAAGACTTCGTTCAAACCAGCACGGTCATGCACCTCCTCGTTACATCCGGCGGCGGCCACGGCTGCGACCATTCCCAACAACACGAGAAGCGAGGACTTGTACATTCTGAGAAGCTAGATTCGCCGTGGACCGGGACTCTTGTTGGTTAGTCGTGCAAAACACTTTAGGGGAACATTCATCTGAGGAAGTGATAGGAGATTTGCCTTACCAGAGGTAGGAGCGATGGGTTTGGAGTGGAGTGGAAGGTGAGGTGTGATGGTAGAGAGACATGGCTGAGAGATGGTCGCTCTTTTATACTGTTTGCGTTCGATCCATCTTCCAGAAAAAAATATGGTAGACAGCGGCAACCTGTGATTCATGCGCATGAGTGTTCATCACCATCCAACCATTCAGGAGACCTTGCGTTGCACAACAACCACACCATTGTACGTGCAGCCCTAGGAATACGCTACCACTCTTGTCTAGATAACAAGACGCGTTGTTTGCTTCAGGACATGTGTTCGAGTATTGGCTGGTGGAATATAGGCGTGGGATGACATGGACAATAAAAAATAAAAAAGCAAGTGCAGGGACGAGAGATGGTGCGAGATGAGGATGTTTACACGTCTCGATGTGCGAGTCCTCGGGATAAATCCGCCCCTGATTTTTCATGCGTGCCACTTCTCTGGGTCATCCCAGCAAAGCGGCATTCTGTACAACCAAACAAATGTTCCTTGGTGGGCGTGTGAGTGTTTCGATGTCGAGCTGGTTGGAGATTCCACCGGCCATGATCTATAGAGTAAAACATCAAAGTGCTCGCAAAAGATATTCATCGAATAGCATTCTAGATCCAGCTTTAAGAAAGCACGGTGGGTAAAGTGAGTGTCGATGTCTCTCAAAGACGCACTCCACGCGCCACTTGTGGTCGTTGACGCCATCTCACAATAGACCTTCTGCAACATGCATTGATAGTTGGTGGTAGGTGCAATATAGCACCCGCGAGCAGCTTTAAGGGACTGCAGTAAACCACATCCGAACCGCTGGTCGAATGAGCGTCCCTGCCCC
>Ga0247824_10001649_pt1 | contig 12270 bp, 8 predicted proteins | sample 13C_PalmiticAcid_FD_194412 | JGI IMG/M metagenome (GOLD analysis project Ga0247824, IMG submission 194412) | Soil microbial communities from agricultural site in Penn Yan, New York, United States - 13C_PalmiticAcid_Day48 | ecosystem: Environmental > Terrestrial > Soil > Agricultural land...
GGCTGATACCATCGATGCGATCCATTGTCCATCATCGCTACTTAGCCAATCCATCGAGCGAGTCACCACGAAGAATTCCACCAGAATAGGGAACCCACCCCTGTCAGGGAAAGCTACTGCGATTTGGCACAGCCATTCATTTGCACGATCACCTTCCAAGTGGAGACTTGTCAATCGATCCTTGTGTCGCTCGAGTAGTATCAGCGCTTTCGCCATTTGATCTTTCTCGCGGAGGTTTTCCATGGACAGTCGTAAATGGGTTAAACGACGCGATCGATGGACGACTTGGCTTGTAGCATCTAGTCCGGTAGTTGTCAGGGATGTGGGCGCGATATCAAGGTGTGCAATCCTTGAGTGTCTCTTTTGGATGGACTCATCCAGTAGAATGGCAAGGCGATCATTGAACGACCCTGCCGCAACAAACGTGGTAACTGTCCAACCATAATGGCGGATAAAGTTGTACATAGAAGAGGTCGGCTGGCCCTTCAAATTGATAGAGGATTCCATGTCAAGGTCTGAGGATCCTTCTTCGAAAAACACCTTCAATTTGATTTCTGGATGAACCAGGTCGAAGACGCGTAGTGCTGGCCAGTCTTCGCCTTGAAGCATCTTCTCTCTTGTTGACCTTACCAGGTCGAATACAGCCATGAAGCGTTTCATATCACAGTCGATCCGAAGTCTAGTGACGCCCAGATAGCGCTTCATAATGCTGACAAGACGGTTGTCATCCTTTTTTTGTGGTGTCTCCGATATTGCGAGAGCTGCTGGGCGACATTGCTGGATGAACTCCAAGTCAGCCAACGTGAGTGCGCTGAGGTCTCCAATGGAAATGGCTACATCCTTGAACGCGCCTCGAGAGATGTCTTTGACCGACATTATGAACCGGCCGAAATCCAGTGATAGTGATTCAAGGTCGAGGCCGCTAAAGATTTCCGCCGTTGGACTCGACGCCGATTGAGGACTGTCGGGTTTCAAGTCTACCTCCGTTGGATACCACCAATTCTCCACGTTCTGTATCCTGAATAGTTTGCCCAACTCCTCGTATAGCTGCTGTGTCATCGCTTCGGATGTAACCTTGACCTTGACCTCATTCCCATGCCATACACCGCCGCTGGTAGTTATACTGTATCTCAGTTGTTGCAAGGTCGACTCATAACACTCGCGCAAGTGATGGGTGCATATCCATGGGTAGTGTGCTTTCTGGACATTCATCTGATTCAGGCCACCTGTGAAGCCTTCGCTATCCTTGTTCTTCAAATGCGATTTCAGTGCGGTGAGCTCTGTAGTATCCAGGCCCTGATGTGCTGTAGTGTCCCCGCCGGTTGATCCAGTTGCTTCCTTAAGATGAGCTATCGTGTCATCGACAAGCTGGCCGATTTTTTCGATCGCATTGCCAAGACCTAACAATGGCGGTACTGCCAATCCCCTTGCCTTGGCGCCGTGCTTGACCATGTACATCATCGACAAGAGATAAGAGCCGTACTTGTTGATGAAATGGTCCTGATTGTTAAGGCCGTAGCCAGGATGATCCGCCAGATGGATTTCATGCGGTTTGTTACTATCCTTGTGCATGGTGTGAGAACCGCACTCGCACAAAAAGTACAGGCGGAATTGTATTGAGAGCGATTCTCCTTGTTTGTCGATAATGGATGTTGGTTCTGGAAGAATGATGAAAAGTCGGGGGGTTGGAAGTTTTGGAGAAGGTTTGGCGAGAACAGCCTGAGCAAGGTATTGGGCATGAGCGAACTGGCCAAACGACATTTGTGCCTCTTGTCCTCTCACTTCTGGCGACAAGCGGTCTTGCGCCTGCCTGGCGTTTCCCATATCACGCATCTGCTGCAGCACTAGATCGTGCTGTTGTTGAGAGTGTTCTGCCTGTTGGTACGAGTCTTGTTCCAACTGTTGCAACTTTTGCTGAACCGTCTCAATTTGCTGCTGCACTTGTCTATGCAGGTTCGATTGCTGCGTTATTCGTTCGGCCTCCTCGGTATGTTCCCGATCCATCCGTTGCAAGGTCTGTAAGATCTGATCGATCTGGTCCTGCATTTGTTGCCGCGTACGCTCTCTCTGTTGGTCAGCCTGTTCTATCCCTCCAACGAGCTCTTCCATTCGCTGCTGAAAAGGGTGCGGCATGTCTGGCTGAGCCATGTTATTCCCTGCTCCAAGCTGGAGTGAGTTCCTGATAGAGGTAGGCATCTGCTGCAACATACTTTCCGACGAGAGTTCCTGGGAGATCACGATAAGAGACTGGTTGTTGCTGTCTGTTCCTCTGTTCCTCAAGGAAGCCACATCCCTGGCTATAGACATGGACTCATTGCTGGAGCTTGTCACCACCGAAAGTTCGCCGACCGCATGACTGTTATTGCTGGGGACGTGCAAGGAATTTGAATCGCCTCGGTTGTCATCTGTGGTGACCACGTCAAGGATGATGCCTGGTTGATGTGCTATTCTCGGTGGGATGAGACTACATAGATATGTCATGAAGGATGAGGCAGTGTGAGAGGTCCATGTTTTTCTTGCATCTCCTTGTCTGCTGCATCGATGTACTTACTATTCAAAGTCTTCATCGGCCAAGAATAAGACCACCTCACCACCACACATGATGCGCTTCACCACATGCTCAAAGGACAGCTGAATATCCTTTAGGAGCACGACACGCTGGTTGCTCTTGGGATCATGGCGAGTGGGGATGGAGATGATCTTGGGAGAGGACTGGGTGCGGAACGCCTGTGAGAGCGGTGAACTCATATGGCTTCAGATGTATGGAGGGAGAGGAGAAGTGATGTGAGTGGAGAAAAGAAGTGTGAAGCGAAGTGGGACAGGGGCAAATTGTTTTATGCAAATCGTGTCTTGGCACAGCAGCCAGTCAGCTGCCACTGCGCCCTTTTACCCCCCTCCAGAATCGTATCCTGAGCGCTGTCTCTTCCTCCGTCTTCAATTGCACTACAATCCCTCTGATGCGTGCTTGCGTGTTTGCCATCGCCACCACTTTGCCATTCCCACCACCCTACTCTGACTTGCTTCCCACCTTGCTCATCCTCTTGTTAGTTTTGAGCCCGATTCCACAACGTTCTGACACTCATCGCTCTTGCTCAGGACCACCCCAGGTCGGCTTTTGCTATAACGAGCACTCTGCTATCGAGCCTGGGTAACAGGCTGCGGCAAGAACCCCACCTCAACATACACTGTTCTTGACCTCCGAGTCATCACTAACTTTTACGAATCCTCATAAAATAGATCAACCTTGTCCCAGTCTTTGGCAAAAAGAAGCAGTACATATCAGGAACTCAGGAGGGTCAGGAGATACTCGGGACTCGGGACTCGGGACTCGGGACTCGGGACTCCACCAAGGAGGCGTATTCAGTTTTGCTGATCAACAGCCGTGTCATTAAGTACCGTCCACTTGTAGTCAGCATACCCTCCAGTCACTTAGGAAGCCTGACAATAAAAAACCAAAGTGGGAAAGATGGAACCAGATACAGGCTACTCACTCTTACCAAACACCAAAAGCTGGCCCATGGATGCGGTTTGTGACCAGCCCAGTTGCTGTACTTCATCCCATCTGTCTGTCCTTCAGCCCGTTGTGCCTTTTGCAGATCCGCACCAAAACTACGATCCACTGAGCCTTCCATGACCGGACCTGTCGGAAGCAAGAAGCAAAAAAATATCCCTGCGGCGGCATTGCCCGATGGGTGGGCGCAGGCGCGCTGGGTGTGGACGAGTAGAGCAACAATGGCATCCAACTTTGTGATTTACAACAATGGCGACATCTCTTGCCGCAGAACCAGCCTCACACCGGAACAAACATAACCATCGACTGATCGCGATCCATCGGACAATCATTGCTGAATCGCTTTTGGGCCATCATCCTCGAGCACCACAACTGGATAATGGAAAAATTTTCAGCGGGATCAACCTAAAAGACTTGCAGTAACGTACATCAGCGCTCACTTTTCTGTCGCTTCTCCAGTGCAATTACTCGATCGTCGTCTGTAAAGAAGAGTATCACATCGACAGCACACAGTACTGATTGTGCATCCTTGGAGCACCACAGGATATTCTTCTGCAGACATCACGCAGGTCGTTCGTGATATGACTTTGGAGAACAGAGCCCGAAACGGGATGCAAAGCCCAAACTGAACATGCACAGGGCACAAACCTTATCACAAAACAGAGTGTCCGAATGAACACGACTCGTAAAGGGATCAAGAGCAAATTATCTCAGGGACTCGTTCGCTCGCTCCTCGTCTATCATGCTGTCATCTGCTTCAAAAGACATGTGGAGACCCAATGCCCCCTCTGCCAGGACCCTGTTTATTGCCCAGCTTCAAGCGTCCAATTGTTACATTGAATCTTCACTTGAGGTGCCTTTCCCTGGACTCTCGCGAACATTTCACGTGTGGTGTTACTATCTTTAACTTCCTTTCCCTTGACATCTAGAACCTTCATCGGCAACGAAGCGACGCTGGTGTTCGCAATGAAATCCACCAACACATTCAGCTGATCTTGGTAAAAGTAATCAGAGTTGATGTACAGTTCTTCTAGTGTCGAGAGATCAATGACCTTGATCAATGCTTCCCAATCCTGCGCCCGAAGGTGGAGTCCCACCCCAAGGACTTTCAGTGAGGTCCGGAGTTGCCGTAAGATCTGTAGTTGCGATGGGGCCGATGCCATCGATGCGATCCATTCCCTATCAGCGCTACTCAGCCAATCCATCGAGTAGCTCTCCACAAAGAATTCTTTCAGCTGAGGAAATCTAGGGAAAGATCGTGCGATTTGGGGCAGCCATTCATGTGCTTTGTCACCTTCCAAGCGGAGACTTGTTAATTGGTCCTTGTGCCGTTCGAGCAGAAGCAGCGCTTTCGCCATCTGATCTTTCCCGCGGAGGTTTTCCATGGACAATCGTAAATAGGTTAAACCTTTTGATCGATTGATGACTCGACTCGTAGCTTCTAGTCCGGGGCTTGCCAGGGACGTAGGGTTGATATCAAGATGTGTAATTCTTGAACATAGCTTTTCGGTGGACTCGTCCAGTAGATTGGCAAGGTGGTCATTGAACAACACTGGCGCAGCAAACCTGGTAACTGACGAACCGTGCTGACGGATGAAGTTGTACAAAGAAGAAGTCGACTGGCGGTCTTTCAGATGAATACAGGATTCAAGGACCAGTGATCCTAGTACTCCTTGGAGTCCTTTTGAAAAACGCACTTTCACTTCGATTTCGGGATGAACCAGTTCGAATATGTGTAGTGCCGGCTTGCTTTTGCCTTGAAGGATCTTCCTCCTTGTTGACTTTACCAAGTCGATGATGGCCACAAAGCGTTTCATATCACCTTCGATCCTAAGGCTTGCGATACACAGATAGCGCTGGAGAATGCTGACAAGCCGGTCGTCATCCTTTTCTGGCAGTGTCTCCAATACTGTGAGTGCGGTAGGACGACATTGATAGATGAACTCCAAGTCATCCAATGTGGGTGCGCTGAGGTCTCTAATAGAAATGGCCACATCCTTGACCTCGCCTCGAAAGACACCTTTGACCGACATTGCGAAACGACCAAAGTCCAGTGACAGTGAGTCAAGGTCATCGAGACCAGGTGCATCAGTTGTTGAACCCGACGCTGGTTGGTAGCTGTCCGGTTTAAATTCCATTTCCGTAATAGACCGCCAGTTTTCCACGCTCTGTATCTTGAATAGCTTGCCCAAATCCTCGTAAAACTGCTTGGCCGTCGTTTCGGATGTGACCTTGACCTTGACCTCGTTCCCGTGCCATACACCGCCGCTGGTATTGATGTTGTGCCTCAGTTGCTGCAAAGTCGACTCATAACACTCACGAAAGTGATCAGTGCAGATCCACGGGTGGTATGCTTTCTGTATTCTCATCTGAACTAGGCCACCTGTCAAGACTTCGCCATCCTTAATCTTCAAATGTGATTTCAGTTTGGGGAGCCTCATGGTATCCGAACTCTGATGGGCTGTGGAGTCTCCGTCGCCGTATCCGGTTACTCCCTTAAGATGCGTTATCGTGTCGTCAACAAGTTGGCCGATGCCCTCACCTTCCCCAATCGTATGGTTGAAACCCAACAACGGCGGTACTACCAATCCTCTTTTCTTGGTGCCGTTCTTGACCATGTACATCATCGACAGGAGATATGAGCCGTACTTGGTGATGAATTCGTCCTGATCGTTAAGATCATAGCCAGGATGATCCGCCAGATGGACTTCATGCTGTGTATTGCAATCCTTGGTCATGGTATGAGAACCACACTCGCACAAAAAGTACAGTCGGAATTGTAATGAAAGCAATCCTCCTTGCCTGGATGCTGGTCCTGGAAGAATGATGAAAAGCCGAGGGGCTGTAGATTTGTGAGAGGGTTTGGCGAGAACAGCCTGAACAAGGTATTGGGCATTAACGAGCTGGTTGAAGGCCTGTTGGGCCTCTTGGCGTCTCAGCTCTGGTGACAAACGATCCTGCTCCTGCTTGACTCTTCCAATCCCAAGCATCTGTTGCAGTGATTGTTGCTGAGAGTGCTTTGTCTGCTCATTCAAGCCCTGAACGTCGATTATGACTTTGCCTATCTGTTGCTGGGTTTGTTGCCGAATGTCTTGTATCTGCTGACGCGAGTCTTGATCCAACTGTTGCAACTTTTGCTGAACCGCTTCGATTTGCTGTTGTATTTTTTGTTGCGATGTTTGTTGAGACTCTTCCCACTGTTGTCTATTCATGTCCAATTGCTGCGTGATTCGTTCGACCTCCTCAACATGCTGTCGATTCATTTGTTGCAAGGTTTGTAGGATCTGACCGATCTGGTCTTGTATTTGTTGCGTGTGTTCTCTGTTGATCGGTGTGTTGGGTCCTTGTAAGAACTTCCTCCATCTTCTGGTCGGTCTGTTGGATACTTCCAACAAGTTCATCCACCTTCTGATCGGTTCGTTGTATCCTTCCAACGAGCTCTTCCATCTGCAGCTGAAACGGGTGCAGATTCTCTGGCTGAGACATGTTATTCCATGTTCCAAGCTGAAGTGGGCTGCCGATAGAGGTAGGTGTCTGCTTCGGCCCACTCTCCGACGAGAGTTCTCCTGGGCCCACGATAAGGGCCTGGCTGCTGTCGTCTGTTCCTTTGAGCCTCAAGGAAGCCACATCCCTTGTTAGGGCCACCGTATCATTGCTGGAGCTTGCAGACGCTGAAATTTCGTTGACTGCGTGGGTATTATTGCTGGAGACTTCCATAGAAGTTGAATCGCCTTGACTGTCATCTGCAGTAACTACTTCAAGAACCACGCCTGGTCGATGAGCTATTCTCGGTGGGATGAGACTACATATATATGTCATGAAGGATGAGGCAGCGTCAGAGGTCTTTGCTTTGCTTGAATCTTTACGCATCGTCTTGTCTACTGCATCGATGCACTTACTATTCAAAGTCATCATCGGCCATAAACAGGACCACCTCACCACCACACATGATACGCTTTACGACATGCTCAAAGGACAGCTGAATATCCTTCAGTAGCACAACACGCTGGTTAATCCTGGGATCATGGCGAGTGGGGATAGAGATGACCTTGGACGAGGACTGAGTGCGGAACGCCTGTGAGGGTATAGCGCTCATATGGCTTCAGATGTGTATGGAGGAGGAGAGGAGTGGGAGCTGTTTGTGCGCCACATCCCTGTCACCCGCCCTCTTCTCTTCGCATCTCTTTCCCTTCTCTTGCCGTGTTCGCCCTTCACAGCAACACTCGCTCCTCACCACTGCTTTGCCTTTCCTACCACCACCACCCTACTTCTTTGCTACACGCTCATCCTTTTGTTTGCCTTGGGCCCCGATTCCACAGCGTTCAGACACTCATCGCGGCCCTTGCTCTTGCCCAGACACCTTAAGGACAACCCCCAGGCTAACTTTTGTCACGTAGCGAGCACTATGCTATCGATCTTGGATGCTAGGCAGCAACAAGAACCCTACTCCAACCCACACTGTTCTTGAGCACCAAAGTCATCACTAACTTTTACGAATCCTCATAAAATAGATCAACCTTGTCCCTGTCTTTGGCAAAAGAAGCAGGACATATCAGGAACTCAGGAAGGTCAGGAAGGTCAGGAAGGTCAGGAAGGTCCGGAGGTTCAGGAGATACTCGGGACCCGGATTCGGGACTCAGTGGACGCTGTCAAGGGAGGATTCACTCTTTGCAACAATCCTTCGGGCATCGCCAACTTGTAGTCAACATAGCCTCCAACTACTTTGAAAGCTCAACAATAAAATGGGGTGTACAAGGAAAAAGGAAAGAGGGGAAAAACGGAAACCAGATGCAAGCTACTCACTCTTATCAAACACTGGAAGCTGATCCCATGGATCCGAGTAGCGACCAGTCTTGCAGATCCATGGACGCGTCCATGCGCACCTCACCAACCCACACCTTGAACAACGCGAGAACACGGTGGCGACCTTTTTTTTTTTTTTTTTTTTTTTTAGATCAAGTAACTGCTGGTACAAAGCTTTGGATCCCAGGCCTATCGACCAGCTTGTTGCACCTTCTGCAATGGCGTATCAAAACCGCGATCCACGATCCACTAGGCTTTCCATGACTGGATTCGTTGAAGCACGGAACAGACCGTCCCTGAGGAGACACAGTCGATGAATGGGCGTAGGCGCAGTGGTATTGAATGGACGAGTAGAGCAGTTTCGGCCCTCCCGATGATGGTATTTGAGGGTTGTGTTATCAGCACTTGCTTGCTTGTCGTCCGACTTTATGATTTGCAAGATGGAGACATCTCTTGCTGCTGAACTGGAATAGTAACCATCGACAAATTGGGATCCCATCCGACTATCATCATTGGAGGACGAGCTCGGCTCAAAAAACGGATTGAGCTCGAGGGTTTCGATCGCTTTGGTCGTTATCCGTGAGCCATCTCGAGCACCACATTGGATGACAAGCAATCCTCCGCGTGATCGGTTTAATGAGAAGACATGGATGAGGATGAGAAGGCCTGTAGCGGTGCGCTCACTCGAGGTCGTTGTCTGTCAACACCAGTACCACAATGTTATCACACAGGACGTGTTGCATTCTGGAAACACCACTGAATGTCTTTCCACAGAACAACACGCAGGCCGCTCTTGATATTATGGCATTGGAGGAGTACAGCGCCTGAAACAGCCGTGCTCTCAAGATAAGAGGTGTGCCGTGGGAGAATTTGAAGTGAAAACCAAGAAAACAGGCATATGGACCAATTCCTTCTGGCAAGACCATGTTTATTATCCGTCTTGAGTCTTGAACTGTGGCTACAACCATCGAATCTCCGCATTTGGCGCCTTCTCTCGGACCCTTGCTGACATTCTACGCTCGGTATCATTATCTTTTATGAATGTGCCACTGAGACCGAGAACTCTCAACGGTAATAAAGATTCGCCGCTGTCCGCAATTCGATCAACCAAAAGCTCCAGATGTTTTTGGCGAAAGGAGAGGGCGTTGAAGTGTAGTTCTTCCATTGTTGAGAAATCAATCGCCTGAATCACCGGTTTCCAGTCATACCCAAAAAACCAATCATCTGATACACTAAAGACCTTCAGTGGAGTCCTCGGTTGCTGGTGAATTGAAACCATCGATGCGATCCATCGGCATTCAATTGCACTCACCACAGGCCACCAGTAGCTCCTAAGAAAGAACTCTTCCAGCACAGGAAAACTACTCTTGTCGGGAAAAGTTTGGGCAATTCGAGGCAGCCATTGTTGTGCATTCTGTCCATTCAAGTGAAGACTCGTCAATCGTTCCTTGTGTCGTTCGAGCAGAAGCAGCGCTTTCTCCAGTTGATCTCCTTCATCAAGCCTTTGTAGAGACAGTTGTAAACATGTTAAACCCTGCGATTGATTGATGACTCGACTCATGGCATCCAGTCCGGGAGTTGACAGGGATGCAGGAGCGATGTCGAGACGTGCAATCCTCGAGGTTGTCTCCTGCAAGGATTCATCCAGTAGAATGGCAAGGCGATCACTGAATGATTCTGGCGCAACAAAAGTGATAGCTGACCAACCGTGCTGACGGATGGAGTTGTACACATCAGGTTCAACAATATAGGACTGGCAGTCTCCTAGATTGATGTGGGGTACCGTGTCAAGGGCTGGGGATCCTTCGTCAAAAGACACTTTCGTCCTGGTTTCAGGATGAACCAGTTCGAACGTGCGTAATGCTGACCGGATCTCATCTTGAAGCATCTCCTCTCTTGTGGAGCTCACCAGGTCGATAATAGCAATGTGTCGTTTCACATCGCAGACAATCCGAAGGCTAGTGATGCTCGAATTGTGCTGGAGAAGACTGACAAGACGGTTGTCATCCTTTTGTTGTGGTGTCTCCGATAATACGAGAGCAGCTGGACATTGCTGGATGAACTCCAGGTCATCCAATGTGAGTGCGCCAAGATCTCTGATGGAAATGACCACATCCTTGATTTCGTCCTGAAAGATGCCTTTGGCCGACATTGTGAACCGACCGAAGTCCAGTGATAGTGACTGAAGTCCATCAAGACTGCCGAGCGTATCTGTTGTTGAACTCGACGCCGAGCGATAGCTATGCAGTTTCGAGCCAATCTCCGTAATAGGCCGCCAGCTCTCTACGCTCTGTATCTTGAATAGCCTGCCCAATTCGTAAAACTGCTTGGTCGTTGCTTCAGGTGTGACAGTAACCTTGATCTCATTTCCGCTCCATACACCGCCGCTGGCATTGATGCTGTACCTCAGTTGCTGCAAGGCCGATTCATAACACTCACGCAAGTGATCGCTGCATATCCACGTGTAGAGTCCATCCTGTATCTGCATCCGACTCAAACCACCAGAGACATTCTCTCTAACCTTGGTCTTCAAATGCCATTTCAGATCGGTGAGCTCTGCAATATCCAAACACTGATGAACCGTGGCATCGTTGACACATCCTGTTGCTTCCTTAAGGTATGTTATCGTGTCGTCGATAAGTTGACAGATCCCCTCACTATCACCAATCGCATGGTTGAGACCCAACAACGGTGGTACCACCAATCCTCTTGCCTTGGTACCGTACTTGACCATGTACATCATCGTCAAGAGATATGGACCATATTTGCTGATGAACTGGTCCTGATTGTTAAGGTCGTATCCAGGATGATTCGCCAGATGAACTTCGTGTGGTTTGGTACAATCCTTGGCCATAGTATGGGAGCCGCATTCGCACAAAAAGTATAATCGGAACTGTACCGAGAGTGATTCTCCTTGTCTGTCGACAGCGTGTATTGGGCCTGGAAGAATGATGAAAAGTCGGGGGGCTGGAGATGTGTGGGAAGGGTTAGCGAGAACGGCCTGAACAAGGTATTGGGCATGGATGAACTGGTTGAGGGTCTGCTGTGTCTCTTGGCCTCGTAGTTTTGGTGACAAACGATCCTGCTTCTGCCTGACTTTTGCATTCTCACTCATCTGCTTCAGTAATTGTTGCTGCGAGTGTTGTGCCTGCTCATTCAACTCCTGAAAGTCGATTATGATTTTGTTTATCTGTTGCTGCATTTGTTGCCGGATGTCTCGTATCTGTTGATGTGAGTCTTGATCCAACTGCTGCAACCTCTGCTGAACAGCCTCTGCTTGCTGTTGCTGTTGTTGTTGTTGTGATGTTTGTAGGGCTTGCTCCCACTGTTGTCTATGCAGACTCAATTGCTGCGTTATTCGCTCAACCTCCTCGACATGGTGTTGGTTGGTCTGTTGCAAATTCTGTAGAATATGATTGCTGGGGACGTCTAAGGAATTTGAATCGCCTTGGTTGTCATCTGTGGTGACCACGTCAAGAATGATGCCTGGTTGATGTGCTATTCTCGGCGGGATGAGACTACATATATATGGACGGTAAGGTCATGAAGGACAAGGCAGTGTGAGAGGTCCATGTTTTCCTTGCATCGCCTTGTCTGCTGCATCGATGTACTTACTATTCAAAGTCTTCATCGGCCAAGAATAAGACCACCTCACCACCACACATGATGCGCTTTACGACATTCTCAAAGGACAGCTGAATATCCTTTAGTAGCACGACACGTTGATTGCTCTTGGGATCATGGCGAGTGGGGATGGAGATGATCTTGGAAGAGGACTGAGTGCGGAACGCCTGTGAGAGTGGAGCACTCATATGGCCTCAGATGTATGGAAGGAGAAGTTGAGAAAACAAGTGTGAAGCGAAGTGGGACAGGAGCAAATTTTTTATTGCAAATCGTGTCTTGGCAGTCAGTCAGCTGCCACTGCGCCATCCCCCTTTCCTGACCAACAGCTTCTG
>Ga0247824_10001650_pt1 | contig 12269 bp, 15 predicted proteins | sample 13C_PalmiticAcid_FD_194412 | JGI IMG/M metagenome (GOLD analysis project Ga0247824, IMG submission 194412) | Soil microbial communities from agricultural site in Penn Yan, New York, United States - 13C_PalmiticAcid_Day48 | ecosystem: Environmental > Terrestrial > Soil > Agricultural land...
GTATCATTTCTATAGTATTCGTCCTCTTTTGTGTTCCCTAAAGGAGCCACAGATCCCACCCGGGTTGATGAACCATATCCTCGGCGCCCTACAGTGAGCTCCCTTTTTTACTCTCGCTCTGCCTGCAAAGGCGGCGGTCGCTGGCCCTCGTGGCTGCGCCTGTATAGAGAGTGGCGATGATCTGTACCCCGGCTTTCTCGAGGTCTTGCCTTTGGGCGCTCGGGCGGGGTGGGTGTCGATGGAAGTCTGACCGGCTTTTGCTTTCTTTTTCGTTGCTCTCTCGGGCGTTGCTCGGGAGGTGAGGAAGAGGACTCGGCGTTTGAGGCGGGCTTGATTTGTGCGCTCACGGAGAAACTTCGTCTGGCCCTTGACCCATACTTTGAGCCCAACCGTTGGGTCAAGGTTCTGGCATTTGATGAATTGGATTGCTGATGTTACTGTTGGTCGGTCGACTGTGGCTGCTTTTGTGTCCCGAAACCGAGCCGCGAACCAATGCATGACAGGAGTTTGCCGCACCCCGAGTGGGAGTGTGTGTTTTTAGGCCACCTGAGCGGTTCCATGCCACAAAATCCCAAAACAGCAATTCTGGATTGCCGGCATTGCAAACAACACATGCCCCTCGTGGTCGCCCCGCCGAAGTTGGCGCTCCGTCCCGCGGCCTCCGAGTTCCGAACCGAGCCGTCATCAAGCGCAAGCACGAACATCAACCAAACATTGGCGGAGCGACTAATCACATCAGAAACCTCGGTCTGGCTGTTCGAGTCGGCGACCACAACCCAGCAGCCCGAGACATGTGCTTGCGTTTCCAAGGAACCAAACTTTCGAGGAGGCCAAGCAGCAGACTAAGACGCTTGGCCTGCAATCTAGCTTCATCCGGGCGCGCCGTTGGTGACCGTGCTGCGACGTTACAGCAAGGGGCAAGTTCGGGCCAAGCACAGAGCCAACTCACAATCAAGGGAAGGCAATCACTTCTCCCAGGAAAAGTGTAAGGCAGATTGCGAGGGAATATCTCATCGGAGCATGCACTGCGAGGTGGTGGCAGATCAATATGGGTATGCGTCTACCTGGCTCCGGGTAATCACCTCAGCCCAAACCATCCTCGGTCTGTTCTTCCACGGGCTCCAAGGCGCTAGCTACCTAGCTAGCTCCGATGCCATCCTGATGTGGTGTTGTCCAAGCAAAGTTCCAAGCAACTACCGTCGGCCCCAGTCCACCACCGTGCCTTCCTCGCCTCCATACCCTCACTGAGTGTTGCCCGGGTTTGTGTCGGTCTCGGCACCCCTGTTCCTGGTCTCGTTGGCAGCCCTGTTGGCAGTGGGACTGCCAGTGGCACGGCCACCACTGTTGGTCCTAGTGTTGTTGTTGTTGTTGTTGTTGTTGTTGTTGTTGTTGTTGTTGTTGGTGGTGGTGGTGGTGGTGGTGGTGGCGGCGGCATTCGGGCTGCCACTGGCGCCACTGCTGCCGCTGCTGCCGCTAAGGCTCCGACGCCGGATGATTAGGACGCTGCTCCGCCGGTTCCGTCCCGTTTCTCCGTATCGTCGCCGCTGGGGACTGGGCGTTAGGGGACCGTGGTTCCGGCACGGGCGCTCGACGCGGACACGGTCGAGGAGGTGGCGGCGACGGCAGCCCAGCGTGCCGCGCTTGTCGCAAGGGGAGGCCAGGACGACGCCCCTGGGGCAGCCGCAGGCCCAGATGACACGCTTGTAGTGGCACATGGGAGGTGGGTTGGGTGCGATGCCTTGAAGAGTTGCAGGTCGCAGCTTGAGGTCAGTTGTGGCTCTTTGGGAGGGCAGTGGTGGTACGGACCTGATGCTGGTCCAAAGTCTGCTTGACTGGGTCTCTTGGTAGCCGTCGGGAGCTTGCTGCCAGCGGGTTTCGAGTGTCAAGACTCAGTGTACGGAGTTGGATGCAGGAATGCATCTTGACACCATATAACTGTCCGCGAGTCAAGGGGTTCATTTTCATAGATGCCCGCTCCTGTTGTCTTTGCGAATAAGTTGAATGGTGATTGGTCTGTGGTATTGTCTGGCAAGTTCAGGTCCGGAATGATGTTGTGTTATTGCTATTGTTGTTGCTGCGAATGGTGGTGGGCGGCGGCCCCATTGTGGTGTCCTGAATCGCACTGATGAGGCTTGCGCACTCTTTGTATCAGCCAGCTCCTGTTCAATGCTGTTCACGAAATAGAGGGATAACACCCACAAGAACAATCCATTTTGTACAATTAACTGCACTACGCCGCCGGCCGTTGCCAACGGAAACTGGATGAAGTGCAAAGATGAATCCAGCACAGCAGTTGCATCGATGCCATCGCCACTCAACATTTCTACTATTGGACCGGAGCCCTCTGCTCAGACAGAATGGAGAAGTGAATGATCGCAAAAGTTCCTGGAAATGTCGGAGTGCTCAAACACAGCCAGACTGAAGTCTGCTCATGTCACCCCTCCCGTCATTTTCAAGTTGTCAGTGTCTGTTGTCGAGGACGTAGCAACGCTAAATAAACAACAGAACTGTCTCGAGCCCCGAAGTCTTTGATCGCCGTAGTTGAATCTTCAGTTACCATTGTTGAGAACCTGGAATTGGGGTATGCGGCGACAGCCAACAGGAATGCCGAAAACTTGAAGCTGCAGGAACCAGGACTCGCAAGTCCCAGTGAGATTAGATTAGGTGTCTCAAAATGCCATTGCGAAGCTGGAAAAAAAGCCATCCAAAGTGGGATGTTGGGCTGCCCAGCAGCAGCCGCACTGGCGCCTGGAGCCTGACGCCCTTCCTGGCCCTGGCTCTTGTGCGCTACACCAGCCAGATACGTCGCTCTGCCCCCCGCAACTCCTGAAAAGCCGCGTCGATATCGTTCCCAAACAGCCTGCCTGTCCCCAGCCTCTCGTAGCAGGTGCCAAACCCGGGAATGTCCACCGGTCTCAGGAACAGGACCACAAAGACAACCTGACGGCCATTCAAGTTGCCGTAGCCCAGCCCGCCACTCTCCGTGGATATTCTGGCTAAAAAAAGGGCATGTGCTGCCTGCCCGGACCATGTTGATTGCTGAGCCGGCCCACCGTCTGGATGTGGTGCGTTGCCTTGGCCGTCGCCGTTCTGCCAGTCGGGATGCTCAATGGACGCCCACCCAACAACGACATTGGGCTCCGACTCGGTCGTGGCTCTCCGCCACATGTCTCTAGTAAAGTCGGAATTGTGGTTGGTGAGTGCCCCGGCGACCGCGCGGTCACCCTTGGACCCAAACGTTCCATGTATCAGGACCGGAGTAAGCCTCCCTTCCATCCTGATCATGACGAATCGGTGCTCCTTACTGTATTCGTCATTGGGAGGTTCCTCGGTAGCTTGCGTGAACAGCGGCGTCCTGACGGTTTGGCCGTCCCCTTCCACCGACACGGCCACCGGCACCGTTCTGGCCTGGACCATCTTGCATACGGCCACTGGCTTGTCGCGCCGTCTCGCCGGCTTCGACCACTGCACTTCCATCCCGACAAGGACCTCCCCGCCTTTGTTGTTGTCCATGGCCGTGGCCATGGACGCCCATGACCAGGTTGGGAGGCCCTGGAGTCTCACTCTGGGCCCCGGGGTGACTTGCTCCCACGCCAGGCCTCTGAGGTTGCCGAACCAGAGCCCGGAGACATAGCGATAGCCGCGGCCGGGAGCATTACGATGCCTGCGGCCGGGCAGGGCGCCCCGGCCCGCCGCCGCCGCCTCCTCCCTCTCTGACAGGGCAGCCCCAAACTCCTTTGCGACGCCGCCCAGCGCAATGAGCCGGTCCTCCTCGAGCCGGGTAACTTCGAGCCTCGAGTACGTCTCGACAACCGTGAGCCAAGACGCCATCACGGAGCTGCGTGTGGTCAGATCGATCCCGAGAGCGGACTTGAAGGCAAGGTCGTTGAACCCTTCTGGCTCCTCGCCAGCCATCCCTGTACCCAGCGCGCCGAGCGCGGCCGGCCTGTTCACGTTGTCTCCACTCAAGCCCTTCGGCCGGCCTTCCTGGCACTGCACAAAGACGCCGGCCTCGGAAAAGGCAAGCAGCCGCCGGCTCAGCAGCCACTCCTGGAATACCCACCCGCGCCTCAGCAGCGGGCTCCGGCTCACGCACTGGACGTAATCCCGCGCGAGCTTCTCCTCCCCAATGCACTGGGCGTAGAAGTAGCCCTGCCGCGTTCCGTCCCGGCCGCGATACGGCATCCTCGCGAGGGCGGGCCGGAACTCGGGCGGCACGACGCCCACCAGCCCCCCGTCGGGCAGCAGCGCCGTCGCCGAGATGGTCAGCCACGCGTGCTGGTAGTAGTCGGCCATGCGGGCCGACTCGCGCGCCCAGTCGGCCTCGTCGTCCTGCACGATGCACCACGAGTCGATCCACAGGTAGCGCACCCCCAGCGACCGCGCGTGCTGCGCGGCCTCGAGCGCCAACCGCGTCGGCTGGTGGCACTGCAACAGCCGGCTCGCGTAGTTGCTCCTGGTCGTCTGCGTCGCGCCGGTGTCGTCCCCCCAACGGTGGCTGAGCGCGATGTACCGGCCCCTCATCCCCGCCGTCTCGCGGAGGAGGAAGCCGAGCGGGGGGTGCGGGGCGGCCGCGTCGGGGACGCCGTCGCTGTAGACGAGCTCGACGCACCGGGAGGGAAGAGGCACGTCGTCGACGTCGAAGGATTCGGTGCGGGAGAAGGTCTGGCCGCACTTGCGGTGGTTCGCCTTGCAGTGACGGTGCCAAGCGGACACGGCCTCGCTGTGGAACGGGCCCCAGGTGTGTTTCTCGAGGGAAATGCGGCCCGTGATGTCTTGGGACGTTGCGGCGGGTGTGCCTGGGAGGAATCAGGATTCATCGCGCACCGAGCCCTTCCCCTGAGCATTTGGCTATCAGGACCTGGAGGCACCCACCGGCATCGGCACCGAGATGAAGCGTGACGGCATGGGTACACGCGCTAGTCTGGTCCCTCGACTCGCAAAACGGGCTCACGAAGGCGTCTAGCCCGGCGATGTTCAACGCCTCGGTCCCGCGACTCGGCAGCACGAGACCGGTCTTGGCTCGGAAATGGACCCAGACGGGCGCCCGCACCGTCGTGAGCCACAGCCTGAAGAGGGTGAGCCCCTGGGCCGAGAGCCACTTGATGTCAGCCCACTCTCCCGAGTGCTTGCGCAGCTCGATGCTGAGGAACTTGAGCGTGTCCCCGCGGTCGGCGGCGAGGAAGTGCTCGAGAAGCATGGAGCAGAAGCTGCAGCCGGCCCTGGCGGCGCGGATGAAGGAGGCCACCGGGTAGCTGCGGTATGGAAAGCCGTCGGGCGAGAAGGATTGGATGTTGAAGTTTTCGCAGCGCGTGCAGAGGGCCATGGTCAAACCCCAAGCACGTAGGTACGTATTCAAGGCCGTTCTCAGAGAAAGAGTACCTTGGGTAAGGACTTAGGTAGTCAAAAAGGTGCAAGTTGGCGGTTTGGGATCCTCGCCGATTCCTCAGCTGCCTCCAGTCTGTGTCACGAATGCAACCGTTACGTGCTGGGCTGCTGGCTGGCCACCTTGTTGGCCAGCGAATACTGCGGGCAACTAAATGCGGACAGAGGCTGTGCGTGCATTCCGTCTGCAAGAGACACCCAAGGTTAGCACGAAGGCCAAGTGGCAGGCGTTGACTGGGCTGAATGGGCTGATAAGGGTGCTGTTCTGCAGCAAGGCTGAACTCCTCAGAACTAATTCGGGCGCCAATTTCATGTTCTCAGGCGCACCACCGTCAGGGGGCTCACCATCACCATTCACCTCAACTCTCCCCGCTTTAGACTGGCCTCGTCTTTCCCAAGCCTGCTAGATAAGGATACAGGTTTCATCAGGCAAAGACCATGTCACAGATCCAAAGGTACCTCCACAAGACGACCGGTTTCTGGGTCGGCTTCGGCGGCCGCGCCCGCCGCGGTGCTCCGGGGCGGAATCCCCGGCAGCAGGTCTTCAGGTGGTGCCTCGCGCTGACGATGCTGCTACCCCTTGTCAAGTTTGTGGTTCTCGTGTTCTTCTGGATCAATATAACCGACGTCATCACTATACTTGTCCTGTACTCGTCCGACGACTTCCTCGCCCGGCTCTACGCCGTGCGAGGGTTATTCGCGGCGTTCACCGCCCTGGCGCCCCTACAGGTGGTGAACTTCCTCATTCTCTGGCCCCGCAAGAACCACGGGGCGAGGCGCAGCGCCCTCGTCGTGGCCGGCGACCTGCTCCTCATCGCCCTGACGACCGTCCAAAGTTCCCTCATCGAGTCCACGATTGCCGTAGCGCCCAACGCGGAGGACGACCTCAGCGCAGCTGCGCTCGAGGTGTTTGCCCGCTCTTTTCGCGGCTTCACGTGGAGTTTTATGGCTCTTGTCTCGCTCGACGCGGCAGTCCACGCGAGCGCCATGGCATTCTGGCACTGGCTGCTGCCGCCGGTCTGGCGGTTCCCCAACCATTTCGAGCCGGTCGTCCGGGAAGATGGAAGGAAGCGCGTCCCGGGGGTGCGCCCTGGGGAAGACGACTCGCCACGCGAGTTCGCCGAGCTATCATCTCTCTCCTGCCAGACGAGCCTGGCTGCGCACTTTCGGAACCAAGAAACGTTGAGAGCACGAGCGAGTCGTGCGGAGGGCGAGGTAGGTACATGTGTAGGTACCTAGTCTGCGAAGTTGATGGGACCCCTCCGCTGATTTCCCTCTATTAGCGCGTCATGAACGAGGGCATCTCTACCTCATATCGAGGGCGGCAGATCTCGGAATCCCGCGAGAAGCGGAGCTCGGGGATCAGCAACGACATGGGTCCTCGATTTGCCCCTGAGGTCCAATACTGGGCTTTCGGGACGGCGTTGTTCGCGTCGAGCATGGAAATGATGAGCTGGGTCACTCCCTTCGCCGTCGTCGTGGAGAGCATCCTTTACGCCTTGACCTGGTGGTCTGGGCTTCAATGGGCATGGTAAGCCGAGTCGCTCGAAGCGACCTCAGATGCCAGCACCCGGAACTTGACTGATTCGAATTCTAATCCACCTAGGTTTTACCATGTGGCTTTTGGTTGGGCTCTACTCGTGGCCCTCCTCCTCACAACGATCATCACCTTGATTCGTTTTCGTGTGCCGTTCAACTACAGGCTCGGCGGCAAGCTGCGGATCGACCTTGCGCTTATGCTCGGAGCGGTCCCTGTTAGCATCACCGGATTGGTGACGAATCTGCCCCGTTTTGTCCGCTCAGTCTACCCGGGCTACTGGGGTAAGTCCCAGAGCTTGGATGGATCGCTTGGATTCATACTTGTAACCCTTTTTCTTAGCGGCGCTTGGATATTTCTTGCGGCGGTCGGTCTTCTTCGGCTGCCGCGGTTTTGGAGGAGCTACTCCCGGAGGAGAAGGTTGGCAATGCAGTGACAATAGATCCCTGTAGTAGGGAGCTGAACCCCAGCTCCTCGGCTGACAATTCTTTCAATATCACATATACCTACGCATTGGCTACCGGGCAAAGGGGGAGCAAATCTCTGGCCGCACTTGATCTTTTCATACTGACAAGGCGATCCGAAACTGAACGTTGAAGCTTGCTCCCTTCCGCCCAAGGACTATTGCTGGATCCATTCGGTTCGCGGGAGTCGGCGGTCACGGTGACGGCTCTTGTCGAGGCAAAGTTTGATGGAGGACCCGCTGTCACCCCTGAGCCACCGCATTCATCCTCAAACAGACAAGCACGAGGCAGTGAGACAACCCCCTACCTGAACACACTCATGCAGCCACAGACCATCCCAAGTGCGCAATGAAACCACATCGCCAAGGCCTAGGATCGACGCCCCCACGGTTCCCCAAAAGCTGGATCATTCGCATGGTCGGGTCCTCCCAAGACCAAAGCGGCCATCTTGTCCTCGGCAGCCGCCGATCCTTGCCCAAGAGCGGAAAGCAAGATCGGGAGGCGGCAGCTACATCTCAATGAAAACTTAGCATCAGCGTTATATCGCTAATTTTGCAGCTTCAGGTCGGAATTTCCCCTTTTTTTGATCGCTCACTGGATCTTTGCTGATCAAGTGTAGGACCGGATATTCCGTGGTCAGCTCGCAAGCGAGGTCCCCGACTCCCTGCCAGCGCCGGGTGGTTTTCGACCGGACGGTGCGTTTCCGCCCTGGGCCGGGCCTCCTCCCGCGCTTGAAAACTCTATGTGGAGACAACAGAAGCCCTAAAGCACCCCATCGGCCAGGGCTGCCACATGGCCCCGAGACATCCCCTGCCTGTCAGCTTGGCGCGGACAGTCGGTCTCAGTCTTCTCCGTCCAACGTCTGGTGATGAGGCATCAAAGAACATGTGCACACCCGACGCGGCATCAGTGACCGGGGATGGCCCGCTGAACGGGGAGGTTGCGTCCCAAACCTTAACGGCGGCCAACGGCGCAGATCTCGGCGACCAGTCCGACAGAAGTTGAGCGCATTCCATTTCCCCTCACCGAAAGCGAGTCCCCGATGACGATCGCCTGCGGGGCACACAACACTGGTGGTTTCATGCCTTTATCAGGAAATCCCAGGGAAATTCCTGACCCTTCCCGCCCAACAACTCGCCAAGCCGGAGCTAGCGTAGCGAGATCTTCGGTGCCATCGAGGATGTGGCTTGGAGCCGCGGCTGTTGGCCTGGACCCACTGCCAGTGCCGAGCATGTCTCACATCAGACTGCTGACAGAGAGCTTGCGGCCGATTGTCCGGAAACGGCTTGTGCTCCCTTTGAAGGGGCAGCGGCATGTCTCCCTTCCATCTTATACCGCCAAATTTTGCAGAGCCTTTCCTCTCCCCTGCTTTGGTGTCGTGCGACATGTTCCCGAACTGGGGCCTCGGTGGGCGTTTCGGTGGCGAAGTTGCCAGCCGCCTGGATTGTTCTGGACTGGGTTTCCCAGTTCAGGAGGTTGATGCACTCCCGCGGCACCCCGCGACTCGTCACTTGGACTCGGACGAACCCCCAACGCCCGTGCGAGCAGTTTTTCAACGGTTGCCGATCCGGCAATAGCTTCTTCCCACCTGGACTCTGATGCTGATTTCCCCAAAGGAGGATCATCGCCAGACCCTTCACAGAGCCCAACCGGCCCAGCCACCGTCAGCAGCAAGAAGCAGTCAGCAAACCCCTCATTCCACCTGCCACTTTCCTCGACGCCAGGGTGCAAGCCTGCTGCAGGTCGGCTTCAAGCCCCGCCACGATGCTTGGCACCATGACACGCCGATGGCAGGGCGGCAGCCGGCCATGTCGTCCCGAACGTGGTTTCCAACGTGGCAGCCCGGCGGTTCAGTCGGTGCAACCATCCGGCGAGAGTTCTGTGGCATAAATACCCTTTCCTCTGCTACCGGTCCCTGGCTGTTTCATGAGGTTCCAAGGCCCACGTGTTTGCAGTGCCGGGTGTCCCTTCATCACCGGTTGTCCCGGACGAAATGTCTCTTTTCGTCCAAGCATGCAGGTCCTGGGAGCATCCCTCAAAGCGGGCCCAGCATGACGGCCCACCCCGGGCGGGCCCCAACATGTCGCTCAACTTTCACATGAGGAGCCCGTTCAGGGCCTCGGGCCAGTCACCATCCTATTTCGGTCCCGTTGGGGGGGGATCGACCCCTCCACGCCCCACCGAAAAAAGGGCCGGCGATGCTCTGCAGGAACAAGATTGTGAGTGGTGGCCCCGTACGCCATCCCGGGCGTACTCCAATTTCATGCACACCTCGAGACCACCTACGTCTGCCGTCAACGTCCTCCGATCTGCCAAGCCGTCGTCGCCACCCTCCCATGTCGACAGCGTTCCGCGGTCATGGAACCTGGGGTCGGGATACGGCTCATGCCTGGCGGGCCGGGATGTGACGCCTCCTTGAGCGCGTATATACAGGGTGTGCCCGCCAGTTTGCCCCGTAGGGCCCGGTGACAGGTCGTCTCGGTCTCCGCCCTCTCTCCCTCTCCAGCGTTCCTCGCCTGCCGGCCTGCCGAACAAGGCTGATCGATTCCACGGCGAATGGTGGCCTGACATGCGGTCCTTCACGCCCACCCGCGCCATCATCGGCCTGTGTCTCGTCACCCTCTGCCATGTCGCCGCCGCTGCCGCCGCCGCAGGCACAATTTCGGTCGAAGAGGGGATTGCGGCGCTCCCGGACTGCGCAGTACGTGCTGCCGATGCCTGCCGGAGAGACGGCGAACTGACGCATCATACCAGCGGAACTGCTTCATGAGCGGCATCACCCAGACGACTTGCCCCCTGACCGACACCGCCTGCCTCTGCGCCGATTCCAAGTTCAACAATGTGGTTACGGCATGCATCACGGCCGACTGCACCATCAAGGAGACCCTCAGTATGCCGTCCTCATCGGTTTCGGTCCGGACCTCATGCTGATGTTGAGCAGCGGCCAAGAATGCCACCTCCCAAATGTGCGGGATCCCGGTCAAGGGCGACGATAGCCTGATCCCCATCTACTCCGTCTTTATCGGCCTGGCCGTCTTGGCCGTGATCCTCCGGATTGTTGCGCGGGTCATCACGCATGCCTACTTCTGGTGGGACGACTTTGCCAACCTCTTTGGCTTCGTACGTTGACCCGGTTCCCGGGAACACCATTCTGTGCTGACAGCTGCCCAAGATTGGCTCTGCTCTGTTTACTGCCATGAGCATCAAGGGTGGGTTCCCCGCTATCCCTGGTAACCTCCCAGCCTCGAAGGCTAACCAGTCCTGCAGCCATCGGATACGGCCAATCCAAAGACATCTGGTTCGTCCCCTTCGACAACGTGACCACCGTCCTGAAGGTCAGTCCTTCCCCTCCCCCTTCCGTCGTCATCTTCACCAACCCGCTCACCCTCTTTTCCGCCTCTAGATCTTCTACGCCGAGATGCTCCTCTACACCATGACGCGCTTCTTCGTCCGCGCCTCCATCATCCTCTTCTACCTGCGCGTCTTCCCGCCCCGGTCCGACAACAAGCTCGGCCGCATCCTGCAGTTCACCATGGCCTTCAACGTCGTCTACAATATAAGTTTCTTGATGGCCGTCATCTTCCAGTGCCACCCCATCTCCGACTTTTGGACGCAGTGGTCGGGCGAGCACGAGGGCCACTGCGGCAACGCCAACATCCTCGCGTGGGTCGCCGCCGCGACGGGCATCGTGTTTGACTTGTGGCTGCTGGCGCTGCCGTTTCCGCAGTTGTTGGTGTTGAACCTGCATTGGAAGAAGAAGCTGATGGGGGGGATGATGTTTTTCGTTGGTGTTGCGTACGTGGTTCTGGGTTCTTGCAGGGTTGGAAGGGGGAGCATGTGCTGACAGGTTCGAACAGGGTCATGATTATCAGTCTGGTCCGCCTCAAGACCATCAACGAGTTCACCCGCGCCGTCAACCCTACCAGTACGGGACCCCCCCCCTCTTACTCTCACACTGTCTAGGATACTAACCCCTGCTGCAGAGGATATCGTCCAAGTCTGCCTCTGGTCCGGCATCGAGCTCGACGTCGGCGTCATCTGCCCGTGCCTCCCCTCCTTCCGCCTGCTGCTGCGCAGGCTACTCCCTAACGTCATCGGCACGTCGGGCCGGTACGAGATGGATCCCATGTCCAACCCGACGGGCGTGACGCGGAGCGGGATACGCAAGAGTCTGGGAGGCAGCGCGGGGCTTGGGGGAGGAGGAGGAGGCAAGATTGTCGTGGAGAACACCATCGCCATCAAGTACGGGAGCAGCGATTCGAACGACGGGAGGAGTTGTGCGAGTGTTACGGGCTTGGTGGAGGGGAGAGCGTCGGCGGAGGCGGATGAAAGTGGGGGGAGGAGAAGTCGTTCGTGAGGGCGCTTGGGAAAGGAATATGATTATGACTTGTTTTGTTTTGACCGTTGTGCGTGATTTCGGCGGGTTTGTTGTGACATGCATTTCTGCCCACGCATGAAACCCCTTGGCTCGCCCAGGGCGGTTCGCGCCTGTCTCACACGCCCGGATGCCGGCTGATTACCCCCGGGCGCCACACCGATGGGGAGGTCCGCACTTGTCCGTTAACTTGCGGCAGTCACACCGCACCACCCTGAAAAAAGAACACTCCACCAGACCTTTCATTCACTTCCCCTTCCCTTCCACCGCCCACCCCATTCAACAACCACCTCACCCACCACCCGGTCCTAGCCAACACCCGACAATAACCACCACTTCGGCACTCATCCAACCCACACAACCAACAACACCACCACCCACCCACCTACCGCAACAACCCCACACAACGAAAACAATGCTCGTCCTCAACATCGCCTACACAGCCCCCCTCCAGCCCCCCCACACCCACCCCCGCCCCACCCCCGCCCCCGGGGGGACCGGCCCGCCG
>Ga0247824_10001651_pt1 | contig 12269 bp, 19 predicted proteins | sample 13C_PalmiticAcid_FD_194412 | JGI IMG/M metagenome (GOLD analysis project Ga0247824, IMG submission 194412) | Soil microbial communities from agricultural site in Penn Yan, New York, United States - 13C_PalmiticAcid_Day48 | ecosystem: Environmental > Terrestrial > Soil > Agricultural land...
TGTGATCCGGATGTTCGGGGCGATCATCTTTTTCGGGGTGCCATTCACAAAGTGTGGCAATGAAATAAATATAGCCCGAATCAACTGAGGGGCCACTTTGTTCGAAGCAACGTTTTTAACCACGACAACAATAAGGGGTGGGTGTGTAACCGAACACAGTGGATCATCTTGATCATCACGCGCCTTGGACAAGCGGATAATCGGAAGAGGATGAAGGCGAAGGAGGAGAGGAGGATCGGTAGACTTACTGCATCCCATGCCATGACAATCTGGAAGAGTTGAGCAAAGACGAACACGATCAGGTAAGCCACGATCGCCCGCGAGGGGTTATTGGGGTCAAGGTAGGGTTCAATGTTGCTGTCATATACTGGCGAGTCCCGCAATGCTACAAAGTACTTGACGACAACGATGATCTGCATGATGATAACGAGTAGGGCTTCAAGGCTGAACACGAGCAGTAAGGATTTGCCATAGATTGAGCAGGGAAATTTGACCAGTTTGGTGAGGCGAGCTTTCAGTGGAAGGAGCTGTTCTGGGTCTGTAGAATCAGACGAAGCACTGGGTTGTGGAGGATAGGCATAGTAGTTGGCTGGCTTGCTTTCATAAGTCGAACGATCCTGTACAGCGGCAGGAGCGTCAGGACGTGCTACACGGTGCTGCTGTATCCTGACGGAATCTTGATTTTGCATCTGCTCCTGTAGCCGTTGCTGGTGCAGCCTCTGTTGTTCAAGTTGTTCTTGTTGCTGGGGTGAGACATTATGGTTGTTGCTTGAAGGGTGGTTGCTTTGGTTATGGTACTCGTGTTTGGGGCCTTGGTCATTGGACGAATGTGAGTTGCCGTAGTTTGAGCTTAACGGATGGTTGTTGTCGCTCTCGCCATATTGCTGCTTCATGTTGAGATAGGGGTGGCTCCTGGTCCAGTAAACGAAGCTGGGAGCAGTGAATAGGATGTGAGTGGATGAGGGAGTGAGATGAGCCCGACGATATGACTTGGGGAAGGAGGAGGAGGGGTGAGGACGGGGCGAGGAAGGCGAAGGGAGGCGAGCGAGAGGGGGAGTCTATATGATGATGAGAACCGAGAGGGAGGCGATGGAGGAGGAGGAGGAGGAGTGTGAGGAGTCAAGAAGAAAGAAAAAAAAGTGTGTTGTGAGAGAGAGAAGGGACGGTTGGGCAAGTGGGTTCTCCTGTCTCCCACCTGGTGTGATCGAATCAGGAACAGCACCATACGGCAGCCAAACGGCTCACAACTCAACCACAGCACGGTGCGGGGGTATGTATCGACGGCTGATTTAAAAAACAAATTAATCCCTAAATGAAGAGAAATGAAAGGGTGCGGTCCAGGGTACCGGGGAGGACACATGGAAGGAAGAGCTGTCCTGTGCCGAGTGCATGCCAGCGGTGCCTGGGGCGGAGTATGCTTTGTGCAGACTAAACGGTCAAGAGAGAGAGAGCTGTCAAGCAACGACTGCAAGGGAAAAATGAAAAGAGGGACAGGAGTCCCAGCACATGTCGGTCCTCTCCTCCCGCGGAATGCGGTCACGTTGGCGCAGGTTTTTGAGAACGTACACTACGTGTGTGAGAAAGTCGTCTTCACACAACACCCTCTCACAACTACTACCATGACGTCCAAAGAACTCACCAGGAGCAGCGACACCTCTGCATCAACATCGCTCACCACAATCACAAAGTACAAGTCAAATATACCCACACCAGCTCCACAGCAGGTTCTGGAAGAGGATGAGTACATCGAGGCGCTCAGCAAGATCATTGAGAGGGACTTCTTCCCTGATCTGGCCAAACTCAGGCGTCAGCATGCCTATCTGGACGCCGTCGAGATGAACGATGTTGAAAGGATAGCAGCCACTGCCAAGGAAATCGCCGGCAACGACACTCCACTGGGGCAGCGAAGACTAAAGACGCCTGGTAAGCCCAATACTTCCCAACATGTGCGATGTTCTTGAAGCACCAAGCAGTGATTAACCATGTAGTCCATGAACGACAATAGCACAAACACCAAAGATCAGAGGTATGGGACTATCAGACCGGTCATGGACTCCGGCCCGTATTGATGCTGGCAACGCCACTCCTTCCTGGCGAGATGACAACAGAAACACAGTTCAAACAGACTTGGACACCACGCCTGCAATGGAGACTCCATCTGGAATAATGTCCGAAAGAGATACGAAGGGATCCGGTGGCGATCCAGAGAAGGAACCCATCGACACATCCCTATCCCTGGATCAGTTTCAAGCACGGTATACAAGCGAGGACAATGCTTCTTTCATGGAGATCGTGGAAAGGATCAACGCACAGAAACGAGAGAAATATCGCTGGCTATATGAGCAAGGAAAAAAGAAGCAACTGCTTATTGAGAATGGCCCAGGTTCGGACCAAAAGCTACTACGCGAAGCAGGCGAGATTGATGGCCAGGTCGTATCGTCAACATCAACGGATGCCGAGACCGAAGAAAACTCAAAGCTCGCGCTTGTCGTCAAGGACACGAGACCTGGGACTATAACAACCTGGGAGTTCAATGTAAGCTGAGAACATGCATATTAAGTGAATCGGCTTTACATTGTACAGCCCGAGCAAGCAATTTGATCCAACGTTTATTACCGTATGAACCCATGCTCTAGTCCAAGAACACATTGATGTATTTTCCTGAAGGCCTGGGCACCGTACTCGACGAGAAGAATATCCGTACTGCCCCAAAGGAGATTGTGCACAGGAATACTGGGTTTCAAGGACGGGACTTGTTAGTCGTCAACCAGGCAGCTGCAGCAAGACTTGATTCAACACCCTGTAAGTGGATTCTATTCTTTTCCATGGTCCCTTTGAGTATTATGACCTTGATATGATGGCACTCACCAATTTTCTGTCATCCAGCTGTAAATGGAGACTCGACAAATACGCCTAGGGTCGGGGGGTATAGTTTTGTTTCCTCCACACCTTCACCGAGCATGTCCCAGATGGGTGACGATCCAGATATGATGACATGGGGAACTATCGAAGACGAGCCTTTACTGATCAGTTCTGGTGTCGGAGACTCGGGTATGTATCCTGTGATCATCGTCATAGCTCCCTACAACCGCACATAACCTGGACTTGTCAAGCAGTTATTCATCAAATTACATATGCATCTTCCATGGCACTCTAGGCCCTTCACCGTTCAAACTTCCCCCAACACCACGTCGCGAGCTGATCGCACAAAGACTACAGGAAAAGGCTTCAAAACGCTTCAGGGAAAACCCATCCCTCAAAGCCAAAGTGTTCGCTTCGCCATCAATGTCAGCCCTCTCAGAATACCGAAATGCCCTTGGGGGAACCACTCCTACTCCACGGTTCAATTCTCCTTACACCGCCGTGTCTACACCAGCCAGAGGAAATCCTAGCGGATCCGGCTCCCATGCAGGAGCTGCCCGCATGGCTAGTCCGAACCCGAGAGCTAGGGCTGAGATGCTTTCACCTGCAGCCAGGAGTTTGTTGGACAGGGCAAGGAACAGTAGCAGTCGTAGTGCGGATCATCAGCTTCGCTCATCCTATGGAAATAGCAGCCCTAACGTGACAGGACGATCAGGAGGACATCGGCATGCTTCAGTTACCCCTTCGCCGCTAACCAGAAGACATTAAGCAGGACACACAACTCAGAGTCGATGGATCGTAGGTTCCAAGCTTCGCAAGCCACTTTGCAGATCAATGCTAGCCGAGGAAAGCTTCTCTCTCTTTCCCTCCTCTTTGCTCCACCCTCCTTCTTTTCAGGAAAACCATGCTCAAATACATTCACTGCAACAAGTGCTTTCGTAACGAGCCCGTTTCAGAGACACGTTATCTTCTCACACACTGTGGCCACGTTCTATGCGGATCATGTCTTGATCACGCTTCGGACGCTTACAGCGGTAGCAACAAAACCAAGGGTGGCACCCAGAGATCACTACTCCAAAATGACCCTGCAGCACTCAACAAGGCGGGCACAGGTTTGTCATCGACCCTCCCACGGTTAGCTGCTTGTAGGCTTTCCAAGCTGGCAATCCTTGTTCACACGACTCCCCTATTTGCCACCAAATGCAGAGAGGCTAGAGGCCGTATGTGCCCTATGCAAGGCGCCTTGTGAGTGCATACGGATCACTGAAAACTTGGTACCGTCGGTTTGGTTCTACGTCCTTGCATCGTATTGTATTCCATGTTCATCGGTTATTAATGTTAGGTTCTTTAGGATGACCTCCCACCACGAATCCAACCCTTTTTTCGAACCTTTGAAACCATCTGCTACGATACCATGGACATTTGGAAAGTATGGTAGTCTCTTCAAAAGAGATGCCCTGTCCTTGGATTGCTATCGGTAAGATGGGATTGTACTAACGGTTCTTGACAGTTTCACGAGGATAACTTGTCAGGGCTAATAGATCACCTGCAGAGTAAGACGAACAGGCAACATCAGATCCTCGTTAGAGCTCGTGCGGAGCTGATAAACATGAAGAAAATAAAATGGTATGGAACACACTCTGATATTAGATCCGCGTCCGAGGAATTTATCTACAGGTCTTTGACTCACCCGTACCTACCACTGTAGCGAGATGCAGGAACTCAAGGAAGAAAATGAGCGATTGAAAAGGAAGCTTCAAGAATGGGAAAGTGCCAAGCCCAATGACAGGCAGGAACACCACTTCCAGAAGAGTCATGAGAAGACCTCGGGTACGAAACATGGTCGGACAGGTGTCTCAAAACTCTCTTCCGGAAAGAACGTAGACAGGTTACAGGAAACCTCGACGGTAACCAAGAAATTGAGATCCCACACTGATAACCATCCATCTGAACGCGGAGACAAGGCTACAAGGTATCTACCAATTCCGTGCGAATGAATCCAGCCTTTCTAGTGGACACTTTGACCAATGTGCTCTTGCATACCATAGAGAACGCCCAGCCATGTCTAACAACAGCAGTATCTGGTCGGGTCGAACGGTATGCACGCACCAAAGTCAGTGAATCGACACAAATGACCGATACTTGAGGTATATCAATACTTATTACAAAAACCGATCTCAACTAGGCTCTTGTACCAAGGACACCCCAACCTCCTGGACGCCTGTCGCTCGTGTCAAGCACTCAAGCCGCATCTCCAAGGATCATACTGCACCCTCAGTCACGCGAAGGATTTACTTCACCAACAAGTAGCTCCTTTCGCCGCGGTATGCCTCCAACACCAATTCCCATTATTCAACCAAGTTGCACACCTCAGATTGTTGCTCCGAGTTCAAATGGTATTCCACCAATCTACGTTCAGGGTCCAGGACAACGGTACATGGTCGGACCTCCCGGGAACACTATCCACCAGACGCCAATTCCTGGCCTTGCGCCCACTGGCACGTGTAGTCGGATCCCTGTATATCCGATGGCACCTCCACTGGCCCCTCTCCGACCTAGATTCCCAGTGGCAGAGAACTCACGAAGAACCGGTGTCCAAGCAGGGCTTCAGCCAACCGTAACGATCAACAGTCGAGCTATGGCATCTGTAGGCCAGCCTCCGGGCTCTCTTCGATTGGTTCAAAGTAGTGGCAATGAAGTCCAGGACCATTTGATCCGCACGCGAAACTCGGCTTCATCGGCAAGAACAACTTGGCAGCAGCAACAACAACAGCAACAATTGTACCCGATGGCCCCTCCAACATTCCCTGGACCAAACACATTGGTCAACGCGGCAATACCCCCAACGATACTACCGTCGATTCTAAGCCGGCCCCATTGATGGCGAAGAATACGGATGAAAGGATGTCCGAGAGACCGATTGACTTGTTTATTCTGGCGTTGAGGTCTAAGATAACAGCTCAGGAGATTCGCCGAGTTTAACGAAGTTCCACCTTCATGCGCTGAACGACTTCATCGCGGAGTCTGTCTTGAATCTCGTTGATCTCGGCATTGGTCACATTGCGGTCCATTGAGCGGTAGTTGATCCTGTAACAGACACTGTGTCTCTTTGTCTTGGGATGTGTGAACTCGTCAATCTGTGGTGTTTTGATAGGAGGGAAGAGTTAACACCATCGCAGGACAGGCGATCCCTTTCGTTGGCAAGTAACGGGTCGTAGGAAATGTAGGAAACTAGAGCGCACATACCATACAGACGTCCTCAACAATATCACCCGCAACATCTCTCACGACCTCACAAAAGTTGTTTCCATGAAAGCCCTCGCTTGTCCAGAAAGAGATGTCCTTGTGACATGGTGGGTACTTTGAGAAGGGCTTGAACTTTTGAATCTTTGAGGGCTCAAACTGACGCAAAAACCGTTCGTCCTGCGACCAAAAGAGCCTGATGTCAGGGATGCCAAAAAGAACCAATGCCAATCGTTCAAGGCCAAGTCCAAAGGCCCAACCAATCTTATCGGGCTTGCCTATTCACGGCGTTAGGAATGATATCATGGAGTGTGTCAGTGGCGAAGCTTCAGACAGGTGATGACTACATGTCGGGAGACACGTCCTTACCGGCATTGTTCAAGATATCCTGTCTAATCACTCCGCATCCGAGGACTTCAAGCCATTTGCCCTGATAAAGAATCTCCATCTCCCAGCTGGGGCTCGTGAATGGGAACTGGGCATCGATCCAACGGACCTGCAGATCCTTTTCATGAGAGAAAAGATTCCTCACCATCTTATTCAACGAGTACTTCAAGTGATCAGCAGTTGCCAGCATAGCTGCTTCATCATGGCAGTCTTGCTTCGGATTCTTGTCCGTGATCACAGTAGCATCTGTGGTGTGGATGGATCCTGATGCTTGAGCTGTATCAGCAGCGATCTGTTTGCGGATAGTATCTACTGCTGTTTTGCTATCAAACAGCTCTGCGCCCTCCATCTGATGGAAGACTGGGTAGTGGCTCGAGTCAATCTCGTCCCTCCTGTAAACATCGGCTGTGATAAGCATTTTGTCGGCCTCAGTCATGACCCGGAGCTGATGGGCCGATGTATGAGTCCTGAGCATAATCTTCTCGTTGATGTAGTACGTGTCGGTAGGCGCACGACCAGGGTGGTCATCTGAAAAGCAAAGATCGTCAAAGTTCTCTTTGGTTGTAACCACAGGTGAGAAGCTTTGATAGTGCTTGAAATCAGGGAACGTGGACGCGATCAGATCCTTGATGATGGCAACTGGGTGGGTTGGGATGTGATAGAGTTGACGAGTGGTCTTGTCGAGGATCGTTGATGTAACATTGGTGAGTTGATCGGTCTTGTAGGTTTTCCCGCCAATGGTGACGCTATCCTTGGTAAGCGTGGGTGTCTCCTTGAGAGGATTTGAACCTAGTCGTTCCAATTGATCCGGTTCCTCGAAGCTGCCGTTAGATGGAGCGTCGCGTCAAATCATATTTCCGTGGATCAAGACAAACAAAAAAACTAGTTCCTTCAGGGAACGCAAGCTCCTCAGAGCCGGTGATTACCGGAATCCGATGACAATCTAAGGGGTGACGAGTGAAAAGAAGCGCAGAGGACAGGTCGGATCCCTTTTTGACCTAAACTGGCGGCCAATGCTGTACTTCTGTTCAAGGTTCGAGCGGAAGACAAGGCTACGGTCCTTGGGACTGCACCTGTACGAAGAGAACGACCGACCCACTGCTGCGCTGCTGTTCTGAACATTCCTGTGTCCACGGCCGAAGCGATTCCGGAGTTGAGCGATCAGAAAGAGACGGTTGTCCCTGGAGTCCTCGGGGAGGGAAAGGCGCGAGTGACTGTTCCATGTCAACTTCACCCAGCCACGACAAGAAAGGGGAAAATGGACGCTTCTGAACTCCACCTTACACATCGCCATGAACCGACTCGGGATCCCCATTCCAAGGGCCGTGCTACGCAGGGCGTCGTACGGCCCCGTTCTCCTCCGCCAGAGTTCGCGGCACTACCCATCGGCATCTTTGCAGCGCGACTTTCATGCTACAAGAAAGACTCTATCCTCACAGCAGACTTCGAACCAGGAATCATACGCAAGTATGTTTGTGGGGCTCAATACCTGAGCTTGACGTGGTTCAAATCATCCAATTGTAACACATTATGTGCCTGATCAGACTAACTGACCGTGTCATTACGCCTCTTCTTTTGATAAGACCGGGTCAAGAAGGCGTGGAAGGATACTCCCATCAAATGGTCTCCCATCCCTATTGGATTGGGTCTCGCCTTTATCACCTTCTTGCAGTACAGGAAAATCATGGAGCGTGAAGCAAATCGCGATCAAGACTCTTCAAAGGCTGTCATTGTTGGGCCTTGGCAGGTATGTTCAGTGACTTTGGATGTATCAAAGAATGGCATGACGCGTCTACGGCAAAGGCTCTGACAGAACCCTCTGAATAATGCTTCGTCTCAAAGGTCCATGTCATTAGCGAGTTACCATTGAAGACCATATCAAGCCTCTGGGGTGCATTCAACAGTATCAATCTACCAATGTGGTTTCGTGTCCCTGGCTTCAAGCTGTACAGCTGGATCTTTGGATGCAACCTGGACGAAATCAAAGACCCCGATCTGACCCACTATAATAATCTAAGCGAGTTCTTCTATCGAGAATTGAAAGACGGTGCCCGACCTATCGATTACAGTGCAACCTTGGTACTACTGCAACCTGGTGTGACTTTTGAGCAACGCGATGGTTCATGATGTGTAGAGACTAACATTCCTGCACTTTGCTAACAGACATCACCCTCGGATGGAAGAGTTTTCCACTTTGGAATAGTCGATGGTGAAAGGGTGGAGCAAATCAAGGGCATGTCATATTCACTGGATCAATTTTTGGGTTCGCCAAAAGGAAGCGAGACTGCTCATATTATCAAGGCCACGCACTCTGCCAACATTGTGAACGAGGAAGAGTTTGCAGAAGTGAATGGTATCAGCTACACATTGGACAGCCTACTCGGTCATGACAAGCAACCCACGTTAGAACACAAGCGACAGGATTCTGAAGGAAACGTTGTTCCCGATATGGAAGCGGATCGAAAATCCAAGATTGCCGACTATCGTCAAGAGTTGAAGTTGCGACCAGGGAACGCTCTCTTTTTTTGTGTTATTTATCTGGCTCCAGGTGATTACCATCGTTTCCACTCACCTACCAATTGGGTGGCAGAGACGAGGCGGCATTTCTCAGGAGAGTTGTATTCGGTCTCACCATGGATGGTGAAGAAATTGCAGGATCTGTTTGTGTTGAACGAACGCGTTGTCTTGCTGGGCAAGTGGCGCTATGGATTTTTCTCTATGGTTCCCGTGGGAGCAACGAATGTCGGAAGCATTGTGCTCAACTTTGACAAGGTACAAGGCCCGAATATTGAGCAACGTTTCGAGTACCGGATTGATTCAGACTTATTGCCCGTGCTCGAGAGTTTTAATTCACCCTAACGTTTTGCTATTCTTTTTACTGCACTCCCTCATTGTAGGAGCTTCGCACCAATCGCAGAGAGGACAGGCACAAGCGCGGCTTTGGTGAATTGTCATACAGTGGTGTCAGTCGCTTGTTGAACGGTCAACCACTTCGTGTAGGTGACGACATGGGAGGCTTCAAATTGGGTTCAACCGTCGTCCTTGTCTTTGAAGCGCCTGAGAAATTCAAGTTTGTTATCGAGGCAGGCCAGCGCGTCAAAATGGGTCAGGCACTTGGACGGATCGAGTGAGTTTTCCACATGGCTCAATAAAGCGAGGCGAACATGACCCCTTAATCGTCGTGTCACGACTCACGACTTATCAACTCGCGGAACTTGCTTCAAGATGATGACTTTTGACACTTCGCAATGGCAAACACATCATGGCAGAGGGCGCTCTTTGTGTGGTCGGGGATATTCATCACCGGTTCCATCTTCATCGCCTTGGTCCTTTATACGATGGTTATGTTCTACTGTAACGCAAGGATCCTGTCAGGATACAGGAGTAATAGAAACAGGGTCTTTCAGGAGCAAGCAGAACTGAAGAAGCGTCGCGAACAGTCCGTGGGGTCGACTGCTAAAGGCGATTCAGAGGCAACAGACGATAAAAAGAACGCCCCATATGTCATTGCAGGATTCTTCCATCCTTACTGGTAATGGGCTGGGACCATTGTCGCACTATCACTGAACCATCGTGCGCTTCGCTCCTAACTCGGTGCTACATTGGATACTGAATAGTAACGCCGGTGGTGGTGGTGAGCGTGTTTTATGGACAGCAATCCGGGATATCCAGCAAAAGTACCCGGATGTCCTCTCAGTTGTTTACACGGGCGATACCGACGTCGACAAGGACTCCATTCTAGAAAGGGTCCGCACTCGAATGAACATCGAGCTTGATCCTTCCATGATCGGATTCAAGTTCTTGAAGAAGCGACATTGGGTTGAAGGCGAAAATTGGTCTCGGTTTACTTTGATTGGCCAGAGTTTTGGATCGATCTTGTTGGGATGGGAGGCACTCATGCATGTCGTGCCTGATATCTGGATTGGTAGGACCCTTTCAGGCGATGGAAGAGCCTGAGCACATTGATCAGAACCCTTGTCAGGGTTCAGCACAACTGATGGGTCGTACTTGACTATTCTATCAATAGACTCCATGGGGTATGCATTCACATACCCGGCAGCAAGGATCTTTGGAGGTTGTCAAGTGGTAGCCTATGTCCACTATCCGACCATCAGTTCTGATATGATTGGTCGCGTTGCCAGTCGTGAGAGCAGCCACAACAATGCCGACGATGTCGCCTCAAGTTCAATTTACACGGCAGTCAAGCTCATTTACTATCGATGCTTTGCGTTCATCTATTCTATCGTTGGATCTTTTGCTCATATTGTCATGACCAACTCATCATGGACAAAGGGTCATATTGATTCACTTTGGGGTATCAAATCGACAGTCGTCTATCCTCCCTGTGATACAGAGGCCTTCAAGGACTTTCCACTTCGCAACCGTGAGAGGGTTATAGTGAGCGTTGCGCAATTCCGACCTGAGAAGGGGCATGTGCTTCAGCTAGAAGCCATGGCACAGTTGTTGAAGAATCACCCGGAATACCGTCAACAAAAGGGAAGCGACAACCCACAAGGTGTACAGCTGGTCATGGTTGGAAGTGCTCGTAATACATCGGACGAAGACCGGATCGAGCAACTGAAGAAAAAGGCTGAGGAGCTAGGGATCACTGTATGTTCATGACCTGAAACGTCATCGTACTGAACAGTTGCAAGACGAACCCAGTTTACTGAACCGCGACTCTTGTCTCTATAGGATAATGTGACATTCGTGGTGAATGCACCCTTTAGCGAACTCCAAGCATGGCTAGCACGATCCAAGATCGGGATCCATACCATGTTGGATGAACATTTTGGCATTGGGGTCGTTGAGTTTATGGTACTTATACCCAAGCCCTCGGCTATTACGCACCGAGATTGTTCATGAGCTCGTACTTGCCAATACTTGTAGTGTTTTTACTGATACCTTGACAACTCTGCCAAACTTCAGGCTGCGGGACTTATCCCTATCGCTCACAATTCAGCAGGACCAAAGATGGATATCGTACGTCCCTACAACAACCAACCCACCGGATACTTGGCCACAACACCTCAAGAGTTTGCAGAGGCGATTGAAAGTGTACTCGCTGCTGATGACTCGATTGTAGATATGCAATTGAGGGCTCGGGACAGTGTTCAGGAACGGTTCTCAGAAAAGGTATTTGGAGACCTACTACAACAGTGTATGCACGAGGTCTTGGTGCGCGAACGGATCACTATCTATGGGCACAAACTGATCGACCCACCACAAGAGGAACCAAAGGAAACTTGATGAAGATACCAAGCCTGCCCAATGTTTACAGAGCCCAAAGACAATAAAACAAGATGAATGTCTTAATGACTGGAGCAACCTTGGGATCAATCTGGAAGTCGATGTAGAGAGAAAGGTATCAGTGAGAGTACTCAAAGCAAGATAACACTTGTGCTCACTCTCCTTCATCTAGCTTTGTACATACGGGGGTCCTCTTCAGCAACCGGACGACCGCGATTTTTTTTTTTTTTGTTTGTAATCGTCAAGAGTGCAACAACCCGATGCCCCTACTCCAGGGGCCGGACGACCGCGATATGCGTAGATTGGACGATCTCGAGGTCATGGGTCGTTTTGCTAGTAAGGGTCTACAGTCGCCCCTCTATAAATGCATACGGTCCGTCGGCGCGGTTAGCATGCGTTTAGGGAGGTATGCATTTAGGGAAACATAGCAAAGAGTAATGGCCAACTTACTCGAAGCTAAACCGTAACTGGTGTAGCGCTTGCCGGCGCTTAGAAGATCCCTTTTCCCCCGGGGTGTAGTCTGGGAT
>Ga0247824_10001652_pt1 | contig 12264 bp, 4 predicted proteins | sample 13C_PalmiticAcid_FD_194412 | JGI IMG/M metagenome (GOLD analysis project Ga0247824, IMG submission 194412) | Soil microbial communities from agricultural site in Penn Yan, New York, United States - 13C_PalmiticAcid_Day48 | ecosystem: Environmental > Terrestrial > Soil > Agricultural land...
ATACTGCACGCTCCCCCTCCTCAGCAGTCCCGAAGCCGACATGAACGCCGGGCTGGGACTCCCCGCCCGCGGACTGAACCCGTCCCCACCCACACTCCCGCTCACGCTGCTCGCCGCAGCAGCGGCCAACACCCCCGGCGGCAGGCCCAAGACGGGTATGCTCCCCTCGGGCACCGCCCCAGGCATCGTCATGGTCAACGACATGCCCCCCATGCCCGCACCGCCGCCGGCGCCAGCGGCCGCGAACGAAGGCGTCATGGCCGCGCCCCCCGCGCTCGTCGTCGCCGGCGCCGCCGTCTTGAGATCCCTGTAAAACGCCTCGAGCCCGTGCGCGTCGCTGCAGAACGCCTCGAGCTCATCCTTGATCCACTCGGGCTCCTGCGTCGTCCAGGTCGACCACGCGGATCCCGCCGCCCCAGCAGCCGGGGCTGCGCTCGAGGTCGGGGCCGGTTGTGGCGGGGGCGGCATCTTGAGCTGCCCTTGTCCTTGTCCCTGTCCCTGCGGTGTACCCGACGCGCTGCCTGGCGTGGCGCCCGGTGCGGACAAGGCCGGCCGGACCACGGGGGAGAGGAGGGATGATGTCGTTGTCGGGCGGAGCGCGGGGGAGGAGACGGGCGTCGAGTCGTGGAAGGGGGTTTGGGAAGGAATGTTGTGCGGGGTGTAAGAGCCCGGCGTGATGACGCGGATGGCGGCGCCGAGGCCTGCTGGGGTGCCCGCGCCCGCACCCTGCCCCTGCTGCTGCTGTTCTCCGCGGAGCTCCTTTTGCATTTCGCGCTCGCGCGCCGCGAAGGCGCGGCTGCTGTACAGGCGGTTCGCGAGGAGGAGGAGGTGCCCGTCGTCGGTGATCTCGGCCATGACGGAGCCGGAGCGGTGGATGTACTGCGTGTATTTGAAGTCGGGCTTGCCCCACGAGTACGAAACGTCCACGTTGGACGGGAAGTTGGACGCTGCCTCCATGTCGAGGACAAAGTCGAATTTGCGGAGGATCGCTTTCTGGTAGAACTGCCGGCCCGGCTGCGCCTGTGGTGTGAAGGAGGTCGGGTCGTAGTACGTGAGCGGCGACTGGTCCGGCGGCAGCGCGGCCAGCTTGATCAGAAACGGTCGCCGAAACGGGTTGATCTCGCTGATGGCGCATGCCTCGGCGATGGGCACCTCGACGAGCCGGAGTCCGTACTGCGCGGCTTCCCGTCCCCAGTTCTCGATGGCATCTTCCACGAGCTTCGCCGTCACGTTCATCCAGTCGACGCGGATGTGGTAGCAGTTGTCCGGGTTGTGAAGCCTGTCGTAGTGCAGCTCCACGATCTCGGGCCGGTACGATCGTCTCCTGTGGTCCACGTCGTACTTGATGACCCTGCTCAACACCACCTGAGGCTTCTTTCCTGTTGGAGCAGCCGGTGCGGTCGGTGCTGTCGGCGTCGTCGAGCCTGAGCTCTCCTCATGAATCGAGCCTGGCCGGGAAATGCTGGGCCGCGGGGCGTGCTCCCCCATTGGCGTCGATGGGACCGACCCGTGGCCTCGTTTGCTGTTGAACCATGCGCCGGGCGGGTGCGGCTTCGCATACTCGCTGCTGATCTGATAAAAGTACTGCCCGTCTCTGAACACATGGCGTTTTTCGACGTGCATGAAGAGGCCGCTGTCTTTCTTCCCTTCCTTTTCCTTGTCGTCCGACACCATGAGGCGGTTGCCCAGGGCCTCAGCCTCTTCGCGATCTTCCAGATCGTCAAAGTTATCGAGCAGCCAGCTCGTCATGTCGGATCCGATGAAGCAGTTGTAGTGGAGCCGGAAGTGCCACCTACGGTTTTGCATTCGGACGCCCCCGTTTTCTTCTGGTTGCTGGATGGCCTCGGCGAGTGCCGCCAAGTTGAGATTCTTCTTGGAGAACGGCTCCCGGCTTCTCACCAACTGCCCTCTTCGGTCGACACCCTCCAGCAAGGGCAACGTTTCGAGCTCAGCCGCAATGACAACGGACGCGTCCTCTGTCTTGTAGACGATGTCCAGCGGGTTCATGCCCTTCTTTGCCCGCGTTCCCGAACCCTGGAGCCGCCGTTCGTTGGGAGGAATGTAGCGATATCTTTGCCACATCTGGGCGAGCTTCCTGATACCCTCGATGCGGATTTCCTCTTCATTGTCACCTGTCTCCGTCCCCGGAACCGACGAGCGCCGGCCCGTCATCGGGATCAAGACGAACCTGGCACGCCAGAATCTGAGGTGCTCGGTCAACTCGTCATTGTGGCCGGCAACAAAAGCATCAATATAGTTCCAGTTCCTCTCCGCTTTTGGCGGGAGAAGGTCAAACTCGCATCCCCTGTAGCCGGTATCCAACAGCGTCCGGATCGCGGGTTTATACAACGGCGTTCCAGTGTACGCCTGCGGAAACGAGTCGGTTGGCTTCCGCACAAAGATGTTGACCTCAACCTCGGTCCCATTGACGCACGAGAGTTGATGGATCGTGTTCCCGACAGACATAAAGATGCTCGTGCCGTCCTCCATCATGTGGTCCCGCGAGAAGATGTCGGCCACCTTGATCTGCTTCTGTCCAAAGGCCCTCGCGACAGCCGGGCCGACGACGATCTGAAAACCCTGGGAGAAACGCAGGGAAACCAATTCACGCAAGAGCTCGTCGCGAGATCTCGGTTCTTCCAGGAGCTCCTCGTCGAAATTTTGAGACACGTTGTAAGGCTGGCGCTCATACTCGGCCTCGAACTGTGTTTTCGATGGAAAGTACTCGGACGTGAGCGGCACCGATGCCGGCGAACACAGACTCTTCCATTTCATGACTCTCATCTCTTGTGGCCTTGGAAAAACATGATGCCAGCGGCTATACAACATGGCCATGTCCACGTCGTTCGTGTCCGGGTTTGACGGATTGAGCAGGGTCAGCCAGGGCGAGAGGGCTGTCTTTGGCGACAGCACCGAAGGCAGCTCCGGGATAGCTCCGGCGAGAAGTTTTGAGTTGTATAGCTTTTTGGCGTCTTCGGCCCTGATGGCGTTTGAATATTGAAAGTCGCGGTCTTGACCAACGGGCTCCGGCCGCAGGGTCGTTGCAAGAATGGAACCGGACAACATGTTCGCGGCAGGCTCGCCGAGTTGACGGTTCCTGGCCACAATGGGCCGGGCGAGCGTCTCAGTGGTCAACTGAGGCGCTGGCGCAAAAGAGAACGCAAGGTTTGTCTGCGAAAGTGTGGGTGTGAGTGTGGGTGTGGGGGTTCCCGACATCTTGTGAGACGACGATGGCCGCTGTCCTGTCCTCGCTGGGGTCATCCGTAAATCCTGCGAGCTGCGGGACGGCGTTACCGACCGAGAAGCGCCGACACTTTCCATGCTCACCTCGGCAGTAGCTGCCGTTGGAGCTGCGATGCCGAAACCCCGGCTACCCAAGCTGATATGGCGCATCAACTTTGGGGTTTTGATAAGCGCAGGTAACATCTTGGACTCGGGCCTGGCGGGTTCGATACTTATGCTTCTCCGGATCGCCAATGGAACCTCTAGCCTCTCGGACCCCGAGCGGTAGTAGGGAGAAAGCGCAGGGAGTGTCGGACGCATGGCTGTTGAGTGTCGCCGCTCGGTAAAGGACGTGCCCAGAACGCTGGCCTCCTCCGCAGCCTGGCGCTTCACAGTATCCTCCTGGTCGCGCCCATGCCTCGGGTAGCTGGCACTCCGACGGGATGGCAGACGCGCTCTACAATCATCGTACTCCTGTAGCTGCTTCCAGAGCGAACGCTCGCTGTGCTTGTTGTGCCTGTCAGGAGCGAACTTCTGGAACCCAAACACATGGTCGAACAGGGTCTCTGGTGCTCGCACACTTTTGAAGAAGACATGGCCGTCGAGCTCAAAGTGCGCTTTGGAGACCTGAGTGGCCAAGACGCCCTTGAGAGGGAAGCAGGGATCGGTATGCAATGGCTTGGTCTCAATCTCGTTCGTTTCCATCACGCTCCTCATCTGCAAATCGTACATGCGGCAACGGACCGGGAACTCGTCGCCACTTTGCGTGCGGGCGGCATCTGAGACGGACAGGGCGATGCCTTGGTAGGACAATTCCTCCTCCGAGGCACCGGTCCAATATGAGACGTGGAGCCACTGCGGGATAGCAGACACCCACTCGTCCTGCGACGAACCAGGACCAGAGGGGTCGCCACGGCGTGTCCCGTCGATTCTCTTGCTGGGCGAGTAGGAGCCCGCAATGCTGCTGTAACTCCCAAAGGCAAGGCTTGACTGCTTTGGAGTGCTCCCCAGGCTGAAGTCGGCCTTGGGTTTGCGTTGCGCATGGCCGGGCTGATGCGGCTTGCGAAAGCGGAAAAGGGGCACGGAATGCAGTGGCACTTTGGGGATACATATCAGATCAATGCCGATCCCGTTGCCCACAAGGGCCTCAGTCGTCCGGCGCAGGGCATCGTATTCCACTTCGAAGATGCCAGGGCTCGGGCTGATGACAACCACCGAGACACCAGTCCTGGTCAAGTCCCGATCAATGTAATCGTGGGCGTACAGCGACGAGGCCATGTTGATAGCCTCGAGAAAATTGCCATGGATGGCTCGGGAAGCCTCGGCCTTGATCCGATTCAGAAAGACGTCTCGGTCGAGGGCATTCTCGGCGGTGATGGAAGACGCCATGGCCTTTTGATGAAATGTGCTTATGTCCTTTCGAAAGTAGTTGAATTCGCGCTTGAGCTGGTAAAGAATCTTGGTCCACTCTCCGCTGCCCATCTCGCTGACCACCACGCGATAAAAGTCTTTGTAGGGACGGCGGTCTTCCGAGGCCTGGACGCCCGTGTAGTAGTCGTGGTGGACAGAGGCACATGACAACTCGGTAGAGATGCCCGTGTCGTACTCGACGCGTGCAAACAAGACGATTGTGACGAGGTGTTTCACCTTCATGGCGGCCCATTTCTTAAACAAGGCCGGCAGGAAGCCATTGACAACCTTGTTGAAGACGATCTCGCCCGAGCCGTCGGGGTCAAAGTCCCACATCTCGCGAGCCATCTGGATGAAGAGCACATATCGGGCGGACTCGCTGCGGAAGATGGGCTTGGTGTCGCGGCCAAAGAAGGCCGACTGGACCTTGCGGCCATCGACATAGACGGCGGTGACCTGAGCCTTGACGGTGCCCATGAACAAGACCATCTGGCCCTTGTAGACGGTCCTCTCGGCCAGCTCGCCGACAGCCATCCGCCACATGTCGGCTCTCGAGAGATACTGGTCCCTGAAGCACAGCTCGAGATGGGACGCCTCGACGGCGGGATTGCTGGCGTCGATGGGCGTGAGGGTGACCTGGGTGCCCTTCCTCATGCCAAAGGCATCGGCGATGTGCTTTGCGACGTAGACCTCGACCGTGGAGTAGCGCGTCTTCAAGTCCTTGGGCATGTCCTTGGCCACACAGATGTAGCGGCGCTCGGTGCAAGCAGCGGAAGCGCCATCCTTGCGGTCCTGGAGGTGCGGTTTGTGGTGAGAGGTCTGCGACGGCTTCTCGGTGTCGGCTCTCATGATATCGATCGCCACGAGGCTACCGGGCTGGATGTCATGGCCGATCAGGTCGAGATTGAGCAGCACCTCGTCGCGGGCGAACGACTCGTTGACGGTGACGGTCCATCGGCGCTCGGGGTGGAGGCACAGGCGAGAGGAGGGCCGCTCGCGGAGGGTTGAGTTGCTCGAGACGGTGTCGCCGGGCGAGTTCGAATAGGTGGACTCGAGAGAGCGGTCATGGCTGCCCGTCTTGCTGAACTGGCGGAGGTGGGTAGGCCAGTTGGGGCCCTTTGCCAGGCCCGGGGCAGGCGCAGCAGCCGGCGACGCATTGCGCGAAGACATGGGGGATAATAATCATAAATCATCAATCCCCGTCCCGACAAAGAATTGAGTCTTGTTTTGGGCTGGTCATAGCGCAAGTGCCGGCGCTGTCATGGCATGCACGGCATGCGTGAAACAACAACAGCCTACGCAACAATGGATAGAACGTTGATGCGCTGTCGCGATGCTGGCAGGGGCAGCTCGCAGGGTTCATCTTCTGCGGAAGCGGGAATGGAAGCTCATGCTGGCAGAAGCCGTGGGGTGCATGTTTCACCGCCTTCCCTTCCGGACTCCCCGCCTGCAACACTGCGCTGCAATCGCCTGCAGCATGACCACCTCACCAATTCGACAAGATCAAACCCATGCTTGATGAAACAAAGTGAGGTGTGGTTTCAGATCATTCTTTCCCGTCTTCTTTCCTTCCCTAGTTTTGTTCTCTGCTTTCCTTCTCTTCATTTTCCTTTTCCTTTTTTTTTTCCCCCTCTTTTCCTTTTTCTCCGATACAGGCCCTGGTAATCGTGAGAAATGCTCTTTGCCAGAGAGAGTCCATAGAACTGCAGTTTGCACATGTCATGGCTCATGCAGACTTGCGTCTCACGGTCCCCACATGTTTCCTGACTTTCTTTCTTTGGGTGTGTCGGCATCTCTGCTCTGACAAGTCGGGGCGATCCCTGCACCCCTGATGGGCAACAGGCCAGAAGTTGCATCACATGGCCGATGGGATGTTTGGTCCCGGCAGATGCTCAGCCCTGCCAGTCTGCCATGAGCATCGGACCGTTCCCAGACAAGCTCTTGCGCATGGGCACGTTGCACACTTGAGACTTGGGTCCTTGAGACTGATTCCCTACCTTACCCATGTCGAACTGCTGCCGTGGTCCTTGGGGCTGCTGTCCAACTTACACGTACACAGCACGCCACCCCTACGGTCCTGTGAAACACCCTGTCCCCTCTGCTTTACCAACTGGCCGTGTCCCAGACTGGAATGGCATGCCGGGGCATCAGCCATGCATCAAACGATTGTCTCGTTAGAGGCCGCTTGCTAAAGACACACACACTGCTGCATCTCCAAACCCCGGCATGGCCCCTGAACCCCTCCATCAGCCCCTGGCTCACCGCCATGCCCTCTCCCGCCGGTTTGCTATATCTGGCATGTCTTCGGGCCCGGCACATTGCTGTACTCTCTTCCACGTCACCGGTTTCCCGGTCTCAAAGGCCTGTGCATTGCCTACCCGACTGCCCTCAGTGTGCTTCAGCTCATATCACCTCTCCGGTCCGCCACACGTCGACGACTAAGCACTCTTGCACTTCTCCGCTGCGGCGGGTACGCTATGCGGTTTGTTGTTTCTTGATACTGTGTGTTACACCGGCCGACCTATTCTTCCTGCCTTGCTAGCTTGTTGGAAAAATAATTTCATTCCCGCGAAAACTTGGAAGCAAACCCCGAGGCCACATCTTCTGAACGACAAGTCCCCCGAGGGCATAAAGTTCTCTGGCTGCTGCTTTGGCGTTCTTTGCTTCAACTGGAGAGAGGTTTATCAGGTTTGCAAAGATATCTTCGATTCACCAAGCCAGTCGCCAGCCATCGACCACAACCGCGATCATGGCGTTCAAGCTTACCGACCGGCAAAAGGTCTCGGTGGCCATCGCCATCTCTCTCGCATTCTTCCTCTGCGAGATCGTCGGTTGGTGACAGAATTCATCTTAAAAGGGTATGAACTGACCGTCTCTTAGTTGCCTTCAAGACGGGCAGTTTGGCCCTCATGGCCGACGCCTTTCACTACGTTAGTTGGACACTTGCTCATAACTGGCTGACAATATACTGACCGATAGCCAAAATAGCTGAATGATTTGGTCGGCTTTGTGGTTACTCTGGCCTCCATCGTTGTGAGTCTCATTGTTCGCCAAAAGACTGTAAGATCTCGACTGACTGACCCCGGATAGATCACCGACAAGACCGAGTATCGCCAGGACTTCTCCTTTGGTTGGCAACGTGCCCGACTGCTTGGTGCCTTCTTCAATGGAGCCTTCTTGTTGGCTCTTGGGGCTAGCATCTTGTTGCAGTCGATTGAGCGCTTCATCTCACTCAAGGAGGTTTCCGAAGTCAAGCTGATTCTCATCATGGGCTGCGTGGGCCTTGGTCTCAACATCATCACGGCAGCATTTCTGCATGGTCAGTCTTTCTTAATTTTACCCATCCACAAGTAAGAGACTGACAAATACAAACTCCAGAGCACCACGGCCACCATCACCACGAGCACCCCACGGACCACGAATCTGAGACCAACTTCGGAACCGAGTTCTCTTCCATCTGCGTCCACAACGATCACGCTCAGTCAGAATGCCGCGCCGGAGACCATGCCAAGGACGGCGTCGTTAACTATCACGCCCACCACCGGCATGTCAGCCACGCCATCAAGGCGCCCGGCCGCGACCTCGGCATGATGGGCGCCATGCTGCACGTCATCGGCGACGCGCTCAACAACGTGGGCGTCATCCTGGCCGCCATAGTCATTTGGTTCACCAACTCCCCCGGCCGCTTCTACGCCGACCCGGCCGTCGGCCTGGGCATCTCTCTCATGATCCTCTTCTCGGCCATCCCCCTCGTCAAGCACAGCGGCGAGATCCTGCTGCAGAGCGCGCCGCGGGGCGTCAACCTGAGCGACATCAAGCACGACATCGAGAAGGTAATCCCTAATCCCATCCCTACCCCCCCTTTTCACCATGAACCACCGACTAACAGCTAACCCCTTCTCTTCTCCCCACCCCCAACAGATCCCCGGCATCGCCTCGGTCCACGAGCTCCACGTCTGGCGGCTGGACCAGCACAAGGCCATCGCGTCGGCGCACGTCGTGGTCGCGGAGCCCGACGTCGCCGACTTCATGGCCAAGGCGAAGACCATTAGGGAGTGTCTGCACGCCTACGGCATCCACTCGACGACGTTGCAGCCCGAGCTCTACGTGCCGCCGCGCCCCTCAGCCCCGGAGCCTAGTGCGACCCCCGGCATGGGGAGCGTGGGCGGCGAGGACGCCGCCGGGGGTGGAGGAGGAGGTGGTGGTGGTAGTGCGGCGCAGTGCCAGATCATGTGTGGTAAGGGCAGGTGTGATCATCTCATGTGCTGCAACACGCTGGTTCAGGTGTGAATCCGCGGGAAACCACTGGGGTGAGGATTTGGTGGATGGGGGTTAGGGGTTGGGGGCCGGCGTTGGGTTCAAGGGTTTCTTTCCGGTTGCTTGCTACGGTGAGGTGGTGATTTTCAGGGGCTCCCAGGACGCAACGCAATTACAAGAGGACCCGTTCGATACAAGGCAGCAGCCTCCTATTTGCTTCTCTCCCCCAATTCTCTCGGGCATCATGCTCTTGATGGAGCGGGGAGAGACAGGACAGGGGGTCACAGCGATAGAGAGTAAATATCTCGGGGGGGTTGGCGATTCGATGCATCCGGAACGAACACCATGACGTACCTATGTCGATAGCTTGCTGCTCGTATACCTCGTCCACCAACCATCTTGTGCTTGGGGAGTCTTGCTCGTCTTTGCTTCTAAATACGGCATACACACCAACTTCCAGGTTGTGCTTCTCATCGAGAGGGAGTAATGGCATTCGCCCGTGTCACCAGCGCCAATGCCGTACCACGACTCTCTCTCTGCACTCGAGGTCTCGCAACAGTCAAGTCTGGTCAGGTGCTCGGCTGGCCAGGGTAAAGATGATGTTTGAGGAGCGGACAGGGGTCAGTGAGGGCTGAGTGCTTGGTGCGGATTATGTTCCGTCCTCGGAGGCAGCTCAAACAAGCCTCGCGCGCCTTCAAGCGCCTCCGTCTCGCTCCCGCCTCGGTTCACGCCTGCTCACGTGGCATCCAGATGGCAAGATCAGCATCGCTTTGAATCCCGGAGCCGCGTGCTAACCAACCAACTAAACCATTTCCGCAAGGCTGGCGGGCTGTCTCAGGTGCTCGCTTGGCCACCGCGGCCCGGATCCGTGGCTTCGGGGCCACGAGAGGCAAAGAGTGGGCAGGGGCAAGGCGTGGGGGCGGGGCTGCTTGTTGACATGCTCCAGGGTGAGGCGGGGATCACCACCTGCAGCTGCTGTGCCAAGTCAACCGAGCTCCTTTCGGTTGCGTTCTGTTGTACGTAAGAAATCGGTGGGTTTCCCGGTTGCGGGGAGGTCGCACAAGCAAAGAGCCGCCGGGGAAGGGAATGCACCGAAACCCTGAGAGGGCGGTCGTCATCAAATCGGAGCGATCACCTGAGCGATGGACAGCTCAGGGTCTTTTTTCATCTTCAAACAGGACGGGGGGTGTTCTGCCCCCCCGAGCTCCGATGTCTCCTCGGCGGTAAATGTGTCTGCGGCGCCTCGAAGGCACAGAAAGGAGACCTGGGTGAGGGCAGCCCATCAATGTCATCTTGGGCCGCAGCCTTGCGATGAGGTCAGGAACCGTTGGTTTCCTTATTGGGCCAGATGAAGCCAGCTCCAGTGACGTTATTGGTTGTGTGGCATTTGGACGCGCAGGCTGCAGGGGGCGGCCGAATGGTTGACGCAGGAGCGTTGATAGTGTACATGAGTGAGGCGTGTGGGCGCGTACTGTCCTGTACTGTGTAATTTGAGATTTGGCGAACGAGTGTTGATGCCACAACGGGCGGGGATTGTCGAGGTGATGTAGTCGATGGTGTTGATCAATCAAACAAAAACTGGCTGAGGACAGGAGAAATGGTCTCGCGGCGACGGAGAAATGCATGGCGAATTGCGGGCCGATGGCAAACAGGCTAATCCAGGGCAGCCAGCCTGCAGGCGACGACGAGCAGTGCCATTTTTACCAATCCGCGGAAAGATGGGCGAAGACAGGGACAGGGCAACCTGCGACAATGAGTATTTGGGTTACACTGGCGTGGGCTGCGTCTTTTCCGACCCGCCAACAACTGCCGGCCATGACAGGAGTGTGATGCGTGTTTCTGGCGGTGAGGGCGAGGATAGGCGTGGGCGAGGCTGGGGCTGTCGGTCGCGCGACCACTTGCCTCGAAGAGGCAGAGAGTGGTCGGGAGAGCTCCGTCATCCATCTCGAATCTCGATGTTCTCTCGCAGCACAGGCCGGATGCGGCCTCGTCCCATCCCTGCAAGACGGGACGGGCGGAGATAAGAAACAAGGATTGGAGGAGGAGGAGCTGCCAATCTAGACCACTGGGATCGAAGACTTGCCATCCCGAGGTTCTCCGGCGAGACAGACACGAGATGACAGCTCTTCCGGTGTGAAAAAAACCGGTCCGGATCAGGATGCGATGGTGCGTCGTACACACAGACAGTAAAAGCAACTGCCAAACACCACACAGCTTCAGTTTATTACCTAGTTAGCTGTTCAAGTATCCGTACTTGTCACCGCTCCAACGAGGCCACAGCAAACATCCCTGGACGGCTCGGAAGGGCAACCGAACAGACGGCCCGCTGCAACCTCAGAAAAGGTAGCTCAGGTGGCATGATAATAACCGGCAACTACCCGTCTTCTCGGCGGGCGGTCAGCAGCGCTTTGATGCGCCCATGTTGTCAGTGTTGTCAGTGCGGGTGTCTCGAAGCCATGTCGGTGAGGCGGACATTGATGCGCTGGAGTCGTCTGAAGTTGCCCTCATCGCGGCTGGCTGAAGGGTCGGGTCCAGGGCATCCCATCCAAAGCCTTGACGTACTGGTCTGTAAGATTACTGGATGTATGTTCTTCCATCGCGCTGCGTTCAATGGGCAGTTTCAACGTTTCAACGTTCTGCACGCGAAAGACTGCCACTCGCAACGCAGGTAGGAAAATCGAGCCAGAACAATGCCACAGACCACTGCCCGGGATCCTGGAAGCGAGGGCGCCAGTGTCGTGCAGCCACCGCGTCTGTATGTACGGAATGCAGACGAATGTCGGTGCAAGTCATGGACGAGCTTCCGCGAATTGGCTATTGGTATTTTTGGAGAGCCCCAGCGCCGTCTGTCGGTATGGCGCCAAGCCCGTGCAGCCCTGCCCAACTGCAAATTGGCGGGACGAGGTGCAGCAGCGCGCCCCACCTTTTCTGCAGCGGGGAGCCTGTGAGCGAGTCGAGACTGTCGCCCCGGCCTGAGCCAGTGTGGTTGAGCCGATTCGATTTGGCGATTTGGCGAGGCCGACACGCCTCAGCGGGTCCTGTCCGCTCAGTCTCGGGCCTGCAACCCACCCACATGCCGCCCACCTGCCGCAACCCTGGCCGCGCGCAACGCGGACCTCAACCGCCGCCGCTTTCGTCGTCACCGCCATTCTGGACCCGGGGCCCCCGCAACCTGGGAGAGCGATGCTACTTGGGCTGGTAGCTCAGGACTCAGGTCCAAGCAAACACTGGAATTGATGATGCTGCGTGGCACCGCCGGCAGACTGCGGGTCCAGAGCAGACGCCAGAGCCGCGCAAACCGTACCTTCCACTAGCTTTCCCTCGCGCTCACGTCGCTCTTGCTCCTCCTCCACCTCCACTCTCCCCCCTCTCCCC
>Ga0247824_10001653_pt1 | contig 12264 bp, 12 predicted proteins | sample 13C_PalmiticAcid_FD_194412 | JGI IMG/M metagenome (GOLD analysis project Ga0247824, IMG submission 194412) | Soil microbial communities from agricultural site in Penn Yan, New York, United States - 13C_PalmiticAcid_Day48 | ecosystem: Environmental > Terrestrial > Soil > Agricultural land...
ATCGCGCGCCGCCAGGATCAGGGCGGTGTTCACATGCGACACGAAGCCGGTGGTCGGAATATCCCGGAGATCCGGATCCGCCTTGAGGGCCGCGACCGTGCCGATCGGGTCCGCCTTGCCGCTGTTGACGTCGAAGATGATGAGCGACGGCTTCAGCGCGCGCGCCTGTTGGAGGATTTCTTGAGGAGTTCGCGCGAACGTAAGATCGACGCCGAGTTGTCGGGCTGTCGCGCGAATCTTGGAGGAGAACAGCAGGTCATCAACCGCTACCAGGATCATGCCTCCGATTTTAATTCCTCGAGCCGCAGCGGTTCGCGCCGGCGTTCGGGCAGCGGCTCCTGCCGGTAGAGCAATCGTCCGGTCGCAATCGCGGACGCGATGAACGTCGCGAGCAGGGCAACGATGGCGATCGCGCCACCGAGGTCGAACAGCAGGAACCGCTGACCTGCAAGCGACACGTAAGGCGACCGCATGATCTGCAGGGTGCCAGCTGCGAGCAGGATTCTCAACTCCGTCGGTCCGAACTTCCAGAACGAGATCCGGAACGTGCCTGCCGCGTGTGTGGCCAGCGCGATCTCCACCGTCAGCAGGTAGTACGCGATCAGAAAGCCGGCGGCGATCAGCGGGCTCATGAATTCGCCGAGCGCGAAGCCTGCAAGCAGGAAGAGAATTCCGACCGCGTCGAGGACGTGGTCCACGTAAAACCCGTATCGCGGCCGTTCGTGATGCCGCACGCGGGCGACGGTTCCATCGAGGCTGTCTCCGAACCAGTTCAGGATCAGGAAGCCGATGGCGCCCAGCATCGGTCCCGGCGACGCCGGTCCGATCCAGTAGCAGGCGCCGGCACCCACCATGGCGAGGCCCGCCAGCACGGTAAGGTGATCGGAATTGATCGCTTGCGGCAGCCGCTGCGCCATCCATACCAGGCAGCGCTTCTCCACGGCGGCGAGCACGCTGGTGTGAATCCTCTTGGCCTCACGATACGGGCTGGTCTGCATTGTCGTCCTGCTCTTTTGCGCTGTCCGCGGGTATTCGCGGCTACTCAGGAATGCGAAAATAGCCATTCGGGAGGCTCATGATCTTCGAAGTCCGTGCGGTTCCGCCCTTCATGAAGAACGGCTTCGTACTCGGCTGCGAGTCCACCAGCGAAGGTGTCGTCATCGATCCGGGCGACGATGTGGATCTACTCCTCGCGGCAGTCGAGGACCATTCGCTCCGCATCACGGCCATCCTGCTGACGCACGCGCACCTCGATCACGTCACGGGTGTAGCGAGGGCGAAAGAGGTCCTGCAGGTGCCGGTGTGGCTGCACGAAGCGGACAACTTCCTCTACAAGTCCGTCGTCCAGCAGGGTCAGATGTTCGGGTTCCGGGTGGATCCGCAGCCCGCCGTCGATAACTTCTACGCCGCCGATCAGAAAATCCCGATCGGTCGCTACGAGATCACGGTCCATCACACGCCCGGACACTGCCCGGGCGGCGTCTGCCTCGCGGTGAACGGCGATCCGCGAACGCAGGCACCGACTTCGCAGGCGTGGACGCTGATCGTCGGCGACACATTGTTTGCCGGATCCATCGGACGGACCGACCTGCCGGGCGGCGATACCGAAACGCTGCTGCGATCCATTCGCGACGTGCTCTTCCGGTTCCCCGACGACTCGCTCGTCTACTCGGGACACGGGGACGTCACGACCATCGGACGCGAGAAGAGAACGAATCCGTTTCTGAGGGAAGGCTGATCACTTACCTGATCAGCGATCCTAACCTTCCTCGACTTCGAGCTCGACGCGGCCGACGCCGATACGGTCGCCCGCCTTCACCAGCATGCGCTTCTCTACGCGCTTGCCGTTCACGAAGGTACCGTTGGTGCTGTCGAGATCCTCGAGCTCGATCTCGGCGGCGCCGGCGGTGAGCCGGCAGTGCACCCGCGAGACCATCGTCGCGTCGACGATGAAGTCCGCGCCGGTTGCGCGGCCGACGGTCTTGATGCTCCCGGGCGTCAGCCGGAAGGTGGCGGCAGTTTCTGATGCCTCAGTCGTTTTCAGTAACCACATGTTCGTTCGTCAGTTTGCCTTGATCGCGGCAATCAGGTCGACGATGGCCTTCTTGCCATCCGCGAAGTACATCAACGTATTGTCCGCGGCAAAGAGCGGATTGGGAATACCGGCGAAGCCGGGGCTCAGGCTTCGCTTGATCACGACGACGGTCCGCGCCTTGTCCACGTCGAGGATCGGCATGCCCGCGATGGGGCTGGTCGGGTCAGTTCGCGCGAGGGGGTTGACCACATCGTTCGCGCCAATCACGATCGCGACGTCCGCCTGCTGAAGCGATGGGTTGATTTCGTCCATCTCCTTCAACTTGTCGTAGGCGATGTCGGCTTCGGCGAGCAGTACGTTCATGTGCCCCGGCATACGGCCGGCGACCGGATGGATCGCGAAATCCACTTCGGTTCCTCGCGACTCCAGCAGGTTGACGAGATCGCGGACGGCATGCTGCGCCTGCGACACAGCGAGGCCATAGCCCGGAACGATCACGACACGTTGCGCCCCATCCAGGACCATCGCGATGTCCTCCGCCGAGGCGTTCTTCACGCGCCCCGCATACACATCGTCGGCCGAGGGCCCCGCCGACGCCTCGCTGATGTTTCCCATCAGAACGTTGGCAAGCGAGCGGTTCATCGCCTTGCACATGATTTGCGAAAGGATGATGCCGGATGCACCTACCAGCGAGCCGGTGATGATCAGCACTTCGTTGTCGAGAACGAACCCGGTCGCGGCGCCGGCGAGGCCCGAATAGGAGTTGAGCAGCGCGATCGCTACCGGCATGTCCGCTCCGCCGATGGGGATCGTGAGCAGGATCCCTCCGATCGAGGCGAGGAACACCAGGATCCAGTACGCGAGAACCGCGGTATCGCCGTCGCCGACGACCATCCAGTAGATCATCGCGAGCGATGCGAGCCCGACGGCCACGTTGACGATCTGCTGCGCCGGAAAGTGGATCGGCTTGCCCGGCAGCAGGAACTCCTGCAGCTTGTCGAAGGCGACGAGACTGCCCCAGAAAGTCACCGCCCCGATCAATCCCGACAGCCCGGTTGCGACCATGAAATGGATCGAAGGCGCGCGCACGTCGAGGAGTGCAGCGCCCGCAACGAGGACGGAGGCGCCGCCCCCGAACCCGTTCAGCAGGGCGACCATCTGCGGCATCGCCGTCATCTGGATCCGCAACGCCAGCAGCGCTCCCAGCACACTACCCACGAGCACCGCGGCCAGAATCAGGCCGATGGCCTGCAGCGGACCGTTGCCGAGCGGGTCGCGATGCAGGAACGTCGCGATCACGGCGAGGAGCATGCCGATCGCACCGAGCAGGTTGCCACGCACGGCGGTGCGCGGATGCGAGAGCCCCTTGAGACCGACGATGAAGAGAACCGATGAGGCGAGATAGAACAGATTGATCAGCGCGCCGTTGATCATCAGTCCTTCTTCTTGAACATACCGAGCATGCGGTGAGTCACGAGGAACCCGCCGACGACGTTGATCGTGGCGAGGACGATCGCGACGAAGCCGAGCGCGGTCGAGAGCGGGTCCGGGGTGGCAACCGAGAGCATGGCGCCGATCACCGTGATGCCCGATATGGCGTTGGATCCCGACATGAGCGGCGTGTGAAGCAGTGGCGGGACTTTGTTGATGACTTCGAAACCGATGAACACGGCGAGCACGAACACCGTCAATGCGCCAGCGAACGATTCCATCCGACCTCCGTGGGGTTGCTCAGAGAATCAGGATTTCACACCGAGGAGCTCGATCACCCTCGGGTGTACGACCGTTCCATTCCTGGTGAGCAGCGTCTCGCGCGTGATCTCGTCGTTGGGGTCGATCGGCACCGCGGGCTGTTGCGCACCGTCCTTGCCCAGCAGGTGCATGAGGAAGGTCGTGATGTTCTTCGAATACATCTGGCTGGCGTGATACGGCACCGAGGCAGCGGGATTCGAGGGGCCGATGACGCTGACGCCGTTGTGCACCACCGTCTGATCGGGGCGCGTCAGCTCGCAATTGCCGCCGCGCTCCGCCGCGAGATCCACCACGACCGATCCTGGCGTCATCGCTTCTACCATTTCGGTCGTCAGCAGCTTCGGCGCCGGGCGTCCGGGAATGAGTGCCGTGGTGATGACGACGTCACTCGCGGCGACGACCTTCAGCATCATTTCGCGTTGGCGGCGGTAGAAGCTCTCGTCCTGTGCCTTCGCGTAGCCTCCCTTGTCTTCCGCGTCCAGGGACTCGATCGGCAGCTCGACGAACTTCGCGCCAAGGCTCTGGACCTGTTCCTTCACCGCGGGGCGGACGTCGTATGCCTCCACCTTCGCACCGAGCTTGCGCGCGACGGCAATCGCCTGGAGCCCGGCGACGCCGGCGCCCACGATGAATACGCGAGCGGGGCTGATCGTGCCCGCGGCGGTCATCAGCATGGGAAACATTCGCGGCAGCGTGACTGCCGCGAGGAGCACGCCCTTGTAGCCGGCGACCGTGGCCATCGATGACAGCGCGTCCATGCTTTGTGCGCGCGTGATGCGCGGCATGAGCTCCATCGAGAGAAGGGTGGCGCCACTGGTGGCAAGGGTGGAAATGTCGACGGGAGAACCGAGGGGGTCCGCGAAGCCGATGACCGTCTGACCCGCGCGAAGCAGGCCAGGCTCCCCAGGCGCGGATCGCACCTGCAGGATGATCTCGCTCGCGAAGACGTCGCGGCGCGACGCGATCTCCGCTCCCTGGGCGCGATAGGTCGCATCAGGAAACCCGGCAGCGCTGCCGGCGCCTTCTTCGACGACGACCTGAAGGCCCGCCTTCGTCAGGGCAGGGACGGTTGCTGGGATGACGGCTACCCGCGTCTCACCCGGCCACATCTCGCGAGGAATCCCGACTTTCATGCGCAAAGTGTAGCTCAGGCTCATCTCGGCGTGTAAGAGCACCGCGATTCCGGCAACCCGTTCGGCTGTTTTCTCGTCTGTGTCGCGGGGGAGGCTGACATGTTGAGGCAATGCGGAACGGCAGCGTTGATGATCGCCACGATCGCGGCGGCTGGTTCGGCGCAGACGAAGAAGCCGGCGGGTACAAAAGGCGTGACGTATGAGCTGGCGATCACCGCCGATGGCGGCGTCTACACCGGGACGCTCGATCTCGTCACGACCGCGGGCAAGGTCGCGGGGACCATGCACATCACGCAGCCGACTGAGATCACGGGCAAGGTGGCGGGCACGTCGAAGGCCGGCGAGATGGTGCTCGACTTTCCGTATCACATGGTCCAGCGCAACTGCGATGGACAGATCGCGATGAACTTCAAGGCTCCAGCGAAGACCGCCGGCTCGAAGGGAACGGTCTCGATCGCAGGCTGTGGGCGCGATGCGCCGAACAAGCTCGCCGGTACGATGGAGCTGAAGCCGGCGAAGTAGATCGTTACACAGAGAGGCACCGAGGCACGGAGGATTCTTGACCTTTTGCGGCACGGTGAGCCCCGCGCCTTGCGCCGTATCGTGGCTCCCACGATTACGCCGACCGACGGTCGGCGCCTGCCGGGCGTCGCCACGCGTTTAAACGGGTCGAGATCCCTCCGTTCGCTCCCTGCCTCCGTTTCTCCCTGTTGAACGACAGGCAGCCGCAAACTTGCGAGCCCTACTGCGCGCGCAGGAACTCCGCAATCTTTGCGCTGATCTCGGGAACGACCTGTTTTTCCTTCAGCGTGGCGTACTCGCTCACCTCGCCGGTCGTCGCGCGAACGAGCAGATGGTTCACGCCGGGCAGATGCAGCACCTCAACGGCCGCCTTGCGATTTCGTGCGCGCGCAAGCTCCGCGAGTTTGTCGGCGTGGTGTGGAGCCACCTGCTTGTCGAGGTCACCCTGAACGATCAGTATCGGCTGCCCGACGTCTTTCATCGCGCGCGCGGGATCGAACTCCAGCAAGCTCTTGAACCAGGGGGAGTCAGCCGCGGCACGATACTCGGCAGGCAGCCCTTCCCATCCCACTCCCGTCAAGACGGCGGTCTGGATACGCTGCTGGACATCGATCTTCTCCTTGCGCTCCTGTTCGCTGGCTTTGAGCAGGTCGAGACTGTGCCGCTGCTGTTCGAGGATCAGTTCCGAGCCGCGAATTCCGGGGGCGGCAATGAGGACGAGCGCATCGATGTCATCCTCCTCCTTCTTCGCGGCGATCATGGCGACCGCGCCGCCTTCGCTGTGACCGGCCACCGTCACGCGGTTGTCGTCCACGTCATCCCGTTTTCGCAGCCACTTCACCGCTGCGAGCAGATCGTCGGCATAGTCGTTGAGCGTGGCGCGTTCGGAGCGGCCGCCGCTCTGTCCAACGGCGCGTTTGTCGTAGCGGAGAACGACGAAGCCCTTCTCGGCGAGCGCTCCGGCGAGCTGCGTGAAGATCGGGATCCCGGCAACGGTTTCGTCACGATCGACCGCGCCGGATCCGGCGACCAGCACAATCGCAGAGTGCCGCAAGCGGCCTGCGACCTGGGGCGGAGTGGTGATGGTGCCCGAGAGATTGAAGCCGAGCGCCGGAATCGTGACGTCGGCGTCGGTCGGATTGCGCGCTACCTGAGGACGGGAGGACACCGTTGCCAGATCCGAGCGAACCACACTCAACCCGGCTGCCGGAATCTCGAGGCGCGCGAGCCTGTTCCGGCGGTCCGCGGTCACGGTCGCGGTCAACGGTCCGCTCGGATTCTGGAATACCATCTCGAACTTGCGCAGCGCGATCACGCCCGACGGAGTCTTGAACTCCTCGTCTGAGACAACCTTCACGATCGCCGTGATCTCGGTTTGAGGCGCGACGTAGACAGGCAATTCCGTCCCTGGCTTCGCGCCGGCGAGGCGCACCGCCATCGCTTCGTACGCCGCGTAGAAATTGTTCGGCACGACGACCGTACGCGCGGATATCTGGTCTGTCTTCGAGTTCGTGGTGGCGCCCTGCGTGATCTCGTTGATGGCCGTCGTCATTCCGAACGACGTCGAGAGCCTCAGCGGCTTGCCGCCGGCCGTCGCCTGAATGCGCAGTTCCTGCGGCTGCCAGTCGGAGTCGTACTTGACCTCGAACCGGTTCGTCGTGACGTCGCCCGGCGAGGTGAGTTGGCCGGTGGCCGAGATGATCCAGCCACCCGCGGCGCGCGCGACATTGACCTGCTCCTGGCCGACCTGGCGGCCGGCGATGAAGATCAGGAATTGTGCGCCGCCTTCTGCTGGAGACGCGGCCGTCGACTGGGCGAGGGCCGGCGCGCCCAGGGCGGCGCACAGGAACGCGGCGGTACAATTGCGCAAGAACTGCATCCATTGAGGATATCAGTGGCCTCGACGTTTTCACCGGACCAGTACCGCGCCCTGCACGAATCGGCGGCCGTCTTCGTTCGTCACGAGAAGGGACGGATCGTGCTGCGCGGCGCCGACCGCAAGGTGTACCTGCAGGGGCTGCTGTCGAACGACATCCTCGCGCTCGAACCCGGGGCTTCGTGCTACGCCACGCTGCTCACCGCTCAGGGCCGGATGATCTCCGACATGCGCGTGTTCGACATCGGCGAACTGATCCTGCTCGACCTCGAGGCCGCCGTGACGGCGAACATCGTCGACCATCTGGAGAAGTTCATCATCACCGAGGACGTAGCCGTCGAGAACGCCACCGGCACGTGGGGGCAGATCGGCGTCTACGGTCCGCAGGCCCGTGATGTCGTACAGCGCGCCACATCGGCTGCAGGCTTCGCGACGTTGTTCGTTCTTCAGAGCAGCGACATCGGCGTCGATGGTCTGGACGTAATCGTCCAGACCGAGCACGTCGGCTCATTCGTCACGGCAGTCTCAGACGTCGGTGCCGTTCTGGTCGATCCGTCAGCAGTGGAGACGACGCGGATCGAAGCAGGGATACCGCGGTTCCTCGTCGACATGGACAATACGACGATCCCCCTCGAGGCAGGCATCGAGAGCTCCGCGATCAGCATGAGCAAAGGCTGTTACGTAGGGCAGGAAGTCATCGTTCGCGTTCTGCACCGTGGTGGAGGCCGGGTCGCGAAGAGACTCGTCGGCCTGTCGATCGAGGGCGGGCGTGTGAATCAGGATGACCGGATTCACGCCGGCGACAGAGAAGTCGGCCGCATCACCAGCGTGGCCGACTCGCCGAGAGCAGGAAAGCAGATTGCACTCGGTTACGTGCAGCGCGATTTCATCGAACAGGGAACTGAGGTGCAGATCCGCACGCCGCATGGCGAAGCGCACGCCGTAGTGACGAAGCTGCCGCTCTCAGTCTACTAAGCTGAGCAGTCAGCACGCCCACTGAGCACCCGGCGCTGAGCACCCAGCCCCCGGCACTGAGCACCCAGCTCCATCAGCGAAGTTCGTCCGCGCTCTTCGCCCCGTAGAACTCGAACCACGGCCGCGCCGGCTTCAAGCGGTCGTTGACGTTGTTGATGTTTCGAACGCCTTCGTCCTCGAGCCATTTGCGGAACGCGTCGGGCCCCTGCTTGCCGAAAACCGGGATCCCTTCCTTCCACGTTGCGCGGCCGCACAGCACGCCGGAGAAGCGGGTGCCCGCTTCGGCGGCGAGCTCCAGTGACTCGGTGAACTCGGCGTTGCTCACGCCGGCCGAAAGGTAGATGAATGGCTTCGTGGCTACATCCGCCGAGCGCCGGAAGTGGTCCATCGCTTCCCGCTTCGAGTACGCCTTCTGGCCGCCGAACGCGCGTGCCCCTTCGACGAACTTCATGTTCACGGGCACTTCGACCTTCATCACGTCCACGCCGTAGCGATCCTTCGTGAACTCCTGCATGGTCTTCGTTACGATGTCGGGCTTCTTCTTCGCGTAGTCGAGCCCCTTCTCGTCAGCGCCCTCCTCGTAGCCCACGAATTCGAGGAAGAACGGGATGTCGTTGGCCCTGCACTCGTCGCCGATGCGCTCCACCCAGGCGTGCTTGTGGTCGTTGACGTGCTTGGGATCGAACGGCGTGTAGTAGAGCAGGATCTTGATGCAGTCCGCGCCCGCCTCTTTCAGCCGCCGCACCGACCACACGTCGAGCAGGTCGGGCAGTCGACCGGGGGTGTTCGCGTCGTAGCCGGTCTTCTCATATGCCATGAGAAGCCCCGCATCGTTCGAGCGACGCTTGCTGGCCGGGAGCCCCCATTCAGGATCGAGCAGGATCGCGCTCGCGTGCCGCGTCAGCACCTCGGTGACATGGATCTTGAAGTCTTCCATGTCCTTGTCGCCGATATCGCCGCCCTTCTCCTTCGCGAGTGCCTTCTTCAGGGAACCGCGCTGATCCATCGCGGCCGCCGCGATCACGCCGCGCGCATCCGACACCGCCTTCATTCCGGCAAGCTTGCCTGCACTGATCTTCACGATGCCAGCTCCTGAAAATGTTCTCCGAGGACCATCGGGAATCTTATACCGGGTAGTGGAACTCTTCCTGCACGGCGGAGTCGACCGCGCGGTTGACGATCTCCTCGATCGGCAGCGCTGCCTCGGCACGCTCGACGTCGGACATCCTCGCCTTCGTGACCGGATGTCGCGGTGTGAAGAGCGTGCAGCAGTCCTGGTCAGGGATGATCGAAATCGGATACGTCCCGAGCCGCTGGGCTTCGATGGTGATCTCGTCCTTGTCGGTGCCGATCAGGGGACGGAGTACCGGCATGCACACGACATTGTTGATCGCCGAGAGGTTTTCCAGCGTCTGCGAGGCGACCTGACCGACGACCTCGCCTGTGACGAGCGCCTGTGCCCGATTGCGGCGCGCCAGCGCCTCGGCGATCCGCATCATGAGGCGGCGGTAGATCACGACTCGCAGAGGCGGAGCGACCGCCAGCACGACCTGCTGCTGGATCTCGCCGAACGGCACGAGCATCAAGCGCGAGTCGTACTGATACCGGGTGAGGAGCGTGACCAGTTCGCGTGCCTTCTCCTGCGACGCGCGCGACAGGATGGGGTAGCTGTGAAAGTGGACGAACAGGACGCGGCATCCGCGGCGCATTGCCCGAAACGCCGCGACCGGGGAATCGATCCCCCCTGACAGCAGGCAGGCCACGCGCCCGCTCGTCCCGGCGGGCAGACCGCCGGCGCCGGGCTCCTTGCCGAAGTAATAGAAAGCTTCATCGGTGAGCGCTTCGACGAAGATCGTCAACTCGGGATTGCCGAGATCGACCTTCCAGCCGCGCGCTTCCTTGATGCGCCCACCAACTTCGCGCTCGATCTGCGGTGAGGTCAGCGGATACCGCTTGTCGGCGCGGCGAGCGGATACGCGAAAGGTCGAGACCTGCGGCTGGCCGAGATCCGTGAGGATCGCCTGGGAGATCGCGTCCACGTCGAGCGGTGCCGAGCCGGCCTTGGCAAAGTTGGCCACGCCGAACACGCGCGAGACGCGATCGCGGACGACGTTCCAGTCCGCGGAGGGTTCGAGCGCGAGCTCGATGCGCCCCATCAGTACTCGGACTTCGCGAACTCCCGTCCCTTTCGTCGCGGTGCGCAGGTTACGGGCGAGTCGCGCGACGAACCACGACCGGTTGTTTCCCTTGAGCGCGATCTCCTGGTAGTGGACGACGATCGACTTCATCGGCGACCTTCGAGTATGGCACGCGCGGCTGCGTGTCCGCTGACCACGGCGCCTTCGATTGTGGCGGGCAGCCCCGTGTCGGTCCAGTCGCCTGCGATGACCAGGCCGTCCACCGCCGTGCGGTTGGCAGGCCGCGGCGGCTGACCCGGCGACAGAGAGAACGTCGCCCGTTTCTCGCGGATGACGCTCGCGCGAACGAGCCTGGCCTCGGCCGCTGCCGGAAGTGCGTCGCGCACTTCGCGAATGGCGATCTCGATCAGTTCGTCGCGCGCGAGTGCGGCAATCGCCTCCGCGGCGCTCACGACCAGCGACAGGTGCGAGGACGCCTCGCCGAAGACCTGGCGTTTGTCGAAGATCCACTGAACGGTCCGGCCCGTCAGGCCGACGAACGGCGTGTCCATGACCACCCGGTCGTACCAGAGATTGACCGTGGCGATCGGCATTCCTCTCATCGCGGCCGCGGAGCTGACGAGCGATTCGAGTGCTGGCGGTAGCCGAGAAAAAAGATTCCGCGTGGCGTGCCAGGGAACAGCGGCGACGACGCGGTCCACCGTGATCCGCTCTCCCGGTGTCGCGGCATTCACATCACCCTGACGTACCTCCACCGCTGACACACGATCGCCCTCGGCAATGACGCGCGCGAGTGCGCCCGTGCGGACCGATCCGCCACGAGCCTCGATGAAGGTGCGTGCGGGGTCCGCGTACATCTGGTCCAGCGGCTTCGTCGGGAGTGCAAGTGCTGCTGATGAAGGATCGCGTCCGAACATCTCCGCGAGCACGCGGACGAACGGCGCCGCGGCGGCGTCCGCCAGGGGCTGGTTCAGCGCCGCAACGGCGAGCGGTTCCCAGAGAGCCGTGATGAGAACGTCCGTCTGCCCGCGCGCGCGCAGCCAGCTCAGAACCGTTTCGTCGGCCGCAGCAGCGCGCGCAGCTGACGACGATCTGGCTCTGAGGATCGCGGGCGCGAGTCTGAGTGCCGAGAGCCGGTCGCGCAGTGGCAGCGCGGTCCACTGCATGATCCCGCCGAGCAGGTGCAGGGGCGGGGGCCAGGAGGGGCACTTCAGGAGCGAGCGATTTCCGGCGCGCGCGATGAACGGCAGCTCGAGCGAGCTCTGGATGCGGACGTTCGCGTCCGCGCCGATTCTCCGCAGGAACGCGAAGGTCTCGCGGTAGCAGCCAAACAGCACGTGCTGGCCGTTGTCCACCATTTCGCCGGTCTCGCGATCGACGAACGCGGTGGCGCGTCCCCCGAGCCGCCCCCGCGCTTCGAGTACGAGTACGCGGATCCCGTGATCCGCGAGCATCGTCGCGGCGCTGAGCCCCGCGAATCCACCGCCGACGATGACCACCTCGGGAGGGGGCCTGTCCCCGGTTGCGACGGGTCCGGCTGAAAAGGGGGCCTGTCCCCGTCGGCCACCGGAGGCGAAGTCCGCGTTTTTTGGATCCTTGTAAGTCACTTGAGAGCAGCGCGTTACGAGGATCGGGGCCTGGCCCCGTCGGGACGAGGGCCGCGCAGCACGACGTGCAGCCAAGTGCGGACGGCGATCAGCGCGCGCCGGGAACGCGGAATCCGCACCCTCTCGGAGAACACGTCGTACCTGCGGCGCTCGATCTTTTCGAGGATGGCGAAGTAGATCGCCGACATGATCTCCGCCGCCACGAGGCGGCGCTGCCGTCCGGTGA
>Ga0247824_10001654_pt1 | contig 12256 bp, 9 predicted proteins | sample 13C_PalmiticAcid_FD_194412 | JGI IMG/M metagenome (GOLD analysis project Ga0247824, IMG submission 194412) | Soil microbial communities from agricultural site in Penn Yan, New York, United States - 13C_PalmiticAcid_Day48 | ecosystem: Environmental > Terrestrial > Soil > Agricultural land...
GGCAATGTCGTTTTCTCATTCGTGCCTGAGCCTTGGATGCGCGTCTCGGCCAGTGAGATTCCTTCACCAGAAGACCTCCAAAAAGTGTTCTTCTTGCCTAGAGGGATGCGCTTTGTTGTTGTTGGGATGCAGACAATTCAAATCTGGAGCCTTCCTTCAAGGTATGACACCAATTTCAATCTCGTGTTCATCTGGAGCCATCCAAGATCAGTTGGGGACGCAACCATCAAGCGACGAGGAAAGAAGTACATGTCAGAACGCGTCGGAGAGTATTACCATCGTATTGTGAAGGTAGAAATTTACCACGATCGTGATTCAGACAACACTGTAGCCGATATCATAATGCGAGATGGTCCGGAACTATGCAACCTCCACATTCCAGGAGCGAGTACCAGTGATTCCAGCACCACATTCCTCTATTGTATCCGGAGCATTCATCTACTAGCTGATGCCTACGCCTACTCTACTCAACAGAAAAAGTCTCCAAGGAGAACGCGCAACCCAGTGTTCACTTATGAGGAGCACGCTGATGCCATTGCTCGATTTACGCGCGGTCATATCAACCGTCTGCTCCCCAGTCAGTACTTAGACACACAGCCTCTGACATCACGACCACAGGACACACTAGGTCATACATCAACAGAGCAAGAACCATGGGCATCATCAGCCCAGGCACTTGATCTAGCGACATTCAATAGAAGTCCAATGCAGGGTTTGACAACAACGCAACGATCAGGTCCTACACCACCGGCCCAAACACTTAATTCAACGACATTCCATCCAGATCCGAGGCGAGGTTCGGCGATAGCGCAGGGTAATATTGGCCCGCCTCGCAATATACTTGCACTCGGAGGTGACCCATCAGCCGATCAAAAACTCGGAGGTCAGCCTCACACCGTTATGGATGCGCAAAAGGACGAAGATGCAAGTCCTAATGATATCTTTACGGTACTTACACTCCTTCTGGATCAGAGCGACCTGAAAGACGCTAATCTCGTCTTCATTGAGGGGCTGTTTACGACGGACGGTCACGAATGGATTCCTCATCCCAACATGGCGCTGAACCCCATCGAGCGTGTGGTCGACATCAGAAATGAACGGTTGCTCAAGGTCCTGATAGGCTACTGTGTAAACAACGCCAGGAAACACCACCCAGGCTACCTGACACCAGTGATACAGTGTCTGAGCAAGCTTTCAGTGTGGTACCCGGATATTCTATCTGACTTCTTCAGGAGGGCATCCTACATTCCTGCTCGCAATCTCGAGTATGTTGCCTCAAATGCTATTATAGATATCGCTAACCCGCGTTTCTCAGACTGGGTTAACTACAGGAGAGGATTGTCTCGGATCTCAGACTGGATCAACATCAACATCAACAGCAACCTCAAGTCTCCTGACATCAAAAAGAATCTCGACACCAATCACTACAAGAATGCTGTCTTTAGCTTGAGAACTCAGCTTCCTTTCCACAGCTATATGAGTGTTAGCTATATGAGTGTTATCAGCAGAGCCTTTCATTTAATCCTCGGTGGGCGAACGACGCGTTTCCAACAAGGAAAGTACCAGAACCAACAACCGACAGCCTCGCCTCGATCAAACGACATATATGTGTCACCATTCCAGTTCAAACCTATCAGCGGACGCAACGGACGGCAAGAAAGATCTTTCCTTGCCCTAATTGCCGAAAAGGACTTGTCTGACTGTCCGGCCATAGTTGCGACTGTGCAATACAAATGGTATGTAACTGATACCGTTGACAAGTATCGTGTGGTGGTTATACCATGCTAACTGTGTGTGGGAATCAGGTACACATTAGGACTACATTTTTGGTCCATACGTTTCATAGTAGTTCTCGTGTTCTTCATCCTGGTGGTGATTATCACAGCACAGCAAATCCGAGTTTCGTCGTTACCAAGTGGTCATGTCCCTACAACGGACGAACTTGCGGCTCAATACCTTCCAGGGTGGCAACCTGTTTTCATCGTAACCATTGCGATTGGATTCCTGTTGATCATATATGAACTGCTACAAATGAAATATTCGCCAAGAAAGTACTTCAGGTTGGTGTAAAACGGGACAGGTCTATTACTGCCAGGTCTTTACTATCAGATTTGTTGTCGACGCGCTATCCACGTCTTTATTCACAACGACTCCTCTTCTTAGATCCCCATACAATTATGTTGATTTGGCGGCCTGTACGTTTCCAGTGGCTGGGTGCTTCCTTTTCCTGCAAGCATCACCTGGGACTATCCAAGAGGATACTGAGATCGATGGTGCTTCAAGTCAAATATGGGTTATGGGATTCGGAATCCTGCTGTTATACTTGAACCTCGTAAGTGACTCCTCATATGTTATCATGGAGAACTCTGATAGTTCGTTTGCCCATAATCGCTCATTTTCTCGGCATACCTTACTTGCGTGTTGTTTAGTTGTTCGAGCTGCGGATCATCAAGCAGCTTGGAGTAGCTGTCAACATCATTTTCAACATTTCACGGAGGATCAAGTGGTTCTTGTTGATCATTGCTGTCTTTCTCGTCAGTTTCACACATGCAATGCTGTACATGTTACACACTCGACGCTACAGGACATGTCAGGATGGGTCTTGTGATGATATCGACTACCCTTCCAACTACCCTACTGGATTCTTTAAAGCGTTGTTGGCAACTTACTTCTTCCTAGTAAGGATTATCATCATTCACTGTCTTTGATGTCGTTCAATCGAGTATCGGAGGTTAATAGCACTCAACACTAACCGAACCTGACACGCAATCGAACAGTCTGGCCGATACGATGCAGTCGATGCTTCTCTTGACAAGGGATCAATTGGCTTTCAACTTTTGATGGCGATCTTTTACTTCTTCACCGCAATTCTTCTCCTCAACGTCCTGATCGGTAGGTGAGATTAATGCAATCAGATCGCGGGAAAAGTTGGGTCATGACAGTTAACATCTCTCTCTCTCTCTCTCTCTCTCACACACACACACACACACACACACACACACACACACACACACACTTTAACACAGCGCTGATGAACGATGCCTTTGACGAGAGCAAGATGGAGGGTGAAATTGCCCACTGGAAACTTGTATGTGAGGTTGTAATCGGTAAGTCATCAACTGTGTCCGTAAGATATTATCGATCCAAGGAAATATATAGCAGATGTCCTTCTAGGAGAACAAGCAGATAACAAGTATGTTTTAACATTGTGCACGAGTATAGAGGTGGAGACGCAAGCCATATTCAAGCCAATAGTAGGAGACTATGATCCAGGATACATATATTATCGTGCAAGTGATGATGAAGTCAAGAGGTTCCAATCAGGGTCAGAGATTTCGATCTTTGCCTATTCATCCAGAGCAGCGCATAAACGGACACAAGGCATGATCATCGAGAGCCTATCGGAAGTGAAGGATGCTAACTGCCGTACCAAAGTTGAGCTCAAGGAGTTTGTCGAGGAGACTTTGAAGAAAGAGCTAGGCGACTTGAGAGAAGACTTGAAGCGGCCTCGCGATCATGATGACTCGATACAAATACCGGCAGAACTCGGAGAGACTGCGGAACGCCCTCGTGGTCATGATGGGTTGAGGCAAGAGCTGGCCGAGCTCAGGGCACTCGTGGAGCATCCTCCTAACCATAATGAGTTGAAGCAAGAGTTGGCAGAACTCAGGGGGCTTGTGGAACGTCCTCCTGGTCATGATGAGTTGAAAGAAGAGCTATCGGCGTTAAAGAATCTGGTCGAAAGCTTGGTGCTTCAGCTGAGATCCAACAATATGGCCACGTAACCACGAAGCATGATGCTCTCCGCGAAATAAAGATGTTCAACAGCCATCGCAATCAACACCGACGCTGGATGCATCAATAGGTGATGGGCCTTATATTCCAATTGTACGCCATGAAAGGAGCCATTTCCAACGCGAGTGCTGTAACAACACACAACGATCCAATACTTTGTATTATAGCGCTAGCAGTAATCGAGATGTAGCCTTCTCGCAAAGTGCGATAGATCGGTGAACCGTGTATATAACCAGCCATACCAGCCATACAGCCATACAGCCATACCAGCCATTGGTGTTGGGTTCGTGCATCTCGCTTTGATGGTGTTGAAGAAAGGAAGGATCCTTGGGATGGAGACGAAGTTGCTGTGTCACTGGTTGTCTAGTACCTCTTAATGAACGCGTGCTTGCTGTTCATCCGCGATGAATGGCGATTCATTTGCGACGGCCATCACAGTATCTATGGATTGCGCATCGGGCATTGGGCTTCGCTGTTAGTTTGAAGTGAAGCTTGGTATGCCTCTCACACAAAGACGAGCGACACGTTTGTTGCGTTCTCACCAATCACAATTAGTTCTTGAACTCATGTTCTCATGTTCGCATGGTTGGTCCTCTCCAATACCCTACGGTAGTTAATAACAATCGACTTGAATTAGTTTTCACGAGAGCGCTCAGAAGCAACGAGATATCGGATCTCCCGAATGAGAGGATGGATTTGCAGCGTCTTCGCCTTCACTCGCGAAGAATGGCTAACATACCCTTGAGACTGGAGTTGGTGTTAATGATCGGGGATATGACATGTTCTGTTGACGTGTTGGTCGCCGCTTTCAACGATGACACGGGTGTGTGAGTGAGCCGAGGCTTGATCTGGTGGTCCTGGTGGCGCCAAAGGTTGGATCAAGTAGGTGAATGGGAGTCAGGATAAAGTCCGTGACCAAGAAACAGTCGACTGGCGCATACGACAGACGTTGGTTCCTGTGATACTCCACTGCTAAGAGGCTGCTGTCCAGGAGTGATACATCCGTGTGTTGCAAGTGAATGCGACTTGGGATGGTGAATGAGAAAGTGGAAAGAGATCTCTCAGTGCCGAGCTGTCAAGACAGGGTTCTCATGACTGCTGTCTGACAACACTTTTACCTCCGCCCTCTTCTTTCTTCCACACACTTCCAAACACCACGGATATGCCACTATGTTGTCGTTGGTCTCGAGAAGAGCGGATGAGGATACTGCCACAGTGCGCTAAGTGTAGGACACTGCACTACCTTGAACTTGCTCCCTCTATCTCCACTTTCGGCCACTTTTGTCTTCACATTCTCTGCACCTTGCCTTTCGGTTGATATACATTATTCAATCAGAGATCGCCACAACAAAGCAGGAATACGAGCGGCTTGCCTTGGTCATGGATGCTTGTCTAGCATCTATGGCATGATTCTCGCCGGGACACCATTCCTCGTAGGGTTTAATTTGCTCGACCACTTCTCACGCATATATCATTTCAACAGATGATAAACCAGATCAACTCAAAGGCATCACAGGAATAACGTCTGCGCATTCCATAGAGTGCTTTCAATGGATTCGAGGGTGTTGATGCTATAAGGCAACAGGATCTCTCTCGCGGTTGTTCCATGGGAGATGCCACGAGAGCGACTGATGGTTTCGTTTCACTATTGATGCTCCCTGCTGTATCATTCATGCATATGACCTCTTTGCCGCGACGTCTTGGAGAAGCTTGCTCAGGAGGAAGCCGGCACAGCGGCAGCAATGATCGATACGGATTTACAAACATCTATGACAACAACTCGAATTCGGATATGAAACGAGATTCTCGCTACATGGGATTTTCGACTCTTCGAGGCACTACATCACAGAGTACGTAGAGATACGAGTGAGAGAGCGACAATGTTGTGGTGGATGGGCTCCAAAGGGTTATGGATGCATCCTTGATCACTAACGGCTGTATCATGTCTCCTTTCTTCTCCGTTATGGATTCCGATCACCTGTATCGTACGTCCTCATACACGACCCTTGCTTCTCAGTTTACCAAGGACAGCAAATACAAAGTAGAGGCGGATACGGGCGTATCAAGGAGTGAGGGGATTGACTCGGGTCGAAGCTGAAGAGTTCAAGGAATAATAACGGACACGTGCTCAGGAAGAGGCTGTCGATCGTGAGATAGATCTGGACCATGCAGCCATCAGGAGGAAACTCTCAACGAAAAGAATGAACCACAGGCGGAGCAAGGAAGTCTGAGGTGTGTGGATGAGATCTGACTGCAGATGTAATTGTCAGCGCGACAGTCAGAGGACGAAGATACGGCAGTATGATTTGAAAGTCAACCCCACAGCAGGGATTTGGTTGATATGAACGAGACGAGCGAACGACTTGCGACACGTTCTCAGGACGAGGCAGCTGGAGATTCAAATGTTGATGAGCCGGATGGACCTATTGAGAGTGTGGCGCCGACATTTTCTAGTTCCAAGGACAAGGGCGAGGCGGTTATGACTTTGGAAACAACATCGTGGACCACTTTGGATCCGCTGGACTGATTGTTTGTCTCTCCCCTTGGTCAAGGAGTTCTATCCAAGAATTAGAGTTTAAAGTTGAAGGGGCACATCGATAGGACGTTCATGGCCGACAATCACTGGACCGCCTCGATCGAGCTGGCATGAGCTTTGCCAAAAATACTTGTTCTCAGAGCACCCTGCTGACGTGATAGCATTGGTCGAGCTTCTGTGTAACACTGTCAGATTTCCCACCCTTACCGCTTTGGTCTTTGGCGATATCGAATACAGGTACAGAGAACTCAACACACCCTCGAGAGTGAGTCAAAGTCACTGTTGGTGGTAACCCGGAAGGGTTGTGAGAAGCCGTCTGGTACCGAAGGATCCGTATCTCTGAGGTACGACCGGGAAGCAGCAGCATTGCCAGCTCAGGCCTATAATATGCTCTGTGAGGGGTCAAAGTACCCCCTGAAGAATTGAGTTCAGAATTATCCACTGAATGATGCGGGAAAAGTGCCATGCATGACGACTGGTATATTTATCAAGACACATTGCCCAGTTCTCCGTAACACACTCTCCCGGCTCTCTCTTGTCTCTCTTCTTCATCCACAATCCTTCCACCAACTTCCTAATTGTCATTCAGAGAGGATACCACGAACAGCAGCAAACCAAAGTATCTCGAGTCTCGCGCACGGATTCGGCAGGTCTCGCAACATGAGCAACGAAGGTATCATCATCGATCAAGGCGCCTTTCCTCCTTCTTTCAATCACATCCACTCATCCAATATAGTCTTTGTCGTTCATAGTTTATCGGAAGTACTTTGGATACGAGCAACCGGCCGTACAACGAGCACCCGTCAATCTCTGGGGCGGGTACGTCCGGATGATTCTTTTAACAACAACGGTCTGTGATCTGGTATTGGCGAACACCTTTTACATCAACTAACCGATCACTTTCATTCTATGATGCCATGGTGTAGGTTTTACAAAAAGAAGTCGTACGTGTCCCGGCTCTTGATATACACCTCTGCTGTGTTGAGAAACAACTATTGCTCACCTTTCTCTGGAATCACGATGTGTTAAACTGTTTAGTCCCTATGCTCCAACTGTCCCTGCTATCCCTGCCCTCATTCCGGATGAAACACCCGACTTCGAGGTGCGTTGAACACTCACTGTCTTGCATCTGATTTGATCACATACATGTGCAACTTTGCTAACAGCGACATGGTGTTTATTGCTTTGTGTCAATCTTTCCAGTTCAATGCTTTCTTCAGAGGATGCCCAGCTGGACACTATGTTCTTCGTTGGCGCGTACAATTGAGTGAAAATTTTTCAGTCCCAAGCGGACTTCGTTTCCGAGTTGATGTGAATTACGGTGTAAGCATGGCCTCCATTAAGCGCTTAAACGGCTCGCTATACAACGCAGGGTGCTTCACGTATCTGACATCAATGCTGCTACGTTAAACTTTTATAGGCTGAGGAAGTTACTACAGGTTCCTTGGATGTTATCTTACCGCAAGAGAGGCTCGGAAAATGGGGTACGTTCAATGAATCGTCTCCAATCATCCCGTTGATTAGTAACGAACATGACAAGAAGCTACTGATGGTTATTGAACGATGCAACTACTCTCTAGATGGGTGGAAAACCTTTGATCTGGAGCTGGAGGAACTAGTCATTGTTCAGCCTTACCAGCAACAAAATACGTCCAAGGAGAGACAATGGACCACGGTGGCAGTAGCAATGTCCAACTGTGAAATCATTGGTGTTAACTATTCCGGACTCCAGGTTGAATACGTCGAGCTAAGTTCTTTCACTGGAAGCAAAGAGGATCTGGGTAAGTACTGACAACCGGATAGCAAAACACGGCAACCTTGATTAGAGACATCTGGAATTGCCTCTAACAATGTCTGTAACTGTTGTGGCTCCAACGGTTATAGCCCGCAATGATGCGCACAAATGCACTGTACGGAGAGCCACCGAGCCAAAGTTCACCATTGACACCGCGGAATCCCATGCCGTTCCCCAAGAGGAATCCCATGCCGTTCCCCAAAAGGAATCAAAGCCGATTATTCCCATCTCGCGGCTGACATGGTCCAAGGATGGCACGTTTCTGGCCGCATTAGGGCTCTGGGACGATACTGCCTATATCACCGTATGGGACATGAAACATTGGAACCTGTCTAGACCTGAGGATATATCTACTCTTCACGAAAAACGAACTGTGGAGGTTAAGCACACGGGAGGAGGCCTGAAGGATCTTTCAATCGGTCTCGCTATTTCCGCGGATGGTGGTCAAGTAGCGGTATACCAAGAGCCGATGGTCGGGCAATGGGATGACGAGTCAGCGTTGAGTGACAGCACGTTTCATTTTCGCGTACTCACCTTTCAATCCAAGCAGAGTGTACCCCCACCTCAACAGGATACGTTGCCACTTCGACGGTATCTGTCACAACCTTTGAAAGATATCACACAATCCAAACATGGCGATCCACAACCCACACATAATGTCACCATAGTCATTGATCAGCCGGCTGAGGGTGTCCATTCAACTAAGACAGTGCCATTACTGAGTGAAATTGAAAGCCAGACGAACTGGTCCTACAAAGAGGTCGTACTCCCGAACCCCAAGCTCAAGCACTTTATAGGATATGGCGCATTTTTGGCAGAGGCTAGGAGCAACGACTGGAGAATGAATAGCTCCACCACTCAGCTCCAACGTGTACATGCTGGAGGAGAAGGAGGAGGAAAGTTCTTCAGAAACACGAGCTCGTTGTTCGTTGCTTGCAACGGTATCTGCATCGACGTCTTCACCTTCAACCCTAATTCTGGACAAAAATGGAAGAACACCTATTCTATCAGTCTAATGGATCTCACACCAACAATCAGCAGGCGAGTCAATTGCAGGATGATGATGGACGTGATAAGCAGGAACACCTTCATGTGGCTCGAGGATGGTGGAGTCTGCTGCTCGATTTGGGACCTTCGAAAGGGATCCAATGTTTCCTACGTCTCGAGTCCGGATAATATGCTACTCGGTAGCGTAACATTCCGCGGTAATAGCACGATGTCAATCTCTCCTGACGAATCTATGGTTGTGCTTGCAGGTATCGATGGAGTCCTCACAACATTCTACGCGAACACTGGCGTCACAATCAGCAGCAAAAAGTTCAAGGATGAACAGATTGAGTATGTTTCGTTCAATGGTCAGAACAACCGGCTCTTCGTGATAACCCGGCATACCACAACACTCAGGCTCGAGTCTCGGATATTGGATCCCCTGCAGCTCCATTCTGGTATACAGACAAACCAAGTGCCTGTCCCGATCATCGGCAGGACCATTCATGCGTTCTTCCGCGATGAGGACTGCAAGAGCAAAGGATTTGTTTGTGAGGCGGATGGGAGCAAGATTCATCTCTATGTCACCCATGAGTCAGTCGACAAAGTTGCCACTGCAGACGATGTCAATCTTGTCAGTCATACAGGGACACACTATTCATCGTTACAGGGTAGCCACAAATCAGGACACGAGAACGATCGCAAGGGGAGCACACGGGCGGGCCCCAATGACAAACGGTACGAAGTGCGGACTGCCACCAGTATGAAGCTATCGCGAGATGATGATGATTCGATGTATTGGACTATCCGCGTGGAGGTTGTCGAGAGGGATCAAAAATTTCAAAACGAAAAAGTCATCTTCTCATTCGTGCCTGAACCTTGGATTCGTGTTTTGGCTTCAGAGGACCGCAAAGCAAAAAACCTCCAAAAAGTTTACTTCTTACCAGGAAGGAAGCGTTTTGTTGTTGCTGGAATGCAATCTCTGCAGATCTGGAGCCTTCCTACAAACGGAAGTGCCGATTTCAAACTCGTATTCATATGGAGCCGCCCGAGGGTGAAAGCCGACCAGAAAGAGATTGATGAAAGGGCAGCAGCCGACCATGAAGGACCTGATGAACAGGAACAGGAAACCGCCGACCAGAAAGAGCCTGATGAAAAGGCCACCGCCGACCAGGAGGGGTCTGATGAAAAGGCGACCGCCGACCAGGAAGGACTTGATATAATTACAACCGCCGACCAAGAGAAACTCGATGGGACGACAACCACCGACCAGGAAGGACCTGATAGCAATACAGCCGCTGGTCAAGATTACACTGACGGAAATGGAGCCGAAATCAGGGAGCATGTTGGAGGGACAATTGCCGGTACAGAGAAGTCCAGAAAACCCGTCGAGACAGATCTTGTCGGGAAGTATTACCATTACATTCGGATTCCGCGTATCCACCCAGATCAACACACTGGAGAGGCAGAAGCCCATATCAAGTTGAAGGGGGGACAAGGTACGGATGTTGTCAATATCCCTGGAGAGCACAGTGACGACTTCCAGACCGTATTCATGAACTGTGCTCGAAGCATTCATCTGTTGGCTGCTTCTTACACTTACTCGATCCAAGAAAGCGAGAGGTTTCCAAAAATTCTGGACAAGTCGTCGCTTACCTTCAAGGAGCACGCTGAAGCTATTGCCCGGTTCACGCGGGGCCACATTAATCGTCTGCTTCCTCGCACGTATTTTCTTCCGTTGCCGCTGAATGAAAGTGCCCATACATCACCAGCGCAGGCTTCACCTCCGACATCACAAGAACAGACACTTGGTCAAATGGTTGCAGCGCCAACAACCGGTCAGCCAATACCTCCACAACTAGCGCATCGACTTTCAACGATGACGCAGAATAGTACCACTCCTTTACTTGTGGCACTCAAATGTTCCTCATCGGCTGATCAGAAGTCCGGGAAATATAACAGCTCACCAATCTCAATACCCGAGGATCTGCGCAAGATAGCCGCTTACGTGGATACACAGAGGGAAAAGTTTTGGATCCAAAAGGACGAAAACACAGGCCTCGACGATGTCTTTACGGTACTCACACTCCTTTTGGACCAAGAGGACCTGAAAGATGCCAACCATCTCTTCATCGAAGGGCTGTTCGACACACAGGGGCATGAGTGGACTCCTCACCCCAGCATGGCTTTGAACCCTATTGAGCGCGTGATCGATATCAAGAATGAACGGTTGCTCAATGTTTTGATCAACTATTGTATCAAGAATGCCAAGGAGCGCCATCCAGGCTACTTGACACCAGTCATACAATGTCTAAGCAAGCTCTCAGAACAACACCCTGACATTATGCGCGACCTGTTCAAAAGGGCATCCTACATTCGTGCTCACAATTCCCAGTATGTTGCCTCACATGCAGTCGTCGCCAACTTGCGTTTCTCGGACTGGATCCACTTTCTTGCTCGGTTCTATACTCTCGGCATATTCAACAGGAGGCTGTTTGGTTTTACCAAGTCTTCAGACATCAATCTCTACAACAAGCCCGTTTTCAGCCTACAGTCACAACTTCCACTTTACAGCCATGTGGGCGTCGGGATGGTCCTCGACTTTGTCTTTGACCTGGTCCTCGGTAGGCGAAAGACGCTTTTCCCCAAAAATAAGAACACCGAGCAAACACAACCAGCAACCGAGAATCGCCGGGGCAATATTTATGTGTCGCCATTCCAGTTCAAACCTATCAAAGGACGTGATGGGCGACTCGAAAGATCTTTTCTTGCTGAGATTGCAGGGAAGGATTTCTTTGATAGTCCGGCTGTAGCAGCAAGCTTGTGGTTCAAATGGTAGGGGAATTTGCATACTGTCCATAGGTGTCCCAATGTCATTTCTCCAATACTAACCACGTTCGATCACCTTTTTACATCTAGGAGCAAATCTGGACTCTATTTCTGGTCCATACACTTTATGGTGGTGCTCCTATTCTTCATTCTGGTGCTCGCTATCACAGGACGACAAATTCATGTTGCCAAGTTACCGGCTGAAGGCGAGCCTACAGCGGCCGAAATTGCAGATCGATACCTTCCAGGGTGGCAACCTGTTCTCATTTTAACCATTGTGATTGGGATACTGTTGATCATGTATGAGGTCATGC
>Ga0247824_10001655_pt1 | contig 12255 bp, 10 predicted proteins | sample 13C_PalmiticAcid_FD_194412 | JGI IMG/M metagenome (GOLD analysis project Ga0247824, IMG submission 194412) | Soil microbial communities from agricultural site in Penn Yan, New York, United States - 13C_PalmiticAcid_Day48 | ecosystem: Environmental > Terrestrial > Soil > Agricultural land...
CCTCGAGTCCTGCTCCGTTCTTCGGTTGCTTCCTCTCCATCCTCTCTCTGCGTCCAGCCACCACATCCACAAATGCGTCCCTCACGCCGCTTCCTCCTTGCACTGAGCATAGCAGCCCCAGGGGTGGGTTATGTTGCTGCCCAACCTCAACCTGTCGGCTCAACGGCCTTTGCAAGAGTCGGTGGCACCTTCTTCATTAACGGTGGAGCAACATATGGGGACAACCTGATACCTCAGTTCTGGGGACTCGACCTGACACGGTCCTGGGGCACAACCAGTCCTGCATGGAAGGACTACAAAATCGGTCCTTATAATGCCTTTCATACTGCTGGATACTCGGCTGACAACTCGACGTTCATCACTTTTGGACGAGACACTGGTGCGATAGCCAGCATCATGCCTGCGACCTGGCTCAACTCGTTTGACATCAAATCTGGCACTTGGACTACAGTCAACCCTTCAGGGATTGCTGACAACACTCGTCGCGACTTTTACGCTGTTACCAACCCTACCAGCAACCAGATTTACATCGTTGGAGGCAACGCTGGCCCTGGGGGTCTTATCGCTTCCCGTGCTTTCAATGTCTACGACGTCGCCTCAAAGGGCATAACGGAAACCACGTTGCCAACTACCGGCGCCCCTTCCAAGCCCGAAACATATGCTGCGGTGTGGATCGCTCATCTCTCTGCAATGCTGATGATTGGGGGCCAGGAAGCCAGCGCGACGGCCCTTTGGATGTATACTCCTGCGACTAACGCATGGTCATCTCGGGTATGTTTGTCCTTTTCATTTGGTTTCCCCTCCCCCCTCCCACGAAGGCGATGTGTGTGATGCTGTGTTGCATTGCTGCTTTTTTGGAATCGGAGCCACAGTGATACTCTTGTGCTCACTCGCTTTTCTTTCCCTGTGCGATTGGCCGCATCTCCGTACTACCAACAGCCTTATACCGGACAGTTCGCAAATAACAGGATTTCGTCTTGTGCTGCCAGCAGTAAGTGTTTCCAGCCATTCAGTTGCACCTATTGTAGCATGACGGAGGATTATCCCTGCTGAGCCCATTCAAAAAAAAGGCACAGAGTATCTGGATGCGTTCACTAACACTCGCGCTCTCGTTCTCGCTCTCTCTTGCTCTCGATAGATTGGGATGGCTCTATCGTAGCAGTCTTCGGTGGTTTTATTCCTGCTACATCTAAGGTTGGGGACCCTTACGCCTACATCCTCGATACCAGGACCTGGACTTGGTCAGCACCAATTGCTGTTTCTGGTAAAGGCAGAGGCTACTCTGCGTGTACGATCGTCGGCGACCAGTTCATCGTTTGGGGTGGCCACTATGATAACGAAAGCATGCCAGGTGGCGTGCCTTCAGGAGATGAAGCATTGGTCATCTTGAACTTGTCGACGCGCACTTGGGCAACATCCTACACACCAACAGCAGATCTTGCATCTATGGGCGGCGGTAATGGTGGTACAGGTCCTAGTGGAGGTGGTGGAAGCGACAACAATACGTCAGGAGGCGCCAAGAGCAAAGGCTTCCCGACAGCAGCCATTGGAGGCATCGCTGCTGCTGTGGTCATTCTGTTGCTTGTGGCAGGTTTCCTGTTGCACAGGCGCAACAAGAGGAAGAATGACACTGTCAAATCGAACGCGGCCGACTTTGGGTTTTCAAAGGAGGAAGAATCGAGCCATGCCAATCATGCGCATACTTCGTTGGATGGACCTCCTCCTCGTCGACCGCCTCCACCTCCAGAAGACCTTTCGCCTGCACTCTACGATTTCGAATCGCAATCTCAAAACGGACAACAGAATCTGAATGAAAAGCAACGGACCTCAGTCCAATCGACAGCTTATGCTCCACACGATCCATACCGCCATCCCTCGCCCGAGATGGTTGAGGCTCATCACCCACGCCCAAGCATGGAGGGATATAGTAGCCATGCTGGATACTCTAATTTCTCGACACCGAGCAACCCGCCTCTTGCGCCACACCATGAAGGGTTTGAAACACCACAGTTCTCACCCTACCCGCTGCACCAACAGCAGCAGCAACGACCTTACTCTACGGAATATGCATATGGCAATGCACCTGGGTCGGTCTACTATCCACCACCTCCGTCAGTAAGCCCACCACCCTCCACAACTCGTTCACCCCCTCCAGGAGCCATTTCCAGCTATTTGAAAGATGATGCAACACCCTATTTCCCATACAAAGTGCCAGCGGAAGGCCGCAGTTCTCCAATTGTGGACCAATACCACGACGGGTTCGCAATGAAGGATTCGGCATCGTATGTATCGGATTTCTCAACAAGAGGCAGGCGACCTCTCAGCGGACCACAGGGAGGATCGGGCTACGGCTCTGTGTATGCGCCATCTATTCCAGGAGCTCCTCAATCCATTCCAGAGTAGAACTTGGGTCTCCTTTGATCCACCGTACACCAACAAAACTCCCCTTCTATCCATTGTGAATATCCCGAAACCTGCATCTATTTCGTAATCTCCCAACTCAACCCGCCACTGTCGCTGTATAAACAAAAAAAAAAAAGTTATCTCGAATGCAACAATGCCGGTAGAAAAAGCGGTGGAATTTCGGATCTAGTTTTTGCGGATTGTGCGGACGGTTTAGAAGACTCGTTGTATTCGGGGGGTTGTGCGATGGCGTACTCGGACATTGACACATTGACACGTTGCTTTGATGGAAAGGGGAAGAAGAGTCTGAGGGGGCGAAGCTCGCCACTAATGTCGTTTCTATTCCGTGCGGTCATGGGGTGTTCAAAAGAACCTCGATAGTATCCTCCGTCTCTGGCAAAAACCAAAGGAATGGTTTGCAGTCAGTGGAATTGGAAGTGGCATTGTCCCTTAGTACCGTCGAGTACGGTATACAGCGATCGAACAACAGGCAGTTGACGGCAAGTCAAGGGAGAATCAATTCTTTACAGCAATGGCTTCTTGAAAGAGGAGACTGTGCCCTCGGAGCGACTGAGAGTGTGCAAATGGAGTCAAGTGCTTCCTATTGCAATGAGTTGTGCGACCTGATGAAACGGGGCGCAACGCTTAAAGTCAATTGGTCTCAAGAAGTGCAGGAACAGGGCGATTGCACCCGCCCCTCCGCTTGGCTTCCTTCCGAGACCCCTCACCACGAGACCTCTCATTCAATCACCCGTCCGTCTCCATCCACGATATCCTCGATCACGTAGCCCAGTCCTATGCTTGCCGTGTCCTTAGTCGCCACTCCCTTCACAGTGCTCCTCCCCCAACCACCTCCGTACTCTCCACTCTTGGCTTCGATGGAAGAACGTTGTGTATTCCTCCCTCTGGCCGTCATTGTATCCTTCGACGCAACCGTCTCGGCGGACCCCTTCTTACATCAATTCCGTTCCCCTCCATTCTTTTGTTCAATGCCGTGAACCGCGTCATTGGCATCCATGGTCAATATGGCTTCAAAACGATGCTGCATCCAGCATGTCGGTAAGTTTGGCTCCGACGCACAGCTTGTTGCAATATCAACACAAGATTTGTTCTCATTCCGTGGAGAAACGGATGGGTTATCTGCTTCTCCATTCCAGGCACCATCTCCTTTGGAACACTTGGTCAAAACATTACGATGGTGCTAGATACCGGGACAAGTGATACGCGGATACCCTCAAAGGCCTGTATCGTAAGTTCCAAGGGACATATCATTGCCAAGTTCACCTACTCCTTTTGATTGCATCATGTTTGAATCTATCTTTTCTATATAGGCACCACAAGTAGGATGAACTGTGGACATAGCAATACGAGTATGGGTGATCTCAACTTTGCGATTTCAGGACAGCAATTCCGCGTACCTGTAGATGAATTGATAGTACTCGTTAGGATCCAAGGATACGCATCGTATTGCAAGAGTGCGGTGGATGACTCTGGATCAGGATTATTGATGTGGACATCTTGAGAGTTTGACGCGCGCAACTCCACCAGCCATGCATACTGACTGTGTAACACGTCAACTTGACTCAGGAGTGGATTCTCGGCGCGTTGTTCCTCAAGAACGTGTTAAGCGTGTATGACTACCGTTGTCTTTCTATTGGATTTGTTCAACCCTCAAGCGTTTGAAATTCACTGGCGAATATCACGACGCTATCCAACCTGTCCAACCCTCGCTCAAGGGCAAGGCAATGGTATGAATGGATGACAACGGATCAATTGGTGAGAACAGATCGGCTGGGATACTTTTAGGGACAACAAGCCATGCTTGTTGTAAATTGTTAGAAGACATTGCATGTTCCTCCACTGAATGGAGTTTCTCACCTCCGATCCTACTTACTCCCATCCCTCCTGGTCACCAATAGAACCTTGGTGTGGTCTACAGCGTCCTGGGGTCTTTTTGTCGTTCTGAAAGTGATGGTCACGAATCGCGTAATCTGTGAGTCAATGCAACCATTTCCTACACCAATGAACCTTGATCGATGGGCTCTCTCCATGACGGATCTTCACTCGACCCTTTTTTTTTTTTTTTCACCTCTTTCTTTCCCTGATCTCCTTACTCTTGACCCTTCCTTCAACACTCATTCAACTCGACACCACCAAAGAGCATACTCGACCTAATCTTTCAGCAAGCAAGAGTCGCTTTCGTCCACTCCACTATAGACTACCACAACTCTCTACTCCTCCACTCACTAGACAAAAAAAAAAAAACCCACCTCCCAACTACAATAGAAAAGAGAGCAACCCTTTTTGTCAATTGTAACACCACCCTTCTTGTTTTTTGCCAATGGCTACCCGTGAAATTACCTCAGCTGCAGGCTTGCGTCCTCAGCAAGCACCCTTAGGATCCCCTGTCCCCAGTGTCCCCCATGCCATCTCCGTCAGTCTTCCCACGTTTCAAGACAATGTCGATTATGAAGAAGCTAAGCCCAGAGTGGTCAATGCCATGGTCTCTGGATACCCTCGATTCTTTGTTGCCCTGAAGATCAAAGAGGTAAAGAAAGAAAGAAAGGGGGATGAAGATGATTTACTTTATGAAGAATGTCCAGTGAAGGAAGAGAGGAGATCAGCTTCTTACGCTCAGCAACTTTTCTTTGTGTTCACAAAAGTTGATGGCGATCTGTGAGAAAAAGTATGGCAAGTCTTCGGAGAGTTGCTTCCTCTGGCCTACTCGCCGAGTGGCCGAGAGATGCCGTCACTTTGTGGAACGTTACTACGCCCCGACGATCGCGAGCGACGACTCGACTCCAACACCTCATCCACCCTCCACCACCAGCACCACCGTGGGTTCGGGAGCTGTTCGTATCGTCGAGTTCCCGATCCATGCACCCGCATCGGAACAGAAACCGGATGGGATCAAGGTGATCAAGGTCTTTGCCACCTTTTTCCCCAAGGAAGCCTTTTCGGTGGCGAAACAGTTTTGGCAGCATGCAGGCGATATTATCTCATCGCGTCAGGCCGTGTTCTGTCTGAGATGGTTAAGTCTCAAGGCGGAGGAGGATCAAAAGGAGGCTGTGAATGGAGTATCGGGATCTGGAGAAGCAGGCGTCAATGGACCTCGCGGTAACCGTCGTTACGCTTCTGCGAAACAGACCCCATCCTCGATCACAGGACCCACAGGTACCTTTGGCGACTTTATCAACAATGCGGCAGCGGCTCAATCTCAGCAGCAACCACTGGATCCGGAGGATCAACCTGTCGAGGACGAAGGGGATGGCATAGACAGTCGTGACTATGAGGTGTATGTGGAAGAACGTTATGGACGAAACTTGGACCTTTCGTTTGCTCCCAAGGCCAAAGTCGCGATGCGTCGTCGTATTGCGACGCAGGTGGCTCATACAGCCGGGAATGGAGAGTTTGTGACCGAGCAGGATGTGTACCTGTACCCGACAGGCATGTCTGCGATCTACAATGCACACCGGATCGCCATGACATTGGCTCCAACACGCAAGTCGGTTTGCTTTGGATTCCCTTATACCGATACACTCAAGGTGCTGCAAAAGTTTGGACCGGGCTGTTATTTCTACGGACATGGCGAGGATCAGGATATTGAGACATTGGAGAAGGAATTGTCGGAAAGACAGGGTAGCGACTGCAAGGAGGAAGATAAGGTCTTGGCCGTGTTCTGTGAGTTCCCGTCGAACCCCTTGTTGAAATCGGCCAACTTGGTTCGACTGAACGCATTGGCGGACAAGTATGGGTTCATGATCGTGGTGGATGAGACGTTGGGTAACTTTGTCAATGTCAGGATCTTGGAGTATGTGGATGTTGTAGTCTCGTCCTTGTCCAAGATCTTTAGCGGTGACAGCAATGTCATGGGAGGAAGGTAAGCGAAAAAGTGTATGTGTACTGTGAATGTATGTCCGTGGCAAGAGGATGATCATCTTTACTCACTTTTTTTTTGTTTTCGTGGATCGGATAGTTTGGTGCTGAACCCTCAGAGAAAGTTCTACAGTCGTCTGAAGGAGGCCATTGATCGTGATTATGAGGATATGATGTGGGTTGAAGATGCGATTTTCATGGAGCGCAACTCTCGAACATTCAAGGCTCGTATTGCGCGCATTGACGAGAACGCGGAAGCGCTCTGCGAGTACCTGCGTGAACATCCCAAAGGTAAAATTGCTCATACATCACTGACTGTTGTCCTTGTTGTCGTTCCCTCCCCCCCCTTCTCTATTTTACTCACATTGACACACTGTCTTTTGACTTTTTACTAGTCAAGCAAGTCTTCTATCCCAAGTACATCACAACCGACAATTATCTGGCGCACAAGGTGGAGGGTGCAGGTTATGGTGGTCTGTTCTCGGTGGTCTTCCATGCACCCAATGGAGCGGAGCAATTCTTTGATGCGTTGCCATTCTACAAAGGACCTTCGTTGGGCACCAACTTTACACTCGCGTGTCCATACACGATCTTGGCGCACTACTTTGAACTGGATTGGGCGGCACAGTTTGGAATCGAACGCAACTTGATCCGTGTCGCGGTTGGACTCGAGGAAAAGGAAGTCTTGCTGCAAGGAGCCAAGGAAGCATTGGATGCCATCCAGGACGAATAACCTCGTTGCGAGTTTGAGCAGGAGATCTCTTTTGTTCTTTTGCAGCAGTTTGGGCAGCAGTTTGGGCAACTCCTTTGTAATGTAACGGATCTTTAAGATGCTGAGAAACAAAGTTTGTGTTGCTTTTCTACCCTATTGGCGAAATAGCGTTTTTGGAATGGCTATGGCGAAAAAAAAAAAGGGAGCAAATCCCAACGGCATTTGTCCCATGCCGCATTGTCAGATCAAAAAGGAGGAGTGTAGTCATTGTGCACAGAGACGGGTGAAAAGAACGGCGCAGAATGATCGATCACCCTGAGGAGTGTTGACTCAGCGGAAAAAAAAAAGCAAACGCCGGCCGGCGACTACTGGACCAGTTCTCTTTTCTTCAGTTTCTCTCTCTCTCTCTTTTCCTCTTTCTTTCGCTTCTCGCCTCTTTCACTCTTCACACACTCTCTCTCTTTCTACCGCACCACCTCGCTTCCTTCTCCCATGACAACCGACGCAGCACCAGTCAAGGCAGTGGCCTCATCCTCCATTCGACCCAGGATCGTCGATGGCCCAACACCAGAGTCGCCGTTCCCCATCAAGATGTCTGGCACAGTGATCAAGGGTTTCGGACGAGGCAGCAAGGACCTCGGCATTCCTACTGGTAAACATGAACAAGCAATGAAAAGAGAGAGAGGAGAGAGAGGACTACCATGCCCTTACAAGCTCTAATTGGATGCCTGACTAAGCATTGATCTGGATCGATCTATCATACTCTTCCCCCCTCTAGCCAACTTGCCCGAAGAGGCCATTGCAGCACAGGAACAACACATGAAGACAGGGATCTACTATGGATGGGCACAAGTCGTTGTCAAGACTAAGCCCGACTCTTCATCATCGGAACCAGTAGCAGCAGCAGCATCCGAGGCAGAAGGAGCAGAATCAGGCGAATCAAGTTCAGTCGCAGAGTCCGCTTCGACTTCCACATCTTCATTAGCAACACACTGCCCCGCCACTGTATACCCGATGGTCATGTCTCTTGGCTGGAATCCTTTCTACAAGAATGAGAAAAAGTCGGCAGAGGTCCATATCATGCACAAGTTCCATCGTGATTTCTATGGAGATGATCTCCGTGTCGTCGTTCTGGGATACATCCGACCCGAGTTTGACTATACTACCCTAGGTAAAGTGTATTTTCTCTCGCCTGACTCTCTCTCTCTCTCTCTCTCTCTCTCTCTCTCTCTCTCTACTCACACTCCATCACCCTCCTTTTTTTCAATAGAGGCATTGATCGAGGATATCAACATTGACATTAACGTCGCCCACCAATCGCTCGAGAGACCCGACTATGCTGCTTTCAAGGATGACCCTCTCTTTACACAGCCTTGAACCCTGAGATCAAAGCCTTTTTCCTTTCTTTCACGCGCAATAAACCAAGAGCCGGGGCTTAGAGACATTCTCCCAACTTCTGCGCAGCACGAGGGATTTGATTTAAAATGGTATATATTTTGCCTACAATCGCATTGTACAAAGGAGCTCTTCTAGCCAGCCAGCCCATCTATCCATCCGCTCCGTTGGTATCTTGCACCCTCACTTTTTTTTTTGTTTGTTTTTAACGCTCAAAGACGACAACAATGTCCGAGCGTCTAGGTCGCACCCAAGAGCGGATCCGATCCCATTCGTCGTCTGGGACCAATCCAAGCGAGATCCACTCAAGGCTTGTCCAATGCTGACAGATCCATGCAATGTCTTGCTCTCGGAGCATAGGAAAGTTGGACCATGTCATACTGAACGACTCTAATTGCTTCAATCTCGCTAACGGTTGAAGTCCTGTCAAATGGCGAGGCACACTCCTTTGGCTGTTCACGGGGCTCCTGTTATTATTAGTGTTGTTGTTGTTGTTGTCGTTGTTGTTACCGTAGCCGTGGTGGGGATGATGATGATAATGATGGCTCATATCGCTTGTCATATCCTCCTGTTCTATGGGTATTCCATCGGCTGCTGTGGTTGTTGTTGTTGTTGTTGCATAGGGGTCGTAACCTGCTCCGCTCATCCATTCTGTTGTTCCAAGATCACCATATCTCTCAACGTACTTTCCTTTACCCTTGACCTTGGCTTTGGCCTTACCCTTCCCTCTGAACTCTTGTGGAGATGGGCCTTCCGTAGCCTTGCCCTTGCCCTTGCCTACAACGGACAATAAGCTCCGCATCTTGCTGAGGCCTCGCATAGCTTTGGATCCTGACTTTGGCTCTTGGTGCTGATGGGATAGCCAATCCGATGAAGAGCCTTCATCGGCAGTCAGCGTTTCCGACATCCCCAAGGAATGGTTCGAGGCCAACAATGGCGGTTGAACTCCCAGATCAAACCGGCCACCATGCAGCTCCAAGCGTTTGAGTCGACGCAATCGTCCCAGCTGTTCAAACAGCGTAAACGTGCAATACTGAATGTAATCACTTCCGCTCGATCCAGAAACAGTGGCCATGGAAGCAGCAGCAGAAGACGACGACGAGGACGACGACGCACCTTGTTGATCTCGGTAATAAAACTGAAAATCCGCCACGCGTTGCGCATGCAGATCAAACTCATTGTGGTGTCCTGGAGGGGTTGGGTTCTTGACGCCAATGATAAACGTCTCCAATTGGTCACAGACCCACCACCGCGGTGGTAAGGACAAGGATGTTTCCTCAAACTCCATGGTGTCGTCTTCACTGCTGCTACTCAATTCTTCTTGGCACATTCTCCTCTTACGAGCGGCCGCGTTCGCTGCTGCTGCTGCCATGGCACGATCGTATTCCCGGGCCGACTCAATCAGGTCCTCGATCCTCAGAATCGTTTGGCTGGCCGAGAAATGCCTTAGTGTCGGCATGTGTCTCAAGAACCAGTCTACCGCCTTGGACGAGACCTCTCGACAGCTCGTTAGATCCAAGTGTTCAAGGTGTCGACATGTTTGCTGCAGCGCCATCAATGTGCGATCCTGGAACCGAACATATCGAGCGTCGTATGAACGCAGTGCCGGAAACAATCGGATCAATTCTACAACAGGATCGTAAGGTGGTGGCACTGAAGTCAATGTGGAGGACTCCTGGCCCACTGTCGCGAAACCTGCCGTTGAAACATCCGGCGTGGCCATTGTGAGGCCAGTCGAACCTGAACCTGGCCCCGCATTGGCCATTGCGATGGCGGTTCCCATGGCTGTTCCCGGTACAGGTGCTGGCAGAGGTCCATAAGGTGTTTCTCGCAAAGTAATCCCTCCTGCAATGTTCTCGCCCGTGACATAGTTGGTCGTCAGATGCAGATGTCGTATCCTTGGACACGACTGGGCAACTGTATGCAGGAACGTTCTATTCCAATCCCAATAAGTCGTGCTGAACACATCCATCTCCTCCAGCAATGGACACAGTTTGAGTAATCGCACAAATTCTTGTTCCATCATCCGGACCTTCTTCAGTTTGAGCACTCGCAACGCCAAAGGACGCTGTTTCCGTGGACGGTCACTCTTCCGATGTCCTGATGGTCGTTTCGGATCAAGTGTCTTTTCTCCAAGCGCATCCTTCCTTTCTCCAGACCACGCATGAGTGTATGGGAGGTGCCACGGTATCCCGGCATAGGACACATCTTTCGCAGATCGTTCGCTCTCCGTTGCGCCTCCATCCTCTCCCACGGCTTCATCATCACCGCTATCGTTGTCGTCATTATCGTCGCTGCTGTCATCATCATCCGTATCTCCTGTCTCCGAAGGGTCGTCAAAGTCCACTCTTCCAATCATATTCCTGTCCACCGACAAGTACTGCAGCTTGGGACACGTTCTCAGCACCTTATCCAGTCGGATCTCATCCCTCCATTCCCAGCATCGCAGGCAAATGTCCAGGTACGTCAGTTCTGGAACAAGCGGCAAGATCGTTTCCAGAAACGTTTCCAACCGAAACAACCCCGTCAACGTCAACGACGTCAATTGGGATCGATGCAGGTACGGCACTATCGTTGGTGGTGATGGTGGCGATGAGAGACCGCTATCATGACCTAAACCGAGCGGAGGTTGTGCAAATTGTGGTGGTTGCTTGTGATACTGTATGCCTCGGAGTGGTAAAGGAGCCGGCCGATAATGAGGCAAATGCGATGGTTGGGACATGGCTCGTGCAAGTTGATCCAATGCTTGGTCCAACGACAGACGAGGTCGACCTGATAAATGTGGGGACGCTCCCTGATGGTGATCGACTCCTTGCAATCCATTGCTACTGCCTGCTGCCCCTCGTGTGGCACTCACTGCACTTGTCTCTTCTGACCCGGCTCTCCTAGCTCTGGTTCCTGCTCGCACCGTCTGAGATGATGGACTCGAACTCCTCGCCGAGGAAGCATGTGTATTATCACCTCCCAAAAAGTTCCTCATCCTAGCGCGAGGGCCATTGGCCCAACCCATGCCCGACGAAGACGAGGATGAGGACGAGGGCGTTGGCGGCGGCGGCGGCGGCGTCAACGCTGAGGAGGAGGAAGACGTTGCTGCTGTTGCTACTGTGATCGATGTCGATGTCGATGCTACCGTGGTCGACGCCGCTGCTGGCACTTCTGTATCTGTAGTTCGTTTCCCATACTCAAATGTAAAGCTCCGTACTGATCGCCAACGGCTCCAAATCTGCTGATGCACCTCGGGCGATTGACAATCCGACCACCTGATATCCCTCCCCATCAGGGGTTCCCCAACCTGATGCCATAACCGACAAACTCTCAGAAACGCCAATCGTGTGGACATGGGTCGTTGCGCCCGGACTTGGCGTTGGATATCAGCATTGTTCGCCGCTGCCACAATTGCGGAAGCAGAAGAAGCCGAGGCCGAGGAGGCAGAACAGGAAGAGGTTGTAAAAGGATGATGGGAATGGTCTGTGGAAACACACTGAAACTGGGCGAGAACGTGGAGTAGCACCAATTCGAGGATTTCGGGGATGACCAAGGGGTTGTTGTTATGATTCATTTGCAGATGATTGGCGTTCAGTGCCAACTGTGAGATTGGTATTGAGGGTGGGGAGGACAAAGTGTGAAAAGAGGAGGAGGTAGAAGCGGAAGGAAAATGAGAGGGGAAGGAGGGCGATCCTGCAGAGCCAGGCGTTGATATCGTTGCTGCAGCTGGTTCTGCTGTGGTGGGTCCAGTCAGCGTCGCATCCGCCGAGGGGCTCCCTGTCATCGCCGGCGATGGAGATGCCTGCGGAGAGGGTGCCTGTGATGCGGAAGAGGACATCTAGTAGCAGTTTGGGGAGAGGGGGGGGGGGAAGAGAGGTGTGAAA
>Ga0247824_10001656_pt1 | contig 12250 bp, 9 predicted proteins | sample 13C_PalmiticAcid_FD_194412 | JGI IMG/M metagenome (GOLD analysis project Ga0247824, IMG submission 194412) | Soil microbial communities from agricultural site in Penn Yan, New York, United States - 13C_PalmiticAcid_Day48 | ecosystem: Environmental > Terrestrial > Soil > Agricultural land...
GGGTTGGGTTGTGTGGGTTGGTGGTGGGTGTGGTGTTGAGGTTGAGGTTGAGGTTGAGGTTGAGGTTGTGTTGTGATGGAGGTGTGCGGCTTTGACGTATGTATGGACTGTCTGTTCCGGTTGGATGTTGATGGTGGGGAGATGGTGGGTTTGTATGTTGGTGTGTGTCGGGGAGCTTCAATGAGGTCAGCGGGGAAGTGCAAGTGAGCGAGGGTGTTCAGGGAACACCCCTGCTGTGCCGCTTCTAACCGACACAGGGGCCCTCTCCCCTGATAAGACCGCGACAGCAAGTCGCCGAAATCCGAGAGGAATGTGAGTATGCTCCGTACAGTCTAGGTCTAGCTTTTGTCTAAGTATACTTGAAAAGATGATATGCCCAGCTTGGGACCATGGAGGTGTCTACGAGGCTTGATACTTTCCAAGTTCTCTCCTGCTTGTCCCCCCTCCTTCCTGGCATGGGTATGTTCACGGGTCATCGACACACGGTTGACAGAAAACGATGCGACTTTGGAAACGGCGTTCTGCCGTTTTCTAGTATCTAAAAACGAGACATTTCCTCCTCGTCGGAATGGAGAGTGAAAAATTGTACAAAAGAAGGAGAGTTGTTGCTGCGCAGTGCAGTCGGATATCAAACCAAGACTCCGTCAAGTATCCCCATCCCAAGCGCTAACTTGCAAGGTATCCAACTAAAAGTTTGTGAGTAAGTGGAACTGGGTAAGTATGCAGGCTCTCGCGAGCTCCAAATCAAGCATGATACACGAAGAAATCACAGTGCAGCTCAAGTCGCTACCTGTCAAGGGCTTGGTTGTGGCACTGTTGCATATGTCAGCACCAACGACCGCGCTGTTTTCATACGCAGGATCAACATACCATATGCCAATAGACGCCCTTCTGCTTGAGCAGTTCGGCGTGCGTGCCCTGCTCGAGCACCTTGCCCTCGCCTAGGACGTAGATGATGTCGGCGCCCTGGATTGTCGCGAGACGATGAGCCACGGCAACCGTCGTCCGGCCCTTGGCGACTCGCTCAAAGGCGGTCTGCACGAGCTTCTCGCTTTCTGTTATCATGTGTCAGTATTCGAAGTCGAAGTTCAGGGAGGCGGGAAAGGGTTTGGTTGGGCTGCGTACCAGAATCCAACGAGCTGGTCGCCTCATCCAGCAGCAGGACACGCGGATTGCGGATGAGCGCGCGGGCGATGGACAACCGCTGCTTTTGCCCGCCGCTCAGGCTGACGCCTCGGCTGCCAATGTTGGTGTTGTATCCGTCCGGCAGCGAGACGATGAAGTCGTGGATGTTGGCGTCCCGGCAGCACTGGTGCAGCTGCTCGTCCGTGACCGTCGCCGGGTCGACGCCCAGCAGGATGTTCTCGCGGATGGTGCCGTGGAACAGCGACGGCTCCTGCGCGACCAGCGACAGCAGCTTGCGGTACTCGTACACGTTCATATCGGCGATGTTCTTGCCGTTGAACAGGATCTGGCCCTTGGGCAGGTCGTAGAAGCGCTCCAGCAGGCTGATGATGGACGTCTTGCCCGACCCGGACGCGCCCACAAGCGCCGCGAACTGGCCCTTCTCGATGGTGATGTTGAGACCCTTGAAGATGGAGACGTCGCGGGTCGGGTACTTGAAGTGAATATCCTTCAGCTCAATCTTGACGCCGCCATCCGTGTCGGGGATCTGCTCCGACTGCGAGGCGCTGTCCCGGATGCGCGTCTCGCGGGCCTGCAAGATGCGGTTTGCCGCAGCCGAGGCTTGTGCGGCGTTGGGGCCGAAGCTCAACCATTGGCCGGCGGATTCGGCGCCCTGGATCACCGCCATGTACGTGACGAGGAAGGCGATGACATCGTATTCCCTCTTCAGGAGGAGCTGACCGCCGTACCAGAAGATGAGGGCCTGGCAGCCCAAGCTGACGCTGTCGGCAAACGCAAAGATGAGCGTCGTGAAGCGGGCCTTCTTGAACGCGGCCATGACGTGGCCGTCGAGCAGCCTCTGGTACCGGTCGCAGATGCTATCCTCCATGACGAGAGCGCTGACTGTCCGGAAGGCACCGATGGACTCGGCGCCAAACTTGGAGCTCTCCTGGAACACGGCCTCGTTCATGGCGTTGAACTGCAGCTCATAGCGGACGCGGAAGAAGCCAGCCAGGATGCCCAGCGGGACTGTCACGCAGAGGGCGACAAGAGCCAGCTTCCAGCCGTATGCGAATGAAATGGCGAGCGCACCGGCCAAGGAGAAGATGCCAACGATCATCATCATGAGGTTGATGCCCAGCAGCTCCTTCAGCGCCTGCGGGTCGCTCGACAGGCGCGCAGCCAGCTGACCAGTCGCATTGTCGTCCTGGTCAAAGTAGGACGTGGGCTGAAACAGGATCGACTCGAAGTACTCCTGCCGGTAGGCAGACGCGATGTGCCCCTCCAGGCTGGTCGAGACGAAGGCAGTGAGGAAGTAGCTGAACCCGACGCCGGCCGCGAGGACAGCCCACATCTTTGACCAGAACGTCGCCCCATCCATGAGGGCGGCGGGTGTTTGCTCCTGGAAAACGCCCACCACTTGGGCGAATAGGTAAGCCTGGATGGGCACGGCCGACGCGGCGCCCATGGCGCCAATGAGAGCGAGGATGTAGAAGGGAAAGCGGCTGCGCTGCTCGTACATGAGCTTTCCAAACCCGTTGAAGAGGTTTCGGTCCTTCCACTTGGCGTCCTCCTTTGCGTTCTCGGCCAACGACTTGGCCGCGCTCTTCTCGCGGGCGAGCACGGCGCCAATGTCCTCCTCCTGCAGGAGCTCCTCGCCCGTCTCGTCGCCCAGGGACAGCTTCTGCGCGTGGACGAGACCGTAGTAGACGCCGAGAGGGTTCTCGAGCAGGCTGTCGTGGGTCCCCTCCTCGGCGACCCGGCCGTTTTGCAAGACGCAGATGCGGTCGGCGTTCTTGATGGTGGACAGCCGGTGGGCGATAGTGACGGTGGTCCGCCCCTGGGAGGCTCTCTCCAGGGCCGCCTGCACGATCCGTTCTCCGCGGACGTCGATGGCCGAGGTGGCCTCGTCGAGGATGAGAATCTTGGGCTTCTTGATGATGCTTCGGGCGATGGCAATGCGCTGCCGCTGGCCGCCGCTCAGCTTGGCGCCCGAGTCGCCCACCTGGGTGTTGTAGCCATCCGGCAACCGGTCGATAAACTCGTCGGCAAAACTCTCGGCGCATGCTTCCTTGACGAGCCGGAGCTTGACCTCGTCCGACTCCTTCTCAAACTCTGTTCCGATCAGGCCTGCCGCGACGTTCTTGAAGATGGTGTCGTTGAAGAGGAAGGGTTCCTGCTGCACGAGGCCAATCTGCGACCTCCACCACTTGATGTCGATATCGCCAAGCTGCGTTCCACACGTCGAGATGCTACCCTTCAGCTCGACTGCGGGACCCATATCCTCGGCTTCCAGCGGGGCGGCAGCATCCTCCTCCTCTTCGTCATCTTCCTTTTTGCCGCCCTTTTTCTTCTTTTTGTCCTTCTTGTCCTTCTTCTTGTCCTTCTCGACGGCCTTTGCGATGATGTACTGGTCATGAAGCGTGTACCACCCCTCAATCAAACCGACAATGGTGCTCTTCCCGGATCCGCTGGGGCCCACGATAGCTGTCTTCAAATTGGCGGCGATGCGGAGGTTCAGCCCGTCGAGGACCTTCTTGGACGGGCGGCTGGGGTAAGCAAAGTGGACGTCCTCAAAGACAATGTCCTGCTCTGCCGAGACGTCAGGCTCCTTGAGCGTGCCCATCTTGGGCTTGGGGGCATCGATCACGGCAAAGAACTCGGCAGCGGCCACCATGGCCTTGGAGACGGCGATCAGGGGCGTGGAGATGCGCTCCAGAGAGATGACCATGAGCATGACGGACATGAGCACGATGATGATAGTGCCAATGTTGTCGATGCGACCTTCGATCTGCGACTTCATGCCGTACCAGAAAGCCAGAGCGAAGGCTCCGTACAGACCAAAAAAGACGAAGCCGAACTGGGCCGAGACAAAGGGCGAGGTAAATTGGGTCGCCTGTTTCGCCTTCTTCACCCACTCGGAATATCGCTCGCTCACGCGGGCCTCGGCGCCGCACGAGGTGATCATGCGGATGGTGCCAAAGGCCTCGGTGGCCACCGAGGTGCCCTTGGCATCGGCCTTTGTGAGGCGCGCCTGGCCCTTGATGATGAAGGGGAGCAAGATGGAGATGACGGTAGAGATGAAGAGGATGACCGAGGCCGTCACAAGGGTCAGGGACCAGCTGTAGGTGAAGGCCACGATGATGGCGGCAACAATGGTCGAGGTGAACTCGAGGAAGGTGCCCAGCTTCTCCGAGATGCCGAGCTGCAGCGTGTTCGCGGTCGAGGTGATGGTGCTCGCGGCGGCGCCCGAGGGCATCGAGTCGAGAACGTGGACGGTCTGGCCGAACAGAGACCTGAGGTAGTGCAGCCTGATGGCGGCCGACATGCGGATGCCAATGAGACGGAAGCAGAACTTGTTGATGTAGTTGAGCCCGAAGCGGGCAATGAAGAGGGCAAACATGTACAGCGACATGCGGTTGATCTGCGTGGAGAAGTCGTCGGCGGACTGGGCAGAAGGGGTGAAGTAGTTGTTGAAGTCGCCCACCAGCCTGCCGAAGACGACGTTCATCAGCGGCATGGTGGTGCCGGCGCCGATACTGGCGAGGGCGGCGGTGGCCATCAGGGCGAAGTCCCGCTTTGTCGCGTACGTGAAGACGCGGAAGTAGTCGGCGGCCCCTGCCTCCCTCTCGGGGCGTGCCTTGACATCTTTCGCCGGGGCATTGGCATCAGCCTTGTCCTCGGCCACGGCCAGCTTCTTCTCGTCATCGACAGCAGCCGGCGCGGGAGCCGACTTCTCGATGCTGTCAGCACTGCTTTCTCCCATGTTGGCGACGGGGACGTGCTAGGCGATGCCCATCTGAGGAATAACGTTGTAGGGATGGAAGGGAAACAACAAGAGATGTCGTTGAATTAAGAATTAACGGTAAATAGAGACACGAAGCAAATGAATGGATGCCTGGGGGGTTCCAGGCAGACAGGCAGACAGGCAGACGGCAGGAACCGTAAAGCTGTCCTAAAAGGAAGGGTCAGCCGTTAACTGCTTGGACTCCAGGATGTGCACCTCAGTTACATATGAGTGGTGTGACGGGGTTGTGGGTTGCCCGAAGACCGAGCCTTAGAGGCAACATGACAGCGAAAGGGAGGGATGCCAAGTTGAGGTTAAATGGCGCCAAGGTGTCCATCCCAGGTTCGTTCTCTCTTTGGCTCAGCCGCGATGTGACTTGGCTTCTCCTGATCGGGGCCCTTGTCCACCGCCGCTAAGAAAGTTCCAACGCTTCCCGCCGCGCCAAGAAGGACGCGTCTTCAACATCAGAAACGGCGTCGCCACGGAAATTGTCGCGCCTCTGGCCTGATGAAATCGTTTTACGTGGGACCCGTCTGATCTTCAGGCAGCAGCATGAAGACATGCACCGTCCTTGTGTGGACTCGCCCGGGAGGACAGACACTGCATTGCTGCATCGAACTTTGGTCTTTGTTTGAACCCAAAAATCCACAGTCTCAAAATACAGAATTTAGAAGAGAGCCAGTGGTTCGTTCTGGACCCCGCCAGGATCAGGGGTCGCATGTCAAAAACGCCAATACGATGAATACGGTAAGTTGCCGCATGCACGTCATGGATCCTGGCTCTGGTGAAACCTACCTATGTGCCTTCTGTCTCATGAGTCTGATTCCAGGTCATATGCGCCTTGCGTTGCACAAGACAGGCTGTTGCTCAACACCTGGGAACGGGTTTGATCGAGTAAACGATGGGCAACATTTGCGAGTTACGCGAGTGTAGACGGTACTTGGAAAGCCCCAATACGCGGAATACGAACCCATCGCTGCTGAAACTTAGGTGCTGGTAAGTACACAGTACTTTCATTTGCCAAAAACGGCAAAGCCACTTCGGGGAGTTTTAGGGGCGGCGGAGACATTCAGTTGTGCGTAGCCAAGCAAGAAGTGACGTTCCATTAACCATTTGGGTATCAAGTATGATCGGATTCCCCGAGTCACCGCTGCTTTGCCCCAATGCCAGAATTGCAGCCCAAACCAATGCCCCCGTCCCGAGTCTCCGAAAGATGTCCTCCGTCCGTCCTGGTCGTCTGAAGTGGGCCTTTGTTTTGTCTGGAGATGGCGGGGTTGAATTCGCTCGATAGCGATAAGGCTAGCGGCGGGTTAGCGCAGCTGGACCCTTCTCGATGCCCACCAATCGCCGGGTCCTCCAGCTTTCAGCCTCGTGTCAGCCTTGCAGGGGGGGGCCCGCATTCTGAGCGATTGCAGAGGTTTTGCCGGCTGCCAGTGCACGACGGCGAGGCAAGCTTGAGTCACCCCGCGCCTGATTCCCACCCACATTTTGGATGCAGAGCCCGTGGATCCTCGCCATACGGTCTGCCCGACCACGACGAGCACTGACTCCGGCATTGGCGACCCTCTCAACTGCATCTGTCAGACTCGGATCCTCGCGACAATTTGCGACCACCACCAATTCCTCGTCCTCGTCGTCCCCCTCTCGATCCTCCTCGACGACACCACACGTGCCCAACCCCGCCGACCCCGCCATCGCAAAAACCATGGCGCCTAAGGCCCCCAAGTTTGAGATCAAGTCGGTTTCCCTCTTCCTACGGCTGCATCCCCGAGGCGGCGCATGGCTAACCAACCTCTGACAGGACCCCGAAGGGCACCAGAGACTGTGCGTGGCTGCCGACCCCCCGGCTTCCCTCCCGGAAACGAGTCTAATACTATCTTCAGGGTCCGGTCCGGACATGGTGCTCAGGGAGAAGATCTTCAAGACCATCACCGATGTCTTCAGTATGTCTGGGCAGGGCAATGTGTATGGGGAACAGGGCTGATCATGGCACAAGAGCGTCACGGCGGTGTCACCATCGACACGCCCGTGTTCGAGCTGAAGGGTTGGTGGCCTCGCTGCAATGTTGCTTTATGTGGGAACAGCTCCGCTAACCGTGACCAGAAATCCTTGCAGGTGCATAGAACTCGCGTGTCGTCGACACTGGGAATCTCGCTGACGGCGGCCGCACAAAACCAGGCAAATATGGCGAGGACAGCAAGCTCATCGTGGGTGGCCCTCTGAACTCAATTTCCTCTGTCCACTCCAAAAAGATTAAACTAACTCCACGCCTCCCACAGTACGACCTGGCCGATCAGGGCGGTGAGCTCTGCAGTTTGCGATACGACCTGACTGTCCCTTTCGGTACGCTCGACTCAGCCCCTGACAGATGGTTGGCATACTGAACAGGTCCACAGCGCGGTACCTGGCAATGAACAAGAACGTCACACAAATCAAGCGCTACCACCTCGCGAAGGTCTACCGCAGGGATCAGCCGGCAGTGAAGAAGGGCCGCATGAGAGAATTCGTGAGCATACCCCTTTCCCAGCGCTTGAATGAGACAGAGCTCTGACTGGTTGGCACAGTATCAATGCGAGTACGTCTAGCCCCTGTGTATTTTGGGAACACTCCGTTGTCGGTTCCTGCCTTGAGTGTCACAGTTGATTGTTTACTCACCTTCGGATAGCTTTGATGTTGCTGTAAGTCCGATTTGCGCGTTGCGGGCTGCATGCTCAGAGCCGGAAACTGACTGGATGCTTAGGGCGTGTACGATCCCATGATTCCAGATGCCGAAATCGTATGTCTGCCGCTTGGGTTCAGTCCTCGTACCCACGATCCTCGTCATGTACCCAGCCTGCTCTCTATTCTAACAACTCAACCAGATCAGGATCATCAACGAGGTCTTCGAGGGTCTTGGGTTACAGGGGAAGTACACCATCAAGCTCAACTCTCGGAAGATCCTTGACGGTCTCTTCCAAGTTTGCGGTGTGCCTGAGAACCTCATTCGTCCCACTTCCTCGGCCGTCGACAAGCTCGACAAGATGCCCTGGGCTGATGTCAGGAAGGAGATGGTTGAAGAGAAGGGCCTTGCTCCCGAAGTCGCCGACAAGATTGGTGCGTAACTCTGGTCCTGGCCTCGCTTGAGACTGGCTAACCGTCTGACAGGGCAGTACGTGGTGCTCAAGGGCCAGCGGGACCTCCTCGAGAAGTTGCAGAAGGACGAGGATCTGGCGGCAAACCCGTCCATGCAGGAGGGCTTCTCCGACATGGACCTTCTGTTTACCTACCTCGAGGCCTTTGGCGCCGGCCACACTGTCTCCTTTGATCTGTCCCTGGCCAGAGGTACGAGACATTGTCCATGGCCGAACAGCCACATTTGCCGGGTTTCCCCCAACCGTACTGACTTTCTCTCTTCTAGGTTTGGACTACTACACAGGAGTCATCTACGAGGTCGTGACAGAAGGCTCGGCGCCTGCCCTTCCGGCTACCGAGGAGGCCAAGGCCAAGGTGGCCAAGAAGAAGGGCGGCAAGCCCGGCGACGCTGAGGAGGATCGGTCCGACGACCCGACTGTCGGGATAGGATCTGTTGCCGCTGGCGGCAGGTTGGTGGCATCTGTCATGCCCCATCCGTGATTCACGCTGACTCGAGTGCAGATACGACAACCTCGTCGGCATGTTTTCTGGGAAAACCCAGGTACCGTGCGTTGGCATCAGCTTCGGGATCGACCGCATCTTCTCCATCCTTCAGGCTTCGCAGAAGAAGGACCGGCGGAACGAGGTGGATGTTTACGTCATGGCATTTGGCGGCGGCAAGGATTTCACTGGGCTGCTCAAGGAGAGGAGTCAGATCTGCGCCCGTCTGTGGGATGCCGGGATCAAGGTGAGTTACGGTTGTCGAACTCACGCAACGAGCTTGCAACTAACGCTCAAACCAGGCCGAATTCCTCTACAAGGTGAAGCCTAAACTTCAGAACCAGTTCAAGGCCGCCGAGGCAGGTGGCGTGCCATTTGCCCTCATTTTGGGCGAGGTATGTGGTCCCTGCCCACCACCGACGTAGCCAGTGTACTGACTCCGGTGATCTACTAGGACGAGCTTGCCCAAGGCAAGGCGAAATTCAAGGAGATGGGTCTCCCAGAAGACCACCCCCTGAAGGAGGGTGAGCTCATCAGCCTCGACAACCTCATCGAGGAAGTGCAAACACGCCTCGCGCGGAAGGAGCAGCTTGACAAGATCACGGAGCAAGCCGAGGGCCTGAAGGTTGTCGATGGGATCAAGGGCGAGGAGGTCAAAGCCGCTGCGGCTGCGGAGACGGCTCAGCCTGCGGAGTAAAATCGATATATTGTTCTCTTTAAGCCGGCAGGGAGGGGGGGTCAAAGCTCGACTGTGCAGCCCGCCCGCCTGCCTGCCAGATCGTTGACAAATGTTGGCTGAATAAAAGCGAATGGTGTGTGGATTTCAATGGGTCATATAGACTTGGCTTGATCAAGAATAGAACTCTTAACTCTAAAGGAACAGCCAATTTCAAGAGGCGCACTTGATGGCCCTTTCTGGAACTTCTGGAAGGAATCACGGGCGCAGCTAGCGCGCTCGTGGAGGATGAAGGATGCCACACTTGCTGCTTGAGTGCATGTGAGCTGGGAAGAGTGGTCGAGCAAGTCCGGCCTCAGACTCGAGGTTTGGCTTGGCAGGGTCAATGCGACTGCGAGCCCAAGCCGCAGTTACGTTAGCTTGTGTCTTGGTGGGGTCGTTGGCGAGATTCACGGGACGCTTGTTGCGTTGATCGTCCGTGGCGTTCGTGGATCTCGCTGCATGTTGGGGTTTTGTTTGTTTTTCGTCCCCAGGGGACAAGATGGGGTGTGGTGTGTTTGGTGTTTGGGTTTGGGTTTTACGAGATCTTTGAGATTGTGTTTGGTTTCCACTGGGCGTTTTGCGTTTTCCCTGCTCCCGAGTGGAGGGCGTCGGTCCCGTCGGGCGGTCCGGAGGTCGGGGAGAGAAAAGGGAAGGGCTGCAATCAGCAGGGAGGCGGAGTTTGATAGTTTACGGTGTGTGATTAACTAACACAGTATGTGAAGAATACCTAATGACGGGATGTTGTTGCAACCGGTGGCTGCTGCTGGTCAGTGCTCTGGCAGCTGAGAACCGAGAGCGAGGGTTTGGCAGTGGATTGGTTGCTGGGTCCATTTTCGAGAGGTTCGAGTTGGACCGGAGTTGAGCACATATGGATATCTCCCAGGTTTGCAAGGTACACATGTTACCCATAATCTGACAGACACACAGCAAGAATCGAGAACAGCAGGGACCGTGAACTAAGGGAAAGTGCAAAGGCTGATCATGAGAGCTCTTCAGATGAGCCATCTCAAAGTCCCGGTGTGGTGGAGAGATTCAGATGCCACAGGGGATCGAATGCCCAGGTTAGGGGAGGATGCATGCCCGCCTTCCCATCTCGGGATTAGCGCATGCAGGGGATGCTGGAAGCTCCCCCTGGCCCGGGACGAGGGTGCAGGAGCCGGGCCCAACCCCCTGCAGCGGTAGCGGCAGCACGAACCCTTATGGGGCCCCTGCGTTTGCGTGCCGACGCACAAGCAGGCCAACCAACCCCCCGATGCAACTCGGCGTTCCGTAGCCTTCGACGCCGCTTCTTTGCACACAACGCCACCACGAAAAGTGTGCCAAAATGCCTCTGGCGTCATGCAGCTAAAAGAGGGCTAAGGGGGGACCCTCTCCTCCAGCTCAGGAGCTTGGTGCTCACTCATCAGGGCAATGATAACCCCCTTATCAGTGCTTTTTCGAGTTCCAGGTTCCCAGTTTCTCTGGAGTCGGGACACGTCTTGCGGGGTTTGTTTTCCCTGACTCAAAAATCCATCCACCGAGTTGCTTTCGCAGCTCATCCACTCTTTCACCGTCTGCGATTCATGTCCTTGTTGTACGATCAAGTGTACCGTGCTTGTGCGCATACCTTCGCCCGCCATCATTCCCGTCCAACCCGCGTTTTCGTTCGTTGGAATCCGTTCGTTGCAAGCTGTCTGAGCTCCTCATCCGCCTGACGTCGACAACAACATCTCCGGTACCGTTCCCCGGACCGTGTTTCGCCACTCGACTCCAGATCGCGTCCGGAAGAGTCTGTCAAACGCGCACAAGTCTGGTTACCTGCTGCCGGAGCCCTCGGAATCTCTGCCCCAGATCAGCCTAATATTTCAACACTCGCTGCTTGGTGTGAAGCCAGATCCTCGAGTCCGGGTCGAGTGCAACTCTCGTTTTGAAAACCACGGCGATCACGCTGTTACCCTGCCGATCGGGACCCCGGACTTACCAAGATCACGACCACCTCCACACGTGGCTCGATATTGAAAGGGACCCCTTTCCGGTCTGCTGGGACCGTCTCATCTCGGAGTGTCCTGTCGAGCCCACACCAATCCGCCTTAGCGAATTGCGTCCCTTGCCAGATTTGGCCATCACCTCCATTCCCTCATTTACCGACCGACAGGGCGCATGCTTGCACCATCTCAGTGACTAAGGTTCACCCCTGGCCGTGGCGAGTTTCAGCTCAGGAGGAAGCTTTCGACTTAAACGTCAGACAACTCCTCCTGCGCGACTGGGACCTCGGACATCTGCTCTGGAACCATTGTCGACAGATTCCAGCCATGGCGGGACTGATCCCCCTCATGCTCGGCTCTCGGACGAGCTTCATCGCTTCTTCCCAGCCATCCCCCCGACGCCAATCCGCCCACGGCTTTCCCACTTCCGCGAGCCCGACGACACCGACGCACGCAGCAAGGCCAAGGATTCTCAAGCGGCTCTCACTGCCCACTCCTCCACCAGCCATCCCGGTGCTGCCTTACACCCAAGCAGAATGGAGGAAGACCATCGCCGAAGTCAAGAGGAAGTACTTTAGCAAGCGATATCGGGCGTGTTCAGCGCGGTGTGTTGAGGTCCTCGAAGGCATCAAGGATGTCTCCCAGGTCGAGCCGGTCTACCTGATCTACCTCCACTTCTACGCGGCAACCTCGATGGAAATCTGCGCACGCCCGCTGCCTTCCGCCTCGCCTCTCCGGGCCAACCTCCTGCAACAAGCCCGCACCCATTTCGACAAGGCCTCCGCCCTCATTAATGCCGCCGAGGACTCCGTGCTCCGGAAGTTCCGGCCGGGCTCCGCCACCTCGTCCCGCGGGTCGAGCTGCCACTCCCCGTCCAACTCCATCAGCTCCCGCGCCGGGACACCCGACACCCGCGTCTCCTCGCCCACCGACTCCGTCTGCTCCTTCGACGGCTTCTCCCCCAAAAACCCACCTCCATCCTCTCCCAAACGCGTCAAGAAGGTCTCCTTCTCCCTCCCCAAAGATGTCGCCCCCCTCCACATC
>Ga0247824_10001657_pt1 | contig 12247 bp, 7 predicted proteins | sample 13C_PalmiticAcid_FD_194412 | JGI IMG/M metagenome (GOLD analysis project Ga0247824, IMG submission 194412) | Soil microbial communities from agricultural site in Penn Yan, New York, United States - 13C_PalmiticAcid_Day48 | ecosystem: Environmental > Terrestrial > Soil > Agricultural land...
TCGGCATCGCTGACCGCGGCCGAACTGGTTGCGGCTCGTGGGGCAGACGCTTTCATCGTGATTACCGTCGCCCCCCGCAGCACGATGCTCCCCTTCGGCATGACACGGGGCACCTCCACCACCACTTCGATGTGCTGGACGTTTTTGTCGAGATCGAGCGGATCCTTGGGCTTCGCGCCCGGCTTGTCGCCCGGCTTCTGACCTTCGCTCCCGGCAGCTGCTGGCTTCGTCTCTCCGCCCTTCTCTGCGCCCTCTGCTTTCTCTGCGGCCTCTGGAACGAAGTCAACCGTGTCGAAGGCACGACGGAAGAAGCTCGAGCCTATCGCCCACGTAATCGATTTGCCGTCGTCGGACCACGCGAAGTAATCCGCGCCGATGTCGGTCAGCCGTTTGACCGGCACCGAGGGGCTGCGAACGGCAACCGTTGCCGCGGTGCCCGTGAACGGCGGCACCGCAAGGAGCCACAGCTGATTGTTGACCTCCGCCAGCGCCCAGTGTCCGTCGGGACGCATCAGGACGGCATCCGCCGCGGGAGGACGCGGGGCACCGCCGCGACCGGGCCCCGTCACCCGCACGTGCGTGCGGCGATCAGTACCGTCATACCGCAGCGAGATCAGGCCATCGTCGGAGTAGACAAAGATGCGGTTCGGGTCGCCTGCAAAGTGCGGACGGCCTACGCCGCGTGCGGGGACGATCAACTCCACCGCTCCGCCGTTCGACGGCAGCCAGACGAGATCGAGCGGAATACGCAGTCCGCCGAACTCGCTGAACGTCTGCTGCCGCTGATACTCGTTGCCGCGAAGACCGACGATCCGCTGGCCGTCGGGAGAGAACGTGATGTCAGTGTAAAAGGACGATACCTTCGTGAGCTGCTGCGGCTGTCCGGATCCGTCGGCGCGGATCTTCCAGATGTGTCCCTGCGCGTCCGACGACCAGGTCACATACCCGATCCACTGCCCGTCGGGGGACCACGTCGGCTTGAACGCATTCTCCGAACCGGAAAGCAGACGCTTCGGCGCCACCGTGCCCGCCCCGCTCGCGGGCAGATCGACGATGTAGAGATTGGTGAGCACCGACATGACGAGTCGCTTCCCGTCGGGTGACTGACGCGGATCCTGAATCAACCGCGCCCGCACCGGACCTTGCGGCACGCGATATGGGAACTCGAGGTCAGGGCCAACGTCGAGCGCCACTTTCGCTTTGAACGGGACCGGGGTCGACGCCCCTGTTTCCACATTGATGCGCTCGATCCGTCCATTGTTGGTGATCACGACTTCGCGTCCGTCAGGCATGAACGCGTACCCGGCCACGGTATCGCGCGTCGGGCTGCCGCCACTTTCCTGCTCGTCGCGTGTGACCGGCCACTTGAGCCAGCGGTCCGCACCGGTCTCGAGGTTGCGCACGCGAAGCCCCGTCTTGGTCTCGTAGCGCGTGGCATAGACCACAAGCTTGCCGTCTCGAGAGACGAGCGGGCGCATGCCGCCCCCTTCGGCCTGCGTGATGACGTCGGCATCACCGCTCTGCATGTCGAGGCGTGCCACCTGCCATCTCGCCAGCCCGGTGCCGGTGCCCGCCTGGGCGACGAACAGGTAGCGGCCGTCCGGGGTCACAGAGGCACCGAGGCGCGTCGGCCCCGTCGCCGCGCCACCCGGCGGCGCGGAAGGACCGGCGGGTGGCGAAGGACCCGCGGCCAGAGCAATACCGCTGCCGCCGTTGACATGGAACATGCGAAGCTGCGTACTGCCGGTCGCGCGGATGGAGGCAATGACGTACTGCGAGTCCGGCGTCCAGGCAGGTGAGATCACCGCGTCCTGCGATTCACTGGACAGTTTGCGCGGCTCGCTGCCGTCGATCTTCGTGATCCACAGATTGTCGCTGCCGCTGCGATCGCTGATGAACGCGATCCACTTGCCATCGGGCGACACGCGGGGCTGTGCATCGAATGGTGCGCCCTCAGTGAGGCGCGTCGCGTCGCCGCCGGCGACAGGCACGCGATAGAGGTCACCAAGCAGCTCGAATACCAGATTCCGGCCGTCCGGCGTGACATCGAGCGAAATCCACGTGCCCTCGTCGGTCTCGAACTCGAGCTTCTTCGGCATCTCGAGCGGGAGCTCGTTCTTGTCGGCCTTCTTCTTCTCTGCGGCCGGGTCCTTCTTCTCCGGCGGCTTTTCCTGAGCGAACATCGATGCGACGGCAAACACCGCGCTGGCCATGAGCATGAATGCGCGTGATTTCATGCGCGACACGATACCAGAGGGCCGCCTCTTGCGGCGCCCGGCAGTGACGAACGCGGGTCAGATCGGGGCGGGTGCCACGATTCGCGGCTGCTTGTCTTTCAACACGGAGGCACGGAGAAACGGAGGTAACGGAGAGGTCGTGACCTTTTGGGGCAATGAGCCTGGCGTTTCTCCGTGTTAACAACCGGGCGAGCGGGTATCCTGATCGCATGTCGGACACACCGAAGAGCGCGCTGGAACTGGCCCTCGAGCGGCTGAAGAAGAAGGACAGTGAATCGGGCATCGAGCAGAAGACGCTGACCGATGCGCAGCGCGCCGAGATCGCCGAAGCCCGCAGCCTGTGCGAAGCGCGCATCGCCGAACGCCGGATCATGCACCAGTCGCAGACGGCGGCGATCTTCGATCCACAGGAGCTGGAGCTCAAGCGCGAGGAACTGCGTCGCGACATCGCGCACTTCGAATCCGACCGGGACGCAAAGATCCGGAAAATCCGCGGCGACTGACCTTCAAAACGGCCGCTCCACACGCCTGACACGTAAAAGTAAACCTTTTGAAACGGCCCTCGTCTAAGCCTGGCAGGAGCGTTCCACACGACAGTCGAGTGGAACGCGGCGGGCTGACTCCAGCGGCTTCGGGGAGCCACGCAGAGGGGCGCAAGGATGGTGGATCGACAGCCGCAGGCTGAGATGCTCCAGGGCACGCTGGACATGCTCGTGCTCCAATCCCTGGTCCTTGGGCCTGCCCACGGCTACACCATCGCACGGCTGATCCAGCAGCGATCCGACGACCTGCTGCAGGTCGGGCAGGGGTCGCTCTACCCCGCTCTTCACCGCCTCGAAACACGCAGCTGGATCGCGGGGTTCTGGGGTACCTCCGAGAACAACCGCAAGGCCCGCTACTATCGCCTCACGCCGCTCGGCAAGCGGCAGCTCGCCGCAGAAACGAACAAATGGCGCCAGCTAGTCCACGCAGTGGGACGGGTGCTGCGGCCTGCGGAGGATCTCTAACAACTCCAACACCAAACTTCAAAAAGGACGAAACACACAAGCGCCGAACCCGCGAGCCTGTTTGGGATTTCGTCATTTGACTTTTTGGGCGTTGCGTCGTTTTTAGCTTTTTGCAGTTTGGAGCTTGGAGCTTGAAGTTTGATCGGATGTTCCGCTTTCTCCGTCGAGGCCGTTGGGACGACGAGCGCGCTCGAGAGATGCAGGCGCACATCGAGCTGTACGTGGAGGAGCTCGTCGCCCGGGGCATCTCACCCGCCAAAGCGCGCCGGCAGGCCATGCACGAGTTCGGCAATCCCGCTCTCTTCAAGGAGCAGATCTACGAAATGAACAGCATCCCGATCCTCGAGACGATCGTGCGCGACACGCGATACGCGCTGCGGGTGCTGCGCAAGTCTCCCGCTTTCACCTTCACCGCTGTCTTGACGCTGGCGCTCGCGATCGCCATCAACACCGCGGTATTCAGCGTTGTCGATGGCGTGCTGTTGCGTGCGCTTCCCTACCCGCACCCGGAACAGCTCCTGCTCATGGAAGCACGCATCGAGACCAGCGGCGAGCGGGATCGGCGTACCGCGCAGCACGGGTTCGCCTGGATCAGTGTTCGGGATCACGCCACGACGATCGATCGCGCCGTCTTCTCGACCTGGGTGAGCGGCGTCAATGTAGTCGGACCCGCCGGGGCGATCCACGCGGATCAGCAGAAGATCGGCAGCGGGTTCTTCGGTGTGCTCGGCGTCGCGCCCCTCCATGGCCGGGAGTTCTCGGCGGACGAGGATCGGCGTGGCGGTCCACCCGCCGTCATCGTCAGCCATGAGTTCTGGCGCGCGTCATTGAGAGCGGATCCGGCGGTTGTCGGACGCGCGATCACTCTCGGCGGCGCACCTCATACAGTAGTGGGCGTGATGCCGCCGGCGCTGCAGACAGGTGTCAAGACGGATCTGTGGACGCCGCTGCGCGCCGGTACGGACGGCGAAGGCGGCGGAGAGAACTATCAGATCCTGCTGCGGCTGCGGCCCGGCTCATCGCGTGCCGCGGCGGACGCGGAGCTCGCGCGGCTCGGGCGAGAAATCAATCGGCTCTCCCCGGTGCCCCAGGGCGTCACCATCGACTACGGCACCGTGCCACTGCAACGCGGCTTGACGGAGACGCTGCGCCGTCCGGTGCTCATGCTGTGGGCCGCGGTGGGCATCGTCTTTCTAATTGCGTGCGTCAACCTTGCAGGGCTGCTCTTCACGCGCGGCGCGCGCCGTTCCCGCGAGATTGCCACGCGCATGGCGCTCGGCGGCAGCCGCGTCGCGATCGTTCGCCAGCTCCTGGCAGAAAGCGCGCTCATCGCCGTCTTCGGAGGCGCGACAGGTCTGTTGCTTGGTTATGTCGCACTCGATGCGTTGAAAACGCTCGCGGAGAATGCTCTCGAGCTCTGGCAGCCGATCGCGATGGACGGTCGAGCCGTCGCAGCGGCGGCACTCTTCTCGCTCGCAACGGCAGCGGCGATCGGTCTCGCGCCCGCCCTTCTCACCACGCGCGTGGGCGTCAGCGAAGGGCTGTCGTTCGCAACGGCCCGCACGGTGGCCGCCGCAACGTCCCATCTTTCCCGTCGCGTTGCGGTCATCACGCAGGTGGCGCTTGGCGTCGTGCTGCTGATCGCCGCGGGTCTGCTGCTGCGCACGTTCGCCCACCTGCGCGGTCTCGATCCCGGGTTCGACGCACGGGGCGTTTACTCCGCGAGCGTATCGCTGCAGGACGCACGCTACGGCACCAGTGCCCAGGTCAACACGTTGGCGAATTCGACGATCGAGCGGCTTCGTTCGGCGCCCAACGTCGAAGCGGCGGCGGTCGTGATGGGCCTCCCCTACGAACGGCTGCTCAACATGGGGATCCGCCACATGGACGGCCCGGACGTGAACGTGCGCGGCCGCATGATCAACGCCACTTACATCTCGGGCGACTATTTCACGGCCTTGCGCATTCCGCTGCGTGCGGGACGCGCCTTCGACGAGCGTGATACTTCGGCGTCACCGCCCGTCGCCGTCGTCACCGACACGATGGTGAAGGACTACTTCCGCGGCACGAATCCTGTCGGACACCGAATCGCGTTCGCCGGCGCGACGCGCGAGATCATCGGTGTCGTCGGCGACGTCCAGGTGAAACCGGGATTCGGCGGGGATCGCGGGCCGCTGGCGCCGATGCCGCTCGCCTACATTCCACTGGCGCAGACGAGCGACGGCTTTCTCCGGCTCGTGCACGGCTGGTTTGCAACATCCTTCATCGTCCGCGCACACGGATCGATGCAGGACGTGCTGCCGGTAATGCGCAGCGCCGTCGACAGCGCCGATCCGATGCTGCCGTTCGCGAAGGTGCGTTCGCTCGATGAAGTCCAGAACGCGGCGGTCGCACTGCCGCGCCTGCTGATGGTGCTGCTCCTGACGCTCGCCGGTGCATCGGTCGTGCTCGCCGGCGTCGGGATCCACGGGTTGATCGCCGCGTCGGTCGCGGAACGGACGCGCGAAATGGGTATCCGCATCGCGCTCGGTGCGACTCGCGCCCGCGCGGTCGGCACCGTCGCGTGGCCGGGCATCGTGCTCGCCTTCGCTGGAACGATCGCGGGGACGTTCGCGGCGCGCGGCATGGTCTCGATCATCCGCAGCTTCGTGTGGGGGGTGAGCGCAACTGATCCGGCCACGTTTGCGGGCGTCGCTGCGCTGTTTTTGGCGGTCGCGGCTGCGGCGAGCGTGCTCCCGGCGCTCCGGATTCTCAGTCTCGATCCCGCACAGACGCTGCGCGCGGAATAGGTGTTATGCTCCCGGCGCATCCCATCCGATTGCTCCGAGGAGCCGTCAATGCGCCGCACTATCCCCGCCGCCGTTCTGCTCCTCTCGCTCGCGTTCCCGTGCGTGCTCTCAGCGCAGGGAGTGCCGATGCCGCCTCCACCGCCCGCGCCGCCGGGTCAGCCGCGTGACGCGGGCACGCAGAAGACGGGCACGGCGCGACTGTCGGGGCGCGTGACATCGCTCGACTCCGGCCGTCCAATTCGGCGAGCCGTCGTGCGCGCGCTCGGACCGGAACTGCGCGAGGGCAAATCGGTCTCGACCGATGTGGAAGGCCGCTGGGAGCTTCGGGACATTCCCGCCGGGCGCTTCACCCTCACGATGACGAAAGGTGGCTACGTCACGCTGTCGTACGGACAGCAACGGCCGTTCGAAGCGGGCAAGACCGTCGAAGTGCGCGACGCTGCGGTGGTCGAAAAGCTCGATGTCGCGCTGCCTCGCGGCGGCGCCGTGACGGGCCGGGTCGTCGATGAGTTCGGCGAGGCTGTCGTCGGCGCGGCCGTGTCTCCGATGCGGTATCGCTACGTCAACGGCCAGCGGCAGCTGACATCGCTCGCAGCCTCGGATACGACCGACGACCTCGGCCAGTATCGCCTGCACGGCCTGCCGCCCGGCGATTACTACATCGCGGCGCGGCCGAATGTTTTCACGAGTCTGTTCGGCAGTTCTGACGATCGCACCGGTTACGGCCTGACCTACTATCCCGGCGCACCGTCGGCGAGCGAGGCTTCACGCGTCGCGGTCACCGTCGGCCAGGAAGTGCAGAACGTCGTCATCTCGCTGACGCCATCGAGAGTGGCCAGCCTCGCCGGTACGCTGACCTCGTCGAACGGCAAGCCAGTACGCCAGGGCATGGTCATGCTTCGGTCGGTGGGCGGTGAGTTCACGATCGGCGGGATGCGGCCCGGGATGGTGATCGACGGCAAATGGACCATCGCCGGCGTGGCGCCGGGCGAATATGATCTCGTTGCGCAGACCATGGACCTCGACAGCGGCGGCCCGCCAGACACGCGGACCTCCGAGTCGGTTACGGAGCGGATCAACGTCACCGGCGAGGATCTTCCTGCCCTTGCGCTCGTGACTTCCGCTGGCGCGCGCGCACAGGGCACAGTGAAGTTCGACGCCGCAGACGCGCCACCCGCGCCGACCGCCATGGCTTCCGTCATTGCCTTCGACTCTGTCCCCGGCGCGATGTCGATGGGCGGCAGCGGAACGATCAAACCGGACTGGACGTTCGAGCTCACCGGTCTCACGGGCAAGCGGATGATCCGCATCAACGGACTAACCGGCTGGACGTTGAAATCGGTGACCGTCGACGGAACGGACGTGACCGACACGGGGCTCGACGTGAAGCCGGGCGATTCGGTCTCGGGCGTGGAGGTTCTGGTCACGCGCGAGACGACGGAGCTGTCAGGCACTGTGCAGAATGCAAAGGGCACGTCGATCACCGACTACGTCGCCGTGGTCTTTGCGGGCGAGTCGTCGCGGTGGGGTTACCAGTCCCGCTACGTGCGCGTCGCGCGTCCTGACCAGACCGGTCGATTCGTGATCTCCGGTCTGCCACCCGGATCCTACCTAGCCGTGGCGCTCGACTATGCGGAACCCGGGCAGGAGACCGACCGCGAGTTCCTCGAAGGGCTGAAGCAGCAGGCGACGACGATTCGGCTTGAGGATGCGGAGAAGAAGGCCGTCACGCTGAAACTCTCATCGCGCTAGCGCTGGTTTGCCGAAGCTTCTCGTTGCCGCCCTCGCCGCTCTCTGGCTGCTGCGAACGGATGTTCCCCCGGCAGCGACCGAGCTCCGCGTCCTCTTCATCGGGAACAGCCTCACATCCGCAAACGATCTGCCGTCGCTGGTCAAGAATCTCGGTGCCGCTGACGGCGTGAAGATCCGCACGAGCACGGTCGCGATGAACGACTTCGGCCTCGCGGAACACTGGAACGATGGCCGTGCCGTCCGCGAGATCCGCAAGCGCGGCTGGGATTTCGTCGTCCTGCAGCAGGGACCCTCGGCGCTTGCGGAATCGCGCGTCGTCCTGCGGGAAGAGGTGGCTCGGTTCGCTCCGTTGATCCGAGCAGCCGGCGCCCGCCCGGCCCTCTACATGGTGTGGCCGTCGCTGCAGCGCAGTGGGGATTTCGATCGCGTAAGCTTGTCGTACTCGATCGCTGCGACTGATGTCGACGCGGTGCTGCTTCCGGCTGGAGAGGCATGGCGTGCGATGTTGGCGCGCGCGCCCGACGCGAGACTGTATGCGGCCGACGACTTCCATCCATCTCGAGACGGAAGCTGGCTCGCCGCGCTGGTGATCTATTGCGGGCTCGCCGGCCGGGCGCCCTCGGCCATCATGAAGTTCCCCGGCGGGTTTCCGCGCGAGCGCGAGCTGTTCGTCGCCGCGGCTTCATCTGCGTTAAAACGGTGAGAGGCGCTGAGGGCGCACCGGCAGAGGGCCGGCGTAGCCGGCCCTGCCGGGAACGATCCTCATAGAGGCCGGCTTTAACCGGCCCGCGGCTGCCCGGCCCACGTTGCCTCCAACCATCCGCGCACCGAGTTGATCAGCCAGATCCGTTCCGCGCTCTGAAAGTCCGCTTTCGAGATCTCCCCTTCCACGATCTCTCCCGACTCGAGCAGGTCCGCGCGCATGGTTCCTGGGAGTAATCCCGCGTCGATCGGCGGTGTCATCCTGACGCCGTCACGGAGCATGACGACATTGGATTCGGTGGCTTCCGTGACCTGGCCGTCCTCGTTCCAGAGGACCACCGCGTCCGCGTCCGGCCGCCCGGCGCGCGCACGATCGTAGAGATCGCGCTTCGTTGTCTTGTGGTACAGGAACACGTCGGATCGCCTCACCGGCTCGTTCGCGAACGCGACCCGCACCGGTTCGCTGATCGCGACAAGGTCGACGGCCTCGCAGAGAACGTCGCCGTCGTCTTCGAGCATCACGCGAACTTTCGCGGGACCGCGAAGATCCTGCACCGCTTCATTCAGGAGCCCACGCACCTCTTCGATGTCGCATGCGAAACCGAAACACGCCGCTGATTCACGCAGCCGCTGCAGGTGCCGCTCCAGCAGCGCGAAGCCCGCGTCGGGCGCCCAGCGCATCGTCTCCAGCAACCGGAATCCGCGCGGATCGTCGACGACATAGCTCGCGGACCCCGCGGATCCAGGCGACGGCATGGACCTCGCGGACCCAGAGGATCCGAGAATCGCGGCCTTCAGAACGCACTCCTCGTATTCATCCCGATCGACCGAGTCCCAGACGATCCCGCTGCCGACACCGAATTGCGCGCGGCGGCTGGATCGATCGACAACCACGGTGCGGATCGCTACGCTGAAGTGCGAACGACCGTTCGGCGACAGATAGCCGATGGCACCGGTATAGATTCCCCGCGGTGTCGTTTCCAGTTCGCGGATGATCTCCATCGAGCGGTGCTTCGGCGCGCCGGTGATCGAGCCGCACGGGAACATCGCCTCGAACAGACGATCGAGCGAAGCGCCGCGCAGCTCGGCCTCGACCGTGGACGTCATCTGCCACTGCAGCGGATACCGTTCGACGTCGTACATCGACGTGGCCTCAACCGAGCCGGTGGCGGCGACTCGACCGAGGTCGTTGCGAACCATGTCCACGATCATCACGTTCTCGGCGCGGTTCTTCGCCGATGCGCGCAGTGCCTCGCCGCGCGCGCCGTCCTGCGCGGGCCAGAAGCCTCTTGCCCACGTGCCCTTCATCGGGCGGCACATGATGCGGTCACGGTTGACGCGAAAAAACAGCTCCGGGGACGCCGAGCAGATCACGTGCGTGTCGGCATCCACGAAAGCGCTCCACGGGCCGCGCTGTGAAATGTAGAGGTTACGCATCAGCGCCTGGACATCTCCGTCGAACGACGCATCGAGCCTGAACGTGAAGTTGATCTGGTAGGTGTCGCCGGACTGGATGTGCGACTTGATCAGCCCCACGGCGCGCAGGTAGTCCGCGTGCGAGATCGACGGCGTCCATTCGTCCACTGTGACGTCGCCGCCTCGAGCGGGACGATAGAGCGGCTCGACGCTCTCGGGGGCGAAGATGCCGAAAGCGACGAGCGGGAGAGCATTGGCGGCGTGACCGTGCACCGCGAAACCGAATCCGCCAGCGGCTTCGTATGTCACGAAGCCGGCGGCGTAGTTTCCGTCGCGCACCGCACCGTCGACTTCGCGCAGCGCGTCTCGTACCTGACCCGCTTCTTGCGCGACGATCACACGCATCGGACGACTGAAGCGCCGCCACGGACCACGCCACGGCGTCCGCAGAATGACCTGAAAGCGGTGTTCGTCCACGGTGCGCTATCGCGCTGCGACAGACCGCGCGATCTGGCCGTCCTTCATGACGAACCGTACCCGCCGGAGCGACGCGATGTCGCGCGTCGGATCACCGTCGACGGCGATGAGATCGGCGAGCAGGCCATCCTTGACCCGACCGATGCGGTCGTCCATATGAAGCACACGCGCCGCAGTCGAGGTCGCGCTCTTCAGTGCCGCATCGGCCCGCATGCCGTAATCGACCATCATCTCGATCTCCCGGGCATTGTCGCCGTGCGTGAAAACGCCGACGTCGCCTCCGGCGAGAATAGTGACACCGGCATCGAGAGCGGCCTTGAAGCTCGCGCGCTTGCGCGTGATGCCGGCGGGCTCGGGCGCCTCACCTTTCTTCCAACCTCCATACTGGGCGATCGCATCGCCGGCAGCGAGGGTCGGGCAGAGCACGACGCCATGCTCCACCATCAGCTTGAAGACCTCGGGCGTACCACCGTCGCCGTGCTCGATCGTTTCGACCCCGGCCAGCGCCGCGCGACGCATGCCTTCCGGCGTGCTCGAGTGCGCGACGACAGGACGGCCGCTGCTCCGCGCCGTTTCGACGATCAGCTTCAACTCGTCCACCGAGAACGTCGGGGCGGCTTCACCGCGCCCACCCCACCGATAGTCCGCGTAGACCTTGATCCAGTCGGCGCCGCGGCGGATCTGATCACGGACGACGGCCGCGAGCGCGGGGCCGTCGGCCTCCTGCGCACCCTGCGGCACGTCCCACTCCTGCGCGAATCCTTTCGGGCCATAGCTCCCGCTCGCCACGATCGCGCGCGTCGTCACGATCATGCGCGGCCCCGGGATGATTCCCTGTTCGATCGCCTGCTTCAGCTCGGCATCGGCGTAGCCGGCACCTTCGGTGCCCAGATCGCGGATGGTCGTGAAGCCCGCCTCCAGGGTGGCCTTGAGATGGTTCACCGCGCGCGCCGTCCGCAACGCCAGAGGCTCGCGAAGCACCTGATCGTTCCAGGATGTCTCGTTGTACGGATGAAGGAGGATGTGCGAGTGCCCCTCAATGAGTCCTGGAAGCAGCGTGAGACCCGCCAGATCGATCGACACTGCGCCGGGGACGGCAACGGTAGCCGCGGGTCCGGTAGCCTCGATCCGTCGCCCGCGAACGCGCACCGCCCAGCCGTCGTGCACGCTCTCGCCATCGAACACGCGTGCGGGCCGGAGAACCGTGACCTGCTCCGCCTCACCCTGGCTGCCACGCTGCTCGGCACTGGCGACTATGGTCATCAGCACGCACAACACCGCTGCCCGCCGCACCGCTGAGGTCATGGAGGGAATATTACTCGGTGTGTGCGCCATGGCCGGTCTGACGCAGAATAGGCGGAACGGAGATGTTCATGAACCAAAGAGCTTCGCGAATCCTCGTCGTGTTCGCGGCGGCGCTCGCCTGTGGCGCGACAGTCGCCGCACAGAAACGCAGCATCACGGAGACCGACCTCCTGAAATTCGTCTGGATTGCCGACCCGCAGATCTCTCCCGACGGCGCGCGGGTCGCCTTCGTTCGCGTGGACGTGAACGAGAAGTCGGACAGCTACGACACCTCGATCTGGATCGTCGCCACTGACGGAAAGGACCAGCCGCGGCGTCTGACCGGCGGCACGCGGGACAACTCGCCGCGCTGGTCGCCCGACGGGCGTCGCCTCGCCTTCGTGCGCGCGCCGGAAAAGGACGGCAAGGTGCAACCGCCGCAGATCCACGTGATGTCGATGCTCGGCGGCGAAGCACGCGCGGTCACCGAAATCCCGCGCGGCGCCGGCAACCCTGAATGGTCGCTCGACGGCAAGACGATCGCGTTCTCGTCGAGCGCGAAACCCGAGGACCTGAAGAAGGC
>Ga0247824_10001659_pt1 | contig 12245 bp, 14 predicted proteins | sample 13C_PalmiticAcid_FD_194412 | JGI IMG/M metagenome (GOLD analysis project Ga0247824, IMG submission 194412) | Soil microbial communities from agricultural site in Penn Yan, New York, United States - 13C_PalmiticAcid_Day48 | ecosystem: Environmental > Terrestrial > Soil > Agricultural land...
AACTTGTGGTAGATGTGATAAACATCACCATACGCGACAAAGTCGTCCCGTCTTAGGTGTTGGGCGCCATCTCTTGCAAGGAACTCCGTCTTCCATTTAGCAAGTTCATCTCGCACCTCGCGAATCGTCTTCCCACGCTCGGTCAAGACCCGGATCTTCTTGGTCAAAAGCTTCGATTTCCGCATCTCGCGTAGGTTCTTCGCATCGCCAAGGCTATGGCTGTGCTTGAAGTTGTAGCGGACGCAACGGAATATAAGCTTGTCCCCTCCAACAGTACCCAATGGCTTACTCAAAGAGCTAATGGAGGACTTAAACCTCACCCTCTTGCTCATCCGAGTGTTTTTGGTGTACTCGGGTTTCTTGGGTGGGTCACCTCGCTTGTGGCACAGATGCGTGGACGCGTCAAGGTGTGGGCTTTCTTCCTCGGAGAGAATTGACACGTAATGGCGTCCCCGTGCCATAATAACCAATCCTCGAACTCTTCATCTAGGACATAAAACTCGATGACGATCGCTCCAACGTGGTTTCTGATAAGCTTGTATGGTGTCCCAGTCTGATCGTTCCCTAGCTTCTGGGCCGCGGTTTTGATGAAGGGATCCTTACTAAAGGCGTCCGTGACAGCATCCATAGTCTTCTCTATGTTGGCTTCGATGCAACGCTTTCGGAGACCATCCATCTACGTAACACCATCAAGAAACAGGTCTGTTAACGACTCAACCGACTTGTACTGGACACCTCCTCAATAGAATGGCAGCAATACTAACCACTCCTGACTTTATTTCTGTTATCATCTTTTCTACTCGTCTCTTCCATCCTGCTTGGGAGCTCGTCGTCGGTCTCAGTGTCATCACCGCTCTGAACACCATCGACAGATGGAGCCTCCACTGTTCCTGCTGAGCCAACTTCAGTGACGCCTTCACCGAGATCATGGCCTTCGTCAGCGAAGCTGGTGTCGGCAAAGCTGGTCGTTGGCTTCGTCGTCGCTACTACCAGCATCGCTCTCAGCAACACCGCTGTCTCCAGGATCTGACTCGTTTTCATGACTCTCATCGACATCAGTATCCACTTCATCGATAGCATCGATATCGCTAGCGGTATCACTATCGCCTCAGTTGTGTGTTCCTGAGGTAGAAAGGTCTAAGGACAGAGTCAGTCAAAACCACTATAACACAACAAGGGTCGTCAGTAGCCATGGTCGCCGGAGGCACCTACAGAGGAAGGGAGGAAGCTGCAGGGGAGGCAGAGCTGTTAGTCATTGCGGTGGTGGTGGCAATGAGGGAAGGTGTGAGTGCAAGTGGAGGCTGTTGGAAGGATTGAAATAACGGCGGCTTTTGAAAAGGGGCATCGACTTGCCGATATGAGAGTATGACTTTTTTTTTGTACATTGAGGCGATGGACACGAAGGGTCGTGGAAAGGCTGTGCCTGTGTTTCTTTCCCACTCTTCTGCATCGCTTTCTCTCCCCTCCTCTCTCCTCTCGACTGTCCATTGCATTCGCAACGACACCAGCACCATGAAGATCCACAACTCTCTTCGCCTGTAAGCAACTGGGAACTCGTGAGATCTGTCCCCTTTTGTATAGAGTGCCCATTGTAACTCATCACCTGTCCACAGTTACATCAACAATGACACCTTCACACTAGAGCCAGTCTACAACGATCCCTCGGTCGTCACAGAAAACATTGCTATCCAGCGATCCACAGGGCAGGTTCATTTGAATGGTACGGGCCCGCTGGAATGAGAGCTGCGGTGTACTCAACCTTCAGCAAGTTTGCTTAACCTGAACCCTGTTTCTCGTCTCCCAGCTCCTGCAGGAAGAGTACCAGCAGACGAAGAGGTCATGATGATCTATGGCGTTCTTGGATTCATCCGGTTGTTGGCAGGTAGGGTGGCTGCTCAGTGGACCATGGACTCTTTCGGCCTAAAACAATGGTGATTGACTCGACCAACCCCACTATGGACCTTAGGCGAGTATATGATTGTGATCACGGATAGGCAGAAAGTCGGTCGTATTGGTGAGCACGATATCTTCAAACTCAAGGACTATTTGATCATGCCCCTCTCACCGAACAACTTGGGTCTGTCGGAAGCACAGGTAGGGCCTATTGAACTTGGAATGACCCAAAGGCTTTTATCCATGTCCACAGGACCTCGGACTGAACGATGCTCTTGACATTGCTAGATTAGGCTCGCGAGGAAGCAGCTTACATTGCATTGATGCACTCTCACCTGCGATCCGGAGAGTTTCATTTTTCATACGAGTACGATATAACCCACACATTGCAGCGCCAGTCCGATCAGCGAGGCAGCACACTACCCATTTGGGAACGTGTAAGTCTCATCCATGACAAGTGCTCTATCACGCCTCATTTACATCCATGCCCTGAACCAGTGTCTTTGATCTTTTCATTATAGGCAGATGAAAGGTTTTTCTGGAATCACCGTCTCCAGTCCAAGTTCATGGACCACACGAGAGAGTACAGGGATCAGAACGTGAGTCCTTTGTAACATGTGTTGTACGTTTAAAAAGCGTGTCGAATTGTGGGGACTGACTTGGTCATCTTGGTACCCGATAGTTGAGCAACTTCATTCTGCCCATCATCAACGGGTTCGTGGAGATAAAGTCAACGGAGATCAACAAGAAACCATTCACGTTTGCACTCCTATCACGACGATCCCGTCATCGTGCCGGGACACGCTACTTTTCTCGTGGTGTAGATACACATGGAGACGTCTCCAACTTCAACGAGACCGAGCACATTGTGATAGTGGATACTTTTCCTAAAGGGATGCAACCGGCTATCCCAGGGTACTACACCATGTTAGCTCATGTTCAAACTCGCGGATCAATTCCCATTTTTTGGGCACAGATCAACAACCTCAAATACACACCCAAGCTACAGATATTTGATAATCCTCAGACCGTAAGCGCGAACTGTTGCAAAATCAGGATTCCTTGGTCTCCTTATTCCATGATAGACCTATTGACCCAATAGACTCTGTATCTCAAACATAGGAAACGGCCTTCAAGAGACACTTTGAGGAACAAAAAAGGATCTATGGGCCACAATTAGTCATCAGTCTCATCAACAAAAAGGGATATGAAGCACCGATGGGTATCGCGTTCTCGAAGCAAATCGACGTCTTCAATGATCCTCAGGTCAAATACCATCATTTCGACTTTCACCATGAATGCAGTAAAATGAGATGGAATCGTGTATCGCTTTTGCTCGATCACTTTCACCACGATCTTGTAGCCCAGGGGTAAGCGCGCGCGCGCAAGTTATTGTGTGGAGCTCGTTATGTTACAGAGCTCTGTTTGCAAGCACATCAAGTGGCGCCATCGTATTGACATGGAAACTTTGTGCTGCTTCAATGTCACCTAGGTATTTCAAGGCTGCAGTGAACAAAGACGCTCCTCCGAGAGTATACCAAAGACAGTCTTCAGTTGTCCGGACGAATTGTATGGATTGCTTAGATCGAACAAACGTAGTTCAGTCGGTTATTTCGCGGTGGGTGCTTTCCCGTCAACTGCAGGAGCTGGGTATATTAGCACCAGGCGAGCAGTTCGAGTCCCATGAACAGTTCGAACATCTCTTTCGCAATGGTAAGTATTGCCAGTTGTTTCTCTTCTTATGGGCAAATGCGCATTAGATGCTTTTGAGCTAACTATCGTGTTCACGACAATGCTAGTCTGGGCTGATAATGCGGATATCGTCAGCTGCGCGTACTCTGGCACCGGAGCATTGAAAACTGATTTTACAAGGTAATTGGAGTAACTGGGCTTGACATGTAGCGGAAGCGATAGTTGGACATCCACGCTGAGCGAGACTTCATCGCACATCTTCATTATATGTATGTAGAACTGGCCGTCGTACGAAGGCTGGAGCTTTACGGGACTTTCAAAACTCGGCTGTTCGATATGTCAAGAACAACTTTTTGGATGGATCACGACAGGTTAGATTCATTATCAGCACCCACTATTTCACCCGGCTTCTTGGAGCACATCTCATCATTAACTCGGGCTTCTTATCTACTCGCTTTTGACTCAGGATGCGTATGATCTATTCCTTGTGTATGATGTGCAAGAAGCGGGATCACATCCGCTCATCGATAACCGCCCCCTTCGTCTCAAGTTGATGCCACTTGGACTTGTTGTTAGCTTCGCCATGTTGATAACTTGCGCCATCGTTCCAGAGAGTAAGTCTTTCACCATGATCTGGTTGATGCATGCGTTACGTGGCTATGTCAACTTATCTGGAAGTCATCCTATTATGATATAGGCATCTTCGACACTCATATCATGCTATTCGGATCTTTCTGGATCGTTGTGGTGGCCTACATCGTGCACTTTATGATTGTGAATGGCGGATATTACGTCAATTGGCCAAAACTGATCCCGTTGGAGTATGATGTCCAGGCAAGCGAGTTCCCAGGAATCCAATCAGAGGCCAAGCTGGGCACTGCTGAAGTCGAACTTGGATGGAAGAATGAATAGAAAGATAGAGTCCCTCCTTGTGGGCACTCTGCCCAGTTGTCAAGTTTACCATCGAACCTCTCGCTGAATACTCTCGCTCTATCCATAAAGACTTGCATCATCCGCTCACCAATTGCTTTCCATGAAGGGACACTGAGAATGTGCTCGTCTCTGAAGGTTCAGTGACACAAATCACAGCGAGCGTCACATAAACAATTCGGTCGTCCCTGACACGGACTGGTCCTGATCTTTCCTCTCATTCTTACTCTTTGTCCTCATGTCAATGGCATCGTGGCAACGCTTCCCGAGGCTGTGGAGTAGCCGCTTCATGCGCCTGGCAGCGTCCGGTTCCTCGAGTACAGCGCCTTTGTCCAAACCACGCTTCGCACTCCTCAACCAACAAGGCTCCCTTCCCTTCTCTCGTCAGCTCTCGACCGCCACCGTATCCAAATCAAGGTTGCTGACACCGGAAGAGCGACTCGAGGAGTTAACCCGGCTCGGAATCACGCCATACCCCAGATACAGTCCACCGAAAGTACCGTTGGTAGAGATCGGGAATATCATCAAGGACTATCAAGATGTGCTTGAGGATGGCTCCAAGGATGAGACGAAGAAGGTGTCTATAAGCGGTATGCGGTCGCTTTAAGCATTCGCCACTCGTGCAATAGTACCTATCTCGGAGCTCATGAATGTCGTCTTTCCTTGGATGCTTGTAGGGCGTATCCACTCTAAACGGGACTCGAGTTCGAAGCTCGTATGGTTTGATCTGATTCAGGATGGTCATTCAATCCAAGTGGTTTTCAACCGAAAGAACTATATCGGGAGTGACCAGGAGTTTGAGCTGGTCGCCAGGAACTTTCATCGCGGCGATATAGTCCGTAAGGCATTCGGTTCAATGAGTTGACAACAATGGGCGTGTTGGTTGTAGTATGGAGAAACTTATATCTGAGATGAATCGGCTTTAGAATTAACGGGTTACGTAGGAAAGACGAAGACAGGACAGCTGAGTGTCTTTACCACAGAGGCATTCGAGCTGCTCTCACCATGTTTGCACCCGATTCCGACTCGATCCGGCCTAAAAGACCCTGAGAAAAGGTTCAGGAACAGACACCTTGACTTTCTTGTGAACCGTGAAGGTCTTGAGATTCTCAAAACGAGGCGAGACGTAAGGCACCACATCCCCGTATTGCCATTGCGCGTGTATGTTGGGTTCATACCTACTAATGGGCTGCGCTTTCCATAGGTCATCAAATTCATCAGACAGTTCCTTGACAGTCGCAACTTTCTGGAGGTGGAGACCCCCATTCTGTCTCTTCAGGCAGGTGGAGCCAATGCAAAGCCCTTTGTGACACATGCCAATGCTTTGGATATGGAGATGCATATGCGTGTAGCCCCCGAGCTCTACCTTAAGGTATCTTGCAAAGACAATGAGTCGCGATCGTTTGCAAGTAGATGATCACTCAATGCTAGAGTGGCGAGAGCTAATGTCACCCATTGGGAACTGTATAGCAACTTGTCATTGGAGGCGCCGAGCGAGTGTACGAGATGGGGAAGCAGTTTCGCAACGAGGGCATCGACGCGGATCACAACCCAGAGTTCACTACTTGCGAGTTTTATCAGTCGCACGCGAATCTAGAAACGTTGTTTGAGATGACCGAGGACATGCTTCAAGGTAACGTCTTTACTCGCACCACATTCTTGGTCCTTGATGTGATTGTACCCCAGCAGATATTGGCTAAAAACGTCTGTTATTGGTGTGTAATGTTGCTAGGGATGGCCAAGAGCATAACTGGATCAACCAAGATCGCCACCGCGCTGTCAGAAAGTGATCCTGTGGAGCTGTCGTTTGAAAAACCTTTCAGGAGGATCAATATTGTAGAGTATCTGGAGGAGAAACTTGGTGCAGCACTCCCTGACCTGAGCAGTAAGTGAACGCAAAGGTCGCCCTATCGAACCATCTAGTTCTTTGCATTACCCACTCACTTGCGACGACATGTACAGACGAACCTGTAGATGAACTGCTTGATATCTGCAAGGAGAACAAGGTCTATGTTTCTGCTCCACATACGGTTCCTCGGATACTGGATAAGCTTATCTCACACTTTATTGAACCAGAATGTGTCCAACCAACGTTTTTGTGGGGCCACCCCATTGTAATGAGCCCTCTTGCAAAGGATATTAAATTGGAGTCGGTAAGTCCTACAGGTCTCAGCATGAAGCCTCCTGTTGTGTGGTTGAATAAGGCCGCGTCCTCATCCGTGAGACTTGTCCGTATCCTTTTAGGGCCGAGTCGTTGCCGGACGGTTTGAACTATTCGTTGTCGGCAAAGAGATTGTGAATGCCTACGAAGAGTTGAACGATCCAGTCCAACAGAAAGAACGTTTTACAAAGCAGCAGTGTGATAAGGACAAGGGCGATGAAGAGGCGCAGCCTATGGACATGGCTTTCTGTACTGCGCTTGAGTATGGCCTTCCACCTACAGCAGGATGGGGTATGGGGGTTGACCGTGTGTGCCAGATCCTGACGGGCTCGAGCCATATCCGCGACGTGCTCGCTTTCCCCACAATGCGTTCACTCAACCCTACGTCGCCATTGTCCGAGAGTTCGTAGAACGTGGAACGCGCCAGATCCCCATAAATGCAAGACTAGAGTGTACGGCCCTTAACCGACACGTCATAAATTTTTTTTTGCGCGGTTGGTGAGGCAGCCTGAGAGCATGAGAGTGGGGAGAGCATTGGATGGCCAAGAGGAACCCCAAGCTTGCTCTCCGCTGCATGTTGTGAATTGGACTCTGGCGCACACAAGCTCCTCCCCACCCAGTGCAAGAAAATTTTTTTACGAAGCCCTCTGGTCAAGAAGGGTCATCATCTTGAACAGCGCTGCTTGCTCTGCTGACAATCAGTACTACCTTCCACTTCCCTCCGACTCCCTCTTTGTCTCATCATCATCCCCCATCATCATCATCCGACATCCCACAGAGTCGGGCCCCATTGACTTGGTAAGAAGAGTCCCCCATCCCACAAAGCACCTGGGCAGGCACTGGTTGAACCCCCCGTCTTGCCATGGCATCATCATACTTGATCAGACTCATGAGGACTATGTCCAACCCGCCGCAGCTCCTCCTCCCTCCCCGACTCTGCTCGCAGGTGTCCGTCTCTTGCTGTTCAGTTACCCTTGTTTGCCTTGTGCGCTGCGCACTTTCTTTGTTCCCGCTCCCCCTTCTCCCGCTCTATTGTCTCCCAGCGTCACTGATAAAAATTTTTTGGTCATCACCCCACCCGCCAATGTCCCCCCGCTCTTTCCCCGCGCCGCTCTCTAACTTGCAAGATCATGTGCTCTGCACATTGGGCAAGTCTGCAAGACGCGTCTCTCTAACCTGCATCCCTCCCTTGAACATATACCACTGCTAGCTGTCTCCCCATTTAACCCCTGGCCCATAGACGCGTCTATATCTCTTCCTCTATCTCGCGCGCCAATCCACGAACTTCGACACAGATTGCATACACACATTCTCAGCGGGGGCAAGAACATCAGGGGACTCCACTAGAACAGTGTGTACCTGATTGTTTGACCTACCAAAGACTAGCAGTTCCCTCAACATGGCAGAGGTGAACAAAACGGTAAGATCCTCCAGTCTCTTTCAGGTACCCAACCTGATCCACTGTGCCTAAACCCTATGCGCAACAGGGATGAAAGGATTGAGCCATGGTCTGATCAGATCTGTTCTTTCCTCTTTGGTGGTGCTAGTTGCCAGAAATCCTCAAGATGCGACTGCAGTCGGAAAAGGCACATCAAGAACAGATCGAGTATGTGCCAAGCCTTTTATTTTCGTACTTCACGCTTTTTTTATTTTCTTTTATTTGGCCTTTCATTTCCTTTCCTCTCTGCGTGTCCTAGTCGCCACCTTTATTAACCTAGGGCCTTCATTGGTATTCGCGCATTCCTCCCAATAGTGAAATCCTTGTTCGACGCGACTTTCTCCTTGAACAATTCTTTTATATGAAGCAGCTCGCTGGAACTGAAGCCAGTCTAGAACCAGAACAGGATTTCACCAAGATTGACGTTAACCAACTGAGGTCATTCCAAGAAGAACACCGGTTATCAGAGTAAGTCAATCGCTTCTGCTAGAGAGCAGTGTCCGGTAAGGGTTCTCATCATTGGAAAGGTCCAAGATGTAACAAGTGATTCTGGTCTCCCTCAATCTGTTGGTAGATCTAATCCTACGTCAGGGGTTCTCGAAACCGACTCGGAAGATATGAGCATGGATGAAACAGATATCATGGTTAAGCAGGAAAGCGCTACACCCAGAGCCATGACACCCTCTGAGAGCGCGGTTGTTGTCCCGGACTTGACTTCAGGATCTCCCATGGAGATTGTCGAGAACGAACAGATGGATGACAAGAATGTTGCCGAGAAGGAATGTTCCATCAAAGTCGAACCCACAGCATCAATACCTGGCTTTGGCGATGCAAAATATCCAGCCCATGATGATAATCCTCCTTCGCCAAAATCAAATGCATCTTCCCCTGAAGGCCACAATACTGCTCACAGCGACCGACAGGTAACACCCGAGCCAAGGACACCAGGAAGCACCCCTGGAGGCACTCCAAGCGCGCAAAGCAATTCTGCAGAGACATCCCCTTCCCGCAAGTCAAAGCGTACGTTGCCTCCCCCGGAACGAATGGTGACACGAGGTGTTAGTGGGGCCATTCGGCCTAGAAGTGTGGATGAGATTTTGGGAACGGCTTCAGATCGATCACCGACCACCTCTGTAGCGCGCTATTCTCAGCTGGATAGGTCTTCTCCGGTCGCAACATCCCCTGTGGCATCCTTAGGCACAAGTATAGCATCGATGCTACCGTCGACGAACGACACTTTAAACGCTGCAATCCATGGCCCAGCATCGTCCGTACAGGACATCACCCCGTTCGTTTCCAGCAGGCCTCCCTCTCTGAAGCTTCATTCGATGAAGAAACACCCTCAGATGACGACCATTCCGGCAATCATGAAACGTTCCGATTCTCGTTTCGGTCCATCACGCTATGATCCAATCGACGGTGCACCTACTCGCTCAGCACGACATGTTGATCTTTACGCTTGGCAGCTCAAGGCGCAATCTCAGCCCGTTTACAAGGCCTTGCAGACTGCTACCAAAGTCCTGACAACCAAAGACTGGAAAGTCGCTCGTGAAGAGTTGAAGCTGATGCGTGCGATGCAAAGGATCGAGACCCTCAAGGCAGGCAACCGATGGAGCTTTAAACAAATCAAAAAGCACCGAGGACCAGCTAGGACAAAGACGCATTGGGATCACCTTTTGGAAGAGATGCGTTGGATGCAAACAGACTTTAAAGAGGAGCGACGCTGGAAGATTGCCACAGCCTATCAGGTATCAAGATGGGTCATGGCATGGCACGAAGCAGAGGACAAGTCGCTGGTCTGTGTTCCTGTAAGTCGATATCCCTTTGGACGTCTTTTGATGCATATTTTAAACAGCGAATCTGACCCCTCTCTCTCTCTCTCTCTCTCTCTCTCTCTGATACATCAACCCTATTTCTGGACTCACCCTCATATAGCGCCGTAAACTAATTCACAAGGACCAGACATCTTCGTCACCGCAGGAGCAGTCATCACAGGCAATAGAGGCGACCGTAAAGATGGAGGATGTGGTGGACGTTTCTTTAATGGAACCTGCCGATACGACGTCAGTGCAGGCCGAATCATCCAAGATGGTGGGTATAGACATTGCCGCCAAAGTAGAGAAAGACACTGTGGAGAATCCCGTTAAGATTGAGGCAGAGGACGTGATCATGTCCACCCCAACGGACGCCACATCAGAACAACCACCTTCTGGCACAGAGTCTGTAAAGCCAAGCATTTCAGAGACCACGTCCATCACCATGGAGACGGCGGAAACCGAGAACAAGGCGCTGGTTCCAAAGTTGAAGGAGAGCGTCAAGGAAGATGTGATGATCATGCCTCCACCTATCGCACCTGCTATCCTTCAAAAGCTACGACCTTCTATTCTGGAGCTGGATACCAGCGCCACCATCTTCAATATGGATTCTTTGGAAGCATTGATGGAGGGCGTTCAGATTGGATCCTTGGATGTCAATTCCCTGTTCCCAGACCTGCCACTCTATGGACCACCCAACCCTGAGGACAACGACGCTTACTTGGATGAAGCAGAGTACGGAAGAGTGACAATGATCAGTAGACTGATGAGCTCTAAACCTCCCGTTTTGGAATTTGGACCCTTGGCATCTCAGATCGTCTACGTGAAGCGTAAACGAGAGCCAACCTCAGCGATGGACGACTTTGAAGAAGAGGACATCAGAGTTCCAAGAATTGAAGGCAAGGTTCTTAACGCCATTCCCGGATCGGAACCACCCCGCACGGTTCCTGTCCTTTTCCAGACAAAGAAGAACAAAGAGGCTCCTATGACCCCCATCCGCAAACCAGCACAGCCTAGCGCTCAGGCACAGAAGAGCCCTATTACCTGGACAAGCGAAGAAGACGAGATTTTGATGTCGCTCATCAAGTCCTACCAATACAACTGGGATCTGATTTCGGATTTGTTCAACTCGACACGCGGCCCAATTCCATCATCAGAGCGTAGAACTCCATGGGATTGCTACGAGCGCTGGGCCAAGAAGGAAGGACCACAGTCTGGAGGTAGTAGTGCAAACGGAGAAAGTTCTTCAGGACTCATTCCTATCGGTAACCTCCCTGCAAACTCTGGATCCACACCACCCTCACCCAAAGCCAGGAAGGACAAGGATGGCAAGAGGATTTTGACCACACCCAAGCCCGATCCAGCACGAAAGAAGCCCCTCGCGTTCTCGGTGAGCCTTATGGAAGCCATGAAGAAGTCGAGCAAACGGAGAGAGACTGCCCAGAACCGCGTCAATCCAGGTGAGCATTGGCCAATTGTTTCATTCTTAATACGCCACCACTATTGCATTGTTGAAGCCTATGCTAATCCTCGCTATTTTGCACACTTTATCCCTTTCAGCACCAGTCGTTGCCGCTGCTGCGACCAAGAAGGCAACTACTCTAGGTCAGGATGGACAAAGCCCCAAGATAGGCGGAGCCGTACCGTTCACGCCCGCAGACTTGAGCAAGATCAAACTAGAGCGCGATCGCCAGATGACACAGGTATATAATGAACAGCGGCAGATGCAGGCCGCAAATGTGGCCATTGGACGGGTGAGTATTATGTGCCGCGTTTTTTTCTCAGTTGACCCCCGCATTACAGATGCTAATCCTCGTCGCTGTTGTGCATTCTTTACTCTAGACTGTAGGTCGCCCTCCCATGTCGGTTGCAGGTGCACCATTGGACACTACTCAGCAAGTCGCCCGCCCAGTAGTTGCTCAGGCCGCTGCTCAACCACGCGGACCACTGTCACCGCAAGCCAAGCCAGGTGTAAGGCCACTTAATCCACAGCAGGTACAGCAGGTACAGCAAGCTCAGGCACAAGTCCAGGCGGCTCAAGTGGCCCAAGCACAAGCGGCACAAGTTGCACAAGCACAGGCGCAGGTTCAAGCGGTGCAAGTTGCACAGGCACAGGCTGCACAGGCGGTGCAAGTCGCTCAAGCACAAGCACAGGCACAAGCACAGGCGGTGCAAGTCGCTCAGGCTCAAGCTCAGGCTCAAGCTCAGGCGGTCCAGGCCCAGGTCCAGGCACAAGTCCAGGCACAGACTCAAGCACAGCAAGCTCAACAGGTACAGGCACAAGCACAGGCGCAACAAGTTCAGCAAATCCAGCAAA
>Ga0247824_10001660_pt1 | contig 12242 bp, 12 predicted proteins | sample 13C_PalmiticAcid_FD_194412 | JGI IMG/M metagenome (GOLD analysis project Ga0247824, IMG submission 194412) | Soil microbial communities from agricultural site in Penn Yan, New York, United States - 13C_PalmiticAcid_Day48 | ecosystem: Environmental > Terrestrial > Soil > Agricultural land...
TCCCACATGTTATACTGGTCGACTAGGCTTACAGGTTGCTGCTCCGTCGTGTATCCCCAGAGGATCGCGTGCAGCAACTCGTAGCTAAAGGTCGGCCCGTTTCGGGGCTTGTACTTCAGCATCAGCTGCGGGATGACGGGCGGGCCGAGCTTGACCAGTTCTTCGAACTCGTCGCATTCGGTACGCCATGCGGCATTGCTGTGGAGGGCAACCATGTCACAGTGTTCATCCCAATCGAGAAGGGCATTGCGGACGACCCGGTTCCGCTCGAAGTTCTTCTCGAGGATGGCGGCGACATGGCGTGAAGGGTCGGCGTTGTCAACGAGGTATTCGGGATCGTGCTCTAGCTTGTTGTCTGCGATGACAGCCCGAGTTAGCGGCCTGAATCAAGACTGTTTCCTTAGAGGGGAGCTGGAAACAATATACAGAGGAACGCGGCTGTGGCATCTCCTTCAGCTAGCGACAGGTGCCGGAGAGCTAGGGGCACGGCCTTGGGCCCAAGGGCGACGAGCGCATCAAACTCGGGCACGGAAGACCAGGTAGAGGGACTGTGAACCGGTCGTATATTAGCACGCAATACCTAGCGTATAGTCGGTGGTCAGGGGCACAAACTCAAACGACGGCGAGATGGCCTCCTGCCAGCTGTGCAACTTGGCCTTGAAATCGGCAACATAATCGGGAAACGCGCCAAGGAGCTTGAGGTAGAGGCTCTGCGCCGAGTGAAAGGCCCGGTCGCCAACCTCGGTTGCCATTTCTAATATTCCTCTGGGAGTGCGTGAATTGCCTGTGAGAATCTTGCGGGATCAACCGAGAAGAAATCGACCAGAGGCAGTGAACTCTGCCCTCCTTATCCTGGGTGTTTGCGGCGCGCGTTGTGGGGCAAACGGTCTATTTCAGAGGGAATCTGACGACCGGTATAATTAATAGGAAAAGAAATCATGCGTAATATCTGGATTAACCTCATTGGGTATCTTGTGTTTGCATGGTTGCAACGCTGCGAGGCCTGCTCCACTACGAAGTATCACATCCATCACGGAAGAACTTATAGATTACGGAATACAATTTTCAACTTCTTGCTTTTACCCCTGCTGCTCCGGGAGGGTGAGCCAAAAGCAGCGCGTGCTCACCCCGGGCTCACCCAGAACTATCCAGAAAGACGCTCGGGGCTCTCGGATTCTTGTAAGTCCCGAGGCTAGCAAACGACGAGATAGCTCGGGGGGGATTCAAAACCAAAGTTTCAACCTGTCACAGGAAAACGGCAAGCTCATGGGAGCTTGGCAATGGTTATGTAAGCTCAGCAGAGCCACTCGTTGCACTTCCAAGTGAAGTTCCAACACCGTTCAACTAGCCCCAACCTTCCACCGACGAGCTTCCCTGCAGTGTGACACAACCAGCCCATGATTGCTCAGACGCCGCAGTTCGGGAATACCAATCCAAAAGTACCGAGAGGAACACGTGGACAGCCTGAGCCTGTTATGGTGCCTCACGAATCAAAACCAGTAGGTACCTAAGTTTGCTTCAAGCAAGCGCAACAACTAAGGTACTCATTCAAAGCTAGAAATCTGCGAAGCCAGCATGCAAACAGGGGTCGAGAAAAGAGTTCCGTTTATGCCTCCTAGACGCACGACGTCGGGCAAGGCACAGCTCTCGGTTTCTTTCAGCAAAATGAGGTACAGGATCGGCCTGCTGCTTCCAGAAACCAACGAGGGGTCTTATTAGGAGGGAAAATTTCTGTGCCATGCGAAGAAAAAACTCCGATCCAGCAATCACCAAACTCAACAGAAGCCTCCCGGCAAGAATTGTTGTTGACTTGAGCGTGAATTTCGACGCAAATGTACCATTTCAAAACCCCGGCCGCGCTCAATGGGTATCATGTACTACAATAACCTATTCATAAACTGAACCATGTCATCCCCTTTCAAATCCTACCTCACAGCATGCCCGCACAGTCTGCCCAAGAGAGTACGGCACCGCCAGCTCCCGCAACAGGCGTCGTCTGCGCCCCTTGAAGAGAGACGGGACGCTGAGACTAGGCTTCTCCGTTATGCTGAGCCAACCACTTCCTTGGCGCCGGACTTCTCCGTAGGCGTGACATCGCCAGGTGACTTCTCGCCCGCGGCGATCTGTGCGTGGATGGTCTTGGGATGCGACTTGCCGGTGACGTCCAGGTAGATGCTCCGAACAGTCCTCGCGAGCGTCTTGCGGCTCTCAAAGACAGGGAAGATGCCGACGCCGAGGAAGGAGCAGAAAATCCAGATGATGCCCACCGTGACCCAGCCGGTAAAGAATTGCTTGCTAAAAATGTAGCCAGTGCCGTACAAAGGCATGGGCCAGAGCACGAGGAGGGCTAGGGTCTAGAGACGGGGATTTATGTTAGCCTCAAACGACGTTCGAACATGACACTGGGTAGGCAACTCTGAAAACGTACCATGACCACCGTCGCTGTCTTGCTGATCTTTCCTGCGCGCTCCAGCTTCTTCTGCTCCTCCTCAAACTCAACACCGGTCTCGTTGTGGCCGCCGGGAATCTCCTCGAGATCCAAACCAGCCGCGTCAGCCAGGTCATGGTCGTCGCCCTTCCGGATGTCCATCATCGACTTCCAGTCGTACTTGTCGACGCCGAAGATGAGGGTGAAAATGGGGACCAGGACGACAGGGGAGAGCAGGGCAGCAACGTTGCCCGCCAGCATGGGGTTGTTGGACCCGGTGCAGGCCACGCTCAGTTCGCCGCATTCTTTCTTGGCGGTCACAAGCCAGGCGACGAGGGCGCACACGAGGCCGAGGATGGGCGAGAGGGATGCCGCCCACTTGTTCTGGCCAGCCCTAGTCCATGTGTTAGCACAAGAAGCTTGCAACGAGGGGCATCACAAACGAGAAACGTACCAAATCAACGCAAGAGTTGCGGGGAGCACCGCAGACGAGATGATGACGCCCATCATCACGTAGAGATAGCCCATGGAGATGCCGGCGTAGTAAAGCCCGACGGAAAAGGTGGCGATGAACAGGCCGTAACCAATAACGACGGCGTGGCTCGTGTAGATGAGCCTCTTGCCGCTGGCCTGGGGGTTGAAGTAGGTGCGGTACAGATCGTACGTGCCGATGGTGCTGACGGCGATCAGCTGACTCGAGGTTGCGCTCGTGACGGCCATGAAGACGATGAGGAGCGTTGCAACAGCGCCTCCCTTGCCGAGCAGAGCAACCGCGGCGTACGGGAGCACCAAGCCGGCGCTCACGTCGGCGTCGGCCATGCGTTCGGGATAGGTCGGGAACCAAGGGGTGTTCTCCATCGCCAGGGCAGTGAGGCCCATCGTGGTGGCGGTCAGCCAGGGAATGGCAAACCAGCAGAGCCCGCCGAGGAGGTAGCCGGGGAGGGCGTGGACTGGCGAGGCGGCAATGGCCTTGTTGTAGTAGCCGTTGTCGAGGAAGACAGTGCCAAAGTTGCCTGTCTCTGGTCAGCCTCAAAGCAGAGCCAAGCTAGAATCCAATGGCGACAACTCACCAACGATGTTGATGACAAAGAAGATGGCGCCCTCGCGCGACTGCATAGTCAGGTAGCTGCCATCCTTGTTGCCTGCGACGGGGTGCCTGGTAGCAGCCTCGACCAGCATGTCGTAGACGGCGCTTGGGGAGCCCAGGACGTCATGCGAGGCATATGTGGTCAAGGCAAAGATGATGATGATGAGGAGCAAGATGAAGGTGTGGGCCCAATCCGTCAAGATGGTCGCCTTCAAGCCGCCAACCATGGTGTAGGCGATGACGCCAATGGGGAGGAGGTAGACTGCAAGAATGAGGTGGTCAGTCATTTTGCCCAGAAGCTCCAGTCGACACTGTGGTGTTGGTCTGACTTACTCGCAGCGATTGTGTGCATGCCAGTCAGGGCATTGACAGTGGCGGAGCCACCGACGATGAGCATGAGGGAGACCAAGATGTTTGTTGCAAGACCGAACACCAGGAAGACGATGTGGGCGAAGGTGCCATATCGCGCCTTGATGATCTCGAGGTAGGTGTGGGCATTGGGCGCTCGCCTCTTCAGTTCGATGGCGAGCGTGGCGAAAAGCAGAATCTGGACGGTGGCGCCGGAGGCATACCAGAAGGGCCCCGAGACGCCATACCGGTAGCACACACCAGTACTCTGGAGAAGTGTGGCGGCCCAAGTCCACGATGACACGACAGCAGATGCTACCAGGCCTGATTTGACTGTGCGGCCGGCCGTGTTGAACATTTCGGACGTCTGGAGTTCCCGGTTGTATCGACGCAGGATGAAGGTCACGAGGATCATGCCTATACTGCTGTGAGCGGCCGTTCTCTCTCGTTCCTGGGCGGGATTGGTGCCCTCTTACCAAGCGCGAAGGCGCCTCCGAGACCCAGCACGATGCCATAGCCAACTCCTTGGCCCAGAGCGGCGTTGGCAATGTGGTCCTTGTTGGCAGGGGCGTGATCCATATTGGGCGAGCCAAACCGGCGTGGTGGTTGGCTACTTGGGATCAGTGTGGAAGTCCGTCTGGGGTTGTGTGAAAACTCCTGAAGCAGGATCTCGAGGAGGACATGCAGGAGGTTATATGTCGATCACTTCGGTCTTTGAGACCTGTCTCGGCGAGGACCGGAGCATCCTCGTTCGTGGTGCCTTATCGCCGTGGCTAGACGCCAGGTCAGCTACCCCAGTCGGATGCCATGCGATAGACCTTCATTTGGGTTGCTGAATCAACTCGATGACTGGCCGAACAAGCTTCTGGGGATGCCAAGGGGATTTCTCCGGCCCCCCACTCACGAGCTCCCGAATCCCAGGGCGAGCACGTCCCTTATCGCCGGCATATTCCTGGGGGGCCACATGGGATGTTATTAGACACACATGTGGGACCGACGAGTAAGATTCAGGGTTAATGTTAGTGATCAAGCTAACCCACCTGCCCGAGCCTTGCGGAAGACCAAGGGTGCATCCCCATGTGGCCCGGCAGCGCAGGAGGTGGCGGGAGAGCGACTACCGGCGCCATTGACTGCCGTGCAGGTGCAGAGATAAGGCAAGCGATCGGTCATGGATTTTAGATGCAATCCTTGCCTTAGGGTAACGTTGGGTGGGGCCGTTCATGGTGACCATGAAGAAAGGCTGAGGGCAGACCTGCAGGAACCGCGACGCCTTGGGCATGCCCGGGTTTACTGTAAACATTTTGGTAGCCCACTTCCAGTTGGTTGTCCACATTCCCTTGACCTGTAAGACAACGCCGAAGGGTCATCGTGTTTGAGATTGGGGAGCTTCGGGCCAGAGACCTTGACATGTCACGGTCCCCACACACCCGGGATGTCACCCGTGCCCTGACAGGTCCGAGACGGGAGCTACTCGGTCGGTTCGCCAACAGCCTGAGCCGGGAGCCAATCAAGCAGGCCGAAACCGTTGTCTCGGGTCATGGTTGAATCGATGCTTACTTGAAAGCTTTGGCGAACCACACAGTCTGATCGCGACAGGGCTGGAGATAAGGACCACTGGCGCGGGTGATGGCTTTTTTGTTGTGGGTGGTTTCGATAAGATGGAGCTCGGAAAATGCAGCTGCGCAAAGATAACAGTCCGGCCAATCCCAACAGACCAAGCTGGGACCAATGAGCGGCAGGCTCCCTCGTGGGATCTGAAGGCCAAGACATGCAAACCACGTCCCTGTCAATGGGACAATTGAAGATTGCTGATAGCTCGACATCAACTTCGGAGTAAGAACTGCTTCTTCCCCAAAGATGACGCCAGGAGTCGCGTGCGGACAAGACAAGCCACCTCATGAATGGGGACTTCAGGCCGGGTCTCGGAGCTGCCCGGGTCGGTCATGGTCACGTCGGCATGTGGGGGTCGTTGTGACCGCAGCCCGTGTCTAGTTGCCGCAATGATTCGGAGGATACCGTGGTGATGAACGGCGTGTGCCCGGATTCGATGCGCGGCTCTTCTGACAGTTGTGGCCTTTGTTTTTTTCTTTCATGATCGGAGCCCGCGGATTGTTTCAACCATGTCGAGGGAAAGTCAAGCAGAGATGGGCGACGGCACACAGATGGGTCCAGAGGCCGAGCTCCAGTCAACCCAATCGGAATCGATTCCTTAACCCACAACGCCAAGCATCCAAGCTGGAGTTCCAGCTCGCGGGCGGACGTGACTGTCCATCACGACCCATTCATTCAAGCCTCCCGGAGCGTTGTTGACTTGGCCTCCAGGTTCTGGCGCCGATCAGTGGGGAATCTGGGCAGACTCCGCCGCTTGCTGTGACGGACTCCATGCTTTCGACAACTCAGACGCAACACTTGCGTTTCCGCTCCCCCCGTTCCTGACTTGGCTGCACCGCGCAACCAGAGCAGCCCGTCACGCCCCGACCGATCCTTTTGTTGACGACACTCGATGACGAGCGGCATCCTAGGAACCGGCACTTGCGGTTGGAGGCAGGATTGTCTTTAGCGAAGCAGCAAACACCAGACCGAGCAGGGCACAGGGTAGCCAGCCACGATGGCTCCCGACCAGAGCACGCAGGGCTTGCTGCGCGAGGCCAGGCGACCCTCACAGGAGAGTGACGGCCACGATTCCGATTCGGACATCGAAGCGACCGACTACCTCGACCACAAAACCCCCGGCTCGTCCGATGCCCCGAAGAAGCGACAGCAATGGTGGATCATTCGATGTCTGGGACGACGCAGTCGGTGCTGCATCGGGATCCTCGCCGCGGTCATCGGGCTGTGGATCATCCTCAGCGCGGGCGGTGCGTTTGTGTACAAGAAATACCAGGAAGAACCGCCGTACGGCCAGTCGCCGCCGTGGTATCCGTCCCCGAAGGGCGGCATTGCCAAGACGTGGGCCGCAAGCTACAGCAAGGCGGCCGAAATGGTGGGCAAGATGACGCTCGCCGAAAAGGTCAACATCACGACGGGAACTGGGTGGCAGATGGGTCTGGCTGTGGGCACGAATGGGCCCGCCGTCCACGTCGGGTTCCCCCAGTTGCAACTCCAGGACGGGCCGTTGGGCATCCGATTTGCCGACAACATCACTGCCTTCCCCGCGGGCATCACCGTCGGCGCCACCTGGAACCGCCAGCTGATGTATGCCCGGGGCAAGGCGCACGCCATCGAGGCGCGCCAAAAGGGCGTCAACGTCCTCCTGGGCCCCTGCGTCGGGCCCCTTGGCCGCATGCCCGCCGGCGGGCGCAACTGGGAGGGTTTCGGCGCGGATCCCTACCTGCAGGGCGTCGCCGGTGCCGAAACCGTCAAGGGCATCCAGAGCGAGGGTGTCATGGCCACCATCAAGCATTTTATCGCCAACGAACAGGAGCACTTCCGCCAGCCGTGGGAATGGGGTCTGCCGCATGCTGTCAGCTCCAACATCGACGACCGCACCCTGCATGAGCTCTACGCCTGGCCGTTCGGCGATGCCGTCAAGGCGGGCGTGGCCTCGGTCATGTGTTCGTACAACATGGTCAACAACTCGTATGCGTGCGGCAACAGCAAGCTGCTGAATGGCATCCTCAAGGACGAGCTCGGCTTCCAGGGCTTCGTCATGAGTGACTGGCTTGCCCAGCGCTCCGGCGTGTCGACGGCGCTTGCCGGCCTCGACATGACCATGCCCGGCGACGGACTGAGATGGGCGAACGGCGAGTCGCTGTGGGGTCCTCGGCTGAGCGAGGCCGTGCTCAACGGCAGCCTGCCTGTGGACCGGCTCAACGACATGGCCACCCGCATTGTCGCGGCGTGGTATCAGCTCGGCCAGGACGACGAGACCAAGTTCCCACGCCAACCACCCAATTTCTCATCGTGGACCGATGACCGCATGGGTGTCTTGGCACCCGGAAGCCCCAGCCCGCAGGACCAAGTGGTCGTCAACCAATTTGTGGATGTGCAGGCCAACCACTCCGTCATTGCGCGTGAGGTGGCCGCCGAGGGCACCGTGCTGCTCAAGAACGAGGGTCTGCTGCCCATCAGCCGCCAGGGGCTTGGCGACCACAAGCTCAAATTGAGGCGCAGCGCTGGTCAACATGGTGCCGGTCGCCGGGACGGCAGGAAGTTTAGGGTTGGTGTCTTTGGGGAGGATGCCGGGCCTGGAAGCGGGCCCAATCATTGCAAAGACCGAGCTTGGTAATTCTCTCGATGTTACGGTGCATCTTTGGCTCTGACTGACGAATCGCAGTAACCAAGGCACGTTGGGTTCTGGCTGGGGTTCGGGGGCTGTCGAGTTTCCCTACCTGGTCTCGCCCATCGAGGCTCTTCGCAACCAGTTCGACAGCTCCAGGGTCGAGCTCCGCGAGTATCTGACCAACACGCCATCTTTGAGCAATGACGAGAAGACCACTGTCGACGAACTCGACCTGTGCATCGTTTTCGCCAACGCCGATTCGGGCGAGGGGTTTGCGAAGTGGGACAGTGTCAGTGGTGACCGGCCGGACTTGAAGCTGCAGAGGGGCGGCGATGATCTCATTGTCAACGTGGCCGACAAGTGCGGCTCTGGCTCGGGCGATGTCGTCGTCATCATTCACGCCGTTGGCCCGGTGTTGATGGAGAAATGGATCGAGCTCCCCAACGTCAAGGCTGTTCTGCTCGCGAACCTGCCGGGCCAAGAGTCCGGGAATGCCCTTGCCGATGTTCTGTTTGGCGACACCAACCCGTCAGGGCACCTCCCCTTTACGATCGGCAAGTCGCTTGCCGATTACGGCCCTGGTGGTCAAGTGCTCTACCTCCCCAACGGCGTCGTGCCACAGCAGGATTTTTCCGAAGGTCTGTACATCGACTACCGTTACTTCGACAAGCACGACATCGCACCTCGGTTCGAGTTCGGCTTTGGGCTCAGCTACACGACCTTCAACTTTAGCAATTTGCGGGTGACACTGCGCAAAAAGAAGTCGGCCCTCCCAGCGCGTCGCCCGCATCCAGCTGCCGAGCCGCCCAGCTACCCGACTACCATTCCGCCCAAGAGCGAGGCGCTCTTCCCGGCCGGCTTCCGCGCCCTCGACAAGTACGTGTATCCTTACCTCTCGTCGGCGGATGGTGTCGAGCCCGGGGACTACCCTTATCCCGACGGGTACGCCACGGCGCAGCCTCCCAGCGATGCGGGTGGCGACGAGGGCGGCAACCCAGACCTGTGGACCATCTACGCCAGCCTGACCGTGGACATCAAGAATGATGGTCCAGTCGCGGGCGCGGTTGTGCCGCAACTGTATCTGGAATATCCCGCCAAGGAGGGGGTAGAGTTCCCGGTCAGGGTGCTTCGGGGGTTTGACAAGGTGTATCTACGGCCGGGCGAGTTCCGTACGGTCCACTTTAGCTTGACCAGGAGAGATCTGAGTTACTGGGATGTGGTGGCGCAGAACTGGGTCATGGTGACAGAGGGAGCGTACAAGCTGAGGGTTGGGCTGAGCTCAAGGGATCTGCTCCTCACAGGGACGTGGTAGTTTGATGGCTGAAAGCGAATGTGCGTTGTCAATGTTGGGCTTGTCCGATTGGCTAGGTACCTAATTTGGATTTTTTCCCATGTTGTTCTTGGTGCGAAAAGCTCAGGGGAAGCTCAGGGGCGGGCTCAAGACTCAGGGGCGAGCTCAGGGTTAGGGTACCCAAGTATGAGCTGTCTCCGCCCTGCCAAGCCACCCTTGCAGCAATCGGGTCCATCTGCAGCGCCCCTGAAACCTCGAAAAGCCCCTCCACTCTTTCGCATTCGAGATCGCGAAAGAGCCACACCGCATTTTCCTCCATCCATTGCCTTCCTGCCAGGGGCCGAACCGACCACCTGCCGTGCGTTGCGGCGTCCCATCATTTTTCAGCTTTTGTTTCACGCCTCTTGACGAGACTGTGACGCTTGACTCTCCCGCGCGACCGCTTCGTTTCCTCCGAATTCCGCCGCGACAAATCCACGATTTACAGCACGTTCCCGCCTGACCAGGCAGCACACCGCCACCATGTCCGGCATCGACGCCCCCGAGATTCTAGAAGCGTATGACGCCGTGCGCTCCGACAAGGACGAGACCAATTGGCTCCTCATCTCGTATGCAGCAGCGACGGGCAACCAGCTGGTGCTGAGCAAGACGGGCACGGGCGGGCTCTCGGAGCTGGCGGCCGAGCTGGACGACTCGCAGGTCCAGTACGCCTACGTGCGCGTCGAGTACGCCAACGACGCCGAGAGCAAGCGTGTCAAGTTCGCGCTGGTCGTGTGGATCGGTGCAAACACAAAGGTCATGCGCAAGGCCCGCGTCAGCATCGAGGCGGGAGCCGTCAAGAAGGTGCTGTCCCATTACAGCGTCCAGGTGGATGCTGACGACAAGAGGGACCTGGACGAGGCCGAGATCGTTACCAGGTTACGCAAGGCCGGCGGCGCCGACTACAATGGCGGGAGGGGGTGATGGACAAAGGACAAGAGATCCATGTTCTCCAGGGACGCAACGGGGGTTATCGTCAAGCATAGCGCGGATACGGCGGAATATATTGCTTTTGGGTACTTTTGGTCGTTCGGTTGTGCAGCACCTTCCCTTGTGTACGCTGATACCCCTGATCAAGGCCTGTGGCAAGATGAAAGCGGAGCGTTTCCATACCCTGCTCCTGTTCAGTGTCGGAAGCCGCGTCGCCTTCACTTGCATCGCAAGCCATGTTGTAGTCTCAAGAGAGAGGGAGGGAGAGTCCTACGGAGTACTTGCGGAGAATTCTCGTCAACACAGCAGCCGTCGTGGATATCGACCGTGCGTCGTGCGTCGAGGATATGAGAACCAAAGGGTTGAAACACGGGCTGGCAATCAAGGGGGGGCAATTGGCCCGACCCGCATGGCCGGACCCCGGGATCGCCAACAAGGATTAGGTCGGCGGAGTTAAGAGCGGGAACCCGTGGCTCGTGGAACCACAAGGCGCAATGGAGCATCCACAGCATGACATCTACCCCCCCATTCACTCATCACCGGCCGTTTCTGCACACTTCGGACTGCACCTCATCCACCATCGTCTTGGCCATCGGCTCAGAACTCATTGAGCATTTGGCCGATGGCTCGTTTCTTCATCACGGGATCCTCCGACGGCCTCGGGTCTTTGGCAGCCAAACGACTCGTCGCACAAGGCCACCAAGTCGTTCTGCATGCACGCAACGCCGAGCGCGCCCGCGACGCCTCGGCAGCGTGCCCCGGAGCTGAGGCCGTGCTCGTGGCCGACCTGAGTAGCGTCGACGAGACAAAGGCTCTCGCCGCCGAAGCCAACAAGCTCGGCCCCTATGATGCCGTCATCCACAATGCGGGCGTCTTCCTGGGCATGGAGCGCGTGCCGGGCAAGTCGGGCATGCCCACGCTCTTCACCGTCAACACGCTTGCCCCCTATCTACTGACGTGCCTGATGGCACGGCCCAAGAGGCTCGTGTACGTCTCGTCGAGCATGCACACGGGTGGCCACCCCAATACGAACACGAAGCGGGAACGGCTGCTCGCGTCCGAATATAGCGATACCAAGCTGCATAACGTCATGCTTGCTCACGCATTTGCTCGTCGATGGCCCGATGTAGGGTCCTATGCTGTCGACCCCGGGTGGGTGCCCACCAAAATGGGCGGGCCGTCGGCCCCGGGACGAGTCGAGGACGGCATCGATACCTTTGTCATGCTTGCCCTGGGTGAGGGGGAGGCGGATTGGAGCCGCGGTGGGTACTTTGTCAACTCCCAGCAGAGACAGCCCAGTGCAGTGGCGGAGGATGTCCAGTTGCAGGATCAGCTGCTGGCCGAGTTGGCTGAGATTAGTGATGTTCGGGTCCCCGAGTGAGCAGCAGCCGAGTCTCGGAACGGTGCTGGTCGAGTAACATGAAACTGTCTTGCTTGGCGACTGCACGAGCAGCTGGCTGCGAAGCTGGGGTCGGGAGGCGCTCTGCATCATGGCGAGCTAGAAAACGAACCTATGCCACGCGGGCAATATTTTCCTTTTGCGTCGTGCTTCCTTATGTCGTGCGACAGACTCAGACCCGAATGTCCAGACCCTTATCCCTCCTCCTCCACAATCTTCGCCCAGCCGACATCCGACGAGAGTGGCGATAATCCGATCGTTCCTCCAGCAGCGTTTGGCACAATTCGAACCGTGTGTTCGTATTTCACTCGTCATATCTTTCATCAATGATCGATGGTTTCCACTTCGTTGGCATACTCGGCAGATCTCACCCCGGAGCTCCTTCTCGGGCCGTCGATTCGCATCGCACCACGTTGATGTTGCGTTTGTGACTCTGACAGCAGGCGCTCGAACCTCACCCAGAAGCAGCACCAACACCGAGCTGGGGGATTCCAATAC
>Ga0247824_10001661_pt1 | contig 12237 bp, 13 predicted proteins | sample 13C_PalmiticAcid_FD_194412 | JGI IMG/M metagenome (GOLD analysis project Ga0247824, IMG submission 194412) | Soil microbial communities from agricultural site in Penn Yan, New York, United States - 13C_PalmiticAcid_Day48 | ecosystem: Environmental > Terrestrial > Soil > Agricultural land...
TGACTCGCCCTCCCCAATTGCAATAGCTGTTCCGAAAGTTCAGTTTGAATTTATCCTAGTGTCTTCTGCTTTAGATAGTCGACCATTTCTGGTTCGTACATTTAGTCTAGGCAGGATAAGGGATAGACTGTTAATCATGAAGCGTTCCGTCTTGTAACTGAGTTCCTTTGCGACTGAGTTGTTGATTGCGAATACCCTAATACTCAGTGTCATTACCAATGAGTTCACTCCCAGTGACGCGCCGGATGAGTCGGAGAGACGGCAAGCCCGCGTGGTGTGGAGTGCGAGTGAAGAGAAAACGCGCCTTGATTGAGTGCACCATGTTTTGAGAGACCAAGCCACTACGGGTGCGCGCCCGATCTCTTGAACGATCTGGTCATCAATTCATACCTCCACTCCTCTCCACTCTCGCCCCGTCTCCTTCTTTCCTATTTTTGTCCCTTTCTTCGACCTCCCGTTTACGATAATGCAAGTCGCTGCTGCCTCCACTCTTCGTTTGGCCTCGCGTCGCCACTTTTCCAGCACGGCAGTCGCTCGTGCCGAACAAACTGCCGCACCACCTGTTGTTACCTACAAGCGCCCTATTGGCGGATTCCGTGGAGGGTAATCACTTGAGGACAAGGCGCAGTGTGGCTGTCAGAGTCTTCAACAGGACGAGGCGAGTGATCTCGATCTAGGAGCTGGTGGATGGGATCGTGGTTCACTGATGAAACGGAAAGGATCTTTCAGGAACAATGGATACAGGGATTGCGGAGGGAGTCAAATGATATCCAAAGGCGTTCTCACCACACTCTGGATAACGTCTGGACGAACCATCGCTGCAGCTATCCAATGAGACACTACCAAGACGATGCTGATACGCGGCTTTGTCGGATCGCATGGATTGCACTTCACCGGATCTGGAGTCAGACGGAACGTTACCACCAAAAAATACATCTTTCTCAAGCAATTAACAAGTGGACCCTTGCATTTTTCACTTGTTCGCGAGCTAGTATCCTCGGATTCCTGCTCGGTGCCACAGCAGCAGGCAGCGCCGGTTACTTCTACCTTTTGGAGGAATATCAAACCGCCTCGAACCTTTTGTTGACCAGCGTCGAGGATTTGCAGGCATCTACTAACAAGGTACGGTGTAGTCGCGCTTCGCCCATACATTTGGTCGCATTCTGTGAGTGTAAGGAAGCTATCTGGTGTTCCTGACATGAGTCCTTGTGTTTGGTTGACGCCTTTTAGGTCCGTGACTACGCCAAGAAGATCGAATCCGTAGAGGCTGAACTCAAAGCATTGCGCACCAAGGCTGCTACTGTAGAACAATTGGGCGAACTCAGGAGCGAGGTCAAGAAGGTATACGATGCCTTGAACATTGAGCATCTCGAGCTCAAGTCACACGTTTGGGGACTTGAGATGGATCTTCAGAAGGTTCAGGATAAGGCTAAGAGCGTCTAGTTCAATGGCCGCATAAGCGTAAAGAGATAACGGAGAAGGAAGCAATACACCCTTGGGATGCGAGGGATTCATAAAACCACCCGTTGAAAAAGGAGGTTGTCGCATCATAGACTCTCTCTGTAGCACAGCAAACGTTGACAAGAACGCTCAAAGCAAACGGTTTTTTGGCCGACCCCTTTCGTTGATGTTAAGGGGGGTTTTGATAAGATCCCACGCTGTTGGGCGCAACGCGTCGAACACACTTTGGTCATGATCAACTCACAGCACGTTGATGCTCGCAGCCAGGAATCAGGAGCTGAGCAAACTGATGCGGATCTGGAACTTGCATCACTTCGGCTCCGAAAGATCTTTACACTTATCTTTATCCACGACACGAAACACGGACAGGTATAGTTCAAGGGTTTGCCCCCCCGTGTTGATTATCGCCCCTTCGTTCAACAAGCAATTCACTCACACCCCTTCCCACCCCATCGCATCCTCACATCTGTACACATCGGCAGCTCTTGCTCGGGAAAAAACAGCGGGGAGCGCTCTTAGGTCAGTGGAACGGGTTTGGTGGCAAAGTGGAGTATGGTCTCGAGACGATTGCCGAATCAGCAGCTCGGGAGCTGAAAGAGGAGGCCTTCCTAAGCGCACCGCTCTTCCCGATCGGATTCATTCAATGGGTCGTCTCGTCTCCGGGAGAGGCTACCTATCGAGATGTCATGGTCGTGTTCAAGGCACATTCTTGTCAGTTGATAGATCCACCAGTGTCAGACGTCCAGTCTGATGTCACTTTTCAGGGTTTAGCATCACCACCATCACCCTCGCTGCAGTCGCAACAATCAACTCTTGGCTCTGTCGATAGTGCGGCCCAGAATCAAACGTCGCTGGAGCGGATTACAGAATTCAAGGCGAGTGACGAGATGGCTCCTGCGTGGTGGGATATTGACGCATTACCATGGGATGCGATGCGGATCAACCATAAAATCTGGTACCCGTTCATGCTGGCGGATCGGCCGTACAGAGGAGTTTACTGGTATCAAATGACTCGCGCTGTGGCCGCAGAGGGCACCCCTAACGCTCAACGGGAAACAGCCCAGGAGATATGGGTTGAGGACTCAAAGAGGAGACGTTTCGAATACGGCATCCAGCCGATTGGGAGGAACGACGGTGGTGACGGAGACGCAGATGTATGGTCTTTTGTTCAACGCATTGGCGTTTCGGGAGACTGGTACTCATCAGTGGATACCAGGGGTGAGAGGCTGAGTGGAAAGCAATCAGAACATCAACAAGCGCCCAAGACAGACCCAATGCCCAACCGGCTCATCAATGCAGATTGGCTACTGGCCGCCATCGCCAGGGCCGAGCAGGAGTGGATTCCGTAAATGGACGGCTACTGTGGAGGCGTTGATCAATTGGGTTGCCATGATTGCCATGATTACCATTATGATGTATTTACTGTCTATCGTACTAAGAAACGAAAGAGAGACGAAGCTTCTCTAGCTCTTCAACTATCATCTTTGCCTGCGACTCGTCATACTCGACCAACTTTTCTACCTTCAAATACTCTTTTCCTGTCCTCGTAATACAGCTTCCGTATTTGGACCAGCAGTCGATCTCTCCAATAGGTTGCTTTAGAGCTGCAAAGACATTAGCATGAGCTCCGTGGTAACCAGTAACCGTCTGGTGGTACTCTCCACAGATGCGAAGTATGTAGTGTAATCCGATCCGGAGCTTCACGATCCAGGGTGCCAGTCCACCAATTCCACTGGCCACAACTCCTGGCTGCGTCGAGATTGAGATGATGTTCTTCTTGGAATGAACCACGCCAGTCGTGTCGGGGTTGATACCGCTCGCGATTGGAGACTTGGAGAGTGATCGAGTGATACGTCTGCCTGATGAGGGTGGAGATGCGGCCTTGTCGCTCAATGCTGAGGAAACTCCGTTGGGTTGCTGAGATGACCAAATCTCGTTCATCCGCAGAGACAACAGATCCGTCACCCATTTTGAGGACTCGTATGGTTGCACAGCCTCGAGGCCCTGCCAGTCGTCGATCCTGAAACTAGCCTTCTCTGCAGTCATTGAGCTTGTCCAGATCACTCTTCCTGGGTCATCCTCAGTCTTGCTCAATTGATCCTCAAGTCCCTTGATCTAAATTTTTGTTTTCCATTAGTTTGGATGAGCATCCCCTTGTGCAACCCATCCCTAACACGAATACAGTTTGGGTTAAACAGTGCAGTTACCATGAGATAGTGTCCAAAGACATTGCTTGCAAGTACGTTTCCAATCCCATCTTCGGTGAGATGCTGCTTGGGTTGGATCAAGACATCGGCTCGGACAACAAGGTCCATAGGTGCTCTAAAGCAATCCAGAACCACCTTTCCCCACATGACGCCAACTGAGGGCAACACCCCGGCATTGCAGAACAAGTAATCGACATTGCGATACTGGTCCTTGATACGTTGATTGAACGCCAAGACGGAGGACACACTGCCCACATCGACCAGCTCAACCTTGAGGTCTGGGTGGTGGTAGAGACGGCTCTCCTTTGTGGTCACAGGCGATGACTTCTTGAGTGCTTCCGCCGAGTTATCCTTGTTCTGTGTCAGGTGTTTTTGTTGGTGTTCAAAGTAGGCTTGAAGGCTAGCCAACGCCTTTTGTGCACGTTGCTTGTTCCGACATGCCAGGATCACTGTGAGAGGCTCCGTTGACTCTTGGACAAGGCGCTGGACAATCGCGTAGCCAACACCCCTGGAGATAGCATGGACGTCAATATCAAGGAGTAACAAGTCAGGAACCCAATCGAGTCCCCCGTGGCTAGTGAGCAAAACCGCATTCTGTTCATTGGCAGGTGTCCAGGAAACGATGACCTACGCGTTGGCTCCAGTGACAATGGCGACTCTTCTTTCGGCAACCATTCGGACAAGTGATGCGTAAACGAATTAGGACTGTGAAAGGAATGAGGACGAACGGTGATCAGCAGCGAGGTGCGAGCAAGGAATAGAGTTCAAACGAGTGAGGGGTGGAACGAAGAGAGGAGGCAGAGAATAGAGCGAGCGAGGGAGTAAGGGTGAGAGTGAAAGAAGAGAGGCAGACAAAAAAAAAAACCCCCCTGCGTGATTGTGAGAGAATGCTCAACATCCGGCACCGTGGAGGGATCAGGGCCCAGGACTGGATCCGACCGATCGTATGATTTTTCATACAGCCGTGACATTGTTTGTGGTGGTGCCACCATCCGACATGTGCTCACAGTCCGCACACTCCTATCCGTGCCCATGAACAATCATCGACCAGCGTGCATAAAGAGGCTCGGAAGGCCTCCCTCATCTCATCTAGGATTCATTCTATCCGTATTACTGATTTCGCGATCAAAACCACCGACTCTACAGCCATGCGACTACTAGCTTCACGGTGTTCATTTTGGAACATGACATCCAGAAGCCGATGAAAACCCATGTCGCGATCCTATTACGACCCGCGAAAGGGCGGCGAGCAAATGACACAGCGAGCAGGTCCGTCCTCCAGGGAAGCCAAAGTCTTGAAAGGAGTAGCAAAGGTACATGGGACGTCGCGCAATATGAGATATTGCCCTCCATCAACAGTGTCTCCTGAAGGCGTAAACTGATCCTCTGGTAGCATTACTTGCTGGCTTCCCCCCTAACTGCGTTCGAGTTCATCAGGTTGTTGATGTATGTCTGCAGCATTTCGTTTCCTTCCCGCTTCTTGTCGTGTTCCTCACGTACTGCTGTCACACGCTTGAGGAGATCTTTTCAGAATCAAGGCGAGATTGAATTGCTGTTAATTGATAAGGGAAGGTTGAGCAAAAAGCGAGGTGTTGATACCATGTGGTCTTTGTTATCCATGAGTATACCTTTGAGGCCCTCCTGAAGCTCCAGTACTTTCCTGCACAATGGAAAGAAAAAAAGGCAAGAAGAAGCACTATCAGTTTCTGAGAAAACGTGCGTGAAAGCGACGAAAACAATAAAAAGGCAAGTACACTGCTTTCTATACAACTGGCTACGCTACCCTACGAGGTCTTCGCTATCACCCTTTCCGTGAGTGAGCGGGAGTGAAGAGGTTGTAGGGTGATTCATACTCTGGAGTGGGGGGGAAGCGATTGGAAAGTGATGAGCAAAAAAAGCAGCACCCCTCCAAGTGACTCGTGGCAAAGAACCTGCTCAGCCACAGTACGACCCTGTGTGGCCACCAGGAACACAACCGTGGTGGATCGCTCCATTTGAGCTTTCCTCTCTCTTCCCCTCTCCTCTCTCTCTCCCCACCCCTCACTTGAGCCACCTCTCCAGCACTGCTGTCCATACTCTCGAATCGATCAGCGGTGGATCCAAGCCAGACATAAAGTGTAGGCCAGCTGCAGCTACGAAGCAAAAAAAAAACCTTGTTTGGTGGCGCTGATCGAGTCTTGACGAGCTCGTCAGATCGTCATCACTAACGTAGACCTGGTATGTTCCTAGTCTCCTCACTCATAGGTATCCCATCACATCCTATGAAAGCACATTCAATATGAGTGCTATGCAACGTCTCCAAGAGTTCCGCTTCAAGAAGATGCAGGAAGCCAATGCGACCAACAGGAACGGAAGTCAGACGCCGAACCTGCCCAAAGCACCAAGCACAAACGATATCCAAAGGAGTACCAGCACCAGCACCAGCACTAACAGCAGCGACACCAGCAGCGCTAATGGTAGAGAAACTATCGTTAAAGAAGAGTCACCGGCCATCGTCGTAAAATCGTCTGATCCCGAGTCCGAGGGTGAACGAGATCTCCGCAAAGCCGTCAAAAACATGTCCACCAGCTCATACACTCATGCACCATCTGGTGCCTCTAAACACCCGAACCGTCTTTCAGGTATCAATGGGTTTTCGTCTACGTCAAAACTATCGCAGCACTCCAGTCTAGCTGCCCAAAAGTCTTCGATCTCATCAAGTGCTCAGGCCAAGCTCCCCTTCAAGAAATTGGTCTCGTCATTCAAATACACTGGAGACGACGCAACGCCAGTATCAATTGACAGCGACGAGAGCCTCAGCAGCCCAGCACCAAGCGATACCGATGATGTAATAATGATGGAGAGCCATACCAACGACAGCAGCCAGAGCAGCAAGCATTCGCACTCGACAAAACGACACATTATTAGCAGTGACGAAGAAGAGCAAGCAGCAGTGGCAAAACCACGGAGACGGCTTGTACGCAAGGGCGACATGGGTCGGACGAGTACATCTGGGACTTCTGGGACATCTCAAAAACAACGGCCGGTGAAGCGGTTGGCGCTGGACTCGGATGACGATGAAGCATTTCCCCCCTTGGGATCGGAGGGAGGAGTAGACGACTTGACCAGTCTGGATCAAAAGCTGGCCCAGTTGCAGACCACATTCCCCGATACACCATTCGATGTTCTGAAGAAAGCGCTCAAGGATTCAGATGGCGACTTTGCTACCGCTGCGAGTCGGGTTGTTTCTGAAACGTCCACACAGTTGCTTGACCTGACATCCAAGCCAAAGATCACGACAATTAAGCAGGTGGCCCTTGTTCAAAAGAAAACAGGTCGACCTTCTGAGCCATCACCAGAACATGAATCGTTGCGGCTGCCATCATCGGATGAAGAGGAGGTAATTGCTCTTAGCAGCTCAGATGAGGGTCATGATTCCTTGGGAGATGATGACGGACCAAACGGGTTCATTGCCCAGAGCCGTAAAGAAGAGAGGGCGCTCCAATTCTTCAACGAATCAACCATGTTGGAACTCCAGGAGCTGACAGGATGTTCCAAGAACCAAGCAACCGCGGTTATCGACCTGCGCCCCTTTGATAACTACGATCGGCTCTGTGTGACTCTACGCAAGACCAAAGGTGTAGGAGAAAAGATTGTGGAGAATTACTTGACGACGACAGATGCCATCCGTGCTGTCGACACGATGCTCCAGACTGTGGAAAGGGTACGTGAGGACCTCGTCGGGATCTTGAGTGTCTGGTGTGGAGACGAGAATGGAAAGCTGTTTGCGAACTCGAATACCAGTAGCAACAGCACCAGCACCAGCACCAGCACCAAGGATGTCGATGAGTCAGGAAGCGGCGATTCGCCTAAAAGTAAGGACGACAACGAAGACGACTCTGAATCCGGCGTCGACTTATTGGAGGTCAATAGTGAGAAGGTGCAGGAAACCGAAGTGGGAAGGAAGGCTATGAAAGATTTCATTCGCAAGCAACCTGGTATCATGGCTCCTGGATTCCAGCTCAAAGGATACCAGCTCCTCGGTGTCAACTGGTTGGCACTTCTTTGGCGCAAGGGACTCTCTGGTATTCTCGCTGATGAGGTGAGTTGCCATATCAGGCAGGGCAGGCAGGGGCAGGGGCAGGCACTCCTGCAGGTGGTGTGTGATTTTCGATCAGTGTTTTTATGAAGAATGCCTATCTGATCATTCCTGACCCATGATTCCAATCACAAAACTCGTGCTCCCAGATGGGTCTTGGAAAGACAGCACAGGTGATCACATTTCTGGCACACCTGCACGAGATAGGTGAGAGAGGTCGCTTTCTTATCATTGTGCCGGCATCGACTCTGTCCAACTGGCTGCGCGAGTTTGAAAAGTTTTGTCCAACATTAAGAGTCAAGAGTTACTATGGATCACAAACGGAGCGCGAGGAGATGAGATACGACTTTGAAGAGGATCCCTCTTACGATGTCCTCGTCACAACCTATACAATGGCGACCGGAAACAACAGCGAACGCAAGTTCCTGAGCCGACAACGGTTCCAGGGGGTTGTCTTGGATGAGGGCCACATGCTCAAGAACTGTACGACCGCCCGATACAAACAACTGATGTCGATCAAGACGGATTTCCGGTTACTGTTGACAGGAACACCGCTTCAGAACAATCTACAGGAACTGTTGTCACTTTTGATCTTCATGATGCCAAAACTCTTCGCAGAACACGAAGAGGTCCTGCGCACAATGTTCAAGGTCAAGACCGATGCGTCAAGTGAAAAGAGCACGTTGCTTTCTCAAGAACGAATTGTGCGCGCTCGACATATGATTGCCCCATTTGTGCTTCGGAGGAAAAAGATTCAGGTCCTCAAGGACATGCCACGTAAGACAGAGCGGGTCATTTACTGCGACCTTCATCCAGATCAGAAGGTACTTTACAACAGGATCATGTCCAGCTCTGTTGTACAGTCGGTTTTGCAGGAATCAGCAGACGATAGCAAGAATACAACAGGAGAGAAGGGCAAGCCGAGCACCAAGAAGTCGACAGCTGCGTCAGTCAAAAAAGTGGCAAACGATTTTGCCAACATTTTGATGCAGTTGCGAAAGGCAGCAGACCATCCAATGTTGTTCCGAGAAAAGTACACGGACGCCATGTTGAAGAAGATGGCCAAGGTGATTACCAAGGAGGTTGAGTTTTGCGACTCCAGGATCGACTACATTGAGGAGGACATGTCCGTGATGACGGATTTTGAGCTCTATCGACTCTGCAAGCAGTACAAGAGTGTGAATCAGTTTGCATTGCCTGGAAACCAGTGGATGCGAGCTGGGAAGGTGAAGGTGCTGCAGCGCTTACTCCCAAAACTTATCAATGAGGACAAGTCTCGCATCCTGATCTTTTCTCAGTTTACGATGGTGTTGGATATACTCGAATCCATCCTCAAGACAATGAGCATCAAGTATCTACGCTTGGACGGAAGTACCAAGGTTGATGAACGACAGCCAATGATCGATACTTTTAACGACGACGACAGCCACAAGGTCTTCTTACTGTCCACCAAGGCTGGAGGGTTCGGTATTAATCTCACAGGAGCCAACGTTGTGATCATGTATGATCTGGACTATAACCCTCATAACGACAAGCAGGCCGAGGATCGCGCTCACCGTGTAGGTCAGACCAGGGATGTGGAGGTGATCAAGTTAATTTCCAAGGACACGATAGAAGAGCAGATTTACCAGCTCGCGTCTCTCAAACTCAAGCTGGATCAGCATGTCAGCGAAGACCACTCGGCAAGTAACACTTCGGATTCGAGTTCCTCGACTCCTAGCGCTGGAATCTTGAGTTTGATCAAGCAAAACTGGAAAGCAGCCCTCTCTGCACAGGTAACCACCAATGGAAGTGAAGAGGCGAATGGACACACATCGTCACCGACGACGTCTGGAGAGGAAGAGAAGGGCGATACAGCCAACACAGAGAAGACCAGTGAAAATGCTGGGGAGGGGGAGACGCATTCGAGGGGCTCGTCTCTATCTTCACTGTTATCAATATCATCCAACAACAGCCTATAGTCGCTCTGCTTGGTAATATGAAGTTATTAAACCATGCCGATGTCGCTTTTTTCAGTTTATCGGATACATTACATGCACATGTTCATTGGTCTACAATACTGTGGCAGATGCATTAGCGGCTGCTCTAGCTCGAAGGATTTTCAAAGTCTTGTGAAGACTAGCTTGATATATAGGAGGGATCGATCCTTTGTCTTCCTCTAGAGGAAGGAATGAGACCTGTGGACGCGATTCCACCATCTTTTTTAAACTGATTCTGTAGAGCCATGCCGGCATGTGCTTGAAGAACCACCGCGAGAACCTGGCCACCCAGCTCTGTTGATCGTGCCCATGTTGTCACAATAGAAGAAAAAGGAGGGTGTTAGTATGTGTGTGTGCAAAGGGTGCTGTTTGGACAAAGAGGGTCGAAAAAAGACGATGGGAGAGATACTTGCCCTGGCTGTGAGTTTAGCCATCATTTGTCCATTGACAAACGCTGCTTTGGCTACAGGATACCGCTCGCTTTTGTATTCCTTGAAGACCTTTTCGATATCCTCAACTTCATTGGTGTTGATCGTGTTGATCCAATTAGCCAGTACGATCGCGTCTTGCATGGCATTCAATGCTCCTCCTCCAGCAGCTGGATGAACCTAGTGATGAGAGGTTTCGATGGTATCAAGTTTCTGTATTAGCTCATTGCCGACTCTTTTTGCTTTGTCACGCTGCAATGGGCATCTTCTTTTTACCTTATGACAGGCTATAGGTAACGTGAAGAGGAAAGCAAAGTGTTGGCCACATGTCAGTTCTCCACATGAAAGATGCATCTCTCAACGTCTGTTCAATCCATGCATGTGTCAAAATGCAACTTACCATCACCCAACAAGGCTGTCCTTCCGTAGTACCAAGTATCAAAGACCTTCTCCTCTAACATGACCTTGGAGATCAAGTGTGGAGGTGTGTTATCGAACAGATCGCCCAAGGTCCATTTGCCATTGGTTGAACCAGGGATAGGAAAAGAAGCAACAGTTTTGCACATGGCATCTGCGGCCTCAGGGCCCCAGTCAGAATTGCGAAAGTTGTCATGGTTCTTCATGGTCTCGCCGTTGAGGTACTCGACCACGCCCCAGCAGAACGTGTTATCGTGCATCGAGAACGTGGTCCACTATGGAATAGGTGGGACAAAAGAGAAGGAAGAAGGGTCAGAATCAACGAAGGGCGTACAAACGAAAAGAAATCTTGATAACTCTGCAGCAATGGTATCTCTCTCTCTCTAATTCTCCTTACAGAGTAGGGTCGATCCGTTGCAATGACAGAATTGAAGTGACAGTTGGAATCATTCAATTGCGGGAACTTGGCTGGGTCCATGGGTCGTGTTTGTCCAACGAGACAGACGCAACTGTAAGGCAACGGTTGGTTGTCGGAAGAAGGCAGGCGGCCCAATTTGTCGATCTGCTGGTACAACGATTGACGGATCGCACTGTTGGCGCCATCGGCTCCGATCAAGATATCGCCATGATACTCTGTACCATCTGCGCATCGGATCATCACGCCGTTATCGCCTTGTTCGAGCGAGAGGACGCGTTTGCCCATGTTCAACTTTTCAGGGGGAATCTGGCGCATCAACAGATCGTGCAACACAGGTCGAGCAACGATGAAGCTGTCGAGACCACCACTATGGGAAATGAAAAGCACAAGGGGTATGAGCACTTTGTACTCGGAGGATTGACAATCAATGGCACAAGATCAATCGATGTGCAAACCTTACATCTCTGCTCCGCCTTTAAAGTCCATGACGAACTCCTTTTGCCTGTTTTCGTTGTAGACATCGATCCCTGGTAACATCTTTGTATGAGATACGAACTCGTCATAGATGCCAATTTGCTTGAACATGTACAATACATTGGAGCCAAGCGACATGGCAGAACCTTTGTTTGTCGGAAGGGGAAGGAGGAAAGGGAAAAGGGGAAAGGGGTTTAGTGTCGAGTCAGGGGCTGTTGCTAATTCGGTCTGGAACTCATTTAGCATCGCTTTGTTGAGCATCCTACCTAGATTCTTGACCTCCTTTGCTCGCTCAACGATCTCATAAGGCACACCAGCCTTTTCGAGGAGCATGCCGAGCGTGAGACCACCGATTCCTGCGCCCACAATCAACACCTTGGGTCGTTCGGAGAGATTTTGATCTTCAGTCATTTTTTCTTTTTCTTTTCTGGCGCGACCAACGGCAGAGGAAGGGGGCAGTGGGAAAGGACGGAGAAGGAGAGTGGAGGGTAGGAGAAAGAGAGGGGCCTCAACGCAGATGAGGCGATGGGAGATGAGGATGAAGAAGAGAGAGAGAGAGAGATGAGGCGAGGGAAGCGATTCAGCCTTGAGCCCCACTTTTTTCATCCTTGCCAGGTTGCCAAAGGGCACACAGCAATGTTTGTGGCACACACCAGTGGAATCAGTCGCGGATGCAATGTCAGTCAGCAAGAAACCGAACAATGAGCATTCGCATATGGTGCATGCATGGCATGCATGGTACGAAGCAGCTCGCAAAACAGGTTCCCAATCGCAT
>Ga0247824_10001663_pt1 | contig 12237 bp, 11 predicted proteins | sample 13C_PalmiticAcid_FD_194412 | JGI IMG/M metagenome (GOLD analysis project Ga0247824, IMG submission 194412) | Soil microbial communities from agricultural site in Penn Yan, New York, United States - 13C_PalmiticAcid_Day48 | ecosystem: Environmental > Terrestrial > Soil > Agricultural land...
CGATTCGTCCCATGTCAGTGTCTCTGCTCCTCCACTTTTCCGCCTTGATGCTTTGTGGTTGTGCTGAATCTGTTGTACATGTAGGGCATCTGTCATTTAATACCTGCTTGGTCAGCGCCTGTTCCTTGTGTAGCCAGCCTATTTTCGAAATCTGGATCCGAGAGTCTTTTCATTTACACTCTCCAGACCGCCAACCTGGCGCCCACTTTGATTTCCTGTTTCCGACCTCGTCTTGGCTGAATCATCAACGCCTACGCCCTCTTCCTTGTCTCGCTCTCACCTCCCCTTTTCGCTCACTCACACACAGACACCGTTTTGTAAGCCCTTCTTGCGATCACTGACCTGTTGTCTATCGGTTGCTAGCGTGTGTGACATTGTGGAATCCCTAGGACGATTGAGCCCGGCGATAAATTTAACCATGAGAACCAGTACCCAATTTCACCAGAACATGGTTCCTTCATACTATATAATCCATTACGAAGAATCATTGGTAACCTTTGTGCATGTTCTTTTTTCCGAAGAGTGCGGAGGATCGGAAGGAAACCATCTCTTCAAATGTGCGATGCGGTGCCATAATACAGGCGCTGCGTTCAATGGCATACATCCGCCCAACGAGCGAGAAGGGGGTGAAAAGTCTGAGCCATTGAACAGGCTCGGTTCAAGGAGGTTGATTCCCTAGGTGCTTGCGAGCTTATTGGTTACGTGCCCATCCCAAGTCAACGGGTCGTCAAAAAAGGGATGTCCAATTACGCCCTCAATCGTCGTCATCACCATCATCATCATCACTCGGGGCTATTGATCGACCAGATCACTCAAATCAGATCGGGTTCTGCCACTGTACGTTCAGAGTTGTGAAGAAACGCTAATACGAGTTCATATACCTTTCCAATGCAGGATTACAAAAGCAACTTTTGGCGGTGTGTGAACAGGTGTACATTGTGATTGTTCATTTGGCCAGTGCTGCTCAGTTCTCGGACAATCTCAGCCGTATGGTGTGGATCTCACATGAGCATGGGGAAAGGCGATTCACTCGATTACCTGTTCAGCCTGCCCTGAGCACATAATACATATCTTGATTTCGCCTGATTGCCTGATTGCCGCTGCAGGGGAGCTGTCATCACCCATCTGTGCGGCAAACGCAAGGGTCAAGTCCCTTCAGGGCATGCCCACACAGGCATTCATTCCACTGTGCACTGTGTAACATTGTCATTAACGGAATTAGACAATCAGGGGTTTCGTACAGGGGTACGTTGGCTGCTAGTTTCAGGATGCTGCCAGAAGTGTTCTAGTGGACAGGGGTACCAAAATGCTGACCAAACCCCATAGCCCACTTGTCATTCATCGCAATGTACCACTAATTGGAACGCCATGAAGGAACCACAGATCAGCAATTCTTCCTCTGCCGCCACTCACGTCCTACGTCCTCATCCTCCTGCTCCGCCTTGCGCCCCTGTAGCCATTCCTAGAGGAAATGGAGAGAGAAAGAGAGAAAGAGACTCTGGTCGGTCTTCTGCGATGGGCAAATAACAAATCAACATGGACTCTCTTCCTTGAGTACCTACTTCCCATGTACGCTCCTTCCATTCTTCCTTACTTACATGATATGCATCCACAAGCCACATCAATTTCTCTTTCCTGTCCCTTCTCTTGATCCTCTCAACCTGCTCTCTCCATCCACCGCCCATTCTTGTTTGCCGACTGCTGTTGTATAGGTCAAGACTCCGAAGTTGCTGCATTACGTAAACAGTTGTCCGAAATGGCCGCTTCATCTATCAGTAAGTATCACTTGAATGCACGCGGAGTACGGGCTCGTTTCTTCTCTCATTGCCAACAGCGGTGTCGTGTTTACATGCCATAGATGTTGGAGTGATCGTCAAGCCCGAGAGAAAGGTCATCTGCAGTTGGTCTACGGCTATTGATACGGTGACTGTGGGTGAGTTGATGCAGATCCTCATCCCATATTTTCCTCAGTACGAAGATGACAAGGACGTGAAGCTTCATTTCTACAGAACGCATGCAAGCCCACCGGAATCCATTAGGAACGACGACCATCGCCGAATCCTAAGGGTCGGTAAAACACAATCCATGAGTAAGCATCCTGTCATTGGAAAATCCATCCAAGACTTTCTCTTCGTGGACATTTAAGGAGGTTTGCCTGGAATATAAGCTGTCTTCCACAGCAGACCCAGGCCCCAACGTCATTCCGGCGTTCACTGACATTGTAGCCGCTTCACTCACCTCGGAGCCCAACAAGAGACGACACCGTTCAAGGTGTTGCCCAGAATGTCGTCCAACTTGAGGCGGCACTCACCGACAAAAAACGCAAGCGTAGTCGAGGCGATGTAGATGAGGACGAGGCGATGTTATTGCGGACGTACGGGATTGTCACGGATGCGTGTCAATGGCATTTCATCGAATGCACTATGCAAGAGGATGAGACTGTATCATACCGAATGAGTATACTCGACCACACGTTGAACTACAAGGGCCAGGGGCAGGAGGGCGCGAAGTTTGTCTTTGAGAGACTCACATGGCTTTGGAAGCGCATGGTTGATGAGAAGCAGGCACGAAAGAGTCAACAGGTTTTTTTGCCAAGCAAAAGGCAGGCTGTCGAAGGCGCGTCGACAAGCACAACTGACGAAGTGTGAGTTGACGACGACTTTTTTCCTTCCTTGACCTCGACTTCGACTACATCCTTGCCTTGTCCTCGTCCTCGTCATCATCATCGTCACCATCGTTGTCCACATGACTGTGACCCTCGCGACGTGCCACATGTCTCCAGTCTCATACCATGTTCCTGAACATCCTCATCATCATGGCCAAAGAGCTATATTCAAGAACCTACGCGTGTTCGTGGGTTGTGTGTTGCGGATAGGACTGCTGGTGTCAGTACCAGACATGAAGCCATGATGGCTGGAAGGATACACAAGTACGCACTTTTTCCTCATATGCAAGTATGCACCTTTTTCCCGCACAACTCAAGATGCAAGTCCCTCAATTGTTTCTGTCACTGCGATCAATTGACCATAAGTACTCTCCGTTTTGCCTTCAAGGCGAGGGGAGCAAGGAAGTCGATCTCCTTTTTTTTGTCCACACCTGACCAAGAGCTTTGTGTGTTGTGTAGGTAGCCTCGTAGGAGAGTCTTCTCAGGCCACCCACGCGTCGCCCAATCAGATTGCAGAGAGCTTCCTATCAACAAGGCCACTTCCTCTCTCTCCAAGCATCCAACTGCAATGGAAAAAGTGGGGTGTTGTGTGGAGGCCGGCAAACAATGTGGAGACGCCTTTGCTCGTGTGCCACATGGGCACGCTATGACGCTGCCAGCTGACATGTCAGGGCAGGACGCACGGCCGACTCTATGTGAGGTCTAGCCCATGTACATGTACATGGCTGCCCTGCATGTCGTTCCTCCCGTATTGAACATTCCGCCTATGTGCTTGATGGACTCCCGTGGGAAGGAACGATACCCTGCATCCCTCTTCCCCTGTGGTTGTAGGCTGCACAATCGAGACAAGAGTCAATTGAGATACCAAGGGTTCAGATGGATCAAGGAAACTCTATCGGTACTGACCAGGCCCGTGGAGGGTGAGGTATTTGAACTTGGAATGATGGACAATCAAGGAGGGATGGGGGGCTCGAGGTGACAGTGTCGCTGGTGTGTAGAATGCAGACGTGTCAGTCTAGATTGCGGGCAGCCGAGGACGTCGAATGCATGTGGGAACATCAACCAAGAATGGATTCCAAGAATAATGCCATGGCCTGATGTTGACGGAAAAAAATGGCAGGCTGTAACAAATGGACAGCAGGTGAACTATCTACCAATGGAATGGCCAGATGAAGACATCTTGTCGGTCGTGAAAGGTCGTGTGCTCTCATATTGCAGTGCAAGGTGCGCTCTAAAATGACACGCTGAGAACCATTTCGAAAAGGTTATTTGTGTGATCGATCATAGAGTGCCATGGCTGAGGATGAGGAATGTCCAGAGGAAAACCTGTTTGTAGCACAGAGAGTGCCGCGAACACCAAGTGATCAGTGTCGCAAAAGGCGAGGCAAGAGAGAGAGCAATGAGTCAAGAGACCATTTGGAACGACGTGGATGGGAGTACAGAGGGGGAATGCAGAATGGGTGTTTGGAGTGAGGTGAGTTGCGAGGGGGTGGATCGAGTGGTGTTCGCAACACACACTGCATGCAATTGCAAAGGAACTGTGGATGTGGGATGTGGATGAGGATGCGAATGTCTCTCTCTCACACACTCTCTCACACCCTTCTTCTCCAGCGGTGGAGGACAGAACAGGAGTGCTCTAGTGTCTCCACATCCGCCCATTCGGCCCAAGTGGCCTCACGTTGTTGGTTCCTGCCTGAGCAAAGCTGCTCTTAACCTTATCACAACATCAGGCCACATCATTGTCTTGACCGTGCAGCACCCAGACAACTCGCCTTATGGAAGCACCGACTCTTTTTTTTTTTTTTTTTTTTTTGCTCTTCTTTGCTCTCTCACACTTTGCAACTTTTCCTTCACACACACACCCTCCTCCTCCTCCTCGCACTCGCCTGCCCCCTCCAGGCCTCTTCGTCCTCTTCCTCTCCTCGGAGTAACTCATTCATTCCCTCTCATTCACCTCGCCTCCTGGGTTACGTTGCATCACACCACACCTAGAAACACTCTTCGCGCCCCCCGGCCCTTTCCACCCCACACCCCTTTTCACCCTTTGGCTCGCTCTCACTCGCTTATCTCTCTCCGTCTCGCTTCACGCCTATCCTACCCACAACGCTGGACAGAAGACGCCTCCACTTCGTTGCAATTGTACCCACAGAAGTTTGAGCAGCTGAGGGATTACAGCAACGGCCGCAGCACCTGCCTCTCTGGACCTAGTCAGCTCCCATGAAGGAACACACTGTAGCTGTAAGCGAACAAGCCGACACTCCCCTCTCACACGATACACGATACACGATACACACGACACAATACGATGCGATAAGGGGATTCGATTCAAAGCTGTGCTTGCTTGCGTGCTGCTGCCACAACATTGAACAGCACGCACACGCTCACACATCCACACATCTGATTGATCCAAAGTGGTCCGCGGACATTCTTCCCTCTCGCATGGACCTCTTTTGGTTCTTTTTTTTTTTTTTATCTCGCCCTGGTCAAGAACATCGCTTTGTTCCATCTCTCCTGTTCATTATCTCGTCCAAAGGGATGTTGACCCTTTATTCCCTCTTTCCCCTAGCCAACCTCATCTCCTTTTTGCCTGAAGGCAAAAATAACAAGTGAACGATGAACACTGACCAACGTTCGTTATCTTGGCAGGTTCGCGCAGCAAGTCCAAGTCCAGTTCTCACATCCAAAAGCACGGCAGCAGCTTCTACAACAACACCATCTTCAGCCAACCTGAATCGTAACAACAGCAATCATCAATTCAACAGCGGTTCAAAACCAACACAGCGTGTCCTGAGCTTCTTGCGGAAGCGGACTGGCACGACAGCTGTATCAACATCCTCATCACCACCCACATCATCGACAATAGAGAAGGATCGCGTAAAGTCGACGATCATTCCTACATCTGATTCTGACCGTAAAGACCGAGAATCTGCATCGCCGAGCCCTACCCCAATGAGCTCCTCATATGCGTCAGCACCTGCAGGGGGGGTATCAACAGTAACATCATCATTATCAAAAGGAGGGGCAGGAAACCCAATCAAGAACATGATCCGACGCAGGAGCGTCGAGCTCGGTCGGCTTTTCGAGGGCGGTGCAGGGGCCCCCAAGCGTAACACAGGTGAGGAACCAAACTTGTTTGTTTTTCATGCGTTCCTTTCGCATGAGGCGCTTGCATATGATGTTGCATGAACACCTTTATTCAAGTCGCGCGCCGCTCACCACATTTTATTCACTTTGAGCAGATAGTGGAAGGAATAGCCCGTATCCTGATGCTTCCCAAGAAAGTCAGTCCGAGCAAGGGAGCGGCATTGAGTTCGTTCGCTCTGCATCGCCTATCCTCGCTCAACCTATCCCTGTCATCCCTGTAGCCACACCCGCTGCAATGAGCAACGGCACCGCAACACCATCGTCTCGCCCTAGTCGACGCCCCGGATTTGCGCTTGGGTTGCCCTGGAGACCACAGTCAGAGTATACTGTGAATGGTTCTACAGGCCTTCGATCAGGCCTTTCTAGGGCACAACGGAGGTTTGTCAGTGCGTTTCCCGAGCTTGCTGATCTGGTTATGGTCCCGTCCGCTTATTGCGCACCATGCCTTGCGACACCACCACCAACTCCTCCAGTGCCTTCGGTCACGACAGGCTCACCTTCTTTATCGCCAATGCTCTCACCTTCACTCACTTCTTCTGCAACCATCTTGTCACCTTCAGGCAGTGGGAACACGTTGACGTCGACGTCGACAACATCCATGGCCACACTGGCCCCAACCAATTCCATCCCGTGTCCAGGACATTTCAATGACTTTGCTTGTGCTTTGGAACGCGAGATTTTGTGGCAAGGGACACTTTATGTTACAGCAACACACGTCTGCTTTTATGGACGACATTTCGGCAAAACCGTACGGGTGATGATCGACTATCAGGATTTAGTCTCGGTCGAGAAGGAGAAGAAGATGGGCGTTTTCCCGAGTTCAATCAGGGTTCGTGTGAGGACACCACAACCATCTTCTGCGGCTGCGAGTGGCGGCGAGGAGGATACTGCCCCAACACCTTTACCATCCACCAAGGACTATGTGTTCACCAGTCTGATGAGCCGTGAGCAGGCGTACGCGATCATTGAGCGCAATTGGGCATTAAATCGCCAAGTTATGAACAGTCTCCTTAGCCCCATCATGACGCCTGCTACCTTGAGTACATCAGGATTCGAAACTCCACGATCAGACACCCCAGACCCGCTGGAGAGGCACACAACTCTTATGTTTGATCTTGACTTTGAGGCACGTCGTGCTCGATCCTCAGGAAGTTTAAGAGCGCAAAAGAGGAAATCTCCCAGGACCTATTCAGTTGTAACGGACGAAGCGCTTTCAGGCTCAGAGGATGTTGATCGACCGGCATTGCATGGCCGCTTGTCTTCCAGTCGATTGATGACCGTATCCACTATAGCGAGCGACACTGAAGACGCAAAGGATGGTGTCAATGGAGTTGCTACCGATAGTTCCGCTATTGCTGGTTCTAGTTCCGATGTTGATTCTGGACCCGATTCTGGATCCAGCTCTGATGTCAATGCTGGCGCAGATGCAGAGACGGTCGTTGGTGGAAACACAGCGGAGGAAGCCACACCAAAGGTCAAGGACAGCTTGTTGACGCCATCCTCTTCATCTTCGGAGAGTCAAAAGGATTATGTCACCGGTGCGGTATCGTTTGAGAAACAGCAAGAAGCGACCGGATTCAGGAGTTTCATTCAGAGCAGAACTAGTCAACTCAAACGGGTCATGTCCTCCGATGGTAATGGTTCGACAGACCATTTGTCTCCCAATACTCTGGAGTACCGACAACAGGATGTTACCACTACTCATCTTGTACCAGAACTCGCATACCCTTCACCTGTAGCCAGTTCACCCATCTCGATCTATGTTTCGCGGTCTACGAGTTCAGTCCGCAGCAGCAGCAGCAATAACAATGGCAGCAGTAACCATCTTAATAATAATCACAGCAGCAGCAGCATCAGCGGGAACAGCAGATCGGGTGGATCGAGCACACCGCCTCCTATTCTGATATCGCCCTCCATGACAACCACCAAGGTCTCGCATTCATCCTCAACAGTGCAGAGCGTGGCTGAACCAGGAACCTGCAGAAACATTAGCCTTCATCTTCGAAAAGAGAGTCGGGAAGCACTGCTGGAAGGCACAAGAGCCGATCTAAGAGCCAAATCAAGGTCAAGGGCCAAGGCTGCAGCTCTATCCAAGGCGAAAGCAAAGGCAAGGAGAGTCACTCCAGCGGGACCAGTCGCGTGCAATTGCCAGAGGCACTACAAGAACGCTGTGGCATCGACCGTGATCCCTCTACCGTTGAATCTCTGCTTTGAGCTTCTCTTCTCTGGAAAAGGTGCTGGAGAAGGCGACAAATTGACATGCGACACACATCGTTTCAAGGATGGATCGACTGAGATCAAAATAACGCCATGGCAAAAGGAAGAGCGCTTGGCAAAGTCAACGACGATGGGTGGGAATGCGGCATGGGAAGATCAAAAACGCAATTTGGAGTACTCGGTCACCTTCAAAGTGCCCATGCGTAAGTTAAAGACCGCACACAGGTTTACCGGATGGGCTGTTCTCTTTCATTCACTCTCAAATGGATCCTCGTTAACTCATGTTCCGTTATTCTCCAACTATGACATTTAGTGGCCAAGGCATCGACCCAATGTCTTGAAGTTCAGCAAGTGGTTCAGTACAATGACTCTTTGATCCTTGTCCATTCAGAATCCCGCACACCCAACGTGCCTTATGGAGAGCAATTTACGACTGTCAGCCAAGTGTGTATGACTTGGGAATCCCCCATGAGGACCAAAATCAAATGCTTTATGGAAGTCAAGTTCAAGAAATCGATCATGTTGGCTAGTAGAGTTGAGTCGGGTGCTCTAGAGGGCTCCGGCGGATATTTGAAGGAGCTCATCAAGCAACTCCAGGATCTCACGGAAGCACAGGGACCACAACTCATCCGAGCTTGGGAAAGCAACAATCAGGAAGATTCATCGGATGTAGATTATGATACTGATGACTCTGACGAGGATGGGGACACGGATTCAGATTCCAACACGGAGCCGGAATCCGACTCTGACGATAAAGCCTCAACTACAGAGTCGACAACTGGAGCGAATGGTGTTATCAAAGCTACTGGAGGCGCGAGCCACGAGGGAGTCAATCATACCACTGCTTCCACGAAACAGGGGTCTGCATCTTCATTACTCTCTGTGACACGGCGACCGGTTGCTACGGAGATGAGTCGTGCTCAATCCCTTTTGTCGCAGCAATTCCTTCGCAGCGCACTACCGACCATTGCAACTGACACTGTCAGAGCAGGTGCCCCTGCCCGCTTGTCGCTCGACTCGGCTCGACCTGAGAATGTAGGTGTGAGTACAAGGGACCCATTGACTCCGCTGTTACCCTCGGAGAGGAAATCAGCATTGGCCATGCTCTGGGAGAACTTCACGCCACCCATCATCACTGTTGCAGCGGCAGCACTGACGTTTAATGAAAGCAAAGGATCTCTTACTTCTGCTGGTACAGATGTTGCGACAAAAGGAGCTGTGCTCAAGGGTGATGTCGCTTTGTCGTCTACAACAACGACAAGTATGACGACCACGACCACTATTGCAACCAACATACCCACCGCTCCAACGGCGGTAACAGCGGCTGCACCAGCTGTGGCCGTGGGGGCATCAAGCAGTCCTGTCTGGGGCGAGTTCGTCCGTAGAGGACTGACATTCTTTGGCAAAGCTGCTGGCCAAGATGGCAACCCCAGCACATTGGGCAACCCCGGCCATTCTGCGGGCAGGAAAGATCGAACCAATGATGATACAAGCTCTCTATCCTCTGTGTCTACCTCCAGTGATTCCGACTCGGTCTCTCGTCCAGACGGCGTCCGCGTCAAGTTTGCACTTCCAGCGGGTTCCAGAAGGTCCCATTCCAAATCGGTGGACGATGGAAGAAAAGGAGGCAAATATGGCCGATCAAACGGATCATCTTCGTCTGTACGATCCGCCGCATCGGTTCCTTCACTTGGTTCAGCATTCCGTGAACAAGATCAGCGCAGCAATGGACGGCACTTGAAATCTCAGAGCGAGGACAAGGATCTGACAAAGACGCAGTCCAGTGGACCATTGTCTTCTCAAAGGAACAATGGTAGACCTTGGGTGCTATCGAGAATCGTCTTTGCGTTCGTGATCTTGGGTATGGCGATCACGGCGTTGAATGTCTGGCACCTACTTTCGATCGTTTCCTCGGTCGTCGAGGTTGTTGAGCAACGCAATGATTTCTCCTCCAACAGCCATCTTCAAGCACAACTATCCCTACGCCAGCAACAGCAACGTCGTGCCTATTTATCATCCTTTAGCAGCCGCTACCAACAGTATCCAGGCCGACGATATCTTCAGTCATGGGAACGGTACCGCCAGCAACAGCACCACCGAGACTCGTACTACTACTACCAGCAACAACAGGCATGGGAAAATGATGAGGACTACAAGTCTTGGTATCAAAGGCACCATCCAGATCCTGAGGATCACGATTCTAGCGCACAACACGCTGGAGAACCACCAGCCTCAACGCCAGATCCAGTTTCCGCTTCAGACCCACCCTCTTCAGAACAACTGAACGCGCCATGGGAGGAAGAAGAAGTAGCGAAGGAAGATCATACCCAGAAGGTCCAGCTGAAGGCACAGATTGAGGAACTTCTTGCGATGCTAGAGCATGCCCGCGAAGAACTCCGTCAATCAAAGGCTCAATCTTGAATTGAGTGAGTGAGTGGAGAGTCTTCCCTCCATTCCAATGTTTTCTATCACACTATCCTGTACACCATAACATACCACTCCAATGTTTTCTATCATCTATCATACTATCAACCACTGTACACCATAATATCGACCCACCTTGTGTAGTGTTCGTCCGGATCCAATGAAGAGATGTCAATTTTGATACATGACCTGCAGTTCCTTTGTCTTTGTTCTTCCAAATTGCAATCGCAGGCTGCGATCACTGATTCCTCGAGTGTGAACAGAGGAAGTACCACGCAACGATACAGAGAACACGGGAGGTTACCATGGTATGCACCATTCTCTTCTGTTGGAGCTCTTCCTTTGGATAAGCCCATTCTGCTGTGCCTGAGCACTGACCGACCATTCAAGTCGTTGAAGGACGATTATCCTATTGACTCACTCATATCTAGGCGAAGCAACCTGTTGAACAGCATTACTCGCATACCGTGATAAATTCCCAGCTCAATTCTGATAGAGTGGTTCAATTATTGATGGAGCTACAACGCGTTTTCCCCAACATAAAAACCATCGACCCTCGTCGAGTTCTTTTACTCAAACTCTCTTACTCCCTTTGCTTCCAAAAGCACATCCATGACACCATTCACATAACGAGCCTGGTGGCGACACAGACAACGAATGGTCGAAACTTGGAGAAACCTCAACATCGTCATCGGAAATGCGATGTTGTTGAGCCCAGCCTATCGGCTCCCAGAACCACATCCGAGCAAGGACATGCCGCCACGGCATCTGAAGCCATCGCGGACACCGATGAGCCCAGCCTATCGGTCCAAGGAGCCACCACGGCACCTGAAGCCATCGCCGACGGGCCCATTCCCATCCGCCTAAGGAACCACCGCGGAGCCGGTCACTAGGGGTCAAACCCCATCCGCCCATAGGATCAAGGAAGAGCAAGGCCTCCACCCACGAACGTCCACCCACCGACTGCAACGGGCCAGCGGGTACATTCTACCCCAGAAGCCACCGAGTCGCGGGTGCACAAGAACAGGCACACCGCCAACCCCCTCCTTCCCCACTGCCCAACGTAGGGCACTACATGTGCCCTACCTGCCATCGGAACATCATCCCTCCGTTGGCGAAGCTCCCGGAGATGTCTGCGGATGGGTCGGTGCTGCAGACGCCGTGCAGAAGAGCACAAGGGGGGTCTCCTGCAACGGGCAAAGGTTTTGCCCGTCGCGTATCCCATCCATGGGATAGCAAACATAAAGTACAGCAGCAGGTGTCAATGGATGCAATAAAGAAACCACGTAGATCCAAAAAGTGCATTCTTTAATGGTTGTGCATGCAAAGGAGAAAAGAGAGAGAGAAAGAGGGGGGAAGAGGGGATGGGGATGAAGAAGAACCATTCTATTCAGCTAACATTGACGTGTGTGCGTGTTGTGTGCCAAGTTTTGTGTGTTTTTTGAGTTCCAGGTGGTCCTTTCAGTACCTCGAACCATAGCCGCCGCCGCCACCATAGGATCCACCGCCACCGCCACCACCATACGAGCCACCACCATAACCACCGCCACCGTAACCACCACGTCCTCCACCACGTCCGCCATAACCGCCACGTCCGCCTCCACGTCCACCGCCGCGACCGCCACCACCGCCCATGTGGACCATGTCGAGCAGACGAGGATCGATCTCCTGATTCGCCTCCTTCAAGATTCCGACTAGTTCCTTGGCTTGTTTAGCGTTCTCCATCGTGAAGAACGTGAACGATGAACCCGTGTTACCGCCACGACCCGTTCGTCCAATACGATGGA
>Ga0247824_10001664_pt1 | contig 12237 bp, 19 predicted proteins | sample 13C_PalmiticAcid_FD_194412 | JGI IMG/M metagenome (GOLD analysis project Ga0247824, IMG submission 194412) | Soil microbial communities from agricultural site in Penn Yan, New York, United States - 13C_PalmiticAcid_Day48 | ecosystem: Environmental > Terrestrial > Soil > Agricultural land...
GTGTAAGTGAAAGGAGAGCTCTCGCGGTGTGGTCGGCGCTCGCCCATTTGCTTGTCTCCCCAGCCCCAGACGATGCCACTGGCCAACTGGATAAAGCTGTCCAGGCTCCCGGAGCGTCCGACTTTCCTCACACCGTCCCACGCAGGCTCTGGCGAGGAAGGGCTCTTGTCATATATGATTGCGTACGGGATCTCGTCGAGGACTTTCTCAAGTTCGGCGCGGCGCTCCTTGGATTTCTCCTCGAGGAGTTCTTCAAGATGTTCGCGGTTCCGGGCCACTTTCGCGGCGGCGAGGGCGTCGGAAAAGAATGCATCCTCATCAAGCAGCGGAATAGTGATGGTGTTGAACCGCCGCCAGTAGTCTGTCCAGAGAGGTCTGCTGTCGCGACATCCGACCTTGGCGAAGGCCTGCCATTGGAGATCCTTCTCCCGCGTGTAATCCGGCGGCGAGAAAGGCATCGGTCGTGTCGGGATCGGTGGTCGGGGATCGGGGGGATAGGTTGGGAAAGAGGCGGCCAAGCGGAATTCTTGGCGAGTGCGCGGATGAGTTGCAGCGGCGGTACCAAGGGCGCGTCGATGTTGGTAGTCCGTAGTTATGATGCGGGACGGTTGCGAGGTTGGGACAATCAGAGGTTGCGCAGATGGGATGGATTGAGCGGATTGAGCTGGCGACGCGAGGTTTGGACTGCCCCACCTCTATCCCCAGTTCAGCCAACCAAGCAGGCTTCCTTGCCCTTGCCGCTCGCCACGTATCCGATTGGCACGTGTCCCGCGGAGAGTTGACCGTGTGAGCACGGAGCCAATGGCGGGGTTTATGGCGATTCAGCACTGTGCTGCTTGCATGCTTTGGAAACAAGACGACGCACGCACAACCAGGTAGCAGCAGGCAGTCAGGCAGGCCGCAGGCAGGGAGAGGCAGGCTGCATTCAGACTCTCTTCTCTTCCACACCAAGCTGTATCAGGGCCTTAGAGTGCCTACCGGGTTACCTTAGTGCCTACCGGACTACCTTGGTGCCTTCCGGGTTACCTTAGCTCCCTCGCTCTCCCTATGGCCTAGTGGGCGGTTTTCTCCGCTACTGGATCCTGATCAGTCTTCTGGCATACTCGTTGCTCGCTCTATCGTCCCACGCCATGTCCGGCCATACTTTCACTGCTTCTACCCAACCATTTACCGACTCGGCCGAGGTCCAACGCCGTGTCGCCGGGGGGACCCCTCCAAATCAGCCCTCGTACGATGCCTCGACGCAGCCCTTTACCGACTCTGCAGAAGCTCGGCGCCGTGCCGGAGTCGCTGCCCCGGAACCGGTGCCCCAGCCGCTCCAACCGACAGCTGACGAACCACTGCCACCAGCACCCATGCCTCACCATCACATCCATGACACCAGCCCACCCGAGCCGCCGCTACCCCATCCACCTCCGCCGCTCCCTCCGCCCGCACCTACCCCGCTTGATTTCCCCATTGAGGGCCTGGCCGAGGCGTTTGCCAACGCCTCTCTAGCCACATTGCCAGACGCTCGACTGGTGCTTGCGTCACCCGCTGGCAGCTCACCAGACGGCTCAGATTCCGTCATCATCCCCCTTCCAGGGGGTATCGGCGGTTGGGATACGGTTGGCATCGTCCAGCGGACCCGCGACGTGGATTTTGTTATTGACCTTCCATTCTGGATCCAGAGCAAAACCAAGCCCTTTCAGTGGACACGCGAGCAACTCCAATGCCGCCTGTACTATGATCCCGCCAGCGACGATTGTCTCTTGGTCAATGAGTCCTTGGGCCATATGTACCTGACCCGCCTCGTCCCTGCTGGGGATGATCAACCATGTTTGTCCCGGTTCGATCGCTACGTAGTTTCTCCTGGCGTGTGGAGAATCTCTATTTTCGAGCACGCGGAATCTCGCCAACATTTGCTTGACTTTTGCCTCCTTCGACGGCAGTTCCTCGTGGATATCTCCGAAGCCCCAGCTACCATCCCGTCGTCAAGCAAGCACCCCGGTTCTAGCAACGACGAGGTCGCCATCAAACGGCGACGATTGCAGGGCGATTTATCCGAGATTCTGCTTTCCCCGGCCGCAATCCGCCCACCTCATCACCATCCCTCCGACGCTGATGCGATCGCCGCGCCCAACAACACCAATACGGCCGCTCTGAGTCTTGGCATTAACACGCCGACGCCCACCCGACAGATCAGCCAACCGGGTGTCCCGCTTTTGGACCTGCGGGATGGCGAGGTAGCTATTGTTAAAACAACTCAGGCCAAGGACACGGAGACGCAGGCGACTCATGTCACCGCTTGGACATGGTACAGATTAAGGCGGGTTGGGGGGGTTGCCAACACCGCTGCTTCGAGCGTCTTTGCTGGCCAGCACTCCGAATTGTCTGAACCGATCGTGGCAAAAGTCATCAGATACAAGGGAATGTCCTCCAGCGACTTGGTCAAGTGCGCCGGGAAATGGCGGAGGGAGCGGGACTTTCTAGATGGGCTACGTCATGTGAGTCTTTCACTGTTAATAATTACAGTACCTACATCCACCTCTCAAGGTTCTCTAACGCCTAATAGAGAAGTATCGTCTCTCTCCGAGCATTTGACGGCCGCCTTTTCGCCGTCTACCTTGAGCGTTTGCCCTCGTCACTTCACCGAGGCGCAAACTCGCCATTTCAGCCCTCCGACGCCTTCACCATTCTGCGCGATATGTCGTCGGCTCTTGCATACCTCGAGACGCAACACATCGTTCACAACGATATCAAGCCAGCGAACATCACTTTCTCGCGCCGGCGCGGCGCTGTCCTCATCGACTTTGAGATGGCAACGACAACCGGCGATCTTGCCAATGGAGGGACGCCCTGGTATCTTCCTCCCGAGTTTGTCGACAGCCCTAATAATCGCGGTGCTCTAGGGGATATATGGGCGTTGGGGGTCACCCTGCTGTATGTGCTTGGGAAGATTGGCCTGCCGGAGAAAACAATTGAACCTTGGTTGCTGTATGAGGTGGCCAATAAGAAGAAAGAAGCGACAGGGAAGATGGAAGCCTGGCTGCGATCCGTGGACGTCAAGAGACAAGGGTTGGATTGCGCGGACAGAATCCAGGGCCTTGTACACCAAATGCTGGAGAAAAAGCCGGGATCCCGAGTCCGAGCTGAGCAAGTCTCAGCTGCCTTCGATGGTGACTCTGGGTAAATCCTTGGCCGAGGATCTTGTCTTATGCGCACAAATTCGTACACGGTACCTAGAGAGATTGCGTTAAAGAATGTGAATTTACGAGTGATGCCGCGTGGAACGCGTACACCCACTGGCGGCCTGATGTGTTGGTTTTTCCACCCGTGTAGAATTCCCCTCCCCCCCTCTCTTGCGCTATTCGACTCCAGAGCCGCGTTTCAGCCTCAACCAACCCGAGAGCGGAATGGCCGCCCACAGCATTAAACTGTGGCGATAGTGACTTCATTCCCCTACTGGCGGCTGAGGCGGCAGAGCAAGCCGTAGAACTTGAAGGAGTGCCACAATGCGGCCCGCTTGCGTTTCGTCGCCTGGCCCCAGGCGAGTTGCCGGGCCCGCCGCGGCAGAAGAGAAAGAGAGACGGGCCCGGGAGCTGCCCGGGCGGCGGTGGGGCTACGAACATGGCCGCCGACGGCGCCGAGACGGAGTAGGCGGCTGTGATGGTGGAGGAGACGGTGTAAATCTTGGCGATGGCCTTCAGGCAGACGGGGTCATTGGGTGGGATGGTCAAATCGTAGCCGCGCATGGTAAATGGCAGTAAAGTACTTCCTCTTCATTTGCGAGACGAACAGCGCAAAGTGTTCAACGGTACTGTGAACCCAGCGCACCACAGACATATCGGGATCATCAGCGACACGGGTCTTCTGATCGGGTGGAGCGACCAGACAAGGGGCAAGCATGCTTTTTCCACCCCTTCTCCACTTGGAGAGGCCCGACGTCACGGCCCGTCCCGCACCACAACCTCAGCGCGACCTTGAACGTACACCATGCACGCATTCCCCTGCTCGCAAGAGCCGGAAGTTGGCGGACGGATAGATATCATTTCCATTCCAGAGTGTTTGATTGCCGCTTGCGACCCCGATCTCGCCTTACCATGAATGCCTGACGGAACTGCGGCGCGTTCCCAGAATGTGCCTCCCAGAATGAACTGTAAAAACTCTGGGAGGGCCTGCTCCCATCTGACCCTCTTGATTGTGGATCGGGCGGGGCCGTTGGGGAGGGCCCCCCGCCACGGCCTCGCCCGATCCGCAATCCCCGCATCTTCCACCACGTCCAGCCACAGTCCGATTGTCATCGACGCCTCTGCCGTAGGGAATTCCTTGTGCCACCGCCCGCTCGTCTTCAACCCCCTCCGGCCCCCGCTCTCTCCTCGCCATACTCATAGTGCTCCTCGTCTCCGTCGTGCTCTGCTTCTCCCTCCCAACCTGGGAAAGGACTGGCAGCTTGGCTGGAAGTACGACACATTTAGGCCCGTGCTCCGGCGCGGCAGGTCGGAGTATGATGAACCTGTGTCACGGCAGGGAGAGAAGAATATACACCGATAGCTTCGGAGGAGCCAAGGGAAATTCCCGGATCTTCGGCGCTGGCAGAAATCCAAGGGTCGGTGGTGGAGCTGCGGGGCGCCTTTCTGGTCGGCGGCGACCTGCCCCGCTCCTTGTGGGCCTTGCCCCCACCACCCTGCAATGGCGCCCGACGAACAAACGCAGGTCGTGCAGGAGGGCACTCTTGGTTTTGTGGTGCCCCGCTGGAGCGGCCGTAGCAGTGGGGATGGGGTTCTCGCGGGTACTTGACGAGCGGGAATGTCACAGCCCCTTGGCCGGCGTTGTTGTCGGCAGCTGGGGAGCCGGCACCGATGCCAGGCGACCAGGCCGTCGGCATGGAGGCGATAGGCGGCACCTAGCCAGCTACCAGGAGATCTTATTGTCAACTAGAGCTACTGCACCTCCGCTGCTTCTATTCTTGTCTTCCATCCTTCATAAACCAAGCCATCCATCGATCCGCGATTTCGGGAAAGCCATCCTGCCCTAATCGTCTCTGAAGCCGCCGCCTCCAATCCTGCCTCGAGTCGTCGTCATCGCCACGGAGATCCAATCCGCTTGAAACGCGGACCTTTGTCCTTATCCATTCCCGAGGAACAAATCCAGCCATTTCCCAATCAACCACTCCAAGAGATCTCTCTTCAGGATCTACTATTATGTTCCCAGGCCCCAGATCACAATGGTAGAAGACGAACGTGGAACAATCCATCCCGAGATCAGCGCTATTCCTGAGGAGATTTTGAGGGCTCATGTCTTCGACACCGCGAAGAGGAGTGAGATAGAGATCTGACAGATTCCGCCCGTCGACACCATGAATGCTATTGCTGGTCCAAGCTGCAAGCTCCCTGCAGATGCCCGCGATCCGTGAGACGTAGTACTCCTTGGTACCGTCATCCATCAAAGGCCAAGCATCGGCAAGAGTCTTGCCAGGCACACAGCTCTGGATGATGAAGTAACGGTCCTTGCTCTGCACATGATGGATGACCTTTGGGATGGCAAAGCTGAGCTGTCCAAGCGGGCATTTGTTGTGGAGATAATCTAACGTGACGTGTTCCCATGTCATATTCGGATCCGGGTATTTCCTGGCTTTGCAGATGGCATCACCAATCTTCCAAACCGCCGACACGCCACCGGCATCGTAAAGTTTCTGACCCGGTTGCTTTCTGGGCGGAGGAAGGGTGCTGGCCAGAGGAGCAGGACTGGCCAGAGGAGACCTCAACGACAGATTTCGCCATGGACCGTCGTCTCCTTGCGCGGAAGAAATCCTCGTCCAATCTATCCCGGAAGCGATCGAACTCGGCTACATCCACGACGCCCAGCGACCAGAAGCCGAGGGAGGAGAAGAGTGCACCATATCGGGACGCGCGGTACCCGCTCCTGCTCCAGACCAAGGGCTCATACATAGACATCTCTGAGCTTGGTATCACGGATACGAGCAAGAAACTTGTCAGGGACCTTCTTGGCGGTAAACAACCGGTCCCCAAGGAGACGCTCTTCGACGATGATATCTTTGTGGATGCTTGTCGCAACCTCGACAATAAAAATGAGGCGAGGATCATTCAAGACATCTCAAGGCTTATCGTTCCTTCGGCGGAATCGCTCGCACTCCGGAACAAGAACTATAAACGCCTTGTCGAAAGCGTCAACGAAGGGTAGAACAACTCGATCCCCCTCACCAGCACCCGTCCACAGCCTGACTACTCCGTTGGGTTCAAACGAGACGCATTCACCGAGGACCAGCTCGCCAAGCTGTCGCCCTTCATTGGCGACTTCATCGCCGGGGACCAGTCCTTCTTCATAGCCACGTACTACATATACTTCCCGTTTCTGACTTGCGAGGTGAAATGCGGTGCCGCAGCGCTCGACATCGCAGACCGGCAGAATGCCCACAGCATGACCCTTGCGGTGCGGGGCATCGTCGAGCTCTTCCGTACTATTAAGCGCGAGGATGAAGTCAACCGGAAGATCCTCGCCTTCTCCATCTCGCATGACCATACCTAATGATGAGATGGGTCAGGAAGGTGTTAGCTGAGCGAACACAGCTTGGCCTGGACCAGATGGATGAAGTTTGTACTATCCGTGCGGTCGTCAAGGCCCCAGGGTGCGGTGGACAAGACCAAGAACACGGCTAGCAGTCGTTTTGTTTGGGGGCATTTTGAACTCGTCGTGTCGGGCTCGGCCGACGGTGTGAAGGGCCGGCGGCTAACGCTCATATATCAGTACCTTCCGGGCCAGGAAGGAACTGCGGGGACCGGAGGTCGTGAGTAGAAGAGGGGTGACTGTTATCAGAGCGACGATCACTAGAAATCGAGAACAAACTCGAGCAACGAGTATTATCACTTCCTGTAGCCAGCCCGCCGTCTACCCAAGCAAATACCTCTCTATCTGATCCAAGTTCCTTACATCGCTCTCCTGGGTTGCATACTCGGTGTAGGTCCCCCATCCCGGTGTCGGGCCCTTCATGCCCATAGGCTCGCCCTGTCGCCGGCACGAGTCGAAGTCGATGATGATAGCGGCATCGTCCTCCACCATGACATTGGACGGATTCAAGTCATTGTGCACCAGCCCCAAGAGGTGCAGGTGCGCGACACCGTCCCGGATACCCTGCACCAGTCGTCGCTTCTCCGTCTCGGACAGGGCCGGCTTGCGTTCGTCTTTGGCCTTGGCGTGCCGCTCGACGCGCTGCTTGAGAGTTGTAGAATACCTCTGCAGGCAAATACCGCGGAACCTGCCGTTTTCTACGACGCAGCCGTGATACCGTGCAATGTTGGGATGCGGATGCTGCCGCAGCACTTCGTATATCTCTGCCTCTTGCAGCAGGACGGTGCAGCAGTTTGACGTCTCGCCATACTCGAGCAGGTTGGGCTGCTTAATGTAGCTATTCGCAGGCAGTGGGTTGGGGGCTCGCGTCCAGCCAGCGGGGATTTGTGCGTATAGGAACGTGTCGGGTATCTCTTCGAGGTCGAGTTTTGTCGCATCGATGGGCGCGTATCGATCTTTCTGGCGGGCGAAGAGATAGCGCGAGCCTTGACGCACGATCACCCTAATGTGGTCAAAGACGAGCTCGTCGTTGTCTCTCTCTTCCCACACCTGTTCCGACGCGACAACTTCCATCGCATCTTCTGGCTGTGTAGCTGAGGGCATGGCGAGATTTGCTTGAGCGGGCTCGTGACTATGTTGGACTGTCGAGAGAGGGAAATGAAAAAATCATCCCAACCTGTCGCGAGGCACGCGCTGAGCAACAAGGGTAGCGGATGTGTTTGAGATTCGAGGTTGGAACACAAGGGAAACCCTGCGGAAAATGCAGGTCATGGCAGTGTTGTACTTGGGCCGTGGCTGGCCCCACAACATGACCCCAAACGAAGCACAAATGATTCCCGAGAAATACCCGCAGGTTGGCCAGGGGGTGCCTTAACCAATCAGCTGGCACTACAACAGAATCACACAAGATGATGCACTCGAAAACTAGGAAAGGGAGAATGTGGCATTTGGATACGGTTTTCTGTGCAACTAGCGGTACCCTCAGTCTTCAACTTGTGTCCACATCACTCCAGCTCCTTAGGAGAATGTATGGCTATTCATTCTCCTCTCTATGGCAACGTCCTGTGAGTTAAGTGCATCAGTGATGTTCTTGGGGAATGGGCCCATTCGGACTCACTTCAGCTCGGCGGGACGTAGCTGTCTGACCACTTGCACGTTGAGTCTTGACAATCACTGATTCGTTTTCTGTACGAAGACCCATCCTTTCGGTACATGGTGCGCCACTCGCACTCGTCAACAAGGATACGGTCAGCCTCTGTAAGCAGGGCCATTGTTCTTCTATCGATATGTCAGCGAGGCTTATACTGCTAAAGTGAACGACAGGAAATACATACGGCAATCAAGGCGAGATGAAATGGGTTTAGGAATGCAAACTTAAGAATCAAGTGGTGAATTTCGAGTAGGGCCCTCGGGAGAAACTCATCCCTCTTTATGTTGCAGTTGCCATGGAAGTGTGCAGACATGGCCCGGGTACTTTTACCGTTGTGCTGCGCAAGTAGACGTCCTGGTAACTGGTACAGACCAAGCCGCCACAAGTGTTCGAGGTGTGCCCCTCGTAAGCATCCTCCGGTTCAACAAGGCGCATGAGCAGGTTGTTCAGTAGGGGATATCCAATCAGCTTGCATCTATCCAGCGGCGGCGCCGTGATGCGGCCATCAGGGAGGCTCGTGAATGCCACTCTCAGCGAGACAAAGTTGTTGGTGACACGTAGGAGCAGAAGGTCTTGTTCCGAACATGCAGAAACAAAGCATTCTTCTCATCCAGTACCAACCGGCTGTTCATGGGGCAACTCTGCTAGTGCACGCGACGTTCACGTAGGGAGGGCCAATTTGTAAGCGCTAAAGGAGATGCGTCGTGCGCTTCATGCTGCATAGACAATGTGGAACATGCAGGCTGCCCTCATGTATGAGGAAAAGTGCAATGTCGTGGCTGACGCTGCCCTGGGGTGGGGCTGGTAGGAGCCAGGATCTGCAGCTCAACCGACCAGCTACTATGCAGGCAGCCCATCATCGCCAACCAAAGAGAGCCTCCCTACACCCTGCCTGACTCAAGGCGTTAAGACCATTTCTAAACAGGATCGTTGACTCATTCACACCTGCAGGCTTGACTGGATGCAGTGCATGTTCATCAGGCTGGAGGAGGTGACATCCCGCAGATATCCGTGTTTCACGCGACATCACGCAGAAGGCTACTTTTATAAGCGCAATTGTGCAGAAGACGATATGAAAAGCATGCTGCCTCGCTCATGCATGAGACTGACAAGGGATGGGCGCCCCACAGCTGGGCGTAGATGGTGGTGTTGGGGCCGCTGTGCAAGAGGGTCCGCGAGAACGTGCATCCCTTTTTGGCGGCTGTGGATAAGCGCGGACAAGGAAACCAAAGATGGATTTTCCATGATATGGATACGCGGACCCGCCACGGGACGTCCCGTGGTGGGATCCTGGTCTTGGCGCCAACCGACCTTCGTGTTGCCCAGTCGCCGCCTGGCGCATGAGGGTGTCGGCCAGCCAGCTACCCCGCACGCGGACCATTCTCGGCCAAACTGAAAAAAGCTGCCCCAACAAGACACGCAGGAGCAGAAGGTCATGTTCCGAACATCGGCACTATGCCTTGGAGGTTACCCACCCGTCCGTCACACGTGTGCTTTCCCGCGCGCTGCAAATGTCCCATGCAGCTGACAAGTCCGTTTGAAGCGGAAGGGAAGGCTCTCATAAGGGATACGTTCAGGAATCAGAGCGCGGGGCTGGAATGAGACCCATCAGACGGGAGCGCATGACCAAGGATCATCCCTGTCCAAATGACACGCGGGGAACATGAGTTCTTGTTCCGGCATGCTCGGGAGTGACCTTTGCTCCCGCGCACGTCCCTAACGCCATGACCAATCAGAAACAGATAACTTGCATTGGAACCCTGCTGCCCTGAAAGGGCGGCCGTCCCGGTTTGCGAGTATTCGGCACTCTGGTTGGTTGAACCGGCTTAAGAGCTGTACTTAGTACACAGTAGACTTGAACGTCCTTCCAAGAACATGGACTCGTGCTTCCCCGCATCGACCGGCTGATCTCGGGCCGACTTTGCATTGTGGCAGGATGGATCCCGGTCGGAGTTTCCAACGGGCGCCGTTATTCTTCCGAAGCAGAAAGCTCCACTGCTATAATATCGCCAAAACCGGATGCAAGAGGTCAAAGACAGATGTGTTGTGTATTTCTAATCCCCTCGATAACATTGCGATGAATTAGCGCTTCCTTAGATATGAAACGAAATATCTCGATGCGTTGAAACAGGGACATGAGAATGCGAGAGATCCGTTGCAAGACTCGTATGAGTCGCCATCATCACCACCGCGATTCGGTTGTCTTGGGGCTCTTCCCCAGTGCCGTCGCACCATGTGCACTTGAACCCAGAGGCTAATGTGCAAGAGCCCTTGCAGCGCGTGCAGTCTGGCATCTCCGTTCCAAACTGATAGCAAATGCTTGGTGATCTAAAAAAACAAGTTAGCATATAAATCTTATACTTGATAAATCGACAGGAAAACAGACGCTTAACTTGTGCAGAGAGAAGCCAGCAGGAGGTTGTGAGATGCGTGACCCAGCGTATTTTGAGGGCGGAATTTTTGGACGCCCTTTTATGGAACTGATCCCACGCCACCGGCTGTTACCGGTTAATGAGAACGGGTTGCTCAAGCAGGTCATCTGATCCTCAGCCCGTGTGCATGGATTAAGTGATTGGCCCGTGCCTATCTCCGTTTTCCAAACATTGCTCCAACCGCGTCCAGTCTATTTCCAACTTCCCCACTCTCCACGGAATACCAGTGAACTCGAAATGGAGTGTCAAACCTGCTCCCAGGTCTTTCAAAACGCGAATGCTCTGCATGCGCATATTGGATTTTTCCAGGTCAGTGCTGCGCAGCTTGGTTTGTTACAGAATCTGACTCGCCGTAGTCACAAATCCAGTACCATATGCGCGCATTGTTAAAATGTTTGGCACATGCGAGTTTGCAATCCAACAACGGCGGCGGCGAAATCGATGCCACTGGCAATGTCGACAATGAAAGGGACAGCGGCTCAGACAATGACCTAGAAGAAGAAGGGGATGATAAGAATGAAGAGGATGAGGATGATGATGACGACTTACATTGCCCGCTACAAGTCTGCGAGCAGAAGGAGGAATTTGACACTGAGAAAGAATTGAGCCGACATTTCGCAACTCGTATTGCTCCCCACGCCGTGTTTGAAACAACATCTGACTAAAAATGCCTATAGATATCCAATGCCACGAGTTCTGTTCGCCGTGCGACCGTATCTTTGATCGCGCAAGCACATATCTTCATCACAAATGCAAGAAGGGCAAGAGCGGCCAGAAGGGCCAAGGAACTCTGAGCGAAGCCGTCATGCGGCGACGGAAGGCGCTCAGAGCGAAGGTGGGACGAGAGTTAAGAATGGCAAGGAAATCGAAAAGACTACACGGATCAGCGAACCAAAACCATCGTGATAAGCGGCGCCGAACAGAAGCAGACGGCGCTGTCCTTGACTCGTTGAAGAATCCGAGCGACAGGCCGGCCAGCTGCATCAATGGTATGATGCCACCTAATTCTTTGTCTCAAACTAACCAAACGATAGCTGAACTGGAAGCTGCGGGCTCACGCCTGGACTCCGGCGTCGAGATGTCTTGCAGTGACAACGCTGTTTCCAATGAGCTTATCGCAGTCTCAACGGCTAACATTCTGGAAACACCGCATAACCATGACTCCTCCGGTCTCTCAATGTCACATCTCAGTGCCCCAATTACGCAACTTCCCTGCTTATTAGCAGACTATGGGTCAAAGGCTCCAATCATGTATTCGACCACGGCCATTGGATCTCATATGCCCTCTATGTATCTGGGCATTGGATCTGAGACACCAGCTATGTATTCGGATACGGTTTTGGGAGCAAAGGCGCCGATTATGCATTCGGGTATGGGATTTGGGGCAAGGGCGCCGGTTATTTATTCGGGTACGGTATTTGGTGCAAGGGCGCCGGTCATGAGTTCGGGGACGGCCTTCGGATTAGCATCACCTCAAGGTGAAAGCACAGTTCATGCGCTACAGTGAACATGGCTGGGTAAGGTACTTTGGATTATTTCGAGACACTGTTAACATGTAAACTTCACCCCTATGGTTCGGCTCTGCAT
>Ga0247824_10001665_pt1 | contig 12236 bp, 24 predicted proteins | sample 13C_PalmiticAcid_FD_194412 | JGI IMG/M metagenome (GOLD analysis project Ga0247824, IMG submission 194412) | Soil microbial communities from agricultural site in Penn Yan, New York, United States - 13C_PalmiticAcid_Day48 | ecosystem: Environmental > Terrestrial > Soil > Agricultural land...
ATAAGAGAAAAACAATGACAGAGAAGGGTGGGAGTTAGCCTTTGGCTAGTTTCTTCATGATCCATGATATGCAGTCGAACTTCAATTGCCGGTCTTATTTTCCAAAAAAAATACCTTCTTGAATGTGTTCAAAGAGGCCAAAATGGAGCCTCCGATCCAGGTGCTGTATTTACGCTCTGGAGGAGCCGAGATCTTGATCTTGATATCCTTCAAGGCTAGCTTCTTCACCTCCTGCAAAAGACGATCACCAAATCCTCTGCACAAAGTCGATCCTCCTGACAAGACAATGTTGCTGTAGAGCGATTTGCGGAGATCCATGTCAGAGCGGCTAATCGAGTCAGCAACGACTTGATGAATGCCTGGATATTCCTGTCCGATGAGTTCTGGGTTGAACAGGATCTCTGGTGCTCTGAACCTTTCAGCTCCCAACTGACATTGGAAGAGAAGAAGAACGGCAAAAAAAAAGAATCGTGTTTCCGTTAGTTACGGTGGGCTTGCACATAATCACTATCCACGCAGTACTTTTTGGTGCACGACCCAAAAACAACCCAGCCCACACAATTTGGCAAATCATCATTCATAACCCACCTTAATAGTGTTTCCGTCGGGCAACATAAAGTCTTCCTTCTTCTCTCCTGTATCCTTCTCCTCCTTGGCAGGGTTCAGTGGCAAATAGCAGGTCTTTTCCTTGATAATGCGAACAATCTCCTTCTCAGCAGTCGTGTGGAAGTGGTAACCGCCTTTGCGAAGCAGCAATTGCAAATGTTCCGTGACATCTCTAGCAAGGGTAGGGGGGCAAAACAAAGGTTTCCATGGGATTTTAAGAGGACGCCCTGGGGGGTTTTTTTTGGGTACCGCCACCACACCAGTTCATTCAAGCACACTTCATACCTGCCAGCAATATCGACACGCTGGATTGCATGGGGGATGGCGAAGCCTTCATACACAGGGACAGCGTGGGTCACACCATCACCTGAATCAAGCACAACACCAGTGGTTCGTCCAGAAGAGTACCTATATTGTTGGAAAAAAAAAAGGGTGTTTTTGAGCACTTTTCATCCCTTTGTCTCCATATTTCCCATCCATCCTAACCCCGTAGTTCAAAAGGGTAAAAACGTACAAACTCAACACTGCTTGTATGGAGGTGAAGAGAGCAGGTACGTTGAAAGTCTCAAAGAAGATCTGAGCGGCCAATTCACGGTTTCTCATTGGGTTGAGTGGCGCCTCAGTCAAGAGGACAGGATGCTAAGCAAAAGCACAGGTGAACGATGATGACCATGGTTAGTGTTGGTAGGCGTGCTAGTATTTTTGAGCAGAGTGATTATCGAGCGGATGGTCCGACCATTCGAGAGCAGCGCGCATGATATCGACATGCCAATGAAATTGCACATGATAGCGGACCATATGGAACACAATACTCAATGCTCCGTCTTTCCCATTGTGAACTCCCCTACATGTGGGTGTGCCTGCTCTACATTCGCACCCACAAGCCATCCCCCATACTTTTCCATAGACCCAAAGTCTTTTGTAGGAGGTGGCAAGGGGGGGGGAGGAGGGAAAACACAATTGTGTACGAATAAAGGGTTCCCCTACCTCTTCGGACATGGTCTTGAGTTCGTCCGTGTAGATAAACTGCCAGATTTTCTCCATGTCGTCCCAATCCTGGACAATACCGTGTTCAATAGGATACTTGATCTTGAGCAGGCCGCGCAGTTCTTGGGCCCTCTTGCCGATAAACAAGTCGCCTTCAACTGCTCCTGCCATGATCCTGGTATGCTTAGGGCGTCCGACGCTATTGTTTCGTATGGTAGCAAGGGTAGCATGTGTGCGTGCGTGTGTGCGGAGAGTGAGTGACAACGTACAAGAACATGTGGGGGGGAGGAGGTATTTGTTTTTTTGGCCCTGGCTCGAAAGCTCAGGTCCTCATAGATGCAAGCTTACAAGGCTGGGAAGAAGCACTTTGGTTGATCATCACCAGCAAAGCCTGCCTTGATGACTCCCGATCCCTATGCATGACAAAGGAGGAACGCTTTAGTATTACGCTGCAGGCTAGACGTTGCTTGTCCTTTCAGGTACGCGCGCGCCTTTATTAATTCGATGGGCTGTATGGCGGCGTGTAGCATCAGGATAGAGAGACGCAGCAAGGACTCACGTTGTCAATGACGACGGGCTGATTCGTCAGAACATCTTCGTACTCCATGTTGGATTAGATTCGCGAGTTGGTGGGATCGAGTTTCGAGGTGGAAGGATGTTGAGCTAGTACACTGATGGAGGAGTGGGGGGGAAAGGGTGCGTTGCCACTCGGAAGGGTGAGTCCTAGACAAGAAAGTGCAGTCGAGTTGGACGTAGAAAGGGGCAGCGAGGAGGTGGATCGGCCGAGGAGGGAGGAGGAGGGCGATAAGGGTTGAAGAAGAGAGAGAGGAGTTGGGGAGAAAGGGACAAGGGACTGCACGCTTCGTGACGTACATCTTTCACAGCTTTTAGTCCCACCAATTCTATTCTTCGGCCTTCACGAGGTCGACATTGACGCTCCTCAGCGCGTTCACGGCCCACTCTGGGTATGCGCTCTTCTCTACAAAGAGATCCTTGAAGAACTTGTGGATAAATTGGGGGAACCGATCCTCCAAGATACTCTCCCGCACTTGCCTCATGAGTCGCAGCTGGTATGCTGTGTTATGGATCGAAACAAGGTGGCATCCAACAGTCTCTTTCGTTACCACCGTGTACAGGTACGCCCTCGTGTAGGACGTGCAGGCAATGCAGTCGCATCCCTCCTCAATCGGCCTAAAGTCATCCTTGTACTTGGCCTGTCGCAGACATAGGGTTCCTGTGGCCGTCAACGCATTGCCGAATCGTGCAGTTCTTGTGGGGAAAACACAATCAAACATGTCAACACCCAGTGCCACACACACAACCAAGTCCTCGGCGTACCTAATGACCAACCAAGAGAGCAAGTGTTACAATCAAATCCTTGGCCATTGCATCGCTGCAGGAACACAGAACTGTACAAGGGTGTAAACATACCCAACTCCCATGCAGTATATCGGCTTTTCGCGTGGCAGCAAATCGGTGCACTGTGATACGATTCTCCAGAACTTGTCCTTCTCTTCACCTCCACTCAATCCACCGACAGCGTATCCGGGCGTGTCTCGTTTCACCATCTCATCAATGCACTTTTTCCTCAATTCCGGGTCCAGTCCTCCTTGGAGAATCGCAAAGAGGTTCTGGGTATCTGGTTTCTTGTGCGCCTTGATACATCTGTCCAGCCTACGAAGGCCAATTGATTGGGATAGGAGCGATATCAGTTTTGATCACGCACAGTTGACATTGTTGATTCAAGTATTCGAGCCGTATTGTTAAGGCATACCAACGGATGGATCTCCACATGGCTTCTTCAACACGAGGTCCTGTAGTCAGCGAGGAAACAACATCGTCCAATTGCATCATGATATCAGCGCCGATCGAGTTTTGAAGAGACATGGAGTGTTCTGGAGTGAGAAGCATTAGCGATCCGTCGTGAGGCGACTCGAATTGGACACCTTGTTCCGTGATCTCCGCAAGTTTCAACAATGACACCATCTGGAATCCGCCACTGTCTGTTAGCAAGTTGCGATTCCATCCCTGAAAGACGTGTGCTCCTCCACAGGTGTCCAGCAGCTCCTGACCTGGACGAAGACCCTAGGGGATGAAGAGTAGTGAGTAAAAGGTAAAGGTGTGCTTGACCAGTGCATAACAAACAACACTGTTGCCCTGATGCTTACGAGATGATAGGTGTTGTTTAGCATAATTTGGCATCCTAGACCTTCGAGTTGCTCCGGAGTGAGACCCTTCAAAGTGCCTTGCGTTCCCACAGGCATGAAGACGGGTGCGTTGACTGGACCATGTGGCAAGGTGAGGATAGCGGCCCTTGCCTTGGTGGTGCTGCACTTGGCAAGGACATCCCACTTGAGGGCAGATTTCATTGCAGAGGAGACAGGCTGTAGTCGCTGAATGGTGATCGTTGTGGGTGGAAGGAGACGATGAAAGGATCAACCTGCGAGGTGCACGGACTTGTTCAGGGACAGTGGGACAGTGGAGGTGAAGGAAATCCATGCGACAAGTGGATCAACAAACAATCTTCGGCAACACCCAGCCACACATAACGAACCTTTCCTCCTCCCCATCTTTCTCGACTCTGGATATACAATGATGAGCAGAGGCATATCGCTTACCCGGTCCCTGAGGCCTGCGAATACGGCTATTGCTTTTCCTTCGACCATACGGGCAAGTCCCTGCCGGATACAATGGGCCTACCGACATTTTGCTACCAAACAAGACCGAGACAATCCATTCGCAGACATGCCAGCTACACCACGGACACTTGAACTCCTGCGTCAGACTTTGAACGAAAAGAAGAGAGTACTAAATGAACTCAAAGAGCGCCAGGCGGCATCATCGTCAGCATTTGACTCTGACCTCGACCCTACAGGACCGTCGGAAGCTGATCTTGATGTACCGGAAAGCCAACAGGACCTATCTCGAAGCCATACGAAACCGGATCGATCGATGCCAGCATTTGCCAGCCCAGCAGACATGGAGACAAGGCTTCCCAAGGTATACAAGGATTTCCCTCAGCCAGAGAACCCAGAGATTGTCAAGATTGCTATCATTGGATCGCCCAACGTTGGCAAATCAACCATTGTAAACGCACTTGTCAAGAGTACAGTATCGATCGCTTCCGTACGGGCACACACCACTAGGGAACGGGTTAGGGCTGTTTTGACGCACGAAAACAAGCAGGTTGTCTTTTATGATACACCTGGCGTTGTTCCAGGAAAGAATACATCAAGAATGAACCGCGAGCTGGTAACAGCCTCCTGGAAGGCTGTCGAAGATGCAGATCATCTGTTAGTGGTTCTGGACAGCCTCAAGCAGCTGGATCATACCTTGCTCACCGAATCGTATATATTTGAACGGCTGGGAAAGCTGGAAAACAAAATACCAGGAACGATCATCTTCAACAAAGTAAGGCCTACAAGCTGATCATACGAACACGAGATCTTCTTGCATCTTTCACTCTTTTCTGACAACTTAATGGCTATCACTCTGGTAGTTGGACTTGATCAAGGGCCGTGAAAGCGAATTGCACAAGTTTGTGGAAAAGTACAAGGAACAATATCCCACCATTGATACGGTTCTCTACACGAGCGCAGAAACACCAATGGTCGGACTGAAAGAGCTTCGGGAGCACCTCTTGTCACTCGTTCAACCAGGGCCTTGGCTCTACCCTGCCCATCAGAAGACAGATCAATCAGACCTGAGCCGTGTCGAGGACTTGATTCGCTCCGAGTTATATGAGCTACTCAAAGTACCCTATGGAGTGAAACAGAAGAATGTTGGATGGACAGAACTAGAGGGTGGTGTGCTAAGAATTGACCAGGAACTGATAGTTGAACGGCCAGGCTTGAAGGTAACCAACCTTTTGGACGACGATTTGCTCCGCTGCGCCAGGTTCAATTTCTAACTCGGGTGTATCCTCCCTTTCAACATGTAGAAAATCATTGTTGGAAGTGACGGAGCCGTTATTCGAGATCTTACTCTGAAGACAAGACAGCTCATTGGAAAGGCATTGAGGAGGAAGATCATGCTCAACCTCCAGGTAAAAATAAGGACAAAGAAGGCGTAGAAAGAGCCAGACACTCCATCATGTTATTAAAGAGACGCTCTGTGTTACATGTCTTCTACGCTCCACAAGTGTGCCTCCGTTGCCCTGTGCTTCTGTGCATTTATACGCTAGTTGACACATTAAGATATCAAGGATGGAAGGGTGTTAGTGTTAAGAATGTGTGAATACAGGTTCAAAGGTCACTCATCGGCACGCCCATCGTACCTCAAAGTAAGTCTTCTCGAATCCATTTGAGCGATCAACTCCGTCCCACCGGTAGCCAGGTCTGATGTTGAAGCGATTGGTTGGGATGTTTCCTTGGTAAATTGGGTATTTGCGAGCAGCCTTTTTGGCCTTCTTCGCGCCAGTAAGGAACATTGCCGCAGGGTCGTTCCACCTTTCCCTTTCTTTCAATTCCTCGTTCATCTCCTCGTCGTCCTTGTATCGTGCCAGGGGTTTGAGCTTTTCTTCTTCCTGGCGCTTCTTTGTATCTGCCTCTTCCTCACGTTGTACTAGACCCTTGCCCCATTCCATATGTCGTTCCTGCTTCTCAATCTCTCGACGTGCTGCTTCTGCCTTTTCGATCTTTTCCTTCACACGGTCGATTTTCCTACCTGTACAAGTCAATTGTTGGATTCAAGCAACTCATTAGCGACAGTACGGAGATAAGGATCGAAAGGAAAGAGAATATAGGGGCGAGTTGATCTGACGTTACCTTGTGCATCACGATACACTGTCTCCGAGTCGCGACCGCTCTTGCTAGGATCCAAGGAGTTCATTCTATCCATATGCTCCTGCTGTTTCCTCTCCATGTCTCTCTTGACGCTTGCAGCGGACTGTAGCCCCACCGCAGCTCCTGAGCTCATACGCTCAATGGACCGTGAACGTGATCTGCGTTTTGTCTTTGAATAAGGTGAAAGTGATCGAGATAGAGAGCGTTGCCTCTTGTGCGAAATCGGTGACCTCGATCTCGATCTTGAAGGTGACCGAGAATATCCGTATCTCCTTTGTGGCTCTGGGGAGCGTCCTCGAACTGGTGAAGGCGATCTCCGGCTATTGTTATATGATGAAGTGTCTGGTGAACGCGCGATTTCCTTTGTACGTTTCGATGGTTCCTTCCATGTTTTCTTGGGAGGGTTCTTCAAACGCTGGGTCGACTCAGTTTCCACCACTATTTCAATGCCATGTCAGAAAGAAAGTATGGAGCGTGTTGACAACGACTTTCTGGATAATAGGTTTGTCAAAGTGTTGCAAGACCAAGTTCTTACCTACACCCGCGATAGCAGGTCTCTCGTCCTCGTTTTCAACATCATCCCACTCGGGTACAAAGTTACGCTTTGGCGCCTCTTCAGGTCCTGGTTCTCCTTCACGGACAGTGTGCCAACTGCTCGAGTTGGATTTGTATAGAGGTGCCTTTGGCTGCTCGAGCGCGGGTACTATTGGAGAGGAAAGTGTTGGAGTTGGAGTTGAGCTTTCCATACGCCTGACAGAAACGTTGAGAACAACGACTCCTCCAACGAAGCTTACAGTCATCGTCCTCGTCGGATTCTGATCCGGGATTCTTCCACGAGTCCTCGTCGTCGTCGTGGATCGCAAAGTTGCCCTTCTTGACAGGGGCGGAGGTCTTGGTCGACTTTTTCTTCTTTAGCTTTCGTTTCTTGTGTTCCTCCAGCGATGCTGGTTTGGACATGTACTTTTTGAGGTAGTCCTGTGTTGATGACATTGAGAGGGCAAAGCCGAATCGGATCCTGAGAGTGTTTCCTTGCTTGGGGAGTTGTTCGTTGGGAAAGACAGGAGAGATCACAGTTGATGCCTGCTTTTTTTTTTTGAGCCTGCTTGGACTGTCCAATTGTTTGTGCCGCTTGTTCAACCGTTCTGATCTCACCTCCCTCTGGATCAACTTTTTCCATAAAACGATGGTCCTTGCTGAAGTGCCCGACGATCCGACAGCCTACAGGAGACGGGAGTATTGGTAAGACGACACACTTACAGGACAACCACTCTCATCATACTACGTTTGTTATCATGGACCTCGGTCTGATATGATCCGATATGATCACAGGGAGGAGCGATACTCTCAAGAAGAGTCCTTTGACTGGTTCAAGACCTATGCAGATTTGAAGCCTCTGCTGAACGAACACATCAAATCCAAGGATGCAAGGATTCTCATGCTTGGCTGCGGGAACTCAAGTATGAACCGGATACTGTGCTTTACTCTTTGACTTGTACTGGACGACTTGATGAACTAACAACACCTTCCTTTGTTTCTTCGTCACCGTTCAAGCACTTTCCGAGGACATGTACGACGATGGATACCACAACATTGTGAACATTGACTTTTCAAAGATCGTTATCGAAAACATGGCTGAGAAGTGCAAGGATCGTGTTGGCATGGAATGTAAGGAGTCGTTTACCATCTTGAATCCCTTTTTGATGGTCGGCGTCTGGTCAACGCGCAATTGAAGAGGCTAACATCGGCTGGGTACACAAATCGAATAGGGCTTGAGATGGACATCAAGGACCTCAAGTTTGAGGACGGCAGTTTTGATGTTGCGATCGATAAAGGAACCATGGACGCTTTGATGTGTGACCGGGGCGATGTCTGGAATCCGGCTGAGGAGCTCATCAGAACGGTTGCTCAGGAAGTGGACGAGGTGGTGCGCGTACTCAAGGTCGGCGGTCAATTCCTCTACATCACATTCGGTCAACCTCACTTTAGGAAACGGCATCTTGAACGACCCTGCTGGACTGTTCAGACCACCACATTGGGAGATGCGTTCCATTACTTTTTCTATCATATGGTCAAGCAGGACACTGCTGCCACCTCTTCAGCATCATAATCATCATAGTCACAGCATAGAAGTGTTTCCACAAGCAAGTCATTCATCTTATTCTTGGAATGCCATGATACAAAAAGGGCGCAAGTGGGAGGAAATGAACGGTGGTCATCAATAGGAGTAGTGGTGTGTGTTTAGGGAAGCTGGAAGTTCCATGACTTGTTCCGAGGCCAGGTATCTACGAATCGATGGATAGTCGGGACCTGTTCGCACTGACCATGTCTAGAGAGCGATCATCCTCCTCGTCCTCTTCCATTCGGAGTAGAAGAGCCCCAAGCCAGACTAGACGGGAGAGAAATCCGTTGTCAACCATGAAGTCCATCGATACACACCCATGTCTCTCTCCCATGGTTGCTTGGGCACAGATGGTACTTACCCAAGCCTCTGATGTACAGCTGCTGTACATCCTAGTGTGGGCGTGCAAAGGGGCATTAATCGCGCCTTGCCAGAGCATTCTTTACCGGTCTCGAAGGTATGTGGGCAGACATCCCCGGGTTGGTTTTATTATCATACCAGAGTCGCGTCTATTGTGTAGTAGGATATGCAGGATGACATGAGTGGGACAGTAGCAAAGAAAAGGGGAGAGGGAGAGGAGCAGGAACCGGTCAGAGCTGGCAAATGGGTTGAGCAAGGGTGGAGGTCCTTTTTCCTCTCCCCGGCGAGACTGAAATGGATGAGAGTGGAGCTTCACACTTATCTGAATCTCGAAGGTAAAGAGACACGCAGCACAGCCATGCATCGGGACGTGTGTTTCGTACAGGCATCGTGTGTGGGATGAGGGCAACTTTAATTGCGCAGAGTGGAGAGAGTGAGTGTGTGAGTGAGCTCCGTGCCGTCCCCGAGGCAGTGACACGCGACGACTGTGAGATGACGGCAAAGTTGTTTGTACACCCGGTCCACAACAGCGTGCTAGCCTTGGCATCTTGTGCATGTTGCCCTCCCCGCGATTTGCCCCCAACGGATTGGAGTGCATTCGGCCACCTAAAGTAAACACTTCGAGTAGCTTGTCTGTGCGTCGATGCTGGGCAGCCGACGACACCAAGTGTGTGTGCGTGTTCGTGCACACATAAAAAGCAACGAAAGTGAACAGATCGCACTTTTCTCATTCCGTTCCCTTTGTTCTTTTCATCCTCATCAACAACACACCCTCCCATAGAGGTCGCCTATTGCCTCCACACCCACTCCTTGAACACACCACTACAATATCAAGTATACAGCATGTCCGAGTCTGCTGCTTCAAGACGCCTTGGCGCCGTTCAGAGCCATTTGCAGGTTGCCCCCTGCGCTGCCGAGGAGGAACCAAAACTCAAGTCGTACGTCCTCACTGGAACTAGGTGCATTGCTCTAATCTTCGCTCCATGGACTTTTTATTCTGTCAACACCATACTAACCGTTGATCTGCCCTTGGTTCTCACGCTTCTAGTCCCGTCGAGTCTATGTCTGAGGAACGACAGAAGGCTACGTTCAACGTCAGAGAACTCACCTATTTCCTGGATGGCGGCGAAAAGTTCACAAAGGTAACTTCAGAGCGCACAGTTCCTTGCTCTCGACGCAGCCGCTACAGCTATTCTTTAGATCATCGTTTGATCTAACTCGTTGGTCAAAACTTGTCAGGTTCGAGAAAAGTTCATGATGGAACTTGAGCGCGATCCCACATTCCGCATGAATGATATTTACGATCTCACCAAGGACGAGATTAGAGTGCGAACGTTGGAGAAGGTAAGATCTTGGTTGCTCTCGGCTTCTCCACAAGTGTTACATTTGACTGCAAAACCCTAATCATCTTTCTTGTGTACGATTTTGCCAGTTCCGCACAATTGTTCACTATGTCTCCTCAGAGCCTGTCCCCATCTTTACAATGCGCATGCAGACCATCTCCCTCATCGATCCTGGCTTCTGGACACGCTTCGGCGTCCACTATGGTCTCTTCTTTGGTGCCCTTCGTGGATCCGCTACCTCTTCACAATTCTCGCACTGGGTCGCTACCAAAGGTGCCTTAGCTATGAGTGGTATGATCGGGTGCTTTGCCATGACTGAACTGGGCCATGGATCTAACGTCGCAGGACTGGAGACCACCGCCACTTTTGACGAGGCCTCAGATCAATTCATCATCCACACCCCTACCGTCACTGCGACTAAATGGTGGATCGGAGGAGCCGCTCATACCGCCACCCATTGCGTCGTCTTTGCGCAGCTCATTGTCCGTGGCAAGCGCTATGGCGTAAAGTCCTTTGTCGTTCAGCTTCGTGATACCACCACATACAATCTCATGCCAGGCGTCAACATTGGTGACATTGGAAAGAAGATGGGTCGCGATGGTATCGACAATGGCTGGATCCAGTTCACAAGCGTCCGAATCCCCCGTACCAACATGTTGATGAAACATACCAAGGTCTCACGCGCTGGCGATGTCAAGGAACCTGCAATGGCCCAGTTGACTTATGGTGCTTTGATCCAGGGTCGTGTTGCCATGGTTGTTGATTCCGGAAATGTTGCCAAGAAAGCTGTTGCCATTGCCGGTCGATATGCCGCTGTCCGCCGTCAGTTCTCTTCCAACCCTCATGATGCGCAGGAGACAAAGCTTATCGACTATGCGATCCACCAATACCGCCTCATGCCTCTCCTTGCTATGGCTTATGCATTCCACTTTACTGGAGTTGAAACCAACAAGCTTTATGAGGAGCTCATGGACAAACTCGAGTCAACTCAGCCCGATGACCCGACCATGGGTGAGGTCATCGAAACTCTCAAGGAGACCCACGCCACCTCGGCTGGCCTGAAAGCATTCTGCACATGGGGAACATTGAATGCCATCGAGGCTTGCCGACAGACATTGGGAGGTCACGGTTACTCTGCTTACACTGGCCTTGCCAGTACTTACAATGACTTTGCGGTTCACTGCACATGGGAAGGAGATAACACCATCTTGACGCTTCAACTGGGACGTTATCTCGTCAACTGCTACCGAGAGGCTCTTAATGGAAAATCTCAGCCTGAGGGCGTTGACTACCTCAACCACCTTGACACCCTTCTCACCCAAGGATGCGCCGTCAAGACCAACGAAGGCATCTTGGACTTTGATATTATTCAACAGGCTTGGGGTGTTGTCACCGCCAACGTTGTCAAGAAGGCTGGAGATGACTTTAGCGAGTCATTGAAGCAAGGCGTGAACCCCGAGGCTGCTTATGAGGACTGCTCTCAGGCTCGTCTTGCAGCTGCCAAGATCCATTCCTTCGGTTATGTTTTCCGCCGCTTTGCTCAGGCCGTCAGAAGTGCTCCCGAAGGACTGCGCCCTATCCTCACCAAAGTGTGTCTTCTTTATGGTCTGTACTCGATCGAGCAGAATGCTGGATTCTTCTTGCAATACCGCTACTTTACTCCATCGCAGATGGATTATGTTCGTGCTCAGGTCAATGTCCTTTGCCGTGATGTCCGTCAAGAGTACATTCCGTTGATCGATGCATTCAACTACTCGGATTATGTGATCAATTCGCCTCTCGGAGTTTACGACGGCAACATTTACGAGAAGTACTTTGATCAGGTTAAGAGACAAAACCCGGTTGGTCAACCCCACCCGTATTTGCCCTTGATCCAAACGCTCTTGGGCCGCAATATTGAGGATGATGAGCCTTTGGAAGACGATGATGATGACGACGAGTAAGAAAATGATCGATAGTCTAGCCGATTCGCCTGCCTGCGCTGCATGGTTGTATAATAAAATAAAATAAAATAAAAAAAGTGCTGTGGTGTGACAA
>Ga0247824_10001667_pt1 | contig 12235 bp, 12 predicted proteins | sample 13C_PalmiticAcid_FD_194412 | JGI IMG/M metagenome (GOLD analysis project Ga0247824, IMG submission 194412) | Soil microbial communities from agricultural site in Penn Yan, New York, United States - 13C_PalmiticAcid_Day48 | ecosystem: Environmental > Terrestrial > Soil > Agricultural land...
TCTTCTGGCCAGACAACCTGCCGGAAGGTGGAACGAGTCAATTGTTGGGTCCTAGCTGTTGCCGTCTACGCCGAAAGGAACACGACCAGACCCGCAAACTGGTGCCGCCAACTGACTCCTCGTAGTCCCCCCCCCCACCCCTTGTCCCTTTCTGCCTTCATTGCAGTTCATCTCACAGGCTCCCTTGGGTGGATAATTGCCCAGGGTGTTCCTCACCGAGAGCTTGTCCCACACGCTCGGCCGGCAGTCAAATTTGAAGAAGCTATTCGCGAGCATGGCGAGCATGGCTCGGGCTATTTCCTCATCCCGTGCCGCACCTGGCTCGGACAGATACTGTGTACTCCCACGCTCTCCCAAAGTTGCCCATCTTTCAGCGTGGTGATAACCAGAGCCTTTTCCTTGGTCCGGGGAAGATTCGGTTCAAGCCGAGGTGAACCAGACTTGGTACACTCATGCCCATCCAACTCGATCCCCTTGGCAGGACTGGAGATAGATCAAGATCTGTGGGACTGACGGCGCCGCATGGCGAGAGCCAATGTCTAGTAAACCCTGAAAAAAGGGCTGCCAGGGGTTTTGACCCGGCACCTTCCCAGGTTCTGCCAGTACTCAGAGACGGGGGAGAAAAGTGAGAGTAGGCGGCGAATAGGCGAATTTGCAGTGTGATGAACACCTCGTATACCCGCATACCCTGAGCAGCCCCGATGTATGCTTTTCTCCCGTATCCACCATACACGGCACGTCGATGGCTCGAGGAACAGGTGATTGTGGTTTCGAATGGGCCGCTTGGCCCCCTTTTCCAGGAAGCTGGTCCGAAATTCCGGGCCCCGCGCCGACCGCCGCCCGCAGCAGGTGAAGCTTGGAATGATGCGCACCATTACACTCCTCCGTGCAGATACCGGTTTTTTCAAGGACAGTGAGGGAGAGCCGCACTCACCCAGAGTCACGGCATCACCCGGCGGATTGCCAGGGCCAAGACGGGTTGGCTTGGAGAAGGCAGTGGCGAGTCAGGTACGTCGACCAAGAAGGCCGCCAGACGAATCCGGCATGCGGAGAGATAGCAGCACCGCCGTCGGTACTGTTGTTCCGGATTCCGCAGGACAGTCTGCCTCGAATGGCGGCGTCATTGATCCATTGATCCAGGGGTCTCAGCAGCCACGCCCCTCCTCGGACATACGCGATACGCGACACGCTACGACGCGATCGCGGTCCGTGGGGCAGATGCAGCTGCGGTTATCTCAACGTCCTTTAATCTCGGCTCTTTCGGGGGATGGAGTGTGATGTAAGCGCCGTAGTTGGGGTAACGATGAGAAAGGGGGGACGCTGCACACAGAGTCCTGTGCAGGACTCCGTAACAGGTCTTGCCTTTGATGGGGACCCTTGCACAAAAAGTGTGATCAGCCCAAGGAAGCTATGTCGCACGCGAAGCAATGCAGATCATGTACCAATCGTGGCGATTCCACGTTGAAATCGTGCCCGATGTTGACAGGATATCCGATCTGATATCATCCAGGGGCAGAGGACCCCATCTTGCCGCCCTGCCACACGTTCATCGGATGCATGTCCCCTCACCTAATGCACGCTGTGACGCCATGGGCTACCTCGCCAGGCAAAGGGGAGAAAAAAAGGAGGGAAAACTTGAATGCATGCGGGACGAGCGGTTAGGAGACCGAAAAGAAACTTGGAACCCGGATTTGCAAGCTCAAAATGCGCCGGGATCGAGATTGCGGGAGCAGGACAGTCAGATCTGGCGCAGGAAAAGAGGGCCAAGGGCTGCCGTCGCTACCAAAGGTTGGCAACTGTGGATGCGTCAACCGTGTGGCTTCTTCGTCCCATCTCCCCTCCCGTCCCGTCTGGTCTTGCCCTGCCCAGCAGGTGGATGCATCATTTGCGTTTTGTGATCCGTTGCCCGTTGGTCGCCTGATGAAGCTGCCGAGCTTGACGAGACATGTCATCCGAACTACCAGACCCAGAGTTTGGGCATCGCCGGCTCTTTACCACAGCGTCGATCACATCCGAGGGCTTGTGCTCCTTACGCATTCGGTCCACGCCCTGCCCAACGCTGCTTGCAGTTGGATGCTCTGTGCAGTTGGTGCAGAACGTGTCCACACGGCGAGGTCGTCTGCATGGCGAGGTCAAAGCAACAGGGCGGCACGGAAGGCAGCTGCATGGTCGTGCGGGAGCAAGCGCGGGCAGAGATGAGCGAGTGCGGCTTAGGGACGTACTCTGTATCCGTACTGGTAGTATTCCGAGGTGCAGGAGTGCTATGTCGTAGTGAGCACTATATATCCGGAATTGGTTTCCCCAGTCCAAGCAGCACAAGGCCCAAGGCCCGCGGCCCGCAGGCGACGGCGCGGACATTTACCGAGTACTGTGTACGGAGTGCGCAGGACATGTGGTGTCGACAGCAGCATGGCTGCGTGGGAACGGGGTTGACTCCTCCTCCGCTCATGGTTCCAGGATATCGTGCTGTCATCAGGACGGGATGCTCGTTCGGCGGTCGGCGACTTTTTCGTCTGGCTGCCCTGGCTGCCCTGCCCTGGCTGCCCTGGTGAGCCTGGCTCCTGGCTCCCTCCCTGGCACGAACCCCTCTCTTTGCCCGCCAAGTCGCCATCGCCCCAACCTTGGCTTCCGCGGTGTCGCAAGGGTATGACGGCCCGCTGTCATCCACCAAAAGAGGCAACGGGACAGGGCCGTCAAGAGGTCCGCTGTGAGAAAATTTCCCGGCCACGAGGTCGGGAGCAAGGGGAAAGGGAAATGACATCCGCTCGCCCCACTCGGTACGTTATCGAGGGCCCTGCCTGCGAGCCGTGACACGGTGCTGGGCAGTGCGGGAGACGGACAGACCGTGTCGTAGGGTGCTGGAAGGGATGGGGGCGGGGAGGTGCAGATCCAAGTCTCCTGTGGGAGGCAAGGCAAGGTACCTTAGTTTCCGTGAGATGAGGAATAGACCTGCCAGGTACCTAGCTGGAGGCTCGAGTGGCCAGCCCTCGAAGCAGGAGGGCGGAGTCGGTTCCATTGTGATGCAGAAGGCCTTCCTACCTTAGCTCAGGTAAGGTACCAATGGAAGGCACAGAAATACTTCTGTGCAGGCGCGAACTCTCCTCCGCACCCTGCGTCCTGCGACGCCGTTTCCTTTTTGGACATGACAGTTGCTGAAAGGAGGCGTCCTAACCGACGGAGTCCAATTTAATCATGCGGCAGGTGCGGCAGCAAGTGCATGTGCATGGTGGGGTGCGTCGACCGCAAAATTGAGCGCGAGGCGGGACTTCCGCTGTCAACGTGAGGCGATGAGGGGCACCGCAAGCGAAGCCTGCAAGATCATGAACTGGCCGCCTGGCGTCAGAAGACCCCTGCATCCCGCCCGAACTGCTTCCAGAGCCCAAAACCAGCCTGGAACTTCCACCACTTCTTCTGCGCGGCTTCGGGGAGCGGGGGGCGGGAAGCGTGCTGATTGGCCCACCGAGCCTGCGGCATCCTTCCCTGATCGGAACCTGGAAGCCATGGGGGGGAGCGGGGATGGAAGGCAAGCACTCCCGTCATCAACGCACGCATGCTCGAGCGGGTTGATGCAAGCGCGCTGTTTGATCAACCTCAGGTACCTTCCAGGCTAGGTACCTTGGGTGAGGTGATCGAGGTGGTGACGATTTGCGCCAAGACCCTCCCGCTTCAGTCCCATCGCTCCCGTCACCACCACTCTGGAGTCTCAACGGCCTCGGAGCTGCGTGTGGTCCAGAACGCGCATCAGCTTTCTTGGGTTCTGGCCCAAGCTTCGAAGAAATCCCGTTGGTCTGTCTGAGATTGCACGTTTCCACTTTTGACAACCGCCCAACACCAACAACCACAGGACATGGTATGTAAATACATCTACGTCTCGGGGTTGGTATCAGCAGTCCCCAAATGCCAAACTCGGCCGTTAGCGGACCCAGTTCCGTCATGGCCCAGCGAGTCTCTTTTCGAAGAAAGGAGCTCCGTGTCCGCCTGTATGGATGTCCTGCCTGCCAGAGCTAGCCGCAACCGGGTCAGACCGCAGTCGCACAGGTCGGCGCGCTGATGACACGAGATGAGGCCCTGCCAGGCACGATGTTGAAATTTCGAGGTGTCGAAGTATCGTCAAGTGATGCCACCCCCCGGACCCCCTGACCTATATCGGCTCAATTTAAGGGCTAAAGGCTGATCTTTCTTCGCCGGGTACCTGCCAAGGATCCGACCTGCAATCTGATCCACGAATCTCTTTGCCGCTTGGGTGGCCCGGGGTCCGCCGCCAGCGCCGACCAGGCCGCTGCGCGATGTTACCGTTGCGGGCAGTCAAAGAAAATTGTTTCACCAGACCCAAGGGGGAATAACGCAAATAAGACAGGCCGGGAGCCAAGCAAAGGAAAAAAAAAAAAAAAAAAGGCTCGGTGGTTCGGGGGTGATAAACTAGCTATCGAGCAGTTCTGACCCATCCGGCGACGGGCAGTTGATGAAACCCCGTCATACCTCGCAACACGTGCGTTTCCGTTGCTGATTTCCAGGTCAAAGACATCCGTCGTCAGGTCGATCAGCACCACGCTGCGGACATGCTCGCAATTTACCCGTGCTGGGAGGGGAGTCTGGGATCATCGTCCGCCTCTGTCTCACAACGACAAACCGGAGCACAGGGGCGCACGGCCTTGAGATGGGATGAATCGGGCCCTGGCCGCACTCATGCGCGTGATGTCGAGACCTTCCATGCCCTGCCGTTAGTAACGGTGTGTCGAGAGAAACAGCCAAGGCCGAGACGAGACATCACCGGGGGCACTCGATTGCATTGGATGCAAATCGTCACGCCTGGGCCTCCCACAGCGCGAGCATCAGGTCATGGTTTAGACCTGATGCGCCGCGCATCCCTTTCATCCCGGATCTCACCTACCCTTTCTCGGGAATTTTCCGACGCTTGGAGATCAGTTGGATGTGGGCGGGCACCGAAGACCCGGAAGGCTGTTTGAATCCATGTGCCTCACTAACTGTTGTCGTCTGGGTTGGGGAGGAAATAAATGGAACTGCCCAGCCGACATCAACCTTAAACAGTTCGCTTAGCCCTCGCCCAACGCTCGCAGTGCTTGTTCGGCAAGTCCCGGGGCTTGCATAAAGTCTGTGAAATGGAAGGGTCGGCGACCAAGTCGGACGGGACGGGATCGACGCGGCACTCAAGACCCGAGAACACCGCGACCTGCAACAACGTTGACACCATACCTTAAACGTTGGCGTCGTATGTCTTGTCATGGACAGAGACCCAAAGGGGTGCTTCTTGCGGCCAGTCTCAACTCTCAAGTCTCAAGGTAGGTAGGTACATGGCCCAGAGAGAGACAAGGCTAGGCTCGGCGAGATGGACGGCGAGATGGACGGCGAAATGCAAGTGACGCCGCCAAAAACGTGGAGGATTGGCGACATTTAGGGGGCCGGCGATGAAAAGACATTCTTCCGTACCTCTGTACCTAGTGTATCGGAACCAATAACACCCGATTTCAACAAGTCTTCTCCCGTCTTCCATAGGGCTGCGCGACCCCTGGGGGGCACCTGAGGCACCGCACCACAGTGATGCAAATGCCTCAATAATTTACACCAAATCCAGATTGCCGCATGTGCATGCCCTCAAGCGTCGTCGCCAACCCCAACAGGTCCTGACATCAAGCACCTGTGGCGGGGTACGATGCTGTGTGCCAGGGGTTCGTGATTCGTGACGCTGCCGACCGCAACGGCCGAGCATTAATGGGAAGAGGATGAGGGGGATCGCCCACCATTGCTGTCCAATAGAATTCTCCTCACCACGTTGACGATACCAATGTAAAAACGGAGACATGAGGTCCGTTCACGCCTGTTGGCGATCATGCAGCCTGCACGGGTCCTTTCCGGTTTGCCGCCACTTCTTTGCTCTCTCAACATCGAGGAAGCCGGGACGTGCTGTCGATGATAGCCGAGTCGTTGTTGTGTTGAACGCCGTCAAGGATCGGAGATGCGTGCGGGCTCGAGGTGGATGCAGGGGTGGGCGCAGAGCTTGACGAGACGGCGTGTCCGTCCTGGTGCGCCGGGTCACCTCCGGCGAGGTAATGCGCGTTGCAACGGGATGCAGGGCAGGTACTCTGTATGGGCCCTCGAACCCCTGGCTTGTGTTGCCATGAGGTGCCGTGTACGCATGGCACAAGCCTGAACCGACGCAACGGACAACTGTTGATCTGCAGTTTGCTGCGTCTGCTCTGCGGCGAATGAGAAGCGGGAGACCCTGCGGCCGAACCCCCAACGGACCAATCATCGCCCAGTTTTAGGATCTGTCTGCAAAGAGGAAATGACTTCTGTAACAACCTGGGGGCATACCGAACCCGTGGTTTGTGCTCTCGACGCGACGACGGCTATGTGCATGGCCGCTGCCGTAGCATTCTCCCACTGGAGCCGTCGCGGCCGAAGAAGGCATCGCCTCGGTACCTAGGTAGGTAGCCAAGATGGCTTTCCACAGCGAATATGATGCGGCGTCAGCCTGTATGTCATCGAGCAGGGCGGCCCGCTTGTTATCAAACAGGAGCAGGACCTGCCTGGGACCCCGTCAGCACAGTATCTTATCTGAGCCGATTCCGTCTGCAGACTGTGTGGCGCTTCCACGCGGCAGTCCGTTCCTTCCTGCCAGGGGTTGTTGTGCTCTCACTTGCATGAGGCGCCCAAAAGAGACTAGCTCAGTGGCTCTTGCCAATCCAGGACAGGCCTGGGGAAGCTCAACAACTTTTGGCTTCCTGCAAGGCGCTACTCCGTACACGCTGGGAGAAGACGCGACCCATCCCAAAAGGGGTCCCGCTAGCCTTGGGTTTTTGAGCGAGGATGGAAGGTACCTCCCGTCGTTGGAGGCACTACCTACCTAACATACTCTGTACGGTACCTACAGCGGTGGAGACAGACAAGCCTGGAAGAGCAGGGCGGAGGAAGGAATGGAAGCTGCCTTCCCCAAGATCGGAGTCGGGCACTGGAGCCCTAGACTGCCCCCCCTCCAACTTGAGTCTAAAACCTGCCGCTTTGAGCTTGACAGTCTCCATGGTTTGCGCCAAGCATGGTGTGATACTCACCTATCCGTTGACCAGGCTCTTCCCTAGCTGACTCGAGCTCCTCTTGTCTTGCGCGTTCGGCGAACCCCAACCCATTCGATCTACACGGGGTACCCTGTGGAGGTATTGCAGTTGCATCATCCATCCCTATTTGCATTTGCGGATATTGGCGTCACTGACGGAATAAGCGACCCTCTCCGCCTAACAAGAGCTCGATCAACAGTCTTTGGTACCTACCTACCTAGCCACATGCTTATCTCCAGTTCAGGCTGGCTTCCCCTCGGTTCGCTCCTTGGCCGCGTCCAGGTTTTGCATCGCATCAACTCATGTCCTTTGGTCCAGCCAACCCCGCTCCCAACATTGTGATTGAGACCCGGCCCGGTCAGAGCTTGTTGGCCCATGGGTGCGTGCCTTTCCTGGCCGCCGGTGCCAATGCTGGTCCTCGTCCTGAACTGGTGACTCTTGACACTTGAGACGGGGACACGGACACGCCAACGGACGTGCGAGGCGTCCCTTTTGCGCATCATCAAAATTGCGTTGCCATTGGCTTTCAGATACCGGCAAACCGTCCTGGAGCAGTCCCATCTGCCTAACGCTTTCGATGGGGCGCACGAAACGGCGTCGCGGAATGGCCCAGCGCCCAATGGACTCGACGAGCTCCCCCGGACTGGGTGGTCTGCATGCTGCCACCCCAGGGTTGCCCCAGTTCCACCGTCTGCAACGGTACTGGCGCACCTCTTCACAGCCATATTAACCGCAAGAACAGGGAGGCGCCCAGGTCCAAAAACGCACCGTTCCCCCCTTCGCTACGGAGACGCCTCGACAGCCCGACAGCTAACCCCGGGTGCCGTCTGTGCTCTCCTCCACAGATTACCGGAGCTGCCACGGCCCACCACCCCAACCCACGCATCAAGGCCGACCGGGGGGGTTTTGACCATGACCGGGGCCCTTGCTGGCATTTGCCCACCTTCGATTTTCGGGCCATCCATGGATGGCCACCCTCTACCAGGGTTCCCTGACCAAAGTCTACGACTATCCTTGCTCCATCTGGGCCCCATCTCAATTGCGCCGTTGCCTTTAACTCGCACAAAAACCACTGCGTGCCACCGACACCAAATCTCTCTCTCCCGAGTCTCGACCAAGCTGCCTCGCCTGTCTGGTCCCGACCCCCGAACAAAGCGCCCGAGTACCGGACATAACGAGACGCAGGACGGCCCCTCGAGCAACCACCCAACCGCCTGGTTGCCGCTCCGGTCCGCCCGGCTCACACACACCCAACGTCCCATGTCACGGGAGACCGACTGGTGACGGGACCGGCCTGCAGCTTCCCGAGAGCTTCTCCATCGTGCGGACACGGCCGTCTGTCGTGCCACTTGCTGGATCCCCACGATCACTGAAAGTGGTTCACATTGCAGCATCTTGTCCGACCCAGGCGTCTTGTACAGTGGCCCGCTCCTCCGCCCGCCATCAGCTGGCCCGCCCCATTTGGCCCGATCTAACTCCCGCCCGTTTCTCAAAAAGGGGGCCGTGATTTAGCACCAACAAAACTGGAGCCGTCACAGGGTGTATTCGAGAACCCGCGTTGCAACTTCTTATTGTGCTGGACAAAAAACGGCACCGACCGCTCGCTGGGGAGCTCCGTCAACGATTTCGGGCAAGGCACCTTTCTATCTTCGGTCAGCGAGTTCAGCAGCAGACGGGGCCACAACCCCCTACTCACGCGCTGAGACGCACGAGACTCTGGGCTTCCACCACGTCGATTAACGCCACTGCATTGCCCGCCTCACCGGGTGATGTCGGCCGCTGTCTCTGTGTCCGGGGCACGGTTTGGAAGTTTGTCTCCCCGGTCGGGACCTCGCTGAGATCGGTTCGTGGAGTGCCGGCCCGCCCACGCTACCCGGGAGACCTGCAGAACGTTCGGTCCCATCGCCAACCCGAGTGACAAGTTCCTCCATGCAGGCATCCGGCCACCGGCGCGACGATTCTTGGACGTCTTTTGGTCAGCGCCGAGGGATATCGGACCCGGCACGCTTCGGCCTTGACCTGACACGGACAAGAGCCGACTCTGGAGGCGCCGCCGCCGGTCCAGTAAACTATCCGTCTCCCCCCATGTCGGGGTCTCCACCGCTACCCCCGAAAAACCGCCACGAGGTTGCCGAACGGAGCCAGGGGGCGTATCAGGCGACTGCGCAGGATGTGTATTCTGGCGCTCCGACGACACAGAGCGAGGATAGGGCCCAGCCGACAGTCCCAAGCGGCCACCGCCCGTTCCTTTCAGAAACGTCAGAACGAGCGTCGTATACATTTCCCCGACCCGAAGGGCCGGGAGCAAGACCGCTCTCCTACCCGCCGCAGCTCGGACATGTCGCCCCTCAGCCAGCAGCATACTTGCCTGCCGGGGCCGCCCCAAACCACCCGGGACCCCTTCCGGCTCCGCAGGCGTATCCTGCCTCGACACATAGTTCAATCCCGGATGCTCTTCACAATGCGTCGCCCAAGCCGCAAAGGAAAACTAAGGGGCATGTGGCCTCTGCTTGCGTGCCCTGCAAAAAGGCACACCTCCGGTTCGTCCCACCGGTGTTGACCCGCCATCACGTCTCAAAACATGAAGCGCTAATGGTTTGATAGATGCGACGGTATGTACCTTAGCCCATTTTCCTCCGATATGAAGCACAAGCCAAAAAAGGAACAACCGGGCTAGGCAGGCGGCACTGACCCTGCGGCTCCGTCGTTGTTCTTCGTGGAATTAATTGGCATGGTATTGTCAAGCAATTCCGGGAAGGTTTAGGCGCGGCATCCAACGGCGCCAAGCACCAGCGTGCAACGCTGTCTACACCCCCGGGCCAATACGCACCTGGTGCATGTACTCAAGATGAGACGACTCACTTGGCTCGAGTGTTGCTGCGCCGGTTGCTGGGCCAGCAGGCTGCAGGAAATGCTGGAGGCGGCTCTCAAGCGAGTTCCGTCTCCTTGCTTGCATGGGCCTAGATGCATGGGCGTTCAGTCCGGCGCTGGGGTCTCCCGTCTGCGGGATGACATATCACCCAGCCAGGCCGGCTCGCTACTGCGAGGCGGATTTCTGGTCCTACGGCAAGCCGGGCCGTTGCCCTTGGATTGTGGTGGGATTTCCGCAGATCAGCGGCTCGAACCCCATCTTCTGGCCCGTCCATACTTTAGCCACTATGGCGCATCATCCAGCGGCTAAGGATCATGAAAGTCATTGATCTCCGTGCCTGCTGGTGGATGTGAACGGAGGATGGGTGTGCGAAGCCGTGGGCGATATTGGCAGGCGCCGTGGCGCGAAGTTATGCCCGCAGCACAGACATGCGCATTCGGTCGTGGTTGAGTGCCTGAAGCGCAGGTGGTGGCCTTGGGATTCAGCGATCCCTCCCGCCGATCCTTCGACACATCTCGTCTGGCCTTGGACAGCTCGTTTTTGTGGCTGATTTTGCTGACCAGCGGACAGCTCAACGCCCCTGTTCGAGATGCATCAGCACCAACAAGGAGGGAGCATGCGTCGATGTGCAGCACAAGAAACGCGGCCGGCCCCGTTTACGAGACGACAGCCAAGCAAAGTACGAGGGCGCAAGGTTCGGGAGTGCCGTGGACGCCATGAGAAGGCCGCTGTCGTCGGCGTATGGCCCGGGGCCGTCGCTGGGTATGGTTTACGATGACCCTCTTCGCCGAACTCAATCGTACCGCGTGCTGAAATCCCAGCCAGCCGAATCGATCGCGCCCAGGTTTCCGGAGCGCGGGTTGGCATCCGATGCAAACATTTACCCTGCTCCACTGTCGATCAGCACGGCTAGGGTCCCTGAGGAACCGGTTGCCTACTTGACGATTGGACTCGAGTTCTCACGGGCATCGCCTTCGTTCCTTAGCACAATCGGACGCGTTTCGGTGACGGGACTCAAACTTCCGAATGTGTTGGTGGCCGAAGAGCGCCCCAGGGCTGCCCGACTCCAACAACAGGCGCAGGAGGAACAAACCAGGAAAGAGCCCGCTTACCTGCCACCAATATTCAACGACCGTAGTGAGACGGTGATGCAGAGCCTTGGCTTCACCCCGGAAGAGGTATCAAGATACCCACTCCAATGGCTGGATACTTTTGCTTTCCTGGGCGACGATGGGCAAGCGCGTGCAATTCCCGTGCGCGCGGGGCTTGCGACACGGAATTCGATCTACTTCGTGGTGCTCCTGTTGAATCGGGTGCCCCGGCCATCGTACCCGACGCCATCGCCCAGCATACGGGACATGGGAGGGTCGTTTGAGCCTGGGATGCAGCTCTATTCTCAGCCGACGCCCCTTTCCGCGACGTTCGACCCAAGGCAGTCGAGGTTGAGCGATGCGGGATATGAATCCAGGCAGGCCGGGCCCCCTGGCGGGTCTCTGCACATGTTGACAGCCCGCAGCCCTGGGCTCTCGTCGGCCTATGGTGCCTCGCCGAGCAGGCCCGACTACCCGATCACGCCGAGGACATACCAGCCTCCAAGGACCGAGGGGCATCCGGCAGGCCGCCCACCCCAGGCGGCAGAATATCAGCTCCCCCCACTCCCGAGAATAAGGAGTCCACCTGCGGGTGCCTCGCCGCAGCTCGAACAACCCCACGTACAAGCCCACACGCAACCCCATGCGCAACCCCACACGCAGCCGCCGCCGGCGCCCCCGTATCAATCTCGAGAAGAACGGCCACGCATGGGCATTGGGGGTCTGCTTGAGCCGCCGGGCCCGGCTAGAAGTCCATGATGGCGGCAGATGGATAAGCATCAGAGCGGCGAGGCGAAGGTGATGAAAACAAAAGATCCGAACAAAAAGGCGGGCGATGATGGGTGTATGTGAGGAGGGCATTGTTTCTGGCTCTCCATTTGTGTTGGGTTGCTTCTCAGTTTTGAGGTCGCATTTTGGGATGATACCACTGTATGGTTTTGCATATTGTCTCTTGTGTTTCAGCGCATTTGGCGAGCAATCATGTGTGTTGGCGATGGGCGGGCAGTGGGGGAAGCGAGGAGCATTCTTTGGCGTTGGTCCGGCTTGGGCTCTTGTTTCCCTCCTTCTTCTTTTTCTTCTTCTTCTTCTTCTTCTTCTTCGGCTTGCCGATATTCCCTTTTAATGGGGTTTATGTTAACGGGTGACGGGTTTTTTTCCTCCTTTTTTTTTTCTCGTTTCCGGGGCGTCGCCGTCGTTTT